>Ga0307379_10012138_pt1 | contig 11252 bp, 9 predicted proteins | sample UN2MG_FD_202237 | JGI IMG/M metagenome (GOLD analysis project Ga0307379, IMG submission 202237) | Soil microbial communities from Risofladan, Vaasa, Finland - UN-2 | ecosystem: Environmental > Terrestrial > Soil > Coastal area > Acid sulfate soil | place: Finland: Risofladan, Vaasa | collected... | reverse complement strand
GCACCCCCACCATCCTGAGCGAGGCGCTCTGGCACCGCAGCGGACACTGGGACAACTATCGCGAGGCCATGTACTTCACCCGCATCGACGAGGCCGACTTCGCCGTCAAGCCGATGAACTGCCCCGGCGGCCTGCTCGTGTACCTGAACCGACCGCACTCCTACCGCGAACTGCCGATGCGCGTGGCCGAACTGGGTCTCGTGCACCGGCACGAGAAGAGCGGCGTGCTGCACGGCCTGATGCGCGTGCGGCAGTTCACCCAGGACGACGCCCACATCTTCTGCCTGCCCGAGCAGATGCAGGACGAGGTCATCGGCGTCATCCATCTGGTGGACACCATCTACCGCACCTTCGGGTTCGAGGACGTGCGGGTGGAACTCTCGACCCGCCCGGAACACTCCATCGGCACCGACGAGATGTGGCAGCACGCCACCGGGGCGCTCCGCGGCGCACTCGAAGCGTGCGGCATGGCGTACAAGGTCAACGAAGGGGAGGGGGCCTTCTACGCGCCGAAGATCGATTACCACATTCGCGACTGCCTCGGCAGGTCGTGGCAGTGCGGAACCATCCAGGTGGACCTGGCCATGCCCGAGCGTTTCGGCCTCGCGTACGTCGGCGCCGACAACGCCGAGCATCGGCCCGCCATGATCCACCGGGCCATCCTCGGAAGCATCGAGCGGTTCCTCGGCATCCTCATCGAACATTACGGGGGAGACTTCCCCCTGTGGCTGGCGCCGGTTCAGGTGGTGGTGCTGCCGGTCAGCGATCGATACAATGCCTACGGGGCGAAGGTCGAAGAGATGCTCGACGCCGCGGGTCTTCGCGCTGAACTCGACCATGCCAGCGACAAGGTCGGTGCCAAGATCCGCCGCGCCGCCCTCCGACGCATCCCCTACATGCTCATCGTCGGCGAGAAAGAGCAGGATGCCGGTACCGTGAGTGTCCGCGACAAGGCGGTGGGCGACCGCGGCGCCGAACCGGTTGAGGCGTTCGTCGCCCGCTCTCGTGAGGAAATCAGCGGAAAACGGCTGCGTCCGACGGCGTCAGGCCCCGCCTGAGCCGCAGCCCTTCGCAACATGAAAAGGGGCCGATTACGAGGAGGAACGCTTGAAAGAGACGAGGCAGCGGATCAACGATCAGATCAAGATCTCGCCGCTGCGAGTGATTGGGGTGGACGGCGAACAACTCGGCATTATCGAACGCGATGAGGCCCTACAGAGGGCTGCCGACGCCGCCCTGGATCTGGTCGAGGTGGCGCCGAACGTGCGACCGCCCGTCTGCAAGATCATGGACTTCGGAAAGTTCAAGTACGAACAGTCCAAGAAGAGCCATAAGAGCCGGGCAAAGAGCCACGAGGTGCGCCTCAAGGAAATCCGCATCCGGCCCAAGACCGAAGCCCACGACCGGGATTTCAAAATCCGACGGGCTCGCGATTTCCTCGAGGACGGCGACAAGGTCATGGTCAACATGCTGTTCCGCGGCCGTGAACTGTCGCACCCCGACTATGCCGAGCAGAACATGAAGGCCTTCGTGGACCAGTTGGCCGACGTGGCCACCGTCGAACGGGGGCCGTCGAGGGAAGGCAGGCGCATGATTCTTATCCTCCTTCCCAACAAGAAGCCGTCCTGACACCAGACAAGCCCCGACGTCCCGACGTCATGCCGGACCGGTCTTCCGCCGACGGTGGGCGAGGGGCACTTTGCTTGATTCGGACAGACCGACAGGAGAAAGGGCAGGCCATGCCCAAAGGAAAAACACACAAGGGAACCGCTAAACGCATGCGCAAAACACGCACCGGCAAGATCGTCCGCAGCCGCGCCGGCACCAGTCACCTGATGAGCGGAAAGAGCGCAAAACGCCGACGCCGACTCCGCGCCAAAGATACCGTCAGCCCGGGTCAGGTGAAAACGTACTCGCGACTGCTCGGTACCTGACGCCGCACGCAAGCAGGAGATGAACCATGCCTCGAACACGAAAAGGGGCCGCACGCCGCCAGCGCAAGAAGAGCCTGCGGCGGCGAACCAAGGGATACTTCGGCGCGCGCGGCAAACTCTATCGCGTCGCCAAGCAGTCCCGAATGAAGGCCGACCAGTACGCCTACCGCGACCGCCGGGCCAAAAAACGCGATTTCCGACGCCTCTGGATTACCCGGATCAGTGCGGCTTGCCGGCAGCGCGACATCTCGTACAGCCAGTTTGTCGGCGGTCTGAAAAAGGCCGCCGTCGAACTCGACCGAAAGGCCCTGGCCGAGTTGGCCCTGAACGATCCCAAGGCCTTCGACGCGGTCGTCGACGAGGCACGTGCCGCGCTCGGGGACGCTAATGGCGACGCCGCCTGAACTGAAAGCCCTTCAGGACGAGGCCCGCGGCCGGATCGATGCCGCCGCCGACGCCGACACGCTGGAGGCCGTCCGCATCGAATGGCTCGGCCGAAAGGCCGGGCGGCTGACCGCGCTGCTTAAGTCCATCAAGTCGGTCCCCGCCGACCAGCGGGCCGAGTTCGGCCAGGCCGTCAATGCCCTGAAAGCCCTCGTGACGCGGCATCTGGCGTCGCGAGAGGCCGAACTCGGGGCGGGCACAGCCGCCCGACCGGCCGTGGACGTGACGATGCCCGGCCGGCGCCTGCGGCTGGGGCGGATGCACCCCATCACACGGGCCACCCGCGAAATGGTCGAAATCTTCGGCCGACTCGGCTTTGCCTGCGTCGAGGGGCCGGAGGTCGAGGACGAGTGGCACAACTTCGTCGGCCTCAACATTCCGCCCGCCCATCCGGCCCGAGACCCGCTCGACAACTACTACCTCACCGACAACGCCCTGCTGCGCACCCAGACCTCCACCGTCCAGATCCGCATCATGGAGAACCACCCGCCGCCCATACGCGTGGTGGCGCCGGGCCGCGTGTATCGGCCCGATACGGTGGACGCCGGCCACGCCAACATGTTCCACCAACTCGAAGGCCTGTGGGTGGAGCAGGGCGTCACGTTCGCCGACCTCAAGAGCGTTCTGACGACCTTCGCGCGGGCGTTCATCGGCCCCGACGCCCGGACGCGGTTCCTGCCGAGTTACTTCCCCTTCACCGAACCCAGCGCCGAGTTCTACTTCTCGTGCCTTCTGTGCGGCGGGTCGGGGTGCCCGGCGTGCAAACGGACCGGCTGGATGGAGATCGGCGGCTGCGGCATGGTCGATCCGAACGTCTTCGAGGCCGTCGGCTACGATCCCGAGACGGTAACGGGCTTCGCGTTCGGATTCGGCATCGACCGTGCGGCCATGCTGAAGTACGGCGTCAAAGACATCCGCCTGCTGTTCGCGAACGACGTGCGGTTTCTGAGGCAATTCTGACGAGCCACGGCACCCCTCTCGGCCGGGCGTGGCCCCGCGCTAACGCTTGGGGCTAGTTGGGGCTAGTTGGGGCTGGTTGGGCCCGGCGCCCGTATATACTTTACGAAAACGGCCTTTCTTTAGACCCCCCAAAATGGCGCTTTTCGGTGTGTCGAACCCCGTTTCTGGGCCAGAAACGGGGTTTCTGGCCTCAAATGTTAAGATAGGCAAGGCAAAATGCGCGTCGTTTTGATCGGTTTCTGATCGCTTTTTGCTCAAACTTGGTCCGTTCTTCGTCCTTTTTACCCCTTTTTTAACCTACGTTGAGCGGGGTCAATAGGTGCTAAAGTATACAAAAAGCGGGGACGGACGAAGCTGGAGGCCGGAGACTGGAGGCTGGAGGCCCCGAAGATTGTTAGAACTCTAACAATCGCGGGAGGCGAAAAACGGCCCTGGCGCTATCAAAAAGGGCGATTTCGGCCAAGGGGCCGTGCAAGAGGGGATTGGACGTATGGCCCGGATAGAATATGAGAGGCCAAAATCGGGCGATTTGCGTAAGGCCTTGTGGGGCAAGGGGTTACGTCTCGGATAGGGCGGCGGAGATTGTTAGAGTTCTAACAAAAAACGGCAACCCGCCGTCGCCAAGGCTATGGCGGGCAAGCGGCGAGGGATCTTAGCGCAGCCGGCCACGGCACGAGCCGTACCCGTGCCAGGGAGCACGCAGAGGGCACTGAGAGAACGCTGAGAACGGCGACAGATTGGGTAAAAGCAACAGCAACGGCGGGTGGCGGGTGGCATGGTCAGCCCTGTAGGCCGCGGCGTGCCGCGGCAATCATCCTGGCTTGGCGCCCCGTTGGGGGTGACGGCTGGCAGGCGGCGGGTGGCATGGTCAGCCCGAAGGGTGACCATGTTCGGACCCCCCGGCGCCACGCATCCAGCGTGCGGGGCGGGTCTGGCGGACCCACGCGGTCCGTTGCTGCCGGCGTGGACGTGCCGTCTCTGTAAGTGCCGCGCCTATCGCCACACGCCGGCCTGGGCCATTCTGCGGGCGGTCTCCCAGACGGTCCGAGCCGTCTCGTCATCGCAGCCGTTGCGCGGGGAACGAAAGAGGCACTTGCCTTCGGGGCAGGAGAGCCACGCGGGCCGGGCGCAGCCCTTCTCGGCACACACGGTTTGGGCAGCCGGATAGGGCGTGTCTGGGGTCTCCATGCCACAAAAAATAACAACATGCGTGCCGGGTTGTCAATGGACTCGTGCTGCGAGCAGACGGCCTGGCGGGCGTACCTGATGGAACTCGACCCGCTGTACTGCGTCGTGATGGTCCAGCGGTGGGAGAAGTTCACAGGGAAGAAGACGGTGATGGCAACAACCCTGGAGACCACGTGATGAGGGGTCGAGCGTGTCCAGAGAGAGGCGGGTCAGCGCTCTATGGACAAGGCCACCTCGGGCGGGGCGGCAGTTTACGCTTCAACTTCTCGCATGCGTCCATCAATGGTTTGATCGACGCCATAGTCTCTTCATTCTGCGCCTGAGAACGAGGCTCAGTCTCGAAAGTCTCGGGCCCATGCCCCAGGTGTTTCTTCCACAGCCGCCAGATCAATGAGTCCTCTTTCGGCTGGACCCTGCACCAATCCTCTGATCCGGGCTTCCCCGCACGGTGCCGCGCTTCTGCGACCTGCCGGAGTGCAAGGCGGAGGTCGTCGTGCCACACGAAGGATTGATCCCCCTCAAGAACAATCTCGGCCATCGCCCTGTGAAGCTTATCGCCGGAACAGAAGAGGCTGGCGAAGGGAGTATAGTACAGGTACTCCATGTCGATCCGATTGGTCGACCGCGTTCCGATGAGCCCATGCATAAGTGCCAATTGGAACATGAGGCTGACGCTGGCACAGTGTCTCCCATAGTCAGCGAACTCTCTCAGCAGCTGGCATCCGCCGTTGCGCCACCTACTGTTGGTCCGCTCTGCGACCTCGGGAATCATCCGGAGTTCTTGAAGGAGAGCGTTGAGGAGCGAGGCCTGCGCTGCCCGGACACTCATCAGTTGATCAACCACCTCGCGCACATCTGCGAGCGATTTCAGAGGCACCCACTCCAGGTGACCGCGAAGTGCCTTCCTCGTGCTTTCCAGATCAATGGCCTGGGACGCAGCTCGCCACTTTTCAGCGAGGAGTTCCTCTGCTTCGGCGAATTCGCCACAGGACCAGCGCGTCAGAGCTTCGTTCTGGGGCTGCACATCGCGGAAAACTCCTACTGTACCATTCTCAGCCACCACCCGCTCCCCGCCACCGATGACTGGCCTGCGCCCCATCTCAAGCCTGCCACCCAGAAGGTCGGCGGTGCAGAGCGTCCGGTAATCCATATTAACGTAGCTGTCGACTGGCGGAATCTTCTCGGCAAGGCTTCTCACAGCTGCTTGAGCATTCTCGGTGTTCAGTTTGGGCTTCTTAAGGTCCGCCAGAATCTCCAATATCAGTACCGGCGGCACAACGGTGTAGAAGTACCGGCTGAGCTCAAAGGTGTCATCCCTGCTCAAGCACTGAAGCGCCGACTTGTCCAAGATAATGGTCGGACCCATCGCCTCCGCCCTGTTTCTGACTTGAGTATACCCAAATCTTGCCGACCGATTCAATGGCTGCCCCCGTGGGCGCGGCGTCCGAAGAGTACGCCCGCCATGGCGGGCGTGCAGGAGGATACGTGATGTGCTGCCTACAGCGGCGTGACCTCAAAGTTCCATACCCACACGCTGCCGTCGTGTGCTGGGCGTCCTGCGCTGTCTGGCCGCGGGAGAACCGGGCTTGAGCACGCGCTCCTCGTTATCCTTCCCTCAGCGCATCCAGCCGCGCGGCGGGGACGAACCAGCAGAGGCGGCGGTGGAACTCGTGGCACGCGGGCTATCCGGCGCGGCGGAGAATGACCAGGCACCCGGCGCCGAGCAAAATCAGCGTGGCCGGTTCGGGGAGGAACCACGTGTAAACGGGCAGGTGGTCCGACGCAAGGACCGTGTCGGAGAGCGTCAGCGGCGGGGGAATCGTCTCGGCGGTGTACGTCCATGTGTTCAACAGGCGACTGTCTGCCAGATATGGTTCGAGCGCATCAGACGGCAGAATGTAGTCCACGCGGCGGTCCAGATACGTGCCGACGGCGGGGTCGGCGTTCAGGGTGGCGGAACTCCCGTTATTGGGGTCCAGGGGCGTGGTCGTCTCCAGGCCCACGCTCGCGGCCACCAGAGCGGTGATCCGCGGGGACGTGTCCACGTCGTTGAAGTCACCCGCATACAGATACCAGGTGCCCGGATGGGCTGCCCTGTAAGCCTCGATGAGGGCAACCGACGCCGCAGACTCGTTGGCGCGGACGGTCGCCGACGAGGCGTGCCAGTGGGCCGTAAAGATCTCCAGGTCCTGTGCGCCCGGCAGATCGATGGTGGCTGCGAACAGGGTTCGCAAACTGCCGTCGCCCAGGGGATGCTCGCGGACCGAGGCGTCGATGATGTCGTACTTGCTGATGATCATGCGGCGGTTTTGGGCGCCGTCGGCGGAGGAATAGACGCCTTCGTAATCCGCGTTGGCATCCAGGAACTGCTGGGGGTAGGTCGTCCCCTTGGCCTCCTGGAAGATGATGATGTCGGGGTCGAAGTAGTCCACGATTCGCTGGAGGGCTTCCCTGGGGTCCGTCCCGGCCGCGCCGATCCCGCTGACGTTGTAGTCGAGGACCGAGAAGCCGGTCCAGCCAAGCGCATCGGCCGGCGCCAGTGCCAGCGCCACGCCCAGAGCAAGCCCGACAAGTGTTCTCAGAAGCCGGTGCGGGAAGAAGTGGTGTGCCATCGCTGATCCCCCCAGGCGTGAGAGCCTTGGCCGGCAGCGCGCGGCCGCCGACCTTGCGTCCGTCCATTTGTTGCGGGATGGGTGCCACCTGTGCCTGGGAAAGCACGGCGGTGTGACATCCAACCCCCTTAACGCCGGACAAATAATAGCACAAAAACCTGTATAAGTCAAACGGAAAGTGCCAAATCGGATGCCGAGGCGCGCCACGGCCTGCATGCTCTTGTGTTTTTCGGAGCACGAGTCCGCGGTTCGAAAAACCCACGGCCGGGCCCCTCTTCGTCCCGGCGAGCCGGGACTTCGCCGGGTCTTCGCTGCGCTTCTACAAGACTTCCAACACCCGACTCATCCCCAGTTTGGTCTGGGTGACCCCAGAGATGTGTGTGCGCAGTGGGGAGGCACCGGCTGTTCGCCCCGCACGGGGCGTCTGCCCTGTAGCCACGGGCGAGAGCCCGTGGTGCCAGGAAGGGCGCTTCACCCGGGAAGCCCCGTAGGGGCGCTTGAATCCTCAGTCGCCCCTACGGGGCTCTGGCCTCTCGGGCATCCACGCAACCACGGGCTGCCGCCCGTGGCTACAGCCCAATCGTGCCCGCCGGCACGGACGGCCCGGCACAACCTGGGGATGAGTCAGTCCCAACACTGCGGGACAGCCGGCCACCCTGCCGCCACATGCTTTTGTGTTTTTCGGAGCACGAGTCCGCGGTTCGAAAAACACACGGCCGGGCAAGACCGGCCGTGGCACACGGGGAGGCTGCATGGGCCGGGGTCACAAGCCGCCAAGCGCATCGAGCCGCTCGGCGGGGACGAACCAGCAGAGGCGGCGGTGGGTTTCGTGGAAGTGGGCGGTTGCGTAGAGGCGCATGGCGGGGGTGTTGGTGACATCGACGGCGAGGCCTATGCGGCGAAGGCCCATTCGGGCGGTGTCGCGGATGGCGCGGGCGAGGAGCGTGCGGCCGAGGCCGCGGCAGCGGGCTTCGGGCGCCACGCCCAGGTACACGAGTTCCCCGCGGGCCTTGAGGTCGTTGACCATCGCGACGCCGACGGGGTGGCCGTCGTCGGAGACGAGATGCCACGCGCGCGGCGTGAAGCGGCCGGTATGTTTGTGGGTGTCGATCGAGTCGTCCACGGTGCGCAGGCCGGCGAGGCCGGGGCAGTCGAGGCTTTCGATGTAGGTCCGCGCGATCACGTCGGCGAACTTGCGGTGCCGCAACCGCGAGTAGTGCTGCCACGTGAGGCCGGGCGGCGTGTCGGGTTCCCCCTGCGCCTCCTCCGGCTCGATGGGCCGCCGCATGTACGAGAGCGTGGCGAGCGGCTCGAAGCCTGCGCGCTCCAGGGCCGGCGCGAGTTGGTCTGCGGCTTCCGGGTGAATGAGCGACTGGATGAGGCGTGCGCGGTGCCTGCGGGCGGCGTGTGCGGCGGCGGCGCGAAGGAGTCGGGCTGCCAGGTCCACGTCCCAGTCGAGGAGGCGCGGCGGGCGGATGGCGGCACAGCGTCCCGCGCCGCGGACGACGACGGCGGAGCCGCGGATTTCGCCTTCTCGGACGGCCACGAGGCGGTTGCGGAGATCGGAAAGGGACCCAGCGTCGGCGGTGGGGTCGGTCCCGCGCGCGGCGGGGGCCACCTGGAGGAACTCGACCATGGCCGTGAGGTCGCCGCGGCGGGCGGGGCGGATCGGGATGTCGGCGGGGTCGGTCATGTGGGGCTCAGTCTATCGGGCGATTACGCGGCGGGCAAGATTGCCCGCCGCGCGGCTTGCGAGGCACACGGGCGGGCAAGCCGCCCGTGGCACCCGGCGGAGACCCGCCGCGCAGCAGTGCGGCTCGCTTCCGCGTGGTGGCCTTCCCAGGCCACCACGCCTTGGACAGGACCTCTCGCGGCGGCCTGGGAAGGCCGCCGCGCGGCACTGGGCGCTGGCAAACCGACAGCGCGGCGGGTGCGGAGACCCGCCGCGCAAGCGCTTTGTGGCGGGTGGCACGGCAGCGGGGCAGCCGCGGCCGTGGGCACCCGGTGTCGACCACGGCCGCCCTTCGGGCTGCCGTGCCACCCGACGTGCGCGGTGACGATGCGGTCAGCGTGCCCTCCGCAGCAGCGGGCGGACGTGTTTGTCCACGTCGGCTTCGCCGGTGATGGGCGGCACGTTCGGGAACAGGTACCAGTCTTCGAGGTGTTCGACCTTCCTGCCGGGCGCGAGTCGGACGAGGGGGCCGAGCGATTCGACCTCGAGCATGTCGCCATTGGTGAAGAGTTCGGTGTTGCAGCCGGTGTCGGGGTACGTGGCGCGGGGGTCGTAGGCGAAGCGTTTGACGAAGAGGCAGCGGTGGACGGCGTAGGCGGCCCAGCCTTCGGGGTTCGCGAATCCGAGTTTCTGCGGGGTGGTCTTGGCGGTCTGCGTCAGGAGAATGGCCCGCGTGCCGAGGGTGAGGCGCGAGTCGCCGAGGTCGGTGTACGGCCAGAGAACGATGTGCTGGTTCGGCAGGAGGTCTCGCGGGTGCTTCCCGCGTTTGGGCAGACCGATGACGGCCGTCCCGCCGCGGGCCATGACCGTGAGGGCCCACGGGGCGAGTTCGACGGTCCGGCGTCCGACGTTTCGGATGCGGTGGACCATCCGGACGTGCGGCCGGCGGGGGTGGAGGATGACGTCGATCTCTTTGCGGATGCCGTTGGGGGTTTCGGGCTCGGAGACGAGTCGGACGCCGCGGCCCTTGGGCAGTTGCTTCAGGGCGACCGGCCCGTTGTCGGGGAAGTAGGTCTTGACGGGGTGTTCCGGCGCGAACCAGAGGCGGTGTCCGCCGCGTATCTGCCAGGCCTGCTCGCCGGACTTGCCCATCATGTCGGCGTAGTTCTTGAAGACGTTCGTGCCGCCGGGGACGGCCAGGCGGATGATGCGCGGGCCGACGTCGAGCGTGGCGACGAGTTCGAGGTGGGCGTTGGCCAGGCGGACGTTCCGCTGCCAGCCTTTGTATCGGACGATTTCCATGGCGGCCTCGCTTGCGCGTGCGCGTGGCGGCGTCTGTGAGCCGCTCGGGTACTGTAGCGAGGGGGCGAGGCGCGGTCAACGATATGCTGCGCGGCGGGTCCCCGCTCGCTGACGCTCGCGGCTAGTCAGGCATACGAACGAGTGTCTGACTAGCCGCGCGAGGTCAGTAAGCGGCCGGCACCGCCAGAAATCGTTGCCACACCCGTCAGGGCTTGGGCGCGGGTTTCTCGACCGGCTTGGGTTTGTCGGCGGGTGCGGCGTGGCGGAAATGCTCGGCCAGGACGTCCATGGCGCCGGGGCCGCCGAAGCGGAGTTCGAACGACGGCTTGGCGGGGAACCGTCCCCGGACTCGCAGAAGGTGCGTCCCTGCCGCGAGCGAGACCGGCAGGAACGTCCAACGGTTCAGGTCGGGCGCGTCGAGGGGGCGGCCGTCCACTTCGACCGTGACGTTGCCGCTCGAACGGACCTGGAACTGGTACATGTTGTCGTCGGGCACGTCGAACCAGCCTTCGAGGGTGAAAGTCTGTCCGGGTCCGAGTCCCGCCTTGGCGAGCCAGTCGCGGCCGGTGGTGTCGGTGACCGCGACGGCCTGGCCGCCTTCGGGGACGAGTTGCAGCCCTTTGGCGGTTTCCGCGGGCGGTTTGACGGCGGGCATCGGCGGCGGCGGGACGATCTCGAGTTCGACCGGCCGCGCGGCGATCTGCCAGCCGGGATGGCGGTCAGGGGTGGGCTCCGCGGGACCGGCGTCCAGGGGCTGGAGTCCGGCTGGTGGCTTTGACGCCGGTGCGAGGGGGACGTGGGCGACCGCTTGGATTGCGACGGGGCCGAGGCCGAGGCGGCACGTATCGATCTCGACCTCGCCGCGTTCGCCCTCGATGGTCCCGACGACGCGGGCGTTGTGGAGGAAGCGGATCTCGCGGGCGCCGGGGAGGCGGGCGCCGAGCGTGAGCGTGGTTCCCCACACGATTCGCTTCTGCTTCGGCGGCGTGACGGCGAGCGTCTGCCCCTTGTTGCTGACGATGAGCGGCAGGAGCAGGCGGCCCTGTGTGGCGATGGCGTCGGCCGTCGTGGCCACGATGCGCACGTCGTAGCAGCCGTCGGCCAGGGTGGTCGTGTCGATGTCGAACGACTCGCCGGGGC
>Ga0307379_10012136_pt1 | contig 11253 bp, 11 predicted proteins | sample UN2MG_FD_202237 | JGI IMG/M metagenome (GOLD analysis project Ga0307379, IMG submission 202237) | Soil microbial communities from Risofladan, Vaasa, Finland - UN-2 | ecosystem: Environmental > Terrestrial > Soil > Coastal area > Acid sulfate soil | place: Finland: Risofladan, Vaasa | collected... | reverse complement strand
CGCACAATATCGACGGATTACGCTGTTGTTTCGTTTTCAGAACCCAATGATGATTCTATTTGGAGGTTGGTGTTTAATGGTGGAGCGTGAATATTTCAACGCAGACAATCACGACGCGGAAACTACAGAACAAGAAATGTTACAGCAATCTAATAGGGGGGATGATGCCGGAACCATTGAAGAAATCGCAAATGCCGGGTCGTAACGATCCGTGTCCGTGTGAGAGCGGGCTGAAATTCAAACATTGTCATGGGGACGAGATGAAGATAGCGCGGGCTCGTGAGGCGGCAGAACGCGCCATGCACGCGCAAATCGTAATTGAACTCAAGAAACGCAAGATACTTGCATCAATGTTTCATTGCGAGAAATGCGGTGAACCGTTTGACATACCGGAGCAAAGTACAGTGGCCCCGCAGATTTCACTGTGTCCGTTCTGCGGCGGGCCTGCTGTGAGAAATGAAACTAAACAAGTTGAGAATAATATTGTGGAGGGTGGCTGATGTCACTAATTGATCGAACAGGTACGTTTCGGGGTTACGCCACTGATAGTTGCGTAACTGTAACAAGAAATGGTTTTCCGCAATTTGAAGCACGGCTACACGCCATCGAGCTTTACGATGAGGAAAACGAACAGTGGATTGATTGGTCGGAGTATGATGAAAATGAGCTAACTGCTTATCTGACATTGTTCGGCGGGAACGGTAACCCCACGCTCAGTGCCGAACAGCTACAGAAAGCACTTGGTTGGGATGGTGCGTCACTTGCATCACTGGATGAGGCCGATTACAGCAAGACCATGATGCAGTTCCGCGTAGACGAGAACACCTACGAAGGCAAGACCACCCTGCGAGTGCAGTGGGTCGATCACGCTGATGCCGAACCGGGAAAGACAATCAGGCGTCTTGATGCTAATGAGATCAAGGGCCTCGATGCCAAGTATGCGGCCGCTCTGCGGAAGCTAAGTGGGGGAGTAAAGCCGAAGAAGGTGGATAAGCCCAAGCCGCCTACTCCTGTAGAAGATAAAATAGAACCTGCTGACGCCAATTCTGTTGAGGATGCAAAAGCAGCAGCCAAAGCCAAGTACGATGAGAAGAAAGCACGGGCTGAAAAGGCTGAGGCCAAAGCCGTGAAGAGCAAGAAGCCGCCTATTCCCGGCAAGAAGAAAGCGGAACCCACAGCCAGTGGGTTGACAGTTGCCGAAAAGCTCGAACTGCCGCCCACATGCTCGATGGATGATGCGTGGGAAGCTGTCAATGAACACGCGAGTAAGTTGATGACTCCTCAGCAGATTTCCGAAGCGTGGCTGGAGGTGATTGAGAACTTCGGAGGAGAAGACGCCGTAAACGATATGGACGGCGCGTGGGCGAACGTGCGGAACGTCGTCATCGAAAAAACTTGTGACGATGCATAATGTTTTACCCCCCGAATAGGCCACGGATGGCCTGTTCCTTTTTTGAAAGACGACCATGAAAACTGATTTTGCCGATAGATTTGCGACTTATCAACGGAATGTGTTTCCGGCAATGGTTCAGGTCTTGGCTGACGATCTGGGGGTACGTCAGGAGTCGATTGAAGCATTGGAGATAGGCTTTCATCCGGGCGAACAAGCGTGGGTGTTTGCAGAGCGCGATGATTGTGGTCAGATTGTTGGATTGCTCAAGCGGTATTCCAACGGTACGAAGATTATGGAGTCTGGTTCAAAGCGGGGTTTGATTTATCAATGCGTGGGAACGGCGGACAAAACGGGTTTCACCAAACGGAACAAATTTATCCGTTGTTACACGGCAAAGGTAGATTGTCCCCTGTGTGGCAAACGCAAATGGTGTATGGTTTCCGACGATAACCCGCATGACCCATCGGCAGTGATTTGTGGTCATACAGAAGAGGGTGCTGTTAAGCACATAGAAGGGTCCGGTTATCTACATCACCTCAAAGAGACAAAGGCAGTAAAATCGAACGTCCTACCCGCTTCAGATAGACCTGTACTCGTCGTTGAAGGGCCAACAGATGTGTTGGCAGCGATGGACATGGGCTGCGTGGCCGTGGGGCGTCCGAATGCTGAGAGCCGTTCCGATTGGGCGGCATCTCTACTTAAAGGTAGAAGCGCGATCGTCGTAGGCGAAAATGATGACGCGGGTAGGCGCGGGATGAAGAAAACATTTCAAGCGCTGCAAGCGCTATGCAGCGAAACACGAAAAGTGTTGCCCCCAGCAGCCACCAAAGACCTGCGCGCTTGGCATCCGTCTTATGATGAGTTTGAGACGTGGTTGAACACACATGGGGACAAAGCGGACAGCAACAAAGTACTCGATGAAGTTGCTCCGTTGGATCTTGCTCGTAAGTGGCTTGAAAGTGAAGCGTCCAGAGGTAAAACCCGATTGATACACAGGCTACATGGCGATTGGTTTGAACACAACGGCGTTTACTATGAAGAAATGCCCGATGACGAAGAACTCGACCACAGACTATATGCGTTTTTGGACGAGTTTAGCGTGAAGACATTCGCTGGTAAATCAGTCATTGTGAAACCGCTTCGACCAGATCGGCGTTTAGTGGACAACGTAACACACGCCCTTGCAGCAACATGCCATTTGAAGGTTCCTCAGAAGGTGTATGAGCCGTTTTACATCAGTAAGCCCAAGCGCATTGATGTGACACGCGCGATCGTCTTTCGCAACGGCATCTATGACCTCACTTCTGAGACCTTAAAACCGTTGACACCGGATATATTCATTACTTCAACATTGCCGTTTGACTACGACCCGCACGCTAAGTGCCCGAAATGCAAAGGATTCTACGCCGACATACTCGACAACGACGAAGAAAGCTGCGAACTCATGCAGGAATGGATGGGCTATAACGCCGTTGCAGCAAACCACTTACAACAGATGATGTTTTTCTTTGGTGTTCGAGGTTCTGGCAAGAGTACGGCTATCAGATTGTTAGAAGGTATGCTTGGCAAAAACCGTTGTAGGACCATCAGCATGAAAGATTTAACGTCGCAATTTGGACTTGCTCCATTGGTAGGCAAATATGCGGCGATTATGTCAGAAGATAAGGTTGCCGGGCGTGACAATGCCGACGCAGTGTTGCAGCAGTTGAAGCGCATTATCGGGGGGGATACAGTTAGTATAGATCGCAAGTATCGAGAACCGATAAACGCCCGTCTGTTTTGTCGATTTACCTATGTCGCCAACGATCTTCCTGCCTTTGATGATAGCTCATTGGCGTTCATGCGACGTGTCAATCTGTTGTACTTCGGCAACGACTATTACTCGTCAGGACCAGACCTTGATCTGCTCGCCAAATTGCGCCCAGAAGCACCGGGACTTGCTGTGTGGGCAATGGATGGGTTGCGGAGGTTGCTCGCTAACGGACACTTCACACGGCCGCAAGCACTACAAGAGTACACCAATGAGCTGCGAGACTTGACCAATCCGCTATGCTCTATGATAGACACCTGTTGCACGCTGACCGATTTAGGCGCTTTTACATCCGTGCAACAACTATATGACCTACATAAAGCATTCTACGAAGAGGGCGGTATCAGGCCAATGAATCGGACCAAATTTGGAATGCAATTTCGTAACACATTTCCAAAACTTGGGAAAATGCGTAGACGTATGGCAGGCGAAGTTTGTCGCGGGTATGGCGGTATAGCCATCACGCCAGCGGCACAACGGCGCTACTTGGAGCGACCGTGAGAATGTGGAAGTCAGATTGGATAGTGTTGGGATGGCAGGTGTTGAAGGTGGCTATTGATGTCTGCACCATAATGTATTTGTTTCGGAGGTTAAAGTAAAATTTCTTGTTTAGGAGAGGGAAAATGACTGAACTAAAGAACTGGAAGTATTGGCTATTGGTGATGGTGTGCATCATTAGCTTTGCGATCATCGGTTGCAACTCGATGATAGATCGCATCACACCGGCTGAGATGCCGAAGAGAACGGCAGAGTACGTCGGGATGGATCCCAACATCGAAGTAGTGTCACTACGAGACGCCAAGATAATCAAGGATGACGTGCTTATTCTACACCGGAACGCGCAGCTTAGCCTCCTGAGATTCGCTCAGGACGACGAACTCGCTTACAAGGATGCTCTGGCATTTATTGAGACATCTATCGAGGAGGCTCAGGGCCTACAGGACATCGTTGTTGGTACGTCAGAGCAGCCGTTTAGCGTTCTGGGTATTCTGGCCGGTCTGACTGGTGGTGCGGCTATCGGTAAGGTAATGAAGCGTAAGGGTGATTACAGCCCGGCAGAGTTCGAGGCTGGTTTGGCTAAGGCTAAAGCAGAGGCGTGATCACTACGCGCAAACAACTCATTGATTGGGTAAAAGCGAACGTCGCCGATCCCGTGTTGCGGAAGTGTGCGCTGGAGAGGGAGATGGAAGTCTTGGGAGGGTTCAACCCCCTCCCGACTTCCACTAATCCCGGATGGCTTGTGCATTTGAAATCTAAGTTTGGCAACCAGTATTATGTCGCTGTCGGCGTAAAGAAACAAATCGAACCGGCATATTACTGGTTCCGGGTCAAGGGTGACGTGCCATGGGAGAACTGGCAAGGTCTCAACAGTGATAACCCGCTTTATCGGGGTGACTGTTTTGACAAATATAAGGCGTTAATGAATGGAATGGATACGCGAGCTAATTGAGAAACTGACATCGTGGGTTCCGCGCATTTGGCTGGTCGAACCAAACGAAAGCGGAGTGCGGACTACGCTGGGCAAGTACGTCAAAGACACGCCTTGTGGCTGGTATTTCTACATCCCGATTATCCAGATCGTGACCAAACTGGAAGTAGTGTCTCAGGTCATCGACCTGCGCAGCCAGTCCCTACGGACCAAAGACAGCATCGACGTGGTGATCTCCGGGGGGATTCAGTACAAGATTTGCAACGTGCGCAAGGCCATACTAAATGTACAGGACTTCGACCAAGCATTACAGGTATTGGCGTTGGGCATCATTGCTGAGTACGTCGCGTCCAAGACATTGATTGAGTGCGAAGATTTCGATTTGCTGAAAGATGAAATCAAGAAGGGTGTGCGTCAGGCTGTCATTGATTGGGGCCTTCGGATACAGAACGTGTTTATCACCGATCTGGCTAAGGTGAGGAACCTGCGTTTACTCGGAAGCCTCACACCGGCTGATTAAAGGAGAGTGAGATGCTTGAACAATTTGAAAAGTGGAACAAAACATTGCCTGTATACACAGGCATACGGAATGCCACAGAAGAGCAATTCAAGGCTTGTATAGAAGACGAACGGGAAGCAGCGTGGATAGCGGCGTTGAAGTGGGCACATTGGAATATTGATTGTCTGGATGGAATGGCTAATGACGAAACGCCATATGCTTGTCATGCGATAATGCTAATCAAACAGGAACTCGGACTTTGATCCCCGACCTACTCAAACTCAAGGACATTCCCAAGTATGTCAGACAACGTACGGGAGTGGGCATGTCGCTGGAACGGCTAATGAAGACGGGTGAAATAGAACTCATCCAGCCGCCCAGAGAAAACGCCCGGTTCAAGTACACCACGAAACGAGCGGTGGACAGATTCATTCGGAGGCACGTTAAAGATGCAACAGCCAGTTATAGTAAAGCAAAAAGGTTCAAAATTGCTCGTAAGCGGTTCATTGCTAAAACAGCTAATCAAGGAACCTAAGCCGATACTGTGGGGCCGGGAGGGTCTTCATGGCTGGATACCCGTTGAAATAGTGCGCAACGCCGTCACGCACCTGCAAGACCTGTTGAAACTGCCAGCGGAACACGCAAGGCGCATCGTCTTCGTGTGGGGCGAAGCAATAGTCTTGCCACAATCAACGGGACGGTCTTTAGTTCATTATCACAGTGACTATCAGAGCGGCGATAGCGGTCAAAGTAACGCTAAAAGCAGTTAGAGTGTAGAGGAAGTGGTGTTTCAAATGGTTGGTAAACTGGCCCATTAGCAAATCCAATTTGGTGTTCATTTCAACCAACCTATCGTGATCGTTTTTGTCACCAGACATCGCTTGCCTTCCTCCGTTTCTCTTTGTCTTTGTTAAGGGCGTATTTCGACCAGACCAATCGGCGATAATCATCAGTTTCATCGGTTGCAAGGTCATACGCTCCTTCGGCAGTCCTAATCATCTGTGCTGTGGGCACTCCTCCGCGTAACGCACCAACTGTGGCGGCTGTGCCCTTCAAAGCCTTGCCAAATTTCCCTTGAGACACGGCCTTAATCGTCTTAGCTGCTTCTTTCGGAGCGGCCTGCCATAGACCCATATCACTGTCAAATCCCCGTATGAAGTTATACGCCCATCGGCCGACTAAGAACGGCGTAGCTACCGGATATGAGATAAGGTCAAGGGCTATGTCTTTTTCATCCGGTACGGAGAACCCACGCCCTATTGCGCCGAATACCAACGCCGGAAGTACATAGGAAAACATAACGCGATAGGCTACTTCAACATTGTTAATCTTGCCCGCTTTTCTCGCACCGTAGATGTCATGTACCCAGAAGTTGAGATTCTGGTTGACCTGATTCTGAAACAAGGTCAGCAGTTTTTCAACTGTTCCACCAGTAAAGAAATGCGGCATGTCTTCCGGCCGGGCCATCGGCTGCGTACGCCCGATCCACTTGTCAGCATGGGCCGTGGCTTCTTTCTCACTCATGCCTTTGCCAACAGCAATGTCATAGAGCGACTTCCAGCACACAACAACGGTACGCTCATCCATCCACCTGATCCACGACGTTACTTTTTCGGAGCGTGTACGTTTCCCCTGTAGCCGTCTACTGATAACGTATCGGTCCCAAGTATTCGTTATGTCGCGGTCAAAACTCCGCATACGAACTACGCCCGATTTGGAATATACTTCACGTTTCATACTCTTGAAAACGCCGGGGAGTGTGCTTGCCACCCAATTACGAGGAGCGTGGATCATCATGCCCATATCAACAGCCATAGCGTTGAGCGACGATATTGCCTGCCGCATGACTACCGGGATGTTGTATCCAAGAGCGAATAACATACCATTTCTATTGAGTGCCCGTACTTGTTTGGACACCCACGATGATTCACGCATGACACGCTGTTTGCCAGCTACCTGTAACCACTGTTTGAATATCTTGGCCCCGTGTCCATATGTGGCATCATTGAGAGCGCGTGTGAAAGCAGAGTTGTTCATCAATTTGTTGAGCCGATTCATCGTCTGAGACATCTCAAGAAAATGCTCGACCTGTCTGACATTATGCAAATACAGGATCGACGCGTCAAGCTCAATTGCCTGTTTTCCGCCCTTACGAGATTCGAGGAAACCGGGTTTTTTCTTGCCCTGTTTCGGCATGGGCGCTTCTACGAGCATATCAAGTAAACTGGCCTGTTCGCTCATGTCTACGTCCTGCATCAACACAGGCAAATATGAATACTCCCGTTTGAGGTCTTTGACATCGATCTTACTCTTAGTCTGCGAATTGAGTATTTCAACGGTGTCCACCAGAATCTTCCACTGAGAATCCGTTTGCTCAGTCATCCAATCGGCTATCTGTTTTTCTTGCGAAGACATAGAATTTGTAATGGCCTTTATGTCAGCACTTGTTAGACCATAGCCGCCTATCAGGTGCTTGAGACCCTTTTTGTTCTTGCTCATCACATAGAGTCCAACACGCTGCCACGCATTGAGCGGCATTTTCTCACCACTCTCTAAGTCGTAAGTCTGTAATCGTTTCCGCCACTGATAGTCGTTAATACCAAGCTCTTTCATCCGTTCCTTGAGTTCGATAAACCGATACTGTTGTCGTTCGAGAGAGGCCACCGAATGCTGTTTCAGGGCTCTCGCAAATATACGACTGAACGGCCCGTCCTGATGCCCGTCTAATGCTTCGCACAATCGTTCCGGCCGATACTGGCCGGTCACGAACATGGCCGTACCGGACTTGATTTTGTTCGCCCATCGTCTGAGACGGCTCGGATTAAGCCGTTCGACAGCCGTTGGCGTTGTCCCTTGTTTGGTTATTTGAGCCGTGGCAATGAGTTCTTCGGCAATACCGCTCGGCGTCTCGAAGTCTATGTTGGCTTCTTCGGCTTTCTTATAGAGTGCTTCAACATAGGCAGCTTTCTCATCGGCAGACATTTTCTTCATCGAATCTTTGCCGGTAATTTCACGCATGAAATCCTGTCGCTGTTTGTCTGTCCATTTGAGCATTCGCGGGATCATGTGCCCACGGATCAACTGTGCCCGTTCCTTGTGTTTCGGTTGCTCTACGATTGCCTTCTTGAGCATCGTAGCGTATTCTTCATCCGACATCGGATTATCTTTGATTGTCTGTGCCTGTTCCGGTGTGATCTGATTGCGGATAGCCCATCGAGCTTCGGCCGGGTCCATAGTGAGAATGTCTTTCACAGCATATCCCAGACCTTGATGTAAGATGTTTTTTTCGTCTTGGGAGATGGGGGCCTTTACTTCGGTCTTTGGCTTGGGGGTGATTTGATCGGGTACAAAGTAGTCCGCTTGCCCCTCATTGAAATATTCATCAGCTTGTGCTTGTGTGACATCTCGGTACAATATTTCGGCGCGCCTGCCATACGTCTGTCTATAATAGTCAGCATAAGCCAAATCATCAGTATAAAATTTGCCCTTAACACCTTTAGCCTTGTCGGGCATAGTACTCTTAGAAAAGGCATCTGACTCGTCCCAAATGTCTTTATGCTTTACATTGGGACTTTCTGCGCGGTAGAGCCGTACACGGCCTTTTGGGACAGGCGGTAGTTTTGCTTCTGTTGCTTCGACATCAATTGTTCCCCTACCACCGGTAAGTCGGTCTTTCTTAAAGACAGGGTCCACCTTTCTCACAGGCGTTGTCTCCAGCGGCTGCGCAGGAGCTTCTGTAGCAGTTTCGGGGGTACTCTGGGGCCCCTCGACCTGCGTTTGGCCCTCAGACGGGACGCTGGGGCCTCGTCCTGCCGCTTTTCGGAGGTCTTCAAGCGTCTGTTCGTCAATTTCTCTGGCTGCCTGTTGCTCCAAATGGTCTATCATGCCGGGATCGGCTTTGACCTCTTCCGGGGTAACTGCGGGTGTTTGACCTCTATCCATGCCACGACGACCAGCAACCGCGCCACCGGCCACACCCATCGCGCCACCGGCCACGACGCTTTCGAGCCAGTTGTCCATCGTGTGTTCAAGACCTTCTTTGACGGCTGCTGGTACAGACTCCCAATCATCGGCTTCATAGCCGAAGTACCGCAAGAAGTTCTGACCCATATTGGCTATGAGTTCTTGAGCAGCTTCCAGTCCCCCCGTCTTGACCAGTTTCTTCAACAGAGATTTACCCACTGGTTTGAAAATCTCATCGAACGGGATACTTTCTGTAGCAGCTTCCCATGCTCCTGAGAGCAGCCCTATCGTTCCAGCTTTCTCTACTCCACCCCCGGCCTTACGCTGTTCACTGTATGCTTGCGATCCCTCCATCGCGGACAGCACAGCCAAACCAGCTTTCGGATTCTTCGTTATTACGCCTATTGCTATGGCGGTGAGGAATGGAGGACCACTTTCGCCTATTACACGAATGCCATATTGTAGCGGACGGTCCCATTTGGCCTTCATCAGTTCGTCGCTTGGAGCTTCCCAGCCCTTGCTTGCTTGATCGTCCCACCAATCCGACCAACGGATCGTACCGGAAATTAACCTATCGCGCATAGCTTTGCCGGTTGCTACGTTGCGTTTGGCCCAATCAGGACCATACTTGTTGGCAAGAAATTCAGCAGCATCACCGATGCGTTTGAATGGTCCGGCTTCAAGAGCCATTTGGCCCATGTTGCCGACACCGCCAACCATACGTTCTACACCGGCTGCAAGCGCCTTTGGTGCTTCGGCTATGGTGTTCAACCAGCCGCTTTTCTCAGGCGGTTCGATGCCAATGATTTCATCGAATGATTTGACTCTGGCTGTAGTCGAACCAGCAAGTTCTTCAAACGATTTTATTGCCATTTACTCACCCACTTATCATAATACGCTCTTGCATCCGGGATACGCCCAAGTCCAGCAAGCCGTTTGACTTCTAACTCAAACTCCCGCGAACTCCGTGGGCCGTCTTGCTGTCCTGCCTCTTTCTTGATTTCGTTAGCCAATGTGGTAGGTTTTTTCTCTCCTACAATTGCTCGTGCGGCGGCACTGGTCAATCTATTCACCCTGCCGATCTGCGCTGCTTTATCGGGCATGATTTGTTGCATGACGCCGGTTCTGGCCTGTCGTAGTTCGTCCAGTTTGGCAATCAGTTGTGTAGCCTGACCTATTTCACCCTCTTCGGCCTTACGGAAATCTTCTTGTCCGGTAGGTCTGTACCGCCACGGTTTTGCGTCAAATGGTTTCCAAGTATCTACTGGTTGTTTGAACCGCGATTGAAGCTCCTGTTCTATGGCATGTATCGTCTGATTCAGGCGCGACAATTCCTGTTCCGGTGTGGGCGGCTTCGGCTGTTGCAGCGCGCTCTGTGGCAAATCAACGCCAGCGATACGCAGTTGTTCTCTTAGAGCAGTTGCGGGATCGAGTACGCCCTTTTCCATGAACTCTTTGATCTGACCCATCTTTAGTTTGCTTGCCTTGAATCCCTCGGCCATTTGAACCGCGTATTGTGTCTTCTGTGCATCGAGTTTCTGCAACGCCGGTTCAACGTCACCCCGCGCTCTGGTTGCCGCTATCTCGTATTGCTGATTGAGCGCAGAAAGTTTGCGATGTTTCTCTTCGGCCGTACCGGAGATATATTTTCGCTTGATCTGATACTCTTTTTGAAGTGTAGACAACTTCTGAGTAGTGCCCTCAGAAACACTTTTGCGCTGCTGCTCGAATAGTGAGTCCAACTGTTTTGCTTGTTGCTGCAACTGCGTTTGAAGCATTTGCATCGGATTCAGTTGAGCCAAAGTCTGTGGGTCTAACATTTTCCTCTCCTACACCCCATCGATGGGTGGTTCGTCCATCCACGCGTATGTTTTCATATTCGCCAGTTTCGTACTTATAGCGTTGGCTAATTGATCTGGTGAATACACCGACAATCCGTGCAATTCCCTAAGCTTGTTGAGTTCATCGAGCATCAGCAGTACCACAGCTTCTACAAGCATCGGGCCAAACTGTTGATACAATTCCTCTCTACTCATTACTTCCACCACCCCCTGATAGCAAAGTTGATGCCGCTCCATGCAGCGCTATTCGTTGCCAAATATCTAAATTTTCTATCTGAGGTACAAGGGACAATAACATCTACATAAGCAGTCACATTA
>Ga0307379_10012135_pt1 | contig 11254 bp, 10 predicted proteins | sample UN2MG_FD_202237 | JGI IMG/M metagenome (GOLD analysis project Ga0307379, IMG submission 202237) | Soil microbial communities from Risofladan, Vaasa, Finland - UN-2 | ecosystem: Environmental > Terrestrial > Soil > Coastal area > Acid sulfate soil | place: Finland: Risofladan, Vaasa | collected... | reverse complement strand
GACGGGCGCCGCAATGCGGACACCATGACCGCTGTCTTCGAGTACGGCGAGGGTGAGGACAAGTTCCAGGTCATCTATTCCTCCCGTCAGACCAACAGCTACGGCGGAGTCAAGGAAATCTTCCTCTCCAATCTCGGGGCGATCAATCTGGACACTAACAAAATAACCGGAGAGGGCGGGCTTACCGCGGAGTTCAGCCTGGACGGCAAGGACCACAGGCTGGCTGACATGGACATCCCATCCGGCCAGTCCCTTCAGACAGGAGTTGGAGAGACCGATGAGATGACTGTGATGCACATGCGCAATTTCATGGAATGCATCCGCAGCCGCAAGAAGCCCAATGCAGACATTTACGCTGCCTACCAGCATGCAATCGCCAACTGTATGACCGCTCAAGCCCTGCATACAGGCAAAAGGGTTACATTCGACGACGCCCGCCAGGAGGTCATAGTTAGCTGAGATTCCCGTGGGCTTTGTGCCGAGTACGAGACCCACCCTTGGATTTGAATCAGGCCCAAACAATGGGGGAGAACAATGAAAATCACATTTCCACTTTTTTTACTCAGTGCGGCCTCAATCGCTTTCATAATTTACGGCTGCGGAAGCCCAGGCGGCCCTGAAGGGAAAAAACCCACTATCCAACCGCAGGCTGAGGAAAGCGCCATGAGCCCGGACAAAATAGAGGTCATCAACAACCAGGCCGCCCGCCAGGTGGATGTCATAATCGGGGGCCAGCCATTTACCTCCTATTGCTACTGGGAAAAGCTGAAAAAGCCGGTCCTTTACCCCTTGACAACCGATGACGGGAGGATAGTATCCCGCGGCTTCCCGGTCAAAATGGTCCCTGGGGAGCGAGTGGACCATCCACACCAGATTTCGCACTGGTTCAACTACGGGGATGTGAACGGTTATGATTATTGGGGCAACTCGGACTCGGTGGACCAGAGCAGAGGGATTTACGGAGTAATAGCGCACCGCTCGCTGGATGCTCTATCGAGCGGCGAGGGAAAAGCCTATATCGATGTGGCCATGGACTGGCTTGATCCTAAAGGTGAGAAATTGCTGGATGAAAAGGACCGGATATTTTTCCGCACCGGCCCGGGCCTACGGATTATCGACCGGGTAATCAAGCTGACAACGCTTGATACTAAAGTCGTTTTCGGGGATACCAAGGAAGGGATGTTCGGGATCAGGGTCACCCGGGGCCTGGAGGAGCCCTCGGACACTCCGCTCAGGTTTGTCGATGCCCAGGGGAATATAACCGAGGTGGCCCAGCTCGATAATACCGGAGTAGATGGCGAATACCTCTCGAGCGAGGGCCGGGTGAACGAGAAAGAGGTCTGGGGAACCCGCGCCAAATGGTGTATCCTGCGCGGCACTGTCCAGGACAAACAGGCAACGATCGCGATTTTCGACCACCCGGATAATGTGGGTTACCCCACTTACTGGCACGCGCGCGGCTACGGCCTTTTTGCCGCCAACCCCTTGGGATGGAAAGATTTTACAAACGGGGAAAAGGCTTTAAATTTCACTTTAAACCCGGGAGAGAGCACGACTTTCCGCTACCGGATCCTGATCGCCTCCAGGCGTCTTGATAAAGAGGAAACGGAAAGTCTCTACCAGAGGTGGCTCCAGGAAATAAGCGAGTGACACATTTTTAAACCGCATTCGCCTGTGTTGAATCGCGGCTGGAAGGGTGTGCATAGTTTAGGGGATACATGATTATCTTCTGCGCAGAAACCATAGGTGGATTATACTGGAGAAGGTGCAGGTTAAGCCCCAAGTAATATTTCAGGTGTCTATTGTATAAGCATTTGTTATAATTGTGGTTATATTTCAAATTATACAAGATTTCCCAGTGGCTTATACTGCAAAATTTGCTATGCTAAGAGTCTTATACAGAACTATATAATCCTATGTTGGGCTTCAGGAAAACTATGACGAAAATATTTACACCATCAGCTGGTCCAGGAGACTGGAAAGCCCTTCTCGCCGATCCTGAAAAACACTGGGCTCGTGGTTTTTCCGCACGATCACTGGCTCACGCTTGGGAGGATACCGATGCCTTTCCATCCGAGATCGTCGCCGTACTTAAGCAGAGCCCGATGCTTGAAGGCGTCGAACCACTCTTGATTTTCCCTGAATGGAAGGTGCCTCTTCCTGGTGGCAATACGGCATCACAGAATGATATCTGGATTCTCGCTAAGTGCAATGCCGGTCTGGTATCGATTGCCGTCGAAGGAAAGGTAGAAGAATCCTTTGATAAGGTTGTTGGGAAGTGGAAAGCCAAAGCATCGCCAGGGAAGCTTATCCGGCTGACATACTTGGCCGATATATTAGGGCTCCATGAGCCGATACCTGATTCCGTATACTATCAGCTACTTCATCGTACTGCCTCAGCCATTATTGAAGCCGAACGTTTTGGTGCAACACAGGCTGCTATGTTGGTTCATTCGTTCAGCCCCACGAATCTGTGGTTTGAGGAGTATAAAGCTTTCGTTGCACTCTTTAACGCTTCTGTTGTAATAGGGAAGCTCTCCACCGTAAGAGGACGCAACAACATTCCACTGCATTTGGCATGGGTGCACGGCGATGAGCGGTTTCTCAGTGCATAAGGCAAGCTCATCATTAAATTCAGCGGACCCAAAGGGCCGGGCCGCTGATTAATTAGTTAGACGGATGTGGCCGCTGCCTGCCAAATTAGAACACAGTAGAGATCCGGATGAAATACAAGATTGCAGTTCAGGAAACAGAGGAGGGCTTTAGCCTCTCCGTTCCGGGACTTCCAGGTTGCTGGTCCCAAGGGGCAAAAGAAGAAGAGGCGCTGGAAAATATCCAGGATGCGATCCGGGAGTATCTCGCCGCTCGTGATGAACTACTCAAGGGTGCGGTAATACATGAAATTGAGATTGTGGGCTGAGCGTGCCAAAGATACCAGGTATCAACTACCTATATGCCGTTCAAGCACTGTAAAAAGCGGGGTTTCGTGTCATTCGACAGGGTAAGCATATCGTGATGAGTGACGGTGTGCGTATTCTCACCATTCCGTGACACAATCCGGTGAATGCCTGCACGCTGGAAGGCATTGTGCGTGACGCCGGGCTGTCGGGCGAAGAATTTCGGGAGTTGCTGTGAAGCCTCTCCCGTCTGACAACGGCATGCAGCTGATGGCGTTTCGCACCGCAGCAGAACCGCAAGACCGCTCAAGATATTCCAAAGGGGATGCCAGTGTTAAATAATCCGCTTAAGGTTCCGGTTTCCGGAATGCTTGTCTTTTTTCTGGCCTTGGTTTTTAACATTGCCGCTGCCTCTGACTGCCCGGGTGAAAGCGAAGAGGGCGATCAGGGCTATCTCGAGCTGATCACTAAAGACAATGGGGGCAATTATACCAAGCTGGGCTGGAACCATTGCCTGGATGGTTATTTCACAATCGATACAAACACCGGAATTCTCACCTCTCACGGCGGAGGGGGATTACTCTGGTACAGTCTCAGGAAATTCAGGAACTTCGTGCTCGAGCTCGATTACATGACCGAAATGGAGACCACAAATTCCGGCATATTCCTGCGCATCCCCAATCTGCCGTCAACTGAAGACTTTATCCACGAATCTTTCGAGATCCAGATTCTCGACAGCACCAGGGGCGGTATGCTCCATACCACGGGGGCAATCTACGATGCCGAGCCGCCCAAGAAAACGGCTTCTTATGGGCCGGGCAAGTGGAACCATTTCAAAATCACCTGCCAGGGCCTGCACTTTATTGTGGAGCTAAACAGTGTGGTGGTCAATGACTGGATCGCCGAGCCCAGGGGCAAGGTATTTACTCATTGGCCCGAGGGCTATATCGGAGTGCAGAACCACGAGGGCGGCGGGAGTATCAAATTCCGCAATATCCGGATAAAAGAGCTGTAAAATGATCCCGGATAAAAATGCATTGAGCAGCATCCTTTACTTTTGGCTTGATAGCGAGAAAAAAGAAAGCTGCTTTACATGAGCTCCGGCTCGATAGAATCAGTGAATAATTTTCTGTCCCTTTTATCCTATCCAACTCTTTCTCAATGGAGGCTTTCCATGGCGCACCACCTGTTCAAACGAATGCTGTCAGCGGTTCTGGTTTTCCTGCTGGGCCTTGCGTTAAATGCTTTCGCGGCCGAGGGTTATATCGATCTCCTTTCCAAAAGCGAGCAGGGCAATTACACCAAGCACGGCTGGAACCATTACGGCCCCGGCTATTTCACCCTGGATGAGAGCACCGGAGTGCTTTCCTCCCACGGCGGCATGGGAGTGTTCTGGTACAGTGTAAGGAAATTCAGGGATTTCGAGCTCGAGCTGGATTTCATGTGCGATAAGGCGAGCACCAACTCCGGTGTCTTTCTCCGCATGCCCCATGTGCCCACGAGCAACGACTACATCTACGAGTGTTTCGAGATACAGATTTATGACGATACATCGACAACGACAGAGAAGGTGTTTCACGATCCCAAGGCCAGAACTGAATTTCAATTGAAACACACCACTGGCGCGATCTACGATGCCAATCCGCCCACGAAGTTCGCCTCATACGGGCCCGGCAAGTGGAACCATTACAAGCTCACCTGCAAGGGGCTGAGATATATCGTGGAGCTGAACGGCCAGGTGGTCAATGACTGGATGGCGCAGCCCATGGGCAAAGTGGCCACCCACTGGCCTGAGGGCTACATTGGACTGCAGAACCACGATGACACATCGAGCGTGCATTTCCGCAATATCCGCATTAAGGACCTTTCGGCAAGCATAAGCGATTCTGTAAAATATCCGCAATAACTAACCGCGCAGGCAATCTCTAAAGCCGCCCGGCAAGCTACACCGGGCGGCTTTTTTTTATAGCCCGGATCCATATTTCTTATTAAGATTATCTTCAGACTGTTAACCGCCATTAGTCATAAAAAAATTTTCCGTTCCCGTTTTTGTAGTGGCGGCCCCCTGTGGCCGCCTGATTTACATCAAGGAAATCCCAGACAATGGACAGGCACAGGGGCCTGTCCTACAGGTTTTGGTTCATTTTGTGAATAATGCCGGTTAATATGGATCGGAGTAATAATCCGTTAATTTATCTGCCCTGTTTCTGACATTAAAGGATTGATAATACTATGCCCGGTACCGAAGTTACTGGCCTGCACAGAGCGCTGGCCCAATGTTGCTTGAAATGCCCGGTGTGCAACTACGCCAGGAAAAAGCAGAAAGGCCTTATATTCTGGTTTGTCAAAAACATCGAGAGCAGTCTGTGCCCTTTTGGCAAGGCTTATGAAAGGGTTTACAACCGGAAGGCCCACGAGCCGATTCCCGAAATGGAATAACTTTTTTACTCTCCGGCTTAATGAAGCTATTACAGGGAGCATTAAATAGTTTCCATTTATATTATTTTTATTTGCTTCTGTCTTGGTTATTAAAGACTAAGTAGAGTAAGCAGGAATGATTTACAGGGTTTCGATTCAATAATTCAAGGCTCCGGTGACTTACTTTACCTGACAATGGTTGAGATACCCCGGGAGAAAAACTTTTACAACTGCTGAAAAGAGATTTTAGTACCGCTACCTGGGATGATAAAGCCATCCCAGGTGAAAATAGAGGCCATAAGAAGCCCTGAAGTCAGGGAACCCTGTTTCTGGAGCGTGTAGAAGACAAGTAATTTCCATCATCGCCATGCTAGATGTAAAACGCCCAGGCAGGCCTTTGCGCAGGCTTCCTGCGCACCAGGCGAGCTTGGCGCAGCGGAGTAAAAGACTTAAATGCCAGGATTAACTTTTGTTTCTTTTGGTTACAAAAGAAATGGTTTTGCTTCTTTTGCCACCAAAAGAAGAATAAAATTCCTTTACGGATAGATGCAAACAATTTTATGACTTGAGTAGTAAAGAGACCTTTGAAAAAATCCCGGATAATATGGTTATATTCGGTCCGTAGGGGCAGTTCACGAACCGACCCTGCAATAACCTATTGATTTTCAAAGCGTTAAAAAAACAAATCATGCTCTTTAGCTAAAATGATAAGATATTTCAACGGTTTCTTGAATATATTTTTAAATACATCCGCCAGAGCCGAACCCAAGACTGCAAATTTTCCATAAAATCCGGCAACCCATTTAAAGAGGAGAAACGAAATGCTCCATAACCCCGGAAAGAAAGATTTCCTCCCAAACTGGCTCCAGGATTTCTCCACCTGGCTTTTTATCTTCACTCTGACTTTTCCTGCTTTTCCACATCACGGACTGCAGGCCCAGGGCAACGAAAGCAGGTGTCTAATCGAAACCAGAGAATACCCTGGTGAGGACCCGGCCATGTGGCGCGGATTGTATGCGGCCCGGGACGGGAAAGTCTATACGGGACTATGCGGCGAGGGAGGAAGCGCGCATTTTTATAAATACGACCCTGCCACTGATAACCAGGTCTGCCTTCTCGATGTAGCCGAGTTCCTGGGCGAAAGGGGCAAAGGAATCAGAACCTCCGGCAAAATCCACTGCCGCCCGGTTGAAGACAGAGAGGGCAATATTTATTTCATGTCCATGAATAACGGCGCCGGTCCAAGGAGTATCGACTATGCGAGCTGGCTGGGCGGGCACTGGCTGAAATACAACCCGCGCCTGGATAAATTCGAGGACCTCGGCCTGGTTGATCACGGCGTGGGCTGCTATCCCCTGGCAATCGATGATCAGAGAAACCGTCTCTTCGCAATCTCTTTCACTGGCTACCTGTTCAGATTCGATATCGGCAAGCGGGTCAGCACCAACCTGGGCCGGGTCGACAACTGGGATATCTGCCGTGATATCGCCTGCGATGATAAAGGAAATGTCTACGGCTGCTTCCCGATATCCAGGGTCTGGAAATATGACGCCTTGAAAGAGAAGGTGTACGATTTATCCATTCAAATCCCTTACGACCCCACAGTTTTCCCGACCCAGTTGAACAACCCGATGATAGACCGAGCGGCTATCTGGAGGGCTGTGGAATGGGACCCGGTGGATAAGGCTATCTACGGAGTGACATGCGGCAGCGGCTCGATACTGTTCAAATATGAGCCTGCTGTGGGGACTGAGGGTAGAGTCACTGCGCTGGCGAAACTATGCGACCCAAAATTTCTCGACCCCCCCAACCGTCCGGACATCCCTTACTCGCCCCTGGCCTTTGCCTTGGACAGCAAGAACAGGAAAGTCTATTTTATTCCCTCGGCAAGAGACTACGCTGTGGGTGAATATGTCGAAACGTTCGGCATCGCGGCAAACCATCACCTGATAATGTACGATCTGAATAAAAACGAGCGCCATGATCTCGGGATGCTTCGCGCATCCGATGGCCGCCGCGTATTCGGCTGTGAAGCGGCATCGGTCGGCCCGGATGGGACTCTCTATATCTGCGGCCAGGCGGAAGTCAAAGACCCGGGGCACGCGACCAGTCATATCGGAAAGATCCCGGTAGCTCTGCAATTATTGATCTACAAGCCACAATAAAAGAGACATTATGGAGGGATTGCTCATGACTTGCCTGCATAAAAAAACTTTCCTGATCCTTTCTATTTTCATTTCCTGTTTGCCCGTGCTCCGAAAGGGGCCTGTTTTCGCCCAGGATTGGGCTGAACCCTATATCAAATTTCAGCAGCGGGTCGACCTCAGGGACTTAGGCTACCCCCTGGTCAATGAAATACCCGCTAACAGCAGTGCTGTCACCTCCCTTATCACTGCAGCGGATGGCAATATTTACGGGGCTACCACAGGAGACACAGCCTACCTTTTTATTTTCGATCCCTCGATCAACAAGGTGAGACACCTGGGAAAGGTGAAAGATCAGCAAAGTATCCATCACTCCCTGGTGGAAGATAAGGATGGATTTATCTATCTCGGCACCGGGAAAAATATCCTGGCTGAAATACCCCTCTCCAAGGGCGGAATCGGCAGGGAATATATAGATGTGACACTTTGGAACGATATCAAAAATCATTACAAAGACTACCCCGGCGGGCACCTCTATCGCTACGCTCCAAAAGAGAGCAATAAAAGGGTAAAGCTGCCGCAAGCGGAGTGCGACCTCGTGGATTTGGGCATTCCCGTACCCGGCAATTCGATATATGCCCTGACTGTCAACCCGGCAAAAGATGAGATTTACGGCCTGACCTATCCGGACGGGCACTTTTTCATTTATATTATCACAAGCAAGGCATTCAAGGATTTAGGCGAGATAGACAAAAGAAGAGTATATCACGGACCGGAAAGGCACTGGCGGAGCCTGCCGAGAGCGCTTATATCCGATGACTCATCAAGGGTTTATACCACCGGCGCGGATGGAAATATCGTTTATTATGACCCAGGCTCCGGGAAAATAGTCTCCACTGACCTGAAAATACCTGAGGACCGCTATCCGGCCCAGTCCGTTGAGAGTCACGCAGTGGTCGAATATTTTACCCGGGCCAGGTGTGGACTGATCTACGGGGGCTCCTCGGATGGCTACCTCTTCTCTTTCAACCCGTGTAAAATGGAGCTCTTGAACCTGGGCAAGCCACGCTCTTCCCGCCGCCTCAGGGCTGTTACAGTGGGTGATAACGGCAAAGTCTACATGATGGCCGGCGAGCGCGCGAGCACAAGGCCCTGCCAGTTATTCTGCTATGATCCTCAAAAAGGAGCTTACGAAAATCTGGGGCTGCTGATCGCGGACAGAAGCCCCTATTACTACTGGCGCGGCTATCAGTTCGACTGCATGACCACCGGCGCTGACGGCACGATATACCTGGGCGAGAGCGAACGCAAATCGCACCTGTTTTTGTACATTCCCTGATCCCAGGAAAGGAATAGGCGCGCCTTGGGATTACAGTCGATCCAATAGATTCAGGCTCACTGGATAAAAATTGACCGGTAAATAATCCGATTTAGCATCAATGTTGTTCACTTTAGGCGGGAAAGGCAAACGATGTCATTCCCGCTTGCGCGGGAATCCAGGTTTTTAAGCCGATTTTCTGGACCCCCGCTTTCGCGGGGGTGACAAAAAGAGAGTGTTGTCGCTTTAAGTGAACGGTATTGATTCTTAGGGTTAGAAGTCAGAAGTCAGAATATTTTTGGAAATGGTCAAAAGCGGTTTTTAAACATCTGATTCCTGTCTTGTACGGGCATAGCATGCTATGCCCGTACAGTTCCTTTCCGGTCTGGAGCAAATGCTTGAGAGACCGAAAGACTGTTCCTTTCTACTGAATTTTGTGAATGGTCCGATCTATAGGTCATGGGATATTTTACAAAAAATGAGAAGCGGGCGGCCCTTTTACTTTGTTTGCTGGCCGTTCTGGGAGCCGGCTTGCGGCTTAAGCTGGCGCGGGAAGGCCCCGTGGAGGGTCTTACCCTCGAGCCGGCGGCGGAGGATTCTGCTGTTTTGAGGCTTGTCGAGAAAGAACTCGAGGCGCGAAAACTGCCGATTGATGTTAACCGGGCAGATCAGATCCTTCTCCAGCGGGTTGAGGGTATCGGGCCGCGCCTGGCAGGGCGCATCATCGCCGAGCGCGAGGCTCACGGGCCTTTTCGTGATGCACATGATCTGGCAGACAGGGTCGATGGTATCGGTGAAGTGACAGTCCAGCGTCTGGCCCGGCAATTAGCTTTTGGTGATACCACCAGCGGGAGGCGGCAATGAGCTCCACCTTGTTTATCGTGGAAGATGACCGTAACTGTATCGAGCTTTTGAAAGAAATTTTCAGTGAAGAAGGCTATAACCTGCGCTGTTTCACCTCCTCGGCAGAGGCACTGGCTTCTCTGCGCAAAGAGGGACTGCCGGATCTGGTGCTTACCGATTTGATGATGCCGCAGATTGACGGGATCAGTCTGCTTGTCGAGATCCGTAAAATCGACTCAAGCCTGCCTGTGATCGTGATGACCGCTCATGGGAGCATTGAGACCGCGGTGGAGGCGCTGAAAAAGGGGGCGAACGACTATATCACCAAACCGCTCAATTTCGAGGAACTGCGCCTGGCAGTCAAAAAGACGCTCGAAATGAGCCAGCTGCGCAGCCGCATGGAATATTTAAATCGTGACAAGCGCGCCCGCTACGCCCCCTCGGCCATGTTGGGAGAGCATGAGCGGATGTACAAGACCCGGTTATTGCTGATCAAGGTGGCCTCCGCCCCCACTACCTGCGTGCTTCTGTTCGGTGAGAGCGGGACCGGCAAAAATCTGGCGGCGCGGATTATTCATTACAGCAGTACCCTGGCGGATGGTCCTTTTGTCGAGCTAAGCTGCGCAGCCTTTCCCGCCAGTCTTCTTGAAGCCGAGCTTTTCGGTTTCCGCAAGGGGTCTTTTACCGGGGCGACCGCAGACAAAAAGGGAATTATCGAAGAGGCCGATGGAGGAACCCTCTTCCTGGATGAAATTGCGGAAATCCCTTTAGAGCTGCAGACAAAACTGCTCTCTTTTCTGGAAAGTAAAAAGCTGCGGCGCCTGGGCGAGGTCAAAGAGCGGGAGGTTAACGCAAGGTTGATAGCAGCCACCAACCAGGATCTCGAGGAGCTTGTGGACCAGGGCATGTTCCGTAAGGACCTGTTTTTCCGGATAAACGTGGTCCATTGTTACCTTTCCCCTCTCCGGGAATTAGGCCGGGACGCGCTGCTGATCGCCGAAAAATTTATCGCCGAGTTTAACCAGCAGTTCAATAAAAATATCTCCGGTTTCACTCCTGAGGCAGAGTTAAAACTTATTTCGCACCACTGGCCGGGAAATGTCCGGGAGCTGCGCAATGTGATCGAAAGGGCCATGCTCTTTACCGCCGGAGAAAGGCTTGAGGCTGAGGAAATTCAGCTTGCGGGCCCAGGAGGCGGGAAGGAAAGAACCGGAGAGGGATTTATTATCCCTCCTGAGGGCCTGGACTGGGAGGAACATGAAAAATCCATTCTATCCCAGGCTCTCAAACTCTGCAGCAACAACCAGTCCAGAGCGGCCCGCCTCTTGTCCATATCCCGCGATGCCTTTATTTACCGTTTGAAAAAATTTCACCTCTATTAACGCGGATTATTCATAAAACTCGTCGCTGCTCCAGACCATTATAAACAAACGACAACCGGTAGTTTTTATAATAACCTTTTGGAATTCAGCCGTTCATGACGCTACGCGTCACCCTGAAAGGATGAAAATAATCCACTTCGGGTTTTATTTTCGTAGTAGTCCTTCATGAGCCTACGGCTCACCCACGAATAATGAAAATTGAATCTTTTTTATTTTTGGGGTATTATTATCATGGATCGACCGGTTGGAGAC
>Ga0307379_10012129_pt1 | contig 11258 bp, 9 predicted proteins | sample UN2MG_FD_202237 | JGI IMG/M metagenome (GOLD analysis project Ga0307379, IMG submission 202237) | Soil microbial communities from Risofladan, Vaasa, Finland - UN-2 | ecosystem: Environmental > Terrestrial > Soil > Coastal area > Acid sulfate soil | place: Finland: Risofladan, Vaasa | collected... | reverse complement strand
CCAATGCGATTTCTACCGAACGCATCGGGGAATTCACATGCAGTACATCCCCACCGCGGCCGATGTCAAACCCAAGACCGAACCGCGCGAAATATACCGGCTGGGTCTTGAGCCAAACGCCTACATTCTCTTCGCCTGTCGCCTCGTTCCCGAAAAGGGCGCGCACTATCTGGTTTCAGCGTTCCGGCGCCTGAAGACGGGCCTGAAGCTTGTAGTGGCCGGCGACGCCCAGGGGACCGCAGACTATAAACGGAGGCTCCTTGAATTGGCCCAGGGCGATCCGCGTATCCTGTTTCCGGGTTTCGTCGAGGGGCGTCTTATCGAAGAGCTCTTCAGCCACTGTTACCTGTATGCACAGCCTTCCGAGGTGGAAGGTTTGTCCCTGAGCATCCTCGAAGCCATGAGCTATGGTCATTGTTGCCTGGTCAGCGACATCCCCGAGAACCTCGAAGCCATCGCCGATGCAGGAATCCACTTCAAAAGCGGAAATGTGGACGACCTCGAGCGCTGCCTGCGGCGGCTGCTCGACCACCCGGAGGAAGTTGCCGCTGTGAATGCCGGGGCCAAAGAGCGTATCAGGCAGCATTATTCGTGGGGGGCGATCAGTGAACAAATGGAGGAGTTGTACTTGAGTGTCTTGAACGGTCACCTTGAACCGGCCGAACAGATCAGTCCCCTGCCGTCCGGCAACGATTGCCGGGTACCCGTCCGCCAACTTTGAGAGTATTTCATGCCCATTCACGCTAAATCGCATCATGTGCGACTCGAACATGACTCCGCAGGGTCACGCAGCGTATCGATACAAGGTGCCGGGCGTGCGCCTTGCCCGGCGCGCGATGCTGCGACGCAGGTTGTCTTCAAGACGACAAACCAGCTTCTGGAGTCCGAGCGAGAACAGATGTGCAGTCTGTTCCTTCGCGTTTTCAACAAGAACATGACGATGGATACCTTCGACCGTAAATTTTCCTATACACCCATGGGTTATTCCTATCACGGCCTAATGCTGCACGAGGAAACCATCGTAGGTGCGTTTAGCGCCATTCCGGGGCGATACAAGTTCTTTGAGGTAGAACGGATATTCTCTCTTTCCGTCGATACGATGATCGCCCCGAAGCACCGGGGCGGAGGCCACATGCTGAAAATGGCGAATCTGGTGCATCAAGGGCTTATCCAGGATGGCGTTCCGTTTATCTTCGGCTTTCCAAACGAGCCATTTTACCCCATCCAAAAGAGATTCCTTCGATATGAAGACATCGGCGAACTGGACTATTATGTCCTGCCTCTGAATATTGGGGCCGTTGTTCCCAAGCTCAGACGGCTTAACGGCCTCTCGCGAAGCTTGTGCAAGTACGCACTCAGATTTTCTCGCATTCCGAGAGCTTCCCAGTTGCGATCCAATATTGGCAAGGTCGTGGACGCGGAATTCGAGCGGCATCGCTATGATGCGAGCTACAACAGAATCCAACTTGGAGAAGGGGCGGAATGCATCTACAAGATCTACGAGGAAGAAGGCGGAATCAGGACGCTGTACATTATTGACGTTGCCCCGCTGACGCCTGCTTTTCTGGCGAAAGCCGTCAAGCATGCCTTCGAGGCGGCTTCGGGCGCAGCGGATATCATTATGTATGTGGGTAAGCTGCCCTCAAAACCCGCAGGTCTCTGGAAGGTTCCTGATTCAAGGAAACCCCGCAAAATAAGAATGACCGGTAAGATACTGATTCCCGGTTCCGTGGATAACTCCGTCTTCGACATAAAGAACTGGTGTGTGAATCTCTCAGACTTCGATGTGCGATAAAACAACAGAAAATCCTCGCTCGCGCTCAAAGGTTCGGCGGTGCTTGTCCCTCGGCTATGTCCATCTGGTCTTGCCGCTTGTGATGATCGCGCTGCCGGTCTGCCTTCGTCTGTACACGCAGATCAGAAGAATGACGCTCAAGTACTATTCAGCCGACAAGAGAATACAGTACTGGCGGCAGAACAAAGAAAAGCTGCTGAGCCTGGCCGAACAGGGATACAAGACCAGAGTTGAGAGTCTCGGATTAAACGTAGCAACAGTCCGGCCAACCGAAGACGGCCCGCACCAATCGCAGAAGGTGGAGCTTGGTGAAATAGACCAGGATGGTTTGCTGCTGTCGAAGGTAGGGAGCATCTCAAATGTGCCAAGTGTTTCGCAGGAGCATTTCCTCGGCCGAAAGCGATTCGGCCTGCGAATGGTGGCCATGAATGGGTACGTCGGCGTAGAGAAGAACTACAAAGGCAGCAAGTCGTCCTTCGTGAATGAGATAGAGGCTCATTATAACCTCGGCATGGCCGGCTGTAACATACCTGTCATAATGGACGCTGATTTCGACAACTTGACGCTGACCTTTTCCTACATCTCGGGCCCGGTCCTCCGCGAAGAGCTGGCTAAAAGGGGCGCTGTTGTTCGAGACCGTGACATAGAAGAAAATCCGGAGCTGACACGTTCCGGCAGAAGAAAAAGGGTGCTTAATCGCATCCGGGAATGCAGGCGTGTTTTGAGTGACGTTGTTGACTCGCAATTCATCGAGCTTATCTTTGCCGAGCTCAACAAGATACACGAGGCTCGATTTATATGGAATGATATAAAATACGGCAACATAATAATCGAGGAACATTCCGGCAAGCCGTACTTAATCGACTTTGACTGGGCTCTTCGCTTTGAAGAATTGGGAAAAAACGCTTTCAGAATTCTATCCAGCCGGGATATCGAAACATTCAACAACTGTTTCGGAATGTCAAGATAAAGTTCACTTATTTTCTTAAAGGATTTTGGAAATGTCAACAAATTACGGATCTTGTCACGGTCAGTTTGGCACTCTGATACGATCATCGAAGTCTATCTTGTGCTCAACTCGGGTATTCAAGTTTTTTTGGCTCCTTAAGAACGATGGCTTACGCACAGCGATCGCAACTTTAGAATTAAGAACCAGACGGTTTCTTGCAACAAGAGGGACATCTCATAGTCAACCTGAGACGGGTAAACTGCTGTACAAGGAAGCACTGGAGCTTCGGCCCGGTGAGTGGGTACGTGTTAAGCCTGAGAAGGAGATTCGGGCATCTCTTGATCGTTGCAATCAGAACAAGGGATTGGCGTGGATGCCTATAATGAGTCAGTACTGTGGCAAAAAGCTTAAAGTTTACAAAAGAGTGGACAAGATTGTTTTAGAAAGTACCGGCGAAATCAGGAAGCTAAAGAATACGGTTCTTCTTGAGGGTGGCATATGTGATGGGATCTATGGTTGCGACAGATCTTGCTTCCACTTCTGGCGGGAAGTTTGGCTCGAGCGTGCAGAAAATGGTAATAATACTGGGTGAAGAGATATAAGATGAGTTCGACTATGACAGCTTTGGAAATGCTTTTGAAACCAAAGCATGCCTCAAGAAATGATTTAGTACCTATGTATGAGCAGGTTTTTGCGCGCACTATTTTTGGCAAAGAACTGCCCACACTGGCATTTTGCCGTGGGCGAGTTGCACTCTGGGCGATCTTGAAAGCGGTCGGTGTTGATGGTGCAAGTGAGGTGATATTACCAGCCTATACGTGCGAGACCGTACCGATGGCGGTTAAGTTTGCAGGAGCAAAATGTGTTTATGTAGACACTGCACCCAACACTCATAACGTGCCTCTAAGCTATGTTAATCAGTCTATAACACCAAATTCAAGGGGGATAATATGCCAGCATACTTACGGAATAATGCAGCCTGTTCAGGAGTGGAATAATTTAGCTGAAGAGAAAGGAATTCCGCTTATAGAAGACAGATGTCAATTAGTCGAAGATATATCTAAGAGCTATACTGAATCCCTTTTAGGTAAGGCAGCTTATTTTAGCACGCATTTCAGTAAGCCCTACTCAACTGCTCAAGGTGGAATGGCTGTTTTTTCAGATAATCAATTGTATACCGAGGCAAAACAGGAGCGCTCGAATTTTGAATCTAATGGTGATTATAATCGAACTCGTAACCTTGCTTTTCAAGTATTGCTTTATTCTATAATGGTACGGCCTGCGACAAGGGCTATTGTTGGAAGTGTTTATCGCTGGGCTCAACGTGCCGGTATGATACGCGGGACCATATCCGCAGATGAATATGGCAAGGAAATGCCTATCGATTATTTGTCACGAGTCACTAATCTCCAGGCAACTCTTGGAATAGAACAGCTTAGCTATTGGAATCAGTATTATCGCCATCGTCAAAATCTTACACGATTTTATATAGAACAACTGATATCGCTTGGCGTGGATGTTAGTTCCCTAAAGAGCGGAAACGATGATCCTGCTCTTTTAATGGTACCTGTTCTTGTAGATAATAAAAAAGAGCTACTCAGACGAGCCGCTACAAAAGCATTACCTATAGGTACCTGGTTTGACCGTTGTCCTGCACATATTCGTAAGGAGAACTTGGATTTGTATGATTACCGGCAAGGTCAGTGCCCACGTACTGAGAATATGATATCCAAAGAGGTCCATCTTCTTACTGCTTCTTGGGTGAATGATAAGAGAGCCAGAAGAGCTGTTGAATTTATCAAGAGATACGCTGAATTTACTAACTCTACAATATGAATAATCATAAGCATGCTCATACAAAAGAGTATTAGAGTGCGTGGAGGATTAAGTAATGCGTGTCGATATTTGTAACGCCAACCGTCCTGAATTAGATGATTTTGTTAGACGGATGCCTGGGGCCAAACTCTGTCACCTGTTCGCATGGGCCCAGAATGTCGTACGGCCCCTGGGGCATACGTCGTTCTATCTGGTTGCGCAGCAGGACGGCGCCGTCTGCGGCGTTCTTCCCCTGACGTTGACTCGCAGCCGGCTGTTCGGCAATCGGATGATCTCCGAGGCATTCAGCAATTACGGTGGGCCGCTTGCGGAAGATGGGGTCACGTCAGAGGCATTGTATCACCATGCAATCGAACTGAGCATCAAACATCGGTGCACGTCGCTGGAGCTGCGAAACATTGAACCTCTGCCCTACGACCTGCACCGCCGCACCGACAAGGTCACCATGTGTCTGCCGCTCACATCCGATCCGGAGGATCTCTGGAACAGATTGCGCCCCCAGATACGAAACCGTATCCGCAAAGCCGAGAAAGCGGGTCTCACGGTTCTTTCCGGCGGACGGGAAATGCTGGGCGACTTTTATCGGATTTGGACCCGCCGCATGCATCAGTTGGGGACGCCCTGCTATCCCCGCAAGCTCTTCGTCGCCATCCTCAAGGCGTTTCCACAAGATAGTCGAATCTTCCTCGTGAATCTCAACGGCACCGTCGTGGGGGGATTGTTTGTGCACAGCTTCAACGGCCTGGCGGAAAGCCGTTGGGGAGCAGTCCTGACAGAGTACAACGAGATGAGCCCGAACTACCTGTTGAACTGGGCCGCGATGCAGCACTTCGGGGCGGCCGGCGCCCAACGGTTCGATTTCGGCAGAAGTACGGTAGGCAGCGGACAACACGTCTTCAAGCAGCGATGGGGAGCCGAGGAAATCCCGTTGGCTTATCAATACTGGACGCGCCCCGGCCAGGAATTATCCATTGCGAAGCCGGATAATCCAAAATATGCCGCACGGGTGGAGACGTGGAAGAAGCTGCCTCTGTGGATCACGCGGCTGGCCGGTCCCTACATCAGTTGCAGTTTGCCGTAGTTAGCAGCAGTAATAGGAGTTTTGCAAAAGTTCAGTAATAACACAAGTTTCTCATGGAGGAGAACTTATGGCAGGATCGGAGAATCCGTCCAATGGCGGCTTGCATTCGTGCCTGACAATTGACGTTGAGGACTGGTACCACATCCTGGATACTCCTGCGGCGCCCAGCCTCACAAGCTGGTCATCTCTCGAATCGCGAATCGAGAGAAATGTTGAAGCATTGCTTGAAGTACTCGATACGTATTCGGTGAAAGTCACGTTTTTTTGGCTGGGTTGGCTTGCGAAGCGGCATCAGGCTCTGGTGCATAGATGCCACAATGCCGGTCACGAGATAGCCAGCCACGGCTACGGTCACGTCCTGGCCTATGAAGTGGGCCCACAAGCGTTTCGGCAAGATATTGTTCGGGCCAAGGCTCTTCTGGAAGATATGATCGCAGAACAGATCAGAGGTTTTCGCGCGCCCGGTTTTAGCATCACGAACAAGGCGCCTTGGGCTTTTGATGTGATCCGGGAGGTGGGTCATCAATACGACTCCAGCGTATTCCCCGCCTCAAGAGGGCACGGTGGTATCCCGGATTCGCGGCTCGGACTCTATTTTGTCGAGACGCGAAACGGACACTTGCTCGAGATTCCCATGTCCGTTGTGGAGGTCTTCGGCCGTCGCACCAGTTTTTTCGGCGGTGGATACTTGAGGCTGGCCAGCAAACGAATGATCAAGTGGGGAATAGACAGGTTGCAGGTGGCAAAGCAGCCCTTGATTGTCTATGTCCATCCGCGCGAGATCGACCCGGACCAACCACGCCTGCCGCTGAGTTTGATGCGACAGTTCAAGTGTTACGTGAATTTGGACAGTACGCTGCCCAAATTGAAATGGTTGTGCAGGAACTATCGCTTCCACACTATGCTGGAGATGGTCGAGAGCTACATAAGGTCGTTCTACCTTGAGAGCAAAATGATTCCTGTGATGCGCCTGTCGCATCATCAGGCCGGCAGTGACTTGCCGTCGGCCTCAGAACAACAGACAAATCCCGTATTCCGCGAAGCGTTCCGCAGCAGACTCCTGCTCGTCGAGAGGGCGATGGCAGACTTTCTTCGGGCGCAGGCGGCTCCGCTGCCGCAGGATCACCCCTCATTGGAGCTCCGGCCAAGAACACCGATACCCGATGACTATGCCCGCCTCTAATCTCCGGGACCTTGACGCTTCAAGTTTGCCATCTCCTGCAGCGAGCCCACGGTCCGGTGACGATTACGGAGGGGCATGGCTCAGCCTCGTGTCAAATGCCTGTACTTGATCCGGTGCGGCTCATCCGCAGCTTTCCCGAGCCTCCTTTTCCTGTCCGCCTCATAGTCCGAGTAATTGCCTTCGAACCACCGGACCGTGCTGTCGCCCTCAAAAGCAAGGATGTGTGTCGCGATACGATCGAGAAACCATCGATCGTGACTGATCACAACGGCGCAGCCTCCAAAGTGCTCCAACGCCTCTTCAAGAGCGCGCATGGTATTGACGTCCAGATCATTGGTGGGCTCGTCCAGCAGTAGTACATTGGCGCCCTCTTTGAGCAGGCAGGCAAGATGGACGCGATTGCGTTCGCCGCCGGAAAGAGCAACGACCTTCTTCTGCTGGTCGGTCCCCGCGAAATTGAAGCGCGAAACGTAGGCCCGGGAGTTCACATCGATTCTCCCAAGCCTAATCATATCCTTGCCCCCGGAGATCACTTCCCAGACGGTCTTGTCGGGGTCAAGGGTATCGCGGTCCTGATCCACGTAGGCAAAACGCACTGTCTCACCAATGATAATCGTCCCGGCATCCGGCTTCTCCTGACCGGTAATCATCTTGAACAGTGTTGTCTTGCCTGCGCCGTTCGGACCGATGATGCCGACAATACCCCCGGCAGGCAGGTCAAATGACATGTTCTCGAACAGCAGACGGTCGCCGTATGCCTTGGACAGATTCTCCGCCTTGATCACCATGTTTCCAAGGCGGGGGCCCGGCGGAATATAGATTTCCAGGTCCTTGTCCTGTCTTTCACTGTCTCGGCTTAGGAGTGTTTCGTAAGCATTGATGCGAGCCTTCCCCTTTGCCTGGCGGCCCCTGGGTGACATGCGGATCCACTCCAATTCCCGTTGCAGGGTCTTCTGACGCTCGGTTTGGCTCTTCTCCTGCCGTTGAAGGCGTGTCTGTTTTTGTTCGAGCCACGACGAGTAGTTCCCTTTCCAGGGAATTCCAATCCCTCGATCCAATTCCAGAATCCAGCCCGCGACATGATCCAGGAAGTACCGGTCATGCGTTACGGCAATCACCGTTCCACGATATTGCTGAAGATGACGTTCAAGCCACGCAAGTGTTTCAGCGTCCAGATGGTTGGTCGGCTCATCCAGCAGCAGGATATCCGGTTCCTGCAGCAGAAGCCGGCACAGCCCCACGCGCCTCTTCTCGCCGCCGGAAAGGACACGAATCGGCGTATCACCCGCGGGACAGCGCAGGGCATCCATTGCTAATTCCAAACGCGACTCAATGTCCCATGCGTTCAGATGGTCGATCTTCTCCTGCAGCAGCGCTTGCCGCTCCAGGAGCTGATTCATCTGGTCGTCGGACATGGATTCGGCAAACTTGTCACCGATCTGGTTGTATTCCCTCACAAGACCCACAATGGCGATCAAGCCTTCCTCGACCACATCTTTGACGGTCTTGCTGGAATCGAGCCGAGGCTCCTGCTCCAGAAACCCCAGGGTGTATCCGGGAGACAGCGCCGCCTGGCCCTCATGCTCCCGGTCCACGCCGGCCATGATACGAAGAAGCGAACTTTTCCCCGCCCCGTTCAAACCGAGCACCCCGATCTTCGCGCCGTAGAAATAGGAAAGGGAGATATCCTTCAGCACCACTCGGCTCTGGTACGACTTGCTGACACGCAACATTGAAAAGATAGTCTTTTCTACACCGTTACTCATTTGAGCCACCCATTTACAATCTCTTCCGCCGCCGCGGGAAGAACGCCAAGGATCCATGCCAAATCGACAACCGTCGGCCGATTGCGTATCTCGTGCATGTGCAGCGCGGCGGCCAAGAAACGCTCACGAGTGCATCCGATATCCGCAAACTTGTGTGCCGCGCCGGCAGCCTCAAGGCAACTCTTGATTTGGCTGGGAGAACGAACCTTACAGCGGCAGGCGGCCAGAAAGGCCCGCCACGTTTTGCCATCGGTCAGTTTCGCCGCCATGATTCCGAGCATGGATTTCTTTGCCTGGTATTGCCGGCGGACACTCTCGGCCAACGGGCCCCAGAAAGTGCTGTCGATATCGGCAGGCACCAGCGAGCAAATGGGGCTTCGGATTTGAAAGATGCGCTCGTAGAGAGCTGAAGCAAACACCGTGCCGAGGCCGACCTGCCGGCCATGAAGATCGTGGGCGACGCCATCGATGCTGGACATCATATCCAGTGTATGACTGAGCAAATGTTCTCCGCCGGACGCCGGAGCCGAGGTGCCCATGATGGTCATGGCGATGCCGGAATATAACAGGGCGTTGAACAGGGCTCCGACGGCAGCAGGTTCTCGGTCTTTGACATCAGCCGGATGCTCGAGGTAGTACGGTTCAAGCTCACTGAAGATCTCGCTGCAATACCGGCAAAAGTGTTCGCCAAAGAAGATATGGTTCAGCAGCCAATCGGCGCCGCTGACCGGTTTGGCGATGACGTCACCGAGGCCCGCAGAGGTAAGCTCGAAGGGAGACCCGATGATGACCGAGGGTACCGCAAGAGCCGCCAACGGCGCCCGGGCGCGGATCAGAGTCTTCACGCCCTTGAGGGTTGGGGCCACATTGGCCGCAGTGAAACCGTTCATGCTCGCGGCGGTGGCCATCACAGCGTAAGGCAGACCGCGGTCGAAAGCCGACCATTTTGTCAGATCGTTGATCACGCCGGAGCCGACGGCAAGAGCCACATCGACGGGCGGCAGGCGTGTGTTAAGCCAGTCATGGGTGATGTCATCGCAGACGGGACCGCCACGGTCTCCATCGGGCACAACGATGTGGTGCACGGACCAATGCGACTGCCTGAGGATATCGTGCGCGCGCCGGCCGGCGATGTCCCAGGTCCGCCGGTCGGCAATCACAACAACGCGGCGCCCGCCCACGAGCGAGCTGAGCACATCGGGCACCTGCTCCAGGGCGTCTTCGGCATAGATGAGCTTTTTGATGGGAACGTGATGACTGCGCCCGCATTCGCAATCAAAGGTGCTATCAAGTAGTTCGTTCGGATTCATTGTCTTGGTGTCACTCTATGGCAGTAGCTCAGATGATCTTCTCGATCACCACTTGCTGTCCCTCTCTAAAATGGCCCGTGGCGGCATCCTCCGGGCTGATCCGCACCATCTCGCCGGCGTCATCTTCGCAGGGCGAGCCGGCCTTGACGTGAACGGAACGAAGCCCCCCGTACCACCACCGGATATGGCTGACATAGAGCATATCGCCCGGCTCAGCGGCCATTTTGTCCAGAGCCAATTGAGACATGACAACCACATTCTGGCCTGAAAGGTTCGTGTCGAACTTTGTGCGAACCAGGGCTTTGCCGCCCGGTTTTCGGTTAGGCCGGCCGCCTTTGAAGCGGTACATGGCATCTTTCAGCGTCCCGGCGACGAGCCCCTTCAATTCAGCCTGGGGCCTCGGCCGGGTCAACCACGTCACAGATACAGCCAGTGTGCCGGCCGCCACGAGGCCGAACAAGGCCCGCATGAAATCGTAGCTCTTCGGCCCCATTCCGAAATCAAAGGGCCCCACGAGGGCATCCGGCCAGATAAAAGACAAACCGATCAAAACCGCGCCGCCAACAATCGTCACGAAGGCGGCGGCAGGCGTGTAACGTTTCCAGATGATCCCCAGGAAGATGGCCGTCAGAACCGGTGGCGTGACCGCAGCAGTGAACATGCTGTGCGCGCCGTAGAGGGTGTTCTTCATGAACATGGGGACCAGGGCCAGGCCCGAGGCGGCGGCGCACAAACTCGTTATCCGCGCCACGCGCAAATAATGTTTGTCCGTGCTTTCAGGTCTGACGTATGGCTTCCAGATATCGTTGACGAATATTGCGCTGACGGCGTTGATGAGCGAATCAGCGGTACTCATCAGTGCAGCGGTCAGAGCTGCCAGGACAAAACCGAACACTCCCGGGGCACACAGAAAATGGGCGGCCTTGACAAAGGAATCGCTGGCCTGGGTGTCCAGCTCGCCGTTATTCACGAGCGCCTTGGCAATCCATCCGCCGACACTGGTGGCAATGGCCGCCAATGGAGCCAGAATAAGAATCCAGCACACGACCATACGACGCGAATCCCCTACGCTCTTGAGCGAAAGGAATCGCATGATGAAACCCTGGTGCATGAGCATCAGCGCGCCGGTATTAGCCAGGCCGTCCTGAACGTAGATGCCGATGAAACTGAATTCAGGCGGCGAATTGAAATCCGAGAAGGCGTACTTGTGCCCGCGCGGCAGCAAGGCCCAGAATTCACCAAAGCCGCCGAAGTGATAAATAGCCCCCGCAAAAAGCCCCAAACCGGCAACGAGCAATATAATGCCCTGGAGCAGGTCGGTCATAATAACCGCTGTTT
>Ga0307379_10012128_pt1 | contig 11259 bp, 8 predicted proteins | sample UN2MG_FD_202237 | JGI IMG/M metagenome (GOLD analysis project Ga0307379, IMG submission 202237) | Soil microbial communities from Risofladan, Vaasa, Finland - UN-2 | ecosystem: Environmental > Terrestrial > Soil > Coastal area > Acid sulfate soil | place: Finland: Risofladan, Vaasa | collected... | reverse complement strand
CAATCTGCCAGCAGGGACATCGCTTCTGCGACTGAATCTTATTCAGAAAGCGCCGGAAATAAACACGAGCATCTCAACAAAGAGCAAGTACAAACAAGCACAAGATAAGAAAGCAACGACAGAGCCCAAAATATCACCGGAGAAGATGTTAGAGACACATATTGATATTGAAGGGATTGCTCCGAGTGACCTGCAGGTTGCCACGTATATCGAGAAGCTGAGCGGTTCAATCCTTCTTGACAATATTGCGCTGGTCGAATCAAAAGAACACAAAATGACAGACGGCAAGAGACGTGCAGCTAACTCCGAAGATTCAGATATAACATTCAGGCGTTTTAAACTCAAAGCGATGCTTAAAAAAAACATTCACCTTACTAAAGATGATATCAACAAAGTCAGGGCGGTCCATAGTAAATCAGTTCGTAATTTTTGATTCCGAGTCGGTCAATAAAAGGGAACTCATATAAGGATATAAATATGACAAGCGGATTAAGAAAAATAGTATTTTTCGTTTTGCTGTTAGGTGTACCCTTTCTGGCGTACCAATATATGATTAAGCCGGCCAATAAGTTATTGGCCGAGCAGAACGCCCGGGTTCAGACGAAAATAGCCAAGCTGGCTGAAATTGAAAAGGCCACCGCCACGGCAGAAAACCTTACAAAGCAGCTTGAAGAACTGCAGGATGCAATAGGTTTTTTTGAAAGTAAGCTGCCGCCTAAAAGCGAAATTCACAAAGTGCTCGAGCAGGTAACCGTAATCGCACAAAAGCAGGGACTCAAACCCAAAACGATTCGAACTCTGAAGAAAAAGAACAACAGCGGTTATATAGAACAGCCGTTAAAAATGGAGCTGGAGGGGAATTTTAATGCCTTTTATTCGTTCCTCCTGGAGCTTGAGAAGCTTCCTCGAATAATGAAAATCCGTGAGCTTAAGCTGGAAAAGATAAGAGAGCTGGAGGGACAGATAAAAACTGATTTTACAGTAAGTATATTTTTCCAGAACAAAACCGGATAATTTCATTGGAGTATGACTATGCTGTCTTTTTTGAAAGAACAGGGTACTGAAGATACATCTGAGCAAAAAACCTCTGGCAGCAGCGGTGCCAGCGGTGAAGAAAAACAAAAACAGGAGTATCTTACCGTAGCGTCCAAAAGCAAAAGTGTTCGCAAAGGTACAATGCTGCTCGCTGTTTTGTTCGGCACAGGTCTGTTGTGCCTGTGGTTTATGATACAAAAGAGCACACCCGAAACAGCAACAGCGGCATCGGCAGACTCTGAGCAAACCCGCCTCGAGACAGCGATAGCACGACTTACCGGCGTCAGCTCGGAAATGCTTAACCGAATGGACGAGATAGTCAGGAAATTCTATGAGTTTTCAGATGTTCGGCAGGTCAAGGTTACCGAACTGGTGAAGAACCCGTTCGAGTATGAGATGTTTTTAGCCAATTTAAAGGACGAGTCCGGAGCCGAAGAAAAGAACCTGATTAACGCAGAGATGCTGAGGCAACAAGTAAAAAAGCTGCAGCTTTTGAGCATTATGCAAACCGAGCAGGGTAATAGCTGCATAATAGATGACAAAATTCTGCGCGAGGGCGATTCAATAAGCAACTTTAAGGTTCGTCAAATCAGTAATAATTACGTTAAACTTGAGTGGAACTGTCAGGGTGATAAAGCAGGCTCAGGGCCCCAAATAATATTAAAGCTATCGAAATGAAACTACCGTTTACATTTGAAAAAAAGCAGGATTTCTCCTCAGAGCAGAAAGTGGAAGAAGATTTTTTGGACGGCGCTGATGGTGGCCAGCCGTTCTCTGAGGACCAATCTATCCGCGGGTTAAGTGACCTGTATTCTCCGGAAGAGCTGGACGAACAGGAAGTATACGAGAAAGGCGGGGAATCAGGCACAGGTGATATCGCCGATGTCTTAGTTGATATGGGCAGGATTACGTCTGAGCAACTCGCACAAGCGAGGAGGGAACTGTCAGCAAACTCCGCCGATGACATCGAGACAATCCTGCTGAAAGACGGATTAGTTAATTCCGATGATATTTTAGAGGCCCGTGCGCAACTCTATGGATTCGAGTTTAGAGCGATAAAGCCGGAAGAGGTGGAGAGAGAAGCTTTTGAAAAGCTCAGCATTGATTTTATAAAAAACAGTTCCATCTGTCCTGTCGCTATAGAAGAAGAAACTCTGGTTATAGCAACGAGTGAGCCGGCAAATGTATTTGCGATTGAGGATGTAAAAAGACAAACGCAGATGGATGTAAAAGTCGTGGTCTGCAGCGCAGAAGAGATTGAGGCGGTGTGCGATTCATTCGGCGAGGAAAAAATCGATTACAACTTTGATGATATTATCAGTGATATGACAGACGTGGAGGTAGTTCAGGACCAGGAAAAAGATTTTGAAGACCTTGAGAAGATGGCAGGTCAATCCCCTGTCATTAAGTTTGTTAATTATCTGATAAGCAATGCGATAAAAGAAGGCGCCAGTGACATTCACATCGAGCCGAAGGACAAGTTTATGAAGATAAGGTATCGCATTGATGGTGTTCTTTTTGAGACTATGCAGCCGCCTTTAAAAATGCATCCTGCGATTGTTTCACGAATCAAAATTATGTCCAATCTTGATATTTCGGAACGACGACTGCCCCAGGACGGGAAAATTTCGGTCATTGTCGGCGGCAGAGGGGTTGACCTGAGGGTTTCAACGCTGCCCACAAATCACGGTGAAAAAGTAGTCATACGAGTACTGGACAGCAAATCGATTATGCGAGGTCTTGAGCAGCTTGGTATGGAAGCGGATGTGATGACGGTATTTGGTGAGCAGATAAAACTGCCTCACGGGATTCTGCTTGTGACAGGTCCGACGGGTTCCGGCAAAAGCACGACTCTGTACTCAGCACTCAGTCAAATGGATGGTGAACGGTTAAATATCTCGACGGTTGAGGACCCTGTGGAATACAAGCTTGATTTCTGCAACCAAGTTCAGGTGAGTGAAAAAATAGGACTGGATTTTGCTTCGGCACTGCGGAGTCTTCTGCGGCAGGACCCGGATATTATAATGATAGGTGAGATTCGGGATTTTGAGACGGCACGAATAGCAGTACAGGCGGCCTTGACGGGACATCTGGTTCTTTCGACACTGCACACGAATGATGCCGCCAGCAGCGTAACAAGGCTGGTCAATATCGGTATTGATACGTACCTGATAGCAGCATCGCTCAACGCTGTGCTCGCTCAGCGATTGGTCAGGAAGATTTGTCCGAGTTGCAAAGAGGTTTATGAGGCACCGGAAAATGTACGCAAATATGCGGAAAGAGCAGGTGTTCGGCCGAAAGAACTCTTTCACGGTGCCGGCTGTGAGAAGTGCAGAAACTCCGGCTATATAGGCCGAGTGGGCATCTATGAGCTTTTGGTTATCGATGAGCAATTCCGCGATATGATTAACAAAGACTCTTCGGCTGAAAATATGCGTCGCACCTTTTATGAAAGCAAGGCGTCCAGTTTGTTCGACGACGGCATTAAAAAAGTAAAACAGGGCTTTACAACAATCGAAGAAGTATTGCGAGTTACGGAAGTTTATGGCCAAAACGAGAAGGAGGTTTTCGTTGAGAATATCAATTAACCTCTTTAGAGAGCCAAGAAGCTCCAAGGGAGTAGATTTAGAGATTTGGGTTCCCGCCTTCGCGAGAATAACAAAAGCAAGCGGGAATGACAAAAGCAAGCGGGAATGACAAAAGCAAGCGGGAATGACAAAAGAAGGCAGGGGTAACAAAGGCAAGTGAGAATAATGAAAGGGAGCAGGAACGACAAAAAAGAAAGCTCGGAAAGTTTTTTTAGGGGACTTTAATATGATTGATGTGAAAGAAATATTAGCAAAGGCGATAGAGAAGGAAGCAAGTGACGTTCATATAAACGTCGGGATGCCGCCGGTAATCCGAAAAAATACGGAGCTGTTTAATCTGGACTTTCCGGTGCAATCAAACGCAGACGCCAGAGAAATGGTCATCTCAATGATTGGGCCGGACCGATTCAAAGTGTTTGAAGAAAACCGAGACATTGATTTCTCAACGACAATAGATGACGGTCATCGTTTTCGTGTGAACGCCCATTATCAACGCGACACAATTGCAATTTCGTTCAGAGTGATTCCGAACCGGATACCCTCGATAGATGCTTTGCATCTTCCGGCAATAGTTAAAGAATTGACAGGCCTTCCGAGAGGTCTGGTTCTTGTAACAGGCCATACAGGCTCAGGTAAAAGCACAACCCTGGCGGGGATGATAGGGCTGATAAACAAGAAATATACCAAACGTATCATTACTCTGGAAGATCCTGTCGAATATGCCTTAGAGAATGAAATGAGTATGATAGAACAGAGAGAGATTGGGTTTGACTGTCCGGATTTTGCGTCCGGACTTCGGCACGTTCTTCGTCAGGACCCTGATATCATTATGGTTGGTGAGATGCGAGATTTGGAAACCACGAGTTCAACAATCACAGCTGCAGAGACCGGCCATCTTGTTTTCAGCACGCTGCATACGATTAACGCACCGCAGACGATTGAGCGTATCATAGATATTTATCCTGCGAATCAGCAAAGTCAAATCCGGACGATGCTGGCCAATACGCTACAGGCGGTGATATCACAGACACTATTTCGGCGTATAGATAAGCCGGGGATGGTACCGTGTACGGAAATATTGCTGTGTACGTCGGCGGTTAGAAACTGCATTCGTGAAAACAGAATCTACGAGATACCAAATATTATCGAGACTTCTCGGCGAGTGGGAATGCAGAATATGGACAACAGCATTGTGGATATGTACCTGAAGGGCTACATAGACAGAGATGAAGCGATTACCCGCTCAAGCAATCCCGGCAAGATGGATAAAACACTACCACCGATGGAAAAGTCGGTTGGGGCGGCAAAGTCAAAGAAGGGGGAGAGAGAGCGCGAAGTGGTCTCGGTTGAAAAATGATTAATGACAACTAATGATTTCGGATTGAGCTTGCCGCTTCCTGCGTCGCAGGGGTGGTGATGACATATTCGTCCTGCGTTGTGAGTTGTGTGTTGCAGATTATGTGGATGCGTGAAGAAGAAGATTAAAATTCGCAAAACCTGTGGCTGAATGGGTGGTGGATTATGTTTGACGATGGTTTTCGGGATAGCGGAGGTAGTTTTGTAGATGTCGGTCTGGAGCAGCGTTCCGGGGGGCAGAGCAGCTCCGACGGCCAGATGAGCGGCTTTGAGAAGCCGGGACAAGAAAGTAAAGACGTTCGTGAAAACCAAAAAGGTGCTCTGCAAAAAATCAGCGATTTCAGGGTCGAATTTGGCCCCGGCGCTAAGGACATATTGCACTTTACCAGCCAGTTGGCGGTTATGGTTCGAGCAGGCATTAGTCTGACAGACTGCCTTGAGTCGATAGGCCAGCAGCAGCAAAACAAGAAATTTGCGGCGATAATTGGTCGGATAAAGAGCAGAATCGAATCCGGACAAAGTTTTTCTCAAGCGCTGGCTGAGTTTCCGGAAGTGTTCAGTAATCTTTATATAAATATGGTTGCAGCAGCGGAAATCTCCGGCTCTCTAAGCTCGATGCTGCAAAAACTGGCCGAGTATCTGGACACAGAAGCTGAAACCCGCTCACAGATTAAGGCTGCTATGGTTTATCCGATTATCATAGCAATTATGGCAATAGTAGTAACTATCTTTCTGCTGGTGTTTGTACTGCCGAGATTTACGATGATATTTGCGGGCAAGGAGGAATATCTTCCCGGTCCGACTAAATTTTTAATGGCCAGCAGTGCTTTTGTGCGGAGTTGGTGGTTTCTCATTATCCCTGCTATTGCCGCTTCACTATGGGGATTCTTTTACTTTGTGGGCACGAAAGTTGGTCGAGGCTGGTGGGACAGAACAAAATTGAGACTTCCTATTATAAGGACACTTTGCCGGTGCCTTTACATAACAAGATGCCTGCACACAATGGGTGTGTTGACGCGTGCGGGTGTGCCAATTTTAAACACTATCTCTATAACAGCTCAAATATCAGGAAACGTTCTCTACAGAAATATGTGGCTGGTAGTTTATGAAGACGTTCGGCAGGGCAAAAAAATTGCATCAAGTCTGAATCGCTGCCCCCTGATGCCTGGCGATGTCGTGCAAATGATAAGAAGCGGCGAGGAATCAGGAACAATGAGTGACGTTTTGAGAGATGTAAGCGATTTTTACGCCAGAAAGTTAAAAACAGTTATCAAAGCGGTAACATCGATGATAGAACCTATAATGATAATCATAATGGGGTTTTTGGTCGGCTTTATTGCGATGAGTATTATCCTGCCGATATTCAAGATGTCAAGTATTGTTATGGGCAAATAAACCCGTCGCCTGCAGGCCATATCGGTCACAAAAGATAGGTGGCAAGATGCGAGATATGAGATACAAGAGCGGTTTTACACTTGTTGAGGTGCTAATTGCGACAATCCTGGTTGGTCTTGCGATTGCATCACTGATTGGAGCGAACATTTCATTAACACGGGCCAACGGTGTCGGAGCTAATTTGTCAACCGCTGAATTTTTAATTGAACAGTTCCGGGAACTCACAACCCTTGTTGGTGTAATCGACCCGGAAACCGGCACGGACTATTTTGGTTCGGAAACGGATGAAGCGGCACTGGCCGATTATGACGACCTTGATGACTTCGACGGCAAAAGTTTTTCTCCGCCAATCAATACCAACAGAGAGGCCCTTCACAGTTTCGCGGCATTTAGCCAGCAGATTACGGTCGAAAATGTTGATGGAGCAAATTTTGAAAATACCGTTGCCGACCACAACAGCAATTTCGTCAGAGTAACAGTGAGGATTTTTTTGAACAGCAGGGAGATTAGTTCTACCAGTTGGATACGAGCGCGGTACTAAAAAGCTAAAGTAAAAAGCCAGAACTTCAGGCTTTTTGGGTGGAATATGACAGAAAGGCAAGACAAATTTACCGGTGGTTTTACCATTGTCGAATTGTTGATTTCCCTGGCAATAGCAGCCCTGTTGCTTGCAGCTATAGCGGTGGCTTTCAACGCATCGGTCATAAATTATCGTGAAAATGAGGATATATTTAAGACAGTCAACAACACCAGGCAGGCACTGTCACGGATAACAACAGACCTTCGCACGGGGCATTCATTTAAGCTGGACGACCCTGATTATAAGTGCACATTTTTCACCGCTGGGAACAAAGATATTACTTATGAATACAGAATCGCAAATAATAATCTTTACCTTATCACAAACAGCGACAATCAGGAATATCTGCTTTGCGATAACGTTAGTTCGATGAGTTTTATTAAGACGCTCACGGATGAGGGAACAGATGTTAAGAGCGTGCAAATATCAATGACTGTTTTTAGCGGAAACATACAGCGAACGATTTCGGCTGCTGCGGTCGTCAGAAAAAACCTGAAATGATTAATGTTGTCTGAGAATGACATTTTATCTTAAAAGGTTTTCAATCACCGTCGCCGGAGACATCAGTCTGTCCTAAGTTTTTTCTATATCAAGCCTTACGTACACTGACAAAGACCCTTTACAAGATAATTGTGCCGTTAGTTTTGTGATTCATTTTTTGGATGAGGGTTTTGTATAAAAGTTCTTGCTTTTTGCATTCTTTTTAAGCATACTATAGTCGAAATGTTTATGGGCGGTTAGCTCAGATGGCAAGAGCGCCTGCTCGACACGCAGGAGGTCGTTGGTTCAAGTCCAATACCGCCCAATAAAAAAAGCTCGCCGAAAGCGAGTTTTTTTATTAGAGCAGGAGAGCAATAGAAAGGCTAACAGGCGAAAAGGAAAAGATGTATATATTGATGACATAGCCTGTAATGCAGCTTAACCAACTGCCAGCTAATTCCGGCTCAGTCTCGTCCTATCGTTCTTCTATATCGCATACAATTTTCATTGTTGTTATTGTGGTCAATAAATTTTATTTTTTCTATGTTTCTGTATGCTTTTTCTACTGCCTCACTTAAACTATTAGAAGAACTGGCAACAATGTGTAAGACTCTCCCACCTCTTGTTACAAGTCCTTTCTCAGCATCAATATCTACACCTGAATAAAATATAGTTACACCTTTTTCATCTACTTCTTCTACACCCGCTATTTTGTAGCCTTTCCCATATCTTTCGGGATAACCAGGATACCACGCTCCTTTCTTGTCTTTGCCTTTCCCTACCATGGCTATAACATCAACGTAATAATTAGGATTCCATTTAGGTTTGAAACTATCTAAAGTTCCTTCTATGACTGCTGTTCCAAGCTCATAAAAATCTACCTGGAATTTTCTTAAAATAACTTCCGCTTCCGGGTCTCCATGTCTGACATTAATCTCAAAAACGGATAGGTTGCCATCCGGGTCACGATTTAAACCAAAATATAAAACTCCCTTATATTTCCATCCAAGCTCATAATAAATTTCTTCAACAACCGGATTTACAATCTTTCTGATTATCGTATTTATTAAATGTGGGGTAGCTTCTTTATGAGGGCAATAGCAACCGGTTCCTCCTGTATTTGAATTTATTAGCCTTATGTTTTTTTCTTTTAGTTTAGAGATTAAAAATTCGTCTCTTTCATCTTCAGTCATTTGTTCCAAGTTGTCAGGACATCTTATTCCGGTTTCTTGCAGTCCTCTTCTTATACCTGAGAATTTTTTACCTGATGTTTCTCTTCCATAATGATGGTAAAATATTTCCAAAATATTTTCCGGGTCAAACGCCGGTTTATAGTCCTGAGCAAACATTTTTAGCGGTAAAACATGTTTTCCATCAACATAAGCGAAAAAAGAAATTTCTTTTCCGTATTTTCTTTCCTCTATAATGACTTTATTACCCGACTTACCAAATTTCTTTTCTATCATAATAGTATCAATTGCTTTTATTGCATCATCAACATCATTACAAACAATTGCACCCTTTCCCTTCGCTAAGCCATTTGCCTTTACGACTACTTGATATCCAATTTTCTTCACATATTTTTTTGCTTCCTCAGGGTTGGTAAAACTTTTCCATTCCGGCTTTATTGCGTATTCATAACCAAATTTTTCTTTACCTATTTTGGTTAGAAGCTTATCTGTAAACTCCCTATCATTTTCTAACCTAACATATTCTTTTTTAGGTCCTATGCATGGTATCCCCGCGTCTGTCAAAACATCAACAAGCCCTTCATCCAGAGGATTTTCAGAGCCAACATCCACTAAGTTAACATCATTTTCTTTGCAGAATTTTGCTATTTCATCAAAATCTTTTATTGGAATTTGTTTTATGATGCCTTTTTTACCTTTGTGAGTATAGTTTACACCTGGATTTCCAGGAACGAAAAAAACTTTTTCTACGTGAGAACTTTCAGCATATTCTTCACAAAGACAATGGTCTCGGGCCCCGGAACCATACACAAGCACTCTTTCCTTAACTTTCTTCATAATCTCTGCCACAAAAAATGTTTCAAAATTTAAACACCTTTCTATACAGAAGGGAATCTATCAGACTATGTTAATTATACTATAGCAAAACCGTTCTGTTGTCATTTTTTTTGCTTACTTGGGATAGTTACCCAGCAAGATTTTCTAACTTGACTTTATTATTAAGGCTCGTGTTTTATCAGGTTATTCTGCATCGGGAACATCCTTCTCCGCTTGGGTTACGTTTCGCGCTGTTTCTCGTAGAAAGGAACCGAGCATGTTTTTCGAGAACACCATCAACAGACTTCCACTTGGATGGTATTCTCCAGCACCCAAAATATTCCAGTTACACAGCGTACACAGCTGCAAAGTAAACTATACTTACCTGACATTTCCATTTAACATTAATTTAGCTACGCCGGCAAACTTTTCTTTCACAAAAATACCCAAGCTGACTTACGAATACAATTATCTTGCGCCGTTTTCGCTTGAAATTCAACCTTTAATTTCCAGTCGAAATTGAGTCTTAGAGCATCCTTGCGTCTTTCACCCATCAGGTTCTCCAATTTATGATAGCGAAAAACGCTATTGAATGACCTCGATAAGCTCTATAGTATGAAATTTCTGTGTTTTCTTCACGACTTAAATGGGAAATCCGGCCTTGACTTGTTATTGCCGGGCATATAGCTCACCGCATAACTTTTAGCTTTTTTCGTGTCTCTTGAGGGCTTACAATGGCACACGGTGGCATACATAAGCTATGCAGCAAGAAAATCTTATGCTTATTAGTGCTTTTGGTATAAGTGCTTACAAACCCCCTTGTTTTGTTCGACACGCAGAAGGTCGCAGGTTCAAGTCCTGTACCGCCCATTTTCCAAGCCTTTGTAAATCGGGGATTCGCGAAAAAACATTTCCGGATAGTCATACGAGCGAGTTGGCTCACAGTTAGTGCGAATACCTTTTTGCTCAAAGGATAATACTGGCTGGGTATACGACATAGCTCTCTGCAGATTTGAAATCAGAAAATGCGGGCCAAGAGCTCTTGGTTGGTCCAGGTTCCAACGAATATTTTATTTCAAACTCTATTATTGACTTCTTACCAGTTGGCTGCATAACAGGAGCCGTCTCGGTCCTTCCACTTGTTCGGCAGAAGAGGGGGCATCCAAGAATCCGGGGTGTTTGTGAGGAGCTGCTTTATAATCCAGTCTTCCCAAGAATCGTCTGTCGGTGGATGAGCGAGCAAATCTTCATTGTATTGGATTCTGAGAAGAGAGGGGAGCAAACCATTTGCGCACAAATAAATCGGGAGCGACCAGGTTTGCCGGTAATGGCTTTCGGATATGGTATTAGCAGATTGTTGGAGCAACAAATGTTGTTTTCGTCATTGCCAGGGCTGGTGAAGACAAGCTGCAGCAATCTCAACTCATCGAAAATACAAAATTACTTCGGCGCCGGCGCTTCCGGCAATGACTATTTTTCTTAACACTATAATAATAATGAAGTTGCAAACTGCCAGAAAGATTTGTCCTACCAACAAATCTTAGGGGATTTCAGCAATCTTTTCTTTATATTCAAGTGAAAGGAGAGAAAATCCCGCCTGTCGGGTGGAAACTGAAAATCGCAGCACTAAAATGCTTGACTGCGGGTTGTGAAGCTGGTATTATCTCAACCCGAATTGTCCCGGAATAAAACAGACCGAGAGGCAGCGGCGGCATCGCCCCACATAGAGCTGTGGCGGTTTGTGTGTCCTTTTATGATTCTGACGGGAGACCAACAATATGTCAAGTTCAGAAAATGACGGTTCAAACAGGCAAACTCC
>Ga0307379_10012126_pt1 | contig 11259 bp, 15 predicted proteins | sample UN2MG_FD_202237 | JGI IMG/M metagenome (GOLD analysis project Ga0307379, IMG submission 202237) | Soil microbial communities from Risofladan, Vaasa, Finland - UN-2 | ecosystem: Environmental > Terrestrial > Soil > Coastal area > Acid sulfate soil | place: Finland: Risofladan, Vaasa | collected... | reverse complement strand
GCACGGCATCGCCAGGATCTCCTCCCACGTGAGCGCGATGGGCCTATCGACGTTTCCGTAGACGCGAAGGCGAAACTCGTCCAGTCGAATAGGAGGAGCAGGGCCGATGTCGTACACGATCGGCTCATCGATCCATCGTTGTCCCGCAGGAAGCCGCTCTGCCATCCCTGTGATCTTATCCAGGCCGCTACTCTTGGGCCAACACGACGCTCCGGCGGCCGCAACGGCTCGCGCTTTATTAAGCTGTCACCGGAATACACCTGCAGAAATACCCGTGCCCCTTCCGCAGGTCAACAGCCTGCCTGCCAAGAGGGCCCACATCACTGCAAAGTCAGACCGCCAACCCCATTGCTGGTTTCCGCAACATTACCCTCGGGAAGCATGAACCGGGGGCTACTACGAACAACTGCTTCAATTTCAGCGCGGAACGTGTCAGCGTCGGGGAAAGAGTAGTAGCGCTCAAGTACCTCCCACGCCTGATCCATTCGTCCTGAATACAGGTAGTCGAGGATCAAGGGAAGGACCGCACACTTGCTCGTTTCATCCCATTCGCACATCGTGGCGTCTGTCGCCTGCTGTGCCAGTTCGGTGTGGGCTACAATGTCCGGCTTGTACAGGGAGGCAAAGCGTGGACTAGCGGGAACGTAACCGATTTTCCGCTCGTAGCACAGAATCACGCGAACCATGGGCGAGCCTGCGTAGCAGCAGTAGTGGTAGGCAAAGGCATCATCGCAGGTAAGGAATTCGTAAGAGCCGTCTCCGTCAAGATCCTCGAACGTTCCGGAGCAGTTGCCCCCACCCGCCACGGGAATCACGGTGAGGGTGGGACCCAAATCGTATACGGTTGAGGAGAAACAACAGTGAGCACCGCCGGAGTAACCCGTCACGATCAGGTCCGGATTCCCTTCTCCGGTGATGTCGGTACCGGAAAGTGGGCCGATCTGAAAGGCCCAATCCACCTCAACAGTCGTCGCAGAGGGTCCCGTGATGATGACAACCGCTCGCCCACGCGGGCCGAAAAAACGCTCTTGCCAGCCCCACAGCCGGATGGTGTAGTCCCCGATGATCCGCTCCACTTCCAGGAGATAGCCGTCCTCCGGGGGTTCACCCAAAACCTGCTGCAAAGGCCTTTGGGCGACGATGGGAGATCCACATGACGCTGCAAGAACCATCGCCAGAGCGATCAGCCTCCACCGGCCGCCTGCCAAACCTTTCATGGTATCTTCCATGCTACGGGGGAGTATCGTCGGGGCCGAGACACGTCTCCTGCTGGAGCGGCTACAAGGTCCGGTGCACTATCGAGACATCCGCGTGCCCGTTAAGCCGTGCGTTGTGTGGCGAGATTTCAGAATCGACCGAAGCCAAGATACATCCTAGCGGGGTCCCCTTTTGTCACAGGGGTCTCTCAATTCCGAATTCGGCACGGAATGCCGACGACGAGGCACGCTGCGTGATTGCGACACGTCTCCGGGACAGCCTTATACTGCCTGGACAGCGAAAAGCCGACTCCAACAGATCGAGGGCGAACGCAGGATAATAGCTAGGCAATCATGGAAGTAGAGTGAGAGACACCCATCATGAATGGCGCGTGCTTTCAGCGATCTCCCTCGAATTCTTCCATCTCTGTACAAAATCCAATGGTAGACCCTTCACTCCCCGGATACACCCTGAGCGAGATCGCTGAACACCTTGGCGCGCACTATTCCACCGTCAGTCACAGACTGGGACGGCACGAGACTGGGTCGTGAGAACTGTGCGCATGTTGCATTGCAAGACCCAACCCCGAGCATTTCCCCGAGCATTCCCCCCGAGCATTCCACGTGCCCGCATCCCCAACCGGCAACCAGTGCGGGCGCTTTGAGGATCTGGACGAGGATGGCATTTACGAGTTTCTCAGTGTTGATGATTCCTTCGCCTACCGCTACTGTGCCTACGCTGGCACCCCGATTGTTCGTGTTGTCTTGAAGTACGAGCCTGGAGCGGGATATGTTCCTGCCAGCCCTTAGTTTGCTTATCTCTACACAGAGGACATCAGTGTTCATACTCAATGGGCTGAGCGCGCAAGACAAGGGCTCGCTCACAATGGTTGGGACGATACGTCCAAGTGTTCCGTGCTCCCGCTCGTATTGGACTATCTCTACTCGGGCTACCCAGACATGGCGTGGGGCGCTCTTTACAAATACTACACCTCCCCTGATGTTGAGGAGTTTCGCGCAGGCATTGCGCAAGTTGTCTACGGAAGTCCGTACTTCACCCTTCCCAGGAAGAGTAATGCGACAAAGGCAACTGAACTCCCGTTAGTCCTGATAGGCGTTCAAGGGCTCGGTCTCTTTTCCTGTTGCCTAATGAGTCAACTTGAAGGTCGAAACTGGTCCTTTCTTAAGCAACGATAGGAAGCCTCTGATACGAAGAACCTCGGGGGCTAGACTAATTAGCCATTGAACACCACTGTCGTTATTCCTCAAAGCAGGCAGTGTTGATGTATAATAGGTTTATCGATGTATTGAAAAGAGGTCTCAAAGATGACTCGCGGAAGGTTTTGGTTGAGTGGTGTGCTGGTATGTGCGTTGGCGATAGGTGGTTTCGTGGTGCAAGGGGCGCAGGCGCAGGAGAACCCTAAGGTCTATGGGGCTATAGCTGCAGTAAATGCGATCGTTTTTGACGTGGGGGATTGCTCGGAGATCTCTGGGTGGTTCTGGCTGCGACCAGGCTGTCGACAATATGCTGACTGGCTCTTCCCGCCGATCACCACCAGTCAAGTAAGCGATGATGATCCCTATGTCTACATCAACCTGAAGCCCCTGGTCTCCAACGGCTTTAACGGCGGCAGCGGATGGGATACTCATGTGGAGTTGGAGGTGTTCCTCGTTAAGAACCCTGGGGAGGCAGTAGGAACAGATGAACCTGTTGGGAAGAAGTTGCTCGCGCGCTCCTCAGTGCATCTAAAGAACTTCTTCGAGCCACGTGTTGAAGAATACACCCTTGGAGTCGGGTATCCAACATGGGCCGAGGCAATCCGCATAAGCAAAACGGACCTGGATCGATACATGAATGAATACGGTCCCTTATTGCTGGTGAGAGTGACAAGGAAGGGTGCGGGCGCGGGCGAACCCGAACACGTGGCGGTAAACCAGGGGTGTCTCCAGTTAGCATACAAGGTCAGTTCCAGATAGCTCAATAATAGGGGCACCTGAATTCGCAACAGGAGCGATCTTTTGTTGCAAGGTTTATTCGGAAGCCCAGCTACACCTTTATTCCAACGAGTATCCGAGGAGACTCGTGAACGTGGTTCCCAGAAGAAGACGATCGCCGATCTTCCCCACTGGATCATCCATGATATCGGGATCGATTGGGATGAAACGGAAATTGACGTGTTGTAATAAAACAACCACGGCCTGTCTGGTGAAACGGTGACACCAAGCGAGCGACCCATACGGATAGAAGGCGGGCCCCGAATATCTGCCACTCACTTGCGGACTCAAAGACCTGAACGTCAAGAATCAAGCTCAGACCTCTTGAGCGAGATAGGAGAGGGAGGAGGCGTGCGAAATAGGTATTGTGTCACCGGAATACCCTAGATCGAAATCTCCCGGAGGCCAACGGAATCCGGATCGACGAGCAAATGCTCCTCGAAGCCGTCCGCGGTCTGAACGAGACGTTCGCCCGCCCTTGGAGATACGCGTTCATCGTCCTCGAACCCTGCGAGAAGATCTCCGATCTCACCGACGTATGGCGGCGCAACGGCGAAGCGTTGGTCGGAAGCATCCAGGGGCCGGTGGCTAATGGAGCCGTTGCCATCCGCCGTTTCGCTGACCAGATCCAGGAGGACGAGCGCATCACCAACCCGTGGGCGCTGGAGACGTTGCCCTATACCCGGGCGGACAACGCCGCGTTCCTCGAGGAGCGATTTGCAGGAAACGAGGACGTCCTCAAGGCGGCGGAACTCCTTGCGCAGGCCGGTGTCCACTATCAACAAGTCAGCGCGATCGCGGGCGACGGCGACCTCAGCAAAGAGAGTGTGGAAAACGTTGTATCGTTGCTGAACCAAGGCGCAACGCTCGAAGAGCAGGCCGGTGAGACCTTCTTGGATCTGGGAAAACAGTACGGCGGAGGATTCCGGCAGCTGCTGGCTGAGAGGTGAGAGCTGATCGTGGCAGGTGGGACAACAAAACGCGAGGGCGCACTCTGGATCATCCTGTGGACCGTATTGAGCGTTGCCCTCGTGGCGGAACTGGTCCTGCTGTTTGTTCTTCCTTCAGGATCGCTGCGTTGGCTGTGCATATTCGGTTGTGTGCTCTTTGGCCTCTCTGCGGTATTCGGATGGCTTCCGATCTTCTTCTTTCGACGTCACGGAGGCGTTGCCAGGGGAAAAAGCTATATGCATACGACAGCGCTTGTCACACGCCGGCCGTACGCAATCGTCCGCCACCCTCAGTATCTCGCATGCGATCTCATCGCCCTGGCGATAATCTGCATCGTACAACACTGGTCGGTCATCGCGGCCGGTGTGGTCGGTATTGCTGCCAACCACCTGACGATCCTGAAGGCCGATCGCGATCTCATCGACAAGTTCGACGATCCTTATCGGGAGTACATGAAGCGCGTTCCGAGAACGAACCTCGTCCTCGGCCTGTGGCGATGGATTCACGGAGCCTCTCTGACGAGACCCGGCTGACGCTGTAGAATACCGATCTACGGCCGCGAGGCCGCGAGACCGAGGGAGAGCGCTACGGCAATCACTGGTACGTGATGATCGCGGGAAGGCCTATCTGGACGGCGTGTTCAAAAATGTTCCTCGAATTCACCTCACATCAGCTCAGGGTGATGGCCAGTCAGCCATGTCGCTAGCTGACCTTGGAGCCACCTTGCCTCTTCTACGGCTTCCTCGGCCTGGCTTTGGGACACATCGGTGAAGCCTTCGTAGAGCCCGCGGTGACGGAGTGATCGCAACGTCTGGTAGTAGCCGAGGTGCTCTTCGTCGACGCCCACTGTGAAACGAAGGCTCTCGAGCGTATGGACGTGTTGCCCGGAGCCACGGACCGGTCTTGCACCTTCTGCGCGAAGCGCGGCCAAGGCGCAATTCAGGATCGCAGTGTAGGCCTGTTCCAACCGTGTCTCAGGATGGTTAGTCGGATTCGCTGCGTCCTCGATCCGGCGGGCGGCAGATAGTCTTCAGTAGTGCTGGAATCTCCCCCACGGTGGGCGGCAACCGCTCAAGCTCCCCGCGACGAACCATGTCATCAAGACTCATGCGACTCTCCGATCAGGTCGATCCGCGGTCCTTGGTGAACACGAGAGACAAACGAATTCTGCGTATTCAGAGCCTCTCGATACTCATCCGGTTGATACAGAGTAGGATTGATCTCTCGTCGCAGGAGCGCGCCGGCCTCACGCAAGGATGAACTCAACTCGCGTAGCGTGATACTGCCCACAATCATTACATCAACGTCGCTTTCCGCAGACGCCTCACCCGACGCCAGGCTGCCGTAGACGTACGCCAAGTCGATCCGCTCCGCAAACGGGAAAAGGGCCTCTTTCAGCACGTCCCCGAGGCCGACCGTCTTCAATACGATAGAACGTAGTTCGCCATGAATCGGACAGGACGAATTCAGTCGGTAGATCACCTGACGGCCAACACGCTTTGCGGCCAAGATCCCGGCATCTCTCATCGCGTGAAGCTCGCGGAGAAGTCCGCGACTATCGAGGCCGGTCCGACGCTCGAGCTCCCGCAGGTGAAGGCCTTCATCTGCAACGTTTGTCAGCTCCTTCAGCACAGCAAGACGCGTCTTTGGAAAGAGCGTCTTGGCAATTCCTTTTGCAGACATTTCGTCCTCAATTGTAGACAAATTGTCGTCATTGTCAACCGCGTTCCGTGCCGCACCCCACTCAGTCTCGCCAGTAGGAATTCAGGGTTATGTCCCCCTATTTGCGGCCGATCCGCTCACTGACCGATCGCGTCGACCCCAAGGATGTGGCCAAGATCCACGGGATCCTCGACGCACTCTCTGCGGAAGAGAAGGCGAAGTTTAACCTGGTCGAGACCGAAGGGGAGCGCTACAGCAATCACTGGTACGTCCTTTGCAGATACGGTTTCTGTCGATCGAATTTCCCCTTCAAAGACGTTCTGCGAAGCCGGTGGTAGAGGCCATCGGAATTCCCTGCCCAGATTACTCGACCATCAGCACAACCCAAAGCGGTCGGGGAACAGGTAAGACCATTGACTGCACGCCCCCCCATTGGGACATGCGTCCATGCTTAGAGGTGATATTTGTCTGCAGAGAAGAACTTGACATGTAATGCGCCCATCTGTATTTTGGGACAAAATTAGTTGTTTGTTGAATACCGCCAAGTACTACGATACAATGCGGGGGGAGTGTTTTGAAACTCTAGTGACGAAAGGAGGTAAATCTATTGGGAGACACTGAGATGGTGAATTGTTGCGGTGACATTGGCATGTAAGCGGCTCCTCATAGTCGGTCTGCCGCTTACAGGTGTGATTGAAACACCTTGCATCGAGCAAGGTGCTTCACTTTTGTGATGCTGGTTTACTCTGGGGCTTCTAGACCGGACGTTTAGTGCTATTGGTGTCAACCAAGACGCGGGATAATGCGCCAGCTAGGTTTTTGGGGAGAGACTCCAGCTAACAACGAACCTACTGTTTGCTGGTGCAGCTTGGAAATGCCATCTGTACTCAGTACTGTGAAGGTTTCGTCGTGGCGTGGCTGACCATTGTCCTTGGAATAAACCAGCAGCATTAATGACTTTGACGGTTGGCTGCTGCAAGTTATCGAATTTCACACACCGCCTAATATCAGGATGGCTAAAGCGGTATCTTAAGTGTAGATCTCTGAAGTCTCTTAGACAATGGAAACCCGAAGCATCTTCTCGTTCTGTAACGAATAGCTTTGCATAAGACCATGACCAGGCGAACTTCACCCAAGCGTTGGGCCGTGGTTCAGGAGTGAAGACAAGCTTGACAGCCTTTACGCGAGGCGTGCTCTCCCTGGCAATCTCAATAGCGTTGGCCTTGAAGCGATCAGGCGTAGATCCAAGGACTCTGCAATGGAAGCTGGCTCCATTGAACCTCGCGGATGGGGGAGCAGAAAGGAGTTCTTGGAAAGAAGGCAGCATTTCATCAGGTGGCACATGTTCGTCTAGGCCAAAATAGTGAGTAGTGCCTTTGAAGCCACTTCCAGTTATTAGGATCTCCCACACAAACTCGATATAACCGTGCCCATCTGGACCAATTACAACATCCTTAGTAGCTGACAGAACATCGTATGGTTGCTGCATTTCGCTTGTGATCCTGTCTCGCGGAGTGAATTGGGTCGGGTTCCAAAGAAGCTTCTGCTTCATATCGTGCAAGGAAGAGAATATGTCGCGCAGGAAGTTGACCGGATCTTCTTGAATGGACACGACGTACTCGAAACGCTTTTTGAGCTCCAGCAGAGCTGAACCTTGTTCAGGGACAACGAATAGCACAAGCTTATTTGCAAAGATCTCTTCTGAAATTGGCAGCAGAAGCCATTCAGGAAGCTCATGCTCCTCGATGAATAAGCAGAAGAGAGGACCTTCTTGTTGCCGTCCTATCAGCTCATCTGGTGGATTCGCTTGTTTGAGATTAGTCGGGATAGCCTCAAAGTCGAGCTCCAAGCCTCTCAAAGCAGTCTTAAGCAATCTGTAAGAGGTATCATCTGCAATGTCTTCATGGACAAATAACACGCTTCTTACTTTTTCCACTTGGGCTCCCTCATTTCCTTTGGACAATCCATCCCTCCTAGGTTTCTATCACGGAAGAAACGGATAATCGATTACCAACGACCTCAGTTCTCGGGACATTAACTCCCCTTTCAGCGTGTAGGCAAACCATGAAAAGCTACTTGAGCGGGATTACGCCTGCATCTAAGAGGCCAGGACCAAGGTTCCTGCGAAGAACGGCCTTAACAAAATCGTACATGTCTTCGGCATCCGTTCTACTCGGCTTGTGGCCCCGATGAAGAGTGCGATTTCGTAAAACCAGGAAGCGCTTGTAAGTGTGGCGGTCCATCTTGAGGTCAAAATCAGTCTCCTCGTCTATGTACTTGACCACCTCTCTGATCCCCTCGGTTATCACGAGCTTATCATCTGCACTAAGCCTAGTGGCCAGGTGTCTAAGTACTTGCTCGAAAATCATCGCGCATACTGTAATAGCAATATCATAGGCTCTAAGTTCACACTCCCTGGCGCACCTTTTCAACAACACCTGAAAATAAAGTTCCTCAACCAGACTAGAAATATACCTAGCGACAGGAGAGCTAGGCACACTCCTCCCATCCAGGCGATAAACGACGCTTGACTGGTGCAGTGCTATAGGCAGATCTCTTTCATGCATGGCCACTCCAGCAAGAAAGGTATCGCCCTCGCGTGAGAAGCAGATCCGCTGTACTTCTTCAAAGGCTTCACACCAATTCGAGTAATCGACCACCACAAGAATAGCATTTGAGCCAAGAAGCGACTGGAGCAACTTATTCACCATCTTCATCCCCGATGAGGCGTGAGAGTAGCTCTTGGGGCATAGCGATTAATTCCAATCCGAAGAGCTCTAGGTGGGGAGCTATCCCAGAGATCCACGAAGCCAGATCTTGTGCTGGAGCAATGAGAACGACGCGGTACTTATCCGAGGCACTACAGTAGTTAGGTAAGTGCCCTACTGCAACCTCCTCAATTGGGAAAGGGCCACCCGCATAGCGATCTGCGCTCTCTCTTGGGGAAACCACCAGAGCGGCCAGCTTTGAGGCTACCTTTTGCTGGGATGTATGCTCCTCAACGCACCGCTTGACACAGTACGTCTTTGCTTTTCGAAGGAAGTCAAGAACGGCGTCACCTGGAGATACACCCACTTCCGTTGCTGCGAGGGGGACAGGAATGAAGCCATCCTTCTGATAGTCTCGGAACTCCTTTTCGGTAGGGTCAATTAGAATGATATAGGGGTTCCTTGTAGCCCCGCCTGAAATATGCAATTCGACCTCAACGAATTTCTTGAGAAACGCTACATTTGGGTCGCGCAGGCTATAGCCAATGAAGAGTGCGCTCTTTCGGCCAAGATTCTCCTTCAGGAAGCTTGTCAGCATAGGCCGTTGCCTTTCGTAGTTCTGAGGAGTGAGGTCTGCTGGATCAACCGCCATGTCCGACCTGTGGTTACAGTCCCCATGTATCTTCACAACGGCGATCCTAGGCTTCCCTCCTCGACTGGAATCGGAAATGGCCGAGAAGTCTCTTTCACAAGCGCAGATATCAGTCAAGATATCAGCGTCATTCAGGGCATCCTCCAACAGCGAATCGAAATTAGTCGTGAGTATGTGAGTCCACCCAAGCGTCACAAAAAGTCTGTGGGCCTCCCCGGGCTTGGCCCCCTCCAGTGTGCGACAGATCTCTTCCTTCAGCTTTGTTGAACCGTACTTTGTACTATAGGCAGTGTACACCTTCTCAGGGCAGCTAGCGGCCTCGTCTTCTGACATGTCCACAAAACGAGCCAGAGATTGTGCCAATTCAACGTAGTCCGGCATGCTTTTGCCAGCTGCATTCTTGGAGAAACCAGCACCGACAAACGGAATACACCTGTTCGTGTGTATGTCTTCGAAAAGGGCATCCTCTACGCCGGACATGGCAGTAGCCTAGGTTGTTTGGAGGGGATTACCTGTAGATAGGCGTTCTCCACAATGTCTCTATTTGCAGCAACAAAAGCCACGATACACTTCTCATGATCTCGGAAGGCTTTTGTTCGGTTTGAGGAATCAGGTAGGAAGCAGTCACGCCGAAGACGGCATGAAGCTTGCCTAGTCATAATGACATCCTTTGGACAATGCCATACAAACCCCTACTGAACAGATATTATCGGCTGCAAGCCACCAATCAGTTTACAGTAGTCTCTAGTCATTGTCAAGCAGACACATTTCCTCATCTGCTTTGCATGAAATCAGATCGGAAATTCTCTTGACAGAAACCCCACTTCTTTCACCCTCACAAGGAAATCTCAGGACGCATACCCTATTTCATCAAAGAGAGAACGAGTCTCCGTTTTCACGACCTCGCAAGGGCAAAAGTTGGTTGCTTGTCTAACAAAGGTTGCCAGCGCTTTCGGAATTCCCCCGAAATTCACCTCCTACCTGCGTGAGCTTCGCGTCACGACGGCAGCCTTTGGGTATTCATCCCACGTTTGCCCTTGGAGAAGGCGACCTGTCTTTTTTCTATTGACTCCTCCCCACTGCTTAAAGAAAAAGGGAACAGAAGCTTCTCTACATTGATCGCGGATCTTAAGAGCCCATTCCTTCCGCATAGGACGAGCGCCAGGGCCAGATTCACCGCCCACAATGACCCAATCGATGTCATCCAGTTCAAGCGCTGACAGAGATTCAAGGAGAGGTTCCAGAGATAGGAATTTGACGCGAGCAGGGGTTGATCGAAGGTCATCTACTCTCCTCAAGTACTCGGTAGTCTCTACACTCACGCCCATCCACACGTTACTAGGCCAGTCCAGCAATGGAGCAAGCTTTCTCAATCTTTGTGAACGCTTTGTGAGAACCTGAAAAACATGCCATCGTGCGCGATGCATCACGTCAAAAATCTCACGAATAAAATCAATTGGGACTTCCTCATGAAACAGATCGCTCATTGAGTTCACGAAGATCATCTGGGGCTGCCGCCACCCCAAGGGGATATCAAGCACATTTGGATGAAGTGCAACGTCAAATCCACGCCGGTAGTTGGGATGTCCCATTGCTTGAAGTCGCCTTGACATGCGTTCCGCATAGCAGTGGGCACAACCAGTACTGACCTTTGAGCACCCAGTAACCGGGTTCCACGAAGCCTCAGTCCATTCTATTGATGATTTACCAGCCATTAAGCCCTCCCCCCACTAGAGTACTTCTCGAAGATGTCTTTCACAATACCCTTTGCCACTTCCTTCTGTGAAGCAAAGAATAAGGTAGTATACAACGGCACCCTGAGTGTTCCTCATTGGCATTGGATCAGGAACGTGCTTGAATTCGGCTTCTGCTTTCAGTCGCTCTCGGAACGCGTCTGCGAGAATCCTGTTTGAATCTCGCTTCTTCTCTAGGACATCACCAAAAAGGGAACGCCGGGATTCATAGACAACATTCCTCCATGAGTCATCTCCCCAGAGTCTTTTCAGACGATCGATTTGCGCCGCAGAGGCTTTCTCTGGTTGTCTCCAAAGAACATTCCGATTCATGTCTGTAACAGGGAAGTTGAGAAAGATGT
>Ga0307379_10012125_pt1 | contig 11259 bp, 9 predicted proteins | sample UN2MG_FD_202237 | JGI IMG/M metagenome (GOLD analysis project Ga0307379, IMG submission 202237) | Soil microbial communities from Risofladan, Vaasa, Finland - UN-2 | ecosystem: Environmental > Terrestrial > Soil > Coastal area > Acid sulfate soil | place: Finland: Risofladan, Vaasa | collected... | reverse complement strand
ACCCGGGTCTCCGGGAACCTCAGGCTTCGAGGCGGCCGTCGACGATGTGGACGCTGCGGTCGCAGTAGTGAGTGATGCGTTCGTCGTGGGTGACCACGATCGCTGCGATCCCACGCGACTTCATCTCGCCTTGGATCAGCTCCATCACCTGCTCGCCGAGCTTTGTGTCGAGCGCCGACGTCGGCTCGTCGAACAGCACCAGTGCGGGGTCGTTCATCAGGGCCCGGCCGATCGCGACACGTTGGCGTTGGCCGCCCGACAGCTGCGACGGCAGGTTCTTCGCCCGATCGGCGAGCCCCAACTCCTCCAGCAGCTGATCGGCGCGCGCTCGTGCCGGCGCACCCGTGCGCTTGCCGAGTTCGTCGACCACCAGCAGGTTCTCGCGGGCGTTCAGGAACGGCACGAGGTTGACCGACTGGAACACGAAGCCGACCTTGTCCTGGCGGAACTTCGTGAGCTCCTTTGCGTCGTGGCCCGAGATGTCCTCACCGCCGACGACGATGGTTCCCTCGGTCGCCGACAGGATGCCACCGGCGATCGAGCACAGCGTGGTCTTGCCGGAGCCGGACGGCCCGACGAGAGCGACCATCTCGTCGCTGCCCAACGTGAGCGTGGCGTGATCGAGGGCGACGACGTCGGAGCCGTCGCCCATCGTGTACACCTTGCGGACGTCGCTGAGTTGGAGTGCTGTCGACACGACAGCTGGTGTAGTGGTCATGAGGTGGTTCCGATCGCTGAGGCGGGGTCGATGCGCAGCACGCGGCGCAGGGAGAACGAACAGCCGAGGACGGCGGCGACGAGCAGCAGCACAACGCTGAGGATGATGCGCGATGGGGTGATCAGCAGCGGGATCGATCCGGGTGGCAGCAGCACGTCGAGGAGTACCACGAGGGTGCCGGCGATCAGCGCGGCGATCGCAGTGACCACCACGGCCTGAGCGACGAGACCGGCGAAGATCGTCGACGACCTCGCACCGAGCGCCTTGAGGACCCCGTACAGGCTGGTGCGTTCGACGGTGAGGAGCGCGAAGAACAGTCCGATCACGACGAGGGCGATCGCCACGGTGACACCGATGATCTGGTTGAACGTCGCCTGCTGCTCCGTGACGCCGGGGATTGCGTCGATCGCTTCGTCGACGGTGTACGAGTCGGTGGCACCGTCGGTCGCTGCATCGATCGCGGCTGGGAGGTCATCGCCGTCGCCGCGCACGATCAGGGCCTGGAACACGTCGGGTCCGAGCTGAGCGTCGGGACGGTTGGCGCTCAGCGTGTCGCGCCACGTGTCGGGCGACGCCCAGAGGCTCGACTGGCCGTTGAAGCTGGTGTCTTCGACGAACCCGATGATCTCGATCGGGGTGCGTGCGGGGCCGACCTCGATGATCATGCCCTCCTCGACGCCGTCGGCCTCGATGCTCTCGTCGGCCCAGGCCTGGCCGTAGGGAGGCGCGTCGGGCACCCCGTCGGGTGCGAGTTCGTAGCCGAACAGCGCAACGCTGGCGAGATCACGCGGCCCGTTGCCGGGTACTCGGGCACCGAGTTGCACGTTGCCGATCCCGCCGACCTCGGTGACTCCGTCGGTCGCTTCGACCTGCGCCCGGAGTGCGGGGTCGATGCGGCTGCGAAGGAATGACGCCTGGGCGGTGTCGGAGTAGACGATGGCGTCGGCGTTCTGGGCACGGATGGCTCCGGTCGACGAGGCGATCAGTCCGTCGAGCAACCCGCCGAGGAACATCAGCAAGATCGCGATCAACGTCAGGATGACCGTGGCGGTGGCGAACCTGCCGGGGCGTCGACGGAGTTCCTTCAGGGCGAGCTTCACGATCCCACCCCCTGGCCGGTGGTGGCCTCGATCGGATCGATCTTCAGGACACGACGGGCAGCGACGAGCGAACTGAGCACCCCGAGTGACAGCAACAGCACCGACCAGAAGATCACGGCGGCGGTTTCGAACTGGAGCGAGATGCCGCCGAGCGCCTGCTGCGAGACCGGGTAGTAGAGGAGTGTGCCGACGAGCAGACCGAGGCCGATGATCACGACGACCTGGATCAGCAGCGACGACACCAGGCGTCCGGCCGGCGCGCCGATCGCACGCAACAACGTGAGCGAGTTGGCCTTCTGGAACGTGACGATCAGGAAGAACAGTCCTGTGACGCAGGGAACGACCAGGCCGTAGAGCAGGAAGATGATGTTGAACGACTGCTGCACCTGGGCGACGCCCGGCGTTTCGGCGGCCGCATCGTCCTTGGTCAACGCGTCGAGCGTGAGCGACTGCTCGTTGATCGATGCGACCGCTTCGTCGGGCGTGAACCCCTCGGCGGGGATCACCCCGAGCACGTTCGGGAGCGGCGTGCCCGCATCGGGGTTCACGCTCTTGACCGCTTCGAGGTAGGTCTCGTAGGAGACGAACAGGGTCGGTGACACGTTGAGTTGGGCGTTTTCGGCGACCCCGACGATGGTGATCTCCTTGCCCCCTGGGAGCAAGGTGACGGTGTCGTCGATGCCGTAGCCGAGTTGGACGTCGGCATCGCTCACGACCGCCTCGTCGTCGGCGGTGGGCAGGCGACCGTCGACCACGGTGCTCGGCGCGCCGATCCCGTTGCCGTCGGGGCCGAGTTCGTAGCCGATCAGCGTGGTGTCGAACGTCTCACCGTCGGTGTTGCCGCTGGGCAGGCCGGTGAAGGTGCCCTGTCCGATGGGGCCGACCTCACCGGTGCCGGGCGCGGCGAGAACGTCGGCCTCCATGTCGGGGGTGATCACGCTGCCCTGGATCACGCGTTGGCCGTCGACGCTGTAGACGAGGACCGGCGCGTTCTGCTCGCGGATGGCGCCGATGAAGCCGGTGATCAGACCGTTCTGCAGCGACTGCTGGAACAGGATGAGGAACACCAGGAGTGCAATCGCGGCGATCAGCAGCGCAAAGCGCACTTTGGCGCGTGCCATTTCCTTGAACGCGAGAAACATCGTCGGGGGGACCTCGGTGCAACACGCTACCGAGCTGTCCGCGTGGAGCGCCGCCCGAGGGCGATACACCTCAAGTGATACCGCTGTGTGCCGATGATCCTTCTGACGTGGCGAACCGGCCCGACCCCCGAGTCCGGCACTGCGCCAACAACAGGAGCAAGATCATGACCAACCCCACCCCCATTGCGCCGGAAGCTCGCTCGGAGCGACGCCGGATCGGTGGGCTCATCATCGGATCGGCCGTTCTCTCAGCGATCGGTGTCGGAGCCCTCGCCTACACCGCGACCAACGCCGCGTTCACCGGGACGACCTCGACGTCGGGCAACTCGTTCACCTCCGCGACGGTGTCACTCACCGACGACGACTTCGGAGTCGGCAACTTCGTCGCGGCTGACATGATGCCGGGCGACTCGAAATCCGACTGCATCGAGGTCAGGTACACCGGCAGCACGGCGACAGGCCTGGCGGCGATGAAGGTGTACGGGGCACCCACCGGCCTGCTCGCCGACAATCTGACGCTCTCGATTGGCTACGGCGCGGCCGGGTCGACCTGTGCAGCACCCGGCACCCTGACCAACATCTACAACAGTGGCTTCGACACCTTCCCGACGACCTACGCAACCGGGCTCGCAGGTCGGATCCCCACGGCCACGAACCAGACGGTGGCGTACGTCTTCAACGTGACGCTCAAGTCGGCGACCACCAACGCATCGCAGGGCGAGAGCGCAACCGCCGCCTTCACGTGGGAGGTCAGCTCGAGCTGACCGGTCTCATGATCAGCGCTTGGCCGACCCCGAGCGCACTTGCCTCCATTCAAGTAGCGCCCGTTGCCGACACCCTCGTTGGTGTCGGCAACGACGCGTCTCCCCGCTGGTACCGGCTCCCACCGTCGGGACCGCCGGTGCGCGTCGAGTCGGGAGCCCGACTGGCCGCCTCGACGTTCGCACGGCTCGTCGCGCTCACCTGGTGCTGGATGCTGGTCTGGCTCGCCCTCTGGAGCTTGGTGCCGATGCTTGCCGGGTGGTCGCCAGTCGTCGTGACGAGTGGCTCGATGAATCCGGCGCTCCCGATCGGTTCGGTCGTGCACGTCGACCGTTCCGTCGACCTGTCGGCGGTCGGTGTCGGTTCGATCATCTCGTTCGATGCGCCGGGCACACCCGGAACCAGGATCACCCACCGTGTCACGGGCACCGAACGTTCCGCCGATGGCACCGACGAGGTGGTCGCGTTCCGCACCAAGGGCGACGCCAATGTGGCGGCTGACACGATGGCGGTTCCGGTTGCGAACGTCGACGGCGTGGCCCGCCTCGTGCTTCCCTACGCCGGGCTTCCCAAGGCGTGGTCGATCAATGGTGACTGGCTCGCGTTCGGCGGCTTCATGATCCTGACAATCGGTGCGTCGATGCTGTCGATCGACACCCTCATCCGGTTCATTTCCAGCGACGTTCGACGGCCGACGCGCGGTGGTCGCCGGCGGACGGCGGCGATCGCGATCGCGATCGCCGCGATGCTCGGCGCGCCGTCCACCGGTGCGGCCTTCAGCGCGTCGACGGTCGGCACCGGGACACAGTTCTCGATGACATCGCAGTGGTTCATCGATGCAATAGATCGCGATGCGCCGGTTGCCCATTGGCGTCTGGGGGAGCCATCGGCTGGAGCGCCGAGCGTGGCGATGACCGACACCTTCGAGACGTTCGCCGGTTGGACGAACCTGGGCTCGGGGAGTGTGGTGTCGTCCAGCGTCCGCGCCCACACCGGGCTGCGCTCAGGGCTGAAGACGAGCAACAACGACCCCAACGGAGGGTGGAAGCCGCTGCCCGCGCCGATCGCGAACGACTTCGTCTTCGAGATCTGGGTCTATCGCCCGGGGGGCTACAGCGGTGGCGCGATCGACCGGATGGGCCTCGAGGATTCCAGCTTCAACGGCTACACGTTCAATGCGGATCACGGCGGCAACACGTTGCGCATCGACCGTCGTACCGGTGGCAGCGCGACGGGAATCGGTTCGTCGGTGTCGTTCAACCCGCCTGAGGATGCCTGGTATCGGCTGCGGATGACCCGCGTGGGCACGTCGATCACCCTCAACGCGTTCGATACGTCTGGAGCCGTGCTTGCATCGACGTCAGCGACCGACTCGACGACGACAGCGTTCGATCGCGTGAGCGTGCGTGGCGGGTGGGACTACTACATCGACGATCTGAAGGTGTCCGCGTTCGCGGTCGGTGCTCCGGTGACAGCCGCCGATCGCGTCGGCACCCTGCCCGGCACCTACGCCGGTGGTCCGACATCGGGCCGGCCCGGGCTCGTGACCAACGACGGCGATACGGCGGTTCGATTCGACGGCATCGACGACATCGTCCTGCTCGGCGACAGCACCCTGATCAACACGACCACTCGCGATCAACGCACGGTGGAACTCTGGTTCGTGCCCGAGCGCGTCACCGGACGCCAGGTGCTCTACGAGGAGGGGGGCGGCACCAACGGGCTCAACATCTACCTCGACGGTGCGCAGCTCTACGCGACCGCGTGGACGAACTCGTGGACCAATCAGCTGATCACGATCGCACCGACGTCGATGGCGGTCGGTGTGCGTCACCATGTCGCGGTGACGCTCGATGCGGTCACCACGAAACAGCTGACGATGTACCTCGACGGGGTCGCGGTCGCGACCAGTTCGAAGACCGATTCGGGATCGTGGGCTGCGCACACCGACGACGGCGGCATCGGCGCCCAGAACAGCGACACCCGATTCCACGACGGCACGGCATCGGGCGGCGGCAACAACTTCGCCGGCACGATCGACGAGGTGGTGCTGTTCAATTCGACTCCCAGCGCTGCCCACATCGCCGATCATTTCGTCGCGGGTCGCTGACCGTTGGCGAGGAGCCGGCGGTCGTGGGAAGCTGCCGCGATGAGCTACCCGGTCGCGCTGTACCTCCAGGACGCCCACGACATCCGTCAGGGCATCGAACTCGTTCAATACGCCGAGGCCAGCGGATTCGACGCCGTCTGGCAGGCCGACAGCCGGCTGGTTCGTGACGCCGTGGTGCCGATGGCGGCGTTTGCAGCGAACACCGAGCGGATCAAGATCGGCTCCGGCGTCATCGACATCTGGACTCGCAATGCCGCCCGGCTCGCCTCGACGTTCTCGACGCTCGACGACCTCGCGCCGGGTCGGATGATCTGCGGGCTCGGTGCGTGGTGGGATCCGCTGGCCGCCAAGGTCGGGATCGATCGGTCCCGTCCGTTGAAGGTGATGCGCGAGGTGGTCGACGCCGTGCGAGGTCTGCTGCACAACGAGACGGTGTCGATGGCCGGTTTCCACGTGCAACTCGATGGCGTCGAACTCGACTACGTGCACCAGGAACGACGCCCGAAGGACGTGCCGATCTACATCGGCGCCACCGGCATGCAGATGATGGAGCTGACCGGCGAGATCGCTGACGGTGCCGTGCTGAACTACCTCGTGTCGCCGAGCTACAACGTCGGTGCGTTGGAAGCGCTCGAGCGTGGCGCAGCGAAGGCCGGTCGCACGCTCGCCGACATCGACCGGCCGCAACTCGTCGTGTGTTCGGTCGACGAGGATCGCGGCGCGGCGCTCGACGGGGCCCGCCTGCTCGTCACGCAGTACTTGGGTCAGCAGCCGCACATCATGAAGGCATCGGGCGTTCCGCAGGAACTCCTCGACGAGATCGGCGAGGTGCTCACGTGGCCGGCGACCCACGATCAAGTCGTGGCGGCGAGCAAGCTCGTCCCCGACGACATCGTGCAGATGATCACGGCCTCGGGCACCCCCGACGAGGTGCGGGCCAAGGTCGACGAATATGTCGCGGCGGGCTGCACCTGCCCGATCCTGTACCCGCTTGCCGATGACGTTCGGCTGATGATCGACACGTTCGCTCGCAACTAGTTTCTTGTCGATGCGCATCACGTTGCCATCCGGAACCGTTGCCGAGATCGCCGAGCCGTCCGACACCGACGACGCCGCGACCATGGGCCTGGTGATCGCGCCGGACATCTTCGGCCTTCGCCCGCTGTTCGACGACATGGTCGTTCGGCTTGCTTCGGTCTGGTCGATGACCGTGTGCGCGGTCGAGCCGTTCCCTGGCCTGGACCTGGGCGACGAGGTCGAGCCGCGCCTCGCCGCCGTGCCGAACCTGGACGACGACGTGCATCTTCGCGATCTCATCGAGGCGGCCGACGCGACCGGATGTGATCGTGTCGGGCTGCTCGGATTCTGCATGGGCGGCATGTACTGCTTCAAGGCAGCGCGCAGCGACCGGTTCGCGAAGATCGCCAGCTTCTACGGAATGATCAGGCTGCCCGAGGCCTGGCACGGTCCGGGACAGGGTGAGCCGCTCGATGAACTCGCACTGGGACATCCCGGTCGGGTCCTGGCGATCATCGGTGAGCTTGACGCCTACACCCCGCCTGCCGACGTCGTCGCTCTCGAAGCGGCTGGTGTGAATGTCGTTCGCTATCCCGATGCCGAGCATGGGTTCGCCCACGCCCCAGAGCGCCCGGCACACCGTCCGGCCGACGCCGCCGATGCCTTCCAGCGCGCGCATACCTGGCTCACCGCGTAACGATGACATCGAGGGTTGGGGACCCCGAGGCTGTCAGCCGTGGCCGGAGTCGTCGTCGACGAGGCGATCGCCTCGCTCGGCGGGAGCGGGCGATGCCGCAGCATCGGGGTGCAGCCTCGCGATCAACAATGACTCGATTGCGAAGATCAGGAAGCCGGCGCCGAGAACGAGTTCGGACGGTTCGCCGAGCTTGCGCAGGTGATCATCGGCGGAGAAGTCGGAGCCGAGGGTGTGGAGGATGGGTTCGACGACGGAATACCACGCGTACACCACTGCATGCACGCCGAACCAGGGAGCGGACACGGATCCCCACCGCGGTGCCAGCAGATCGGCGAACTCACCCACGCGGGGCAACCGACGCCACACCGCATGGCCCACACCGGCGCCGTACACACCGACGATCGTGTAGGTCGCGCTCAGCGCCCACGGGGTGAGCAGGTTGTGCGCGTTCGTCTCGTTCTGGAAGTTGGCCGAGGTCAGCGCGTCTGGACCGGAGAAACCGAGCTGGCGTTGGCCCCAGCTCATCTCCTCGCCGGCGAGGAGGAACGAGCCCGCTGCGAAGACCACCCAGCAGAACACCAGCCACCTCGGCCACTGGAGTTTCCAGAGCTGGAACGCAACCACCGAGGCGAGGACTGCGGTCGCGAGCGCCAGTAGCAACTGCGCCGACTCGATCGGGCCGTCCTCGTCGATGAGCCACTCGTACAACGGCAGGTCCAGCACGCCGATGAGCAGGACGACCAGGAAGACTCCTGCCGGGATCGACCAGGCCAACACCGGACGTGCCCGCAGTGTCGTGAGTCCGGAGTCGACCGATTCGAGCGCCCTCGTGGTCGCACTGCTCGGTTGAGCCTCGGCGCTTCGTTCTGGGGTGGCTGGTCCACTCACAGGACTCACAGTAGGCACGATCTTGTACAGCTCGGGTCTCGAACCCGGCCCGCCGGCGTCGCGCGGATCGGCTGAGGCCCGGAGCCGGTCGCTGCCCGGACACGTGGCATGGCTCAGCTGACGACCGATTGGCGGAACGGGAGGGATTCGAACCCCCGAGCCTTGCGGCCGGCCGCTTTCAAGGCGGCTGCATTCGTCCACTCTGCCACCGTTCCGGTCACGAGGTTACCGGGCTACACTCCGGTGCTCCCGGGAGAGGTGCCAGAGCGGCCGAATGGGGCGCCCTGCTAAGGCGTTGATCGCAGCAATGTGATCCGTGGGTTCAAATCCCACCCTCTCCGCCACCACTCGACCGGCGTGCCGCTTCGGTGCGCCGGTCGGTCGATTTTCCGATCGATTCGGTTCGGTCCGAAATGACAACGATGTCGTTTGGATGACGGTGATGTTGCGGTTTGATGACGAACGGAGTAGACCGGGGGCCGTTCCCATGACGACCGATCGACACGACCCCGATGCCATACCCGAACTCAGCGACGAGTTCTGGGGTGAGCAGACCGAGTGGACCCCCCAGAGCACGCCGTCGGCCGTTCGGGATGGGCTCGGCGCGACCATCGGGCGTTGGTGGGACCGCCTGCTCGGTGGCGATGCCGACGCCGAACGATCACACGGCGCAGCAACGGCCCCCTTGTCGACCGATGAGGTGCCCGACGACGGTGATGAGAGCGCATGGGCGATCGAACCCGAACGCGTGCCCGAACGGCGTGGCGGTGTCGATCCGCTGATCGCACGTCTCGGCGGCCTTGCGGTGATCGTCACGCTTGCCGCCCCATTGGTCGTTGGTTTCACCGCGTCGGACGATGCGTCGTCGGCCGCCGACACTCAACTCGTCGTCGCTGGCGACGCAACCGAGGGCTCACTGGCCGAGCCTGCCACGCCCGGCGCCGGCATCGTCGCAGCGGCGGCCGCACCGATCGACCCGACCAGTGCAGCGCCAGCCGCGTCCGGCGCGACTGCGGCCACCGGGTCTCCGACGTCCAGCTCCGACGAGAGCGGCGCCGCGCCGACCGAACTCTCGGCGGCGGCAACAGCCTCGCTCGAGCAGGCGCCCGATGCTGAACCGGTCGCATCCGAGCCGGCGGCGACCACTCCGCCCTGCGGCGCTCGATACGAACTTGCCGCAGGTGATTACTGGATCCGCGTCGCCGATGCGGCGGGAGTGTCGCTGTCGGACCTGCTCGGCGTCAACGAGGCGTCGGTCGACACGGTGCTGGTCCCCGGTCGATCGATCTGTCTCCCCGTCGGCGCCGGCACCCCGGCCCCGCCGACCTCCGCTCCCTCCACCCCCGCACCTGCGCGCACGGCTCCATCGAACACGTCGGCACCGAGAAGCGCGCCGGCCACCACGGTGGCACCACGGCCCGCGACAACGGCTCCGAGCCGCCCGGCAGCCGTTTCCCAATCGCGGGCGGCCCAGATCATCCGCGCCGTCTGGCCCGACGAGCTCGAAGAACGGGCGCTCGAGATCGCCTGGCGCGAGAGCAACCACCAATCGAACGTCAACAACTCGTGCTGCTACGGGCTGTTCCAGATCCACTGGAACGCGCATCGGAGCTGGCTCGCCACCATCGGCGTCACGTCCGTGACGCAGCTCTACGATCCCATGGTGAACGCCACTGCCGCCTACACGCTGTATCAGCGCGCCGGCGGCTTCGGTCCCTGGGGCGGTTGACCAGAAAGTTGGCAGTCGGCAACTCGACGCGTTGCGTCTACACTGTCGGCCGTTGCAATTGCGCTCGTAGCTCAATGGATAGAGCACTTGACTACGGATCAAGCGGTTGGGAGTTCGACTCTCTCCGAGCGCGCAGGACACGCAGGGGCTTTCCGGCAACGGAAGGCCCCTGAGTCGTTTTCGGGTCCTGCGCAACCATCCGTCGGCACACCGTTGCGACGACACGGAGCAACATCGGTCACACCGGGACCTTGTACCCTGTGGGGTATTCCACGTCGGCGCGATCGTCGGAGGGCCGGGATCGGCTCCACCGACCCCGACACAGGGCTCGGGCGGTCCGGACCCTGAGGTCACGGCGTCCGGAGGATCTTCGGAACGGAGACCCTCCTCTCGTCGTCCGCGACGTCGGGTCACCACTTCTGGTGGGACCCGCAGAGGAGGAGTCATGCGCAAGTCTGCACTCATCGGTGGCCTCGCCACCGCACTGGCCTCGATGGTCCTGGTCCTTCCGCCGCCCGCGGCCTCTGCCGCGCCTGGCGGGGGCGGAGGTTCAGGTGATGTCTATGCCGACCTGTTCGTCGCCTTGCGTGACGAAGACGGTGTTCCGATCCTCTCCGAGACGTTCTACGAAGAGGGCCCGGTCACAATGACGTGTATCCAGCCGATTTCGTATGCGGCGATTCCCTCGGACCCTGCCGACCCGTCCAGCCCCTCCCTGCCCTCGACGCGCAATCCGGCCGACGGGCGAGACGTGTATCTCGTTCCACTGCAGGGGGAGGCCTCCCTCGACGGCGGAGATCCTGTGCCAGAAGACACCGCCTGCGCCCCACAGACGGAATTCGTTCCGTATGTGTCGGAGGTCGAACTCGAGCGGCTGAATCTCGTTCGTACGTCGGATGAGGTGCTCTGGAAGAAGCTTGCCGAGGTCGGGACTCGGCTCGCGACTGCCGACGACATCACGCTCGACGGCGCCGGGCGGATCACGACCTGGACCACCGATCCCCTGACCCTCGACCCGATCAGCGCCGCGATCGACGCATCCCCCGATCAGGCCGCCATCTACGCCGCAACCGAAGGGTTGAACCCGGCGCCCCCG
>Ga0307379_10012124_pt1 | contig 11259 bp, 19 predicted proteins | sample UN2MG_FD_202237 | JGI IMG/M metagenome (GOLD analysis project Ga0307379, IMG submission 202237) | Soil microbial communities from Risofladan, Vaasa, Finland - UN-2 | ecosystem: Environmental > Terrestrial > Soil > Coastal area > Acid sulfate soil | place: Finland: Risofladan, Vaasa | collected... | reverse complement strand
TTAGCATTTTCTGCGTATGGTAAGTAGTCTTTTATTAATTTAGTGCATTCCTTGTCTGTGAAAAACTCAACTTCAAAAAGTTCGTTTTTTTTGTGGTGTATTTGTTGCATATATTTTTTCATAAACTAAATTAAAGTTGCTATTATATTTTAAAAGTTAATTCAGTCATCACAAAATTATACCCACGATTTGGCAAGGCTATTTCACCGTTGCTTTTGTGCAGGTATTTTATTCCAAGCCTCCATTTGTTGCTTGCGTAGTTTATTCCAAGCCCCAAGTCAAAATGAAGTCTACTGTTTATCATAGGGTCTCTTTGTGTTGCGGTTGGCATAACCGTATCAATAAACTTATATGCTACACCGCCGAATGCAGAGGGGTAAAAGCCCTTGAATTGGTTTGTTAGTGATATTTCCTTTTGCATTGAAATAACAGGGGTTTTGAAGCCTGCGGTGGTAAATTCACCTGCCATATATGAAACTGAAATATTGGTTTTTACAGGGCGTGTAAAAAATGTTGCACCGTTTTCCGTTGATGCAGTTATTCCTGCAATACCGCCTTTTATTGTTATTGCACGGTCGGTTTGCATTCTTCCTGCTTGAATACCAACAAAGATTTTCTCACTTGCAAGAACTGGGCTGGCAAGAAAAAGTGTGGTTAAGATTATGTTTTTCATACAAGTTATTTATTGATTACAAAATATTCTATTGTATTGTTTTCCTCACATACTTTTTTGAAGTTTGCAACCGCTTGCACCATTTTGCTTTGTATATCACTTGTTGCAGTTGTATTTTCAAGCAGGTTATAAATATGCGTATCACAATATTTTAACATATCAAAACTTACGCTGGAAACTTTAAAATAATAAGCATCTTTTACAAAAGGGCAGTCTTCTATTGGGCTTTCTGAAAATGCTAATTTATCAAGAAAGTCTAATTCTTCCAATATATCAAGTGCATTGTATAAATCGTTGCTTCTTAGTAATGCAATTTTTGTTGTTATATCCATATAGTTTTTAAAAAGGGTTAATGCCCCGAAGGGCAGTGGTTATTTTCTGTTATTGTGAGCATCGTTTTCATCTTGCTTTTCTCTTGCAAGTTCTCTTTCGTAGTGTTCTTCTTCATATTCCTCACGGCTTGTTGAGTAGTAAATATCAAGACCTGTGTCAAGTTTGTCAAATTGGTTCATATTGTTTTTTGTTAGTTATACAAAATATAGTAATACACTTTTCTAAATGTCAAGCAATTTTTTATTTTATTTTAATCTAAAATAGTGTTATATAATTTTTCAAAAAAATATTGCACTTCTTCATCAGACTGTAATTCTTTTAATGTTTGAAAAATATAATATGCAAAACCGCTCCACCCTTTTTGTGTTTTACTTGAAAAATATTTGTCAAAATCAAATTTACGGTTTTTAATGAAATAATCAAAATCTTTTTTTATGATATTGTATGCAAACAAAATACCAAGCTGTTTTGATTGACTTTTTACAGGGCGGTTTTTTAACCTATTTTCAAATTCTGTTTGCGAGGGCTTTTCCCAGTTGTCAATAAAATCTTTATTTGCAAAAAACTTTCCAAACTCATACGACTTGTCAACGACAACTTGTTTTTGTTTTGGTGTAAATAAGCATTCTTTTTTCATAGTGTATAAATTAATTAACTTCCGTATCCATCATTATTTGCATATTTTCTTGCAGTATGATTTGCAATTTCACAACGCTTCGTATACTCTATTTTGTATTCTAAGCCTGATAACAAGGCATAAGCTTCTAAACTCACATTAACTGATTCCGTCAAGCCTTCAATATGCTTTTTATATCGTGGGTCGCATTCAGCTTGCATCTCAGCATCTTTTTGAGTTTTTACCGTTTTTCGTAACTCTTCATAAATAGTTGCTCGCAAAGGTTTCCGCTTGTATTCATATTCAAGCCTACGCCCCTGCCATTTTGCATAGAATTTGCGGTATTCCTCAATAAGTTCATACTCAAAAAATTCACGCCCTTGTTCTTGTTCTTGCTCAATGTTGTCAATAAATTCTTGGGTTATTTTGTGCATAATTTAGCTAATTTATTGTTGTAAATGTTTGTAATTTCAGTTTGTTGTTCTTTTGTATACTTTACGATGTGTGATTCTCCACGCTTCCATATTGCTTCAAGTCTCTCTTTTGAGGGGCTTTCAAGTAAGTAGTTTTTTAGTGTCTCAAATGAAACGGATACATTACCTTGCTTTTGTGGTTCTGGCTTTTTTTCAGCTGGTGTTTGCTTTTGAGGTTCATCTTCTACTAAATCCTCACCCTCATATACTTTTAGTCCCAATCCAAACATTGCCATATTTTTAACCAAACAACGCATAATAGTTTTATTTATATCCATCATTGATGGGTTTTTATGTGCTTGATTTTTAAAATCCATTACAGGCAACCACATTTCATGCTGAACACCTTCAATTGTCATTTTTGTAAAAACAATACATTCTCCATTTTGATTTTGTTTATATGGTAGTTCGTTAAATTTTACAATTTCATACACCACTTCTGGGTAAATTTTTTGCAACTCCGCCCATGCACTTGCCCAACTTATATAGTTAAATTGTCCTTTTTTCTCAATCTTACCCTTAAAATCAATAGCATAAAGTTTATTGAATATTTCTGTTTTTTCAGTCATATAGTTTTAAATAATTATTCTGCGGTTTGTAATGTGATGTTTTCAATGTGGTTTATTGCAGGGCTTTTTTTCATTAATTCCGTAAGAATAAAACCACTTTGTGCGTCAATAACCATTTTGTCTTCTTTTGATATTTTAAAAGTTATTGTTGGTGTTCGGGTATTTTCCACACACCCATTTTCTTCAAATTCTGCCAAGCGTCTCTTTGCATCGGCAAGTTTGTTTTCGCAGGTTTCAATATCTTTTATCAAATCACTTCTTGCAATTACTTTACTTTTTTGCTCATAAATAGTAATGCCGTCGGTTAATTGATATTCTAAATCTTGCCCTATAATATTTCTTTTTTTGCATTCCTGCTTGATATGTTTAAGAACACTCTCTACTTTTGCTCCTATTTTTTCAACAACTTTATTTGCTATTTGCAAGTCAAGAATGTATTTAGAAGCCATTTCAATAAATTCATTGTTTTGCTCTTCTTGGTTTTCCTCAATAAAGCGAATTTGCTCTTCTTGAATTGTGTTTTGTTGCTCTTGATTTTCAAAAGCACCTTCTTGCCAACTTTCCATATTATTTGTATTAGTTATACTCAATATAGTAATACACTTTTCTAAATGTCAAGCAATTTTTAATTTTATTTTAATTTTATTCCTTGACTTTTTCAAAACAGTGATTATAACTTTATATAACTATTTTTATATTATGTCTACAAGTGAGTATTTTATACTAACTGAAGAAACAAAAATTAATATTTCTGGTATTAAATTACACCGCATTAAATGTATTAAAACATTTAAATATGCTCAAAAAGGTGAATTAGGGGGGTGGGTTTCTGGTGATGCTCAGGTTTGTGATAATGCTTGGGTTTCTGGTGATGCACAGGTTTTTGGTAGTGCTCGGGTTTATGATGATGCTTTGGTTTTTGGTAGTGCACAGGTTTCTGGTAATACTCAGGTTTATGGTAATGCTTTGGTTTTTGGTAGTGCACAGGTTTCTGGTAGTGCACAGGTTTTTGATAATGCTCGGGTTTATGGTAATGCTGAGGTTCGTGGTTATGCACAGGTTTCTGGTAATACTGAGGTTTATGGTAATGCTCAGGTTTTTGGTAGTGCACAGGTTTCTGGTAATACTCAGGTTTCTGGTGATGTTTGGGTTTCTGGTAATACTCAGGTTTCTGGTGATGCTTGGGTTTTTGGCAATGCTCGGGTTTCTGGTGATGTTTGGGTTTCTGGTAATGCTCGGGTTTATGAGAATGCACGGGTTTCTGGTAGTGCTTTGGTTTCTGGTAGTGCTTGGGTTTATGGTGATGCACAGGTTTCTGGTACTGCTGGGGTTTTTGGTAATACTCAGGTTTTTGGTAATACTGAGGTTTATGGTAATGCTCAGGTTTTTGGTAGTGCACAGGTTTTTGATAATGCTCGGGTTTCTGGTAATGCACAGGTTTCTGGTAATACTTGGGTTTGTGGTGATGCTTGGGTTTCTGGTTATGCTCGGGTTTTTGGTGATGCTCGGGTTTTTGGCAATGCTCGGGTTTCTGGTGATGCACAGGTTTTTGATAATGCTCGGGTTTCTGGTGATGCACAGGTTTCTGGTAATACTCAGGTTTCTGGTGATGCTTGGGTTTCTGGTAATGCTTAGGTTTTCTTAATAAAGCGAATTTCCTCTTCTTGAATTGTGTTTTGTTGCTCTTGATTTTCAAAAGCACCTTCTTGCCAACTTTCCATATTATTTGTATTAGTTATGTTCAATATAACAAGACACTTTTCTAAATATCAGGCAATTTTTTATTTTTATTTTAATTTTATTCCTTGACTTTTTCAAAACAGTGATTATAACTTTATATAACTATTTTTATATTATGTCTACAAGTGAGTATTTTATACTAACTGAAGAAACAAAAATTAATATTTTTGGTATTAAATTACACCGCATTAAATGTATTAAAACATTTAAATATGCTCAAAAAGGTGAATTAGGGGGGTGGGTTTCTGGTGATGCTCGGGTTTGTGGTGATGCTTGGGTTTATGATGATGCTGAGGTTTATGGTGATGCACAGGTTTTTGGTGATGCACAGGTTTTTGGTGATGCTCAGGTTTTTGGTAGTGCTCGGGTTTTTGATAATACTCAGGTTTTTGGTAGTGCTCAGGTTTATGGTGATGCACAGGTTTATGGTGATGCTTGGGTTTCTGGTAATACTCAGGTTTCTGGTGATGCTCGGGTTTGTGAGAATGCTCGGGTTTTTGGTGATGCTTGGGTTTCTGGTGATGCTCGGGTTTGTGAGAATGCTCGGGTTTTTGGCAATGCTCGGGTTTATGGTGATGCTTGGGTTTATGGTGATGCTCAGGTTTATGAGAATGCTCAGGTTTATGGTGATGCTTGGGTTTCTGGTGATGCTCGGGTTTTTGGTGATGCACAGGTTTATGGTTATGCACGGGTTTATGGTGATGAAATTATAAGATATAAAGTGATAAATATTGTTACAGATAAATGGTCTATTACTTACGGTGATAAAGTCGCTATTGGGTGTAAAAGATTTTCAATATCGGAATGGCAACAATTTTCAGATGAGGAAATATCTAAATTTGACAATAATGCCTTAGAGTTTTGGAATTTATGGAAAACAACAGTTTTTTCTACTTGGGAAGCACACGCAAAAATTAATCTGAATAAATAACTATTTTATTAATATATGCAAAATGAATTATTTTTTAGTAAACAATGGAAGAATAGGGGGCAGCAATATCACGCACCCTTTGGAACGCTTGTATGTTATAATGGTGAATCGGCACTTTGCTTCGATATAGTAGATGATAAGAATGGAAGTAGTTATTTTTTATGTGAAGACTTCCCATATTTGTCATTTTTTGGAAATATAATTGAAGGAACTGAAAAGCCTAAAAGTGTTGTGAAATTTATCAAATTTCATGGTGAAGATATAACAATTGAAGAAGTGCAAGAACAAGTTAGTGATTTTAAAAATGCCAAAGGCGGTGAGTATGTCGTGCAAGATGGATTGTTAATTGTTGAGAAATAGTATGGCAAAAAAACTAGTACCCGAAGAAAAGTTAATAAGAGAAAAGAAAATAAACAGTTATAGAAATAAATTTGAAAGCGGCAATTTAACAATGACTGAAATTTCAAAACTATGTCATTATAGCTACAAATATATAATGGACTGTATAAGAGTAAATAAATGGAATGTTGAGCGTGGAAAAAATAATAGAGCACTAAAGAAACATAATATATACAATAAAATGGTCTGTAATGAGCTTGGGGAATATTACACTTCTTATATGAATTTTGAACTAACTATTCCTGAAATTGTAAGTAAAGTTTCTTATGGTCGTGAAACTGTTGAAGCTTTTATTAAAAATAATTGGAAGCGTAGAGAAAACACACTCAAACATTGTTGTAAAATAATGGATAAATATCGTGCAAATTATGAAAGAAATAATATATCATTGAATTATATTGTAAAACAAACTGGATATAAACCTGCGTTTGTAAGTCATTATGCTAAAAAAAATAACTGGAAACAAATAAAAGTGGATACGAAAAAACATAAAAAACCTTCTTTAATATTACCGAAAAATATAAAAATTGGAGAGTTAGTATACTATAATAGTAATTGGTATTTCTTTCAAGGGTTTGTAGATGGTAAACCACAGTTAAAACGAGACTGTACATATAAAAATTCAGTGCAAGCAATAAAAGAATACAATGAAACAAGTTATTTGGCAGAGGAGTAAATTACCAAAGCAATGCAAGGTATGTAAAACCATATTCACTCCGAAACAATACGCTTCTTGCAAGGCCAAATGTAAAAATTGTATATTTGTGGAGCACAGGCAAAAGCTGTGTATTTACGCCAAAAACCAAGCAAAAAAACCTAAAAAAGCCCAATCTGGTGCCGCCCTAAAAATAGATAAATAATGCGTATGCAAGCACAAACATTATTTTAGAACAATTAATCTTTTGCGGCCCACCATTTGTATCAAAAACAAGGGGGGTGACAATTTGTCCCCACCCCTCAGAAAGACCCTCGTCTCTACTTTTCATTTTTTTAATATAGTCCTTGGGATCTTTGCTTTCAGTTAAAATAAATATTATATCTTCTAAAACCCACCACCACTCATTCAAATGAAATTGTTTTCTTATTTTTTCATTCCCAAACTTATTTTCTATTGTTTCCCCCTCATTCGGTATTAAAACAGGTTTTTTGCTACTCATACTAATTCCTTGTAGTATGTTTGTTTTCATAGATATTTTAAAACTTGTTTTGCCACTTCAAATGCCAAATTAACAGGCACTGCGTTCCCAACCATTTTATACCCATCTAAAACATTGTTATAAATGAATTTGAAGTCGTCAGGAAATGTTTGCACTCTTGCACATTCACGAACTGAAAGCCTGCGATATAAATGCTCACTACCCTTTTGAAATTCTCTTTTGTCTTGCTCAATAAATTCCATTTTTGGGGCTTGTGGGTGAAGTGGGGCGTGCCTACCACCAGCCTGAATTGTAAAAGATTGCTCATTCCAACTTCTCACTCTATTCCTTGACATAAAAATCGTTGAAAACCCTGCTGTGTAATATTCGTGGTTAAAGTTATCCAATTCTTTTTGATTGCAAGGTTTTGCAGTGTCTTGTAAATCAAATATTGTGTCTTTTAAAGTTATGTGATTTTTATTTGGAATTGGAAACTGGAAATCAACATCATTTAAAAAGCCAACAACAAAAACCCTTTCTCTATCTTGCGGAACATTGTAATCTTTTGCATTTAGCAATTTATATTTTACACTATAACCAAGTTCTTTAAAACCTTTTAAGATTGAATTGAATGCGTCTTTATTTCTATCGTGCAAAATTCCTGCAACATTTTCTGCAACAAAGAATTTTGGCTTTTTTTCTTTTATAATTCTAATGTAATCAAAAAATAACTTGCCCCTCGCATCGTTTATTCCACGCAAAGAACCAGCCTCACTCCAACTTTGGCAAGGCGGACCACCAACTATACCAATACAATCAGGAATGTCACTGCTTTGAATGTTTCTTATGTCCCTTTTATCCAGTTTGACATTTGGAAAATTATGCTCAAATGTTCGCCATATTGTTTTATCATATTCATTAGCATAAATTGTTTGAAATCCTGCTTTTTTAAAGCCCAAATCAAGCCCACCAGCACCAGCAAATAAAGAAACTATATTCATATTAACCAATTAAATTAACATAATACATTCTTTTATTTTCACATTGGCCAAACCAATTCGCAAAACTTTCAAAATCTTTTAAAAGTCAAGAATTATTTTATGTGTTAAGTATATAATTACCGCAGAAGGAATTTTTGCCTTGACTTTTTAAATATAGCTCGCTATATGTAAATAACTTTTACTTACAGTGATGAATAAATATAATGAAATACATAGAATTTTAAAGTGCCTTAGGTTATATTCACATTATACACAAAAAGAGCTTGCTGTGTTGCTTAGTTTTTCTGCGAGCTATATTTGTGAAGTTGAGGCAGGGAAGAAAGAGCCAAGCTTTGCTTTGTTGAATGCTTATAGTAAAATATATGATATACCAGTATCAACCATAATTCTTTTTAGTGAAAATTATGGAACAGCACCAAATAAAATAACACAATTTTTATGTAAAAAATCTCTTCTTTTAATGGAGTGGATTTATGCAAATTCCAAAATCAACTCTTAACTTTTTTTTAATATATGAAATACAAGCGGGGCATTATATTTCAAGAGCAAACAGCCCTAAAATGAGATATGATATGGATAACATACACGGTCAATGCTGGCACTGTAACAACATCTTGCACGGAAACAAAGAGGGTTTTAGAAGGGGCTTGGTTATGCGGTATAGTAAAGAATACCTTGAAAATCTTGATAACAGGCTTTTAAAAGAAAATGAAATTTTAGTGAAAAAATGATAGACATAGCATTAAAAATAATTGTAACGCCTTTTATAATTATTGCTTTAATGTGCCATAGCTTTTGTGTTGAACAAATTTATCAAATATTTTATTCAAATCGCTGGCTTTATCTGAATAGTTGGAAAAGAATTGATACTTGGACTTATATTGTGTTGATTGCATACCTCTTAACAATTTTGGGTTTATCGTATTTTTATTGTTTTTGGTTTTTACTTGGTTTGCTTTTAAGTGGATTTATATGCTTTTATATTATCGCAATATCTTATATGTGATAGTATTTACAGATTGGATTTGAACCAATATCACCAAGTATTAACCCCAGAATCATCAATGTACAATGGTATCACGGAATTAAATAAAAAAGAAATAGAAGAAATATCTGAAATAATAAAAAACAAAGGCATTTTTGTTATGATTTCAAATTCAAACAGTGCCAGCACCAAGGGTTGTATCTTGCAAGGCAAGTGGGCGTGAAAGCGTTATGGAGACTGTGGTTTTGGGTTTTTGATTTTTTTACTTGACAAATCATACCTTGTAATGACAATTTGATATTAAATTTTGAAGTGTTATTGCCATGAAAAAGAATGCACCATTATTGAAAGAGCAATTTAAAAATATTAAAAGTGTAATAGAAGCTAATATTGCAGCTATAAAAAGTTTGAATGAACAGTCTAATGGATTAGAAAAAATTATTACATCTATGTCCGATAAAAATGCAACAGACGGAACGAAAGAAAGTTTACAGCAAATTAAAAATAAAATTGATAACGCAATAGATACTTTGTCGCAAGAAACAAGAGAGCTTTTTAGTGCATTTGATAAACTTGTTGATGAATTATTTTATTGATAAATATGTTTGGGTTAGGTTTTTGTGTTAGCATAATTATACATTTTATAATATGGTTTATAATATTTACTTATAAAAAGATTTTTAAAAATACAGCAAATATCAAACACAAGGTAACGGAATTAAGAAAAAATTCTCTTTGGGATGATATTCACAAAAATCATTACAATATAATAGAGTATTATATGCAGGAGGGGGTCAAAAACCTACAACATCTTGATACTCAAACAAATTTAATTAGAGCAAGAGGGTTATCTGTAATTAATTATTTATTTGTATTTTGTGGCGGTATGTTTTACATAGCAATTAATAACACTGATTTTATCACAAAGTTCTTTGGCGGTAATGCTATTGCTATGTTATTATTTTTTATAGGATATATTATATGTGTTATTATTACCCTATCAAAATATTTTATAGTGCCAAGCAATCAATATAGCAATATATACAACGAACCATATTATGGAATACCACAAAAAACAGTACAATCATTAAAAATTTTAAAAATAGGCGAATTGCTTAGAATTCAAGAAAGTATTGATAACAATTCCATTTTTAACACCAAATTGCAAAAGATATTAAAATTTTCTATTATAGAGGTTTGTATTTTAATCCTAATAATGTTAGGTGTAGCTATTTTTTAGGTGGCTCATCGTTGCTTTTAGTTATTGGAACGGGTTTTGTATTCTCTGTTGCAACAACAAAAAATAGCACAACTTTTAAGATAATTATGAAATATACAATATACGGATATTCACAAGAACGGAGTATAAAAAATATTTTCTTGACTTTCGTACTTGATAAAATATAAATTTTTACCGTTTGTGGTAGAGTCGTGTCTACCACAAGCCTTGTACACGACTATAATTTATTATAAAGGCTTATGCACAATCAAATCATTCTTGGCAATAATCTTGAAATTTTACAAACATTTCAAAGTGAGTTTGTAGACCTTATATATCTTGACCCGCCATTTTGCACGCAAAGAAACTTTAAAGAATTTGATGACCGTTGGGAATGGAATGATGAATGCCAACAAAACTTTTTACTGATTGCAGAAAAATACCCTGCTATTGTGGATTTTATAAACTCTATTGAAGCAACACACTCAAAGGCAATGAAAGCCTACATAACCTACATAACACAACGAATGATAGAGCTGTATAGAATACTAAAGGAAACAGGCTCAATATACCTCCACTGCGACCCTACGGCAAGCCACTACCTCAAACAAATGATGGATTGCATTTTTGGAAGGAAGAACTATAAGAATGAAATAATATGGCATTATCAAGCTGGAACAAAGAGTAAAAAGTTTTTTGGCAGAAAGCACGATGTTATACTTGTCTACGGTAAAAGTGACAACGCTATTCACAATAGAATTGGAAAACCTGTTGTGAATGCTGATAGGTATAAATACACAAGTGATGACGGAAGGCTATATGATGTAAATGGTCAAGGCAGAAGATATTATCTTGATGAAGGGCAGACTTGTGATGATGTTTGGACATACACACAGGAGAAACAGTTTCAGCAGTTAAATTCCCAATCCAAAGAACGAACAGGCTACCCAACACAAAAGCCACTTGCACTTTTACACAGAATAATAAAAGCTTCCTCCAAAGAAGGAGACCTTGTACTTGACCCCTTTTGTGGTTGTGCCACTACCTGCGTTGCCTCCGAGCAATTAAAAAGAAAATGGATTGGAATTGATATTGAAGCAAAAGCGGTGGAAGTGTCAAATCAAAGAATAAAACAACTTAATGTAAATTTATGAATAACTGTAAAAATTGTGAGGAACTTCAAA
>Ga0307379_10012123_pt1 | contig 11259 bp, 5 predicted proteins | sample UN2MG_FD_202237 | JGI IMG/M metagenome (GOLD analysis project Ga0307379, IMG submission 202237) | Soil microbial communities from Risofladan, Vaasa, Finland - UN-2 | ecosystem: Environmental > Terrestrial > Soil > Coastal area > Acid sulfate soil | place: Finland: Risofladan, Vaasa | collected... | reverse complement strand
GCTGAGCCGTCCTCAGGTCACGGAGACGGTGCTCCTCATCTGCCCGGGGTTCTTCTGGGACAACGCCACGTGGACAGGTACTCCCCTCAGCCTGATCCTGGAGGAAGCAGGGATCTCGCCCGAAGCGACCACGGTGCGCTTCGTGGCCGGAGACGGCTACCAGCGGACGCTGTCGCTGGAAGAAGCCATGGCCGACGGGGTTTTCCTGGCCTACGAGGTGAACGAAGAGACGCTACCCGCCAAGCATGGATATCCCATCAGGCTGGTGGTTCGTCACCAATATGGGTCCAGATGGGTTAAATGGTTAGAGCGCATCGAGGTTGTGGCCTAGAGTTGTCTACGACGTATCTTGAAGAGTTTTCCCTGTCCTGCCGGCAGCCCCCGTGCGTCGGAGGCCGCGTCGAGGGTTGCTGTGCCGGCAGGGATTACGGCGCCCGGTTCGGACTGAACCGGGCGGAGGTGCGGGGCATGAGAAACTCCAACTGCTGAGTTGCTGCCTTGTGTCCTGGCACTTCTTTTCCTCCTGAAACCCCTCGTGGGTCGTGAGACTCGCGGGGGGTTTCCCTTTTGAAGGCGGTTGCGGCCCCTGCCGCTCCAGAGCTGCCCCCCGGACCAGCATCCAGTACAGCATCCCGAGCACCGCCCTGAGCCTGTCGAAGGGCAGCCCGAAGGCCGGGTGAGAATCTTGAGCTGCGCCCTGAGCGCAGTCGAAGGGTAGTCCGAAGGACGCATCGAAGGATGCGGTTGAGGCTCAGGATGTTGCCGTGCTGGCGCCGACGGCGCGGTTCGTAGTAAGGGCTTCAGCCCTTTTCCGGGGCCACGCACATACCAGAGACAAATGCTGCTCGCGTGCTCGCGCGAAACCACCGCGCGAGAATCAATCCGGGCACTACAGCCACCAAGTCCTCCTGGCGCTCACATTGCTCTTCGCCCATCGCACGCCCTCGGCCCTGCAGCGAGCACCGGTGGCCCCTACTCTCCCTCCAGCACCTTGAGGTTACGGAGAACGGTTTGCGTCTTGGGGTGCTCCTCGCCGTAGAATCGACGGAAGATGGCCAGCGCCCGCTCGAAGTTCTCCCGCGCCCCCTTCAGGTCTCCCAGATCCCAGAGCACTCCCCCCAGGTTGTTCACGTCCCTCGCCACGCTGGGATGGTCCGGGCCATAGGCCGCCTCATCTATCTCCAGCGCCCGCTCGAAGTGCTCCCGCGCCCCTTCAAGGTCTCCCTGCTCCTGGAGCACCAGACCCAGGTTGTTCACCCGAATCGCCACACTGGGGTGCTCCGGGCCATAGGACGCCTCATCTATCCCCAGGGCCCGCTCATAGCACTCCCGCGCCCCCTTGAGGTCCCCCAGGGCACGGAGCACACCCCCCAGGTTGTTCACATCCGTTGCCACGTTGGGGTGGTCCTGGCCATAGGCCGCCTCATCTATCCCCAGCGCCCGCTCAAAGCACCCCCGCGCCGCCTCCAGGTCTCCCAGGTCCCGGAGCACCAGACCCAGGTTGTTCACATCCGTGGCCACCTTGGGGTGGTCCGGGCCATAGACCGCCTCATCCGTCGCCAGCGCCCGCTCAAAACACTCCCGCGCCCCTTCCAGATCCCCCAGGGCATGAAGCACAACCCCCAGGTTGTTCACCCGAATCGCCACCTTGGGGTCGTCGGGGCCATAGGCCGCCTCATCTATCCCCAGCGCCCGCTCATAGTGCTCCCGCGCCTCGCCGTATGAGCCCACCATGTCCAAGTGATACCCCAGGCTGTTGAACAAAGCCCCGGCACCCCTCCACTCCCTCCTCTCGGCTTGGGCCGCCAGGTGTCTCAGGTGCGGCAGCTCCCCAGCCAGGGTCGCGGGCAGCCCCGTCTCGTTCTCCTCGTTGGCGAAGACCAGCACCGCCTTCGCCACCTCCTCCCAGGCCTCCTCCTCGCTCTGGCCCGGCGCCGGATGGTGCCGGGCGAACTCTCCCAGCAGCCGGTGGAGCAGCAACCGTCCCCTCTCTTCCTCCTGAACCAGCCCCAGCCTCACCAGCCGCCCCAGCGCGTCAGCCCCCAGGCGCTGCTCGTCCGCCTCTTCGGGATCCAGCCCGCCGGAGGTCAGTAGCAGGTCGCGTCGCACGGACACCGGCGCGAAGTGCGCGGCCAGGTGGAAGAGCCTGATGGCCAGAAGCTCCGTCTCGTCCTTGGGATCCAACTTTCGATAGCTCGTCTCGAAGGTGGCGGCCACGCTCTGCACGTGACCGGTGGGCGAGGGGTCCTGCACGAAGTCCACCAGGGCTGCGTTCTTGAGCACCGGCTGCTGGCGCAACTCCTCGAGGTACTGAGACAGCGTCACATCGTGTTTGTAGGACTCCAGGTACGCGCCTGCCAGCGCCACCGCCAGGGGCAGGTCGCCCAGCGTGTCGCAGATGGCATCCGCCGCCTCCCTCTCCTCCTCGTCCTCCAGCGCCTCCGGCCGGCCCTTGCACAGCAGCTCCATGGCCTTGTCCCTGGGCAGCGTGGCCAGCCTCACCTCCGCCAGCCCCAGGCTGCTGGGCCACTCCGTGCGGCGGCTGGTGATCAGCACCCGGCAGCCCCCGGTCACCGGACGCCACTCGTCTATCACCTTGGAGTCATCCACGTTGTCGAAGATCAGCAAGCGCGGGGTGGACTCCTCCCACTCCTTCTTCACCCGGGCCACCTGTTCTTCCAGCGACAGGGCCTCGAACCCAGGGTGATCCATGCCCTGCGGGCCGCCCCACGCCGCCACCTGAGAGGCTATGGCCTCCTGGTCCTCCATGTCCAGCCAGAATACGCCGCCCCAATACCTGGGGCCGTACCGGTGGGCGTATTCCACCGCCAGCTGCGTCTTGCCGATGCCTCCCAGTCCGGTCGCTGCGGCCACCTGCCCGATGGCCGTCGTCGATCCCGCGCGGAGGTGTCTCTCCAGTTCCCGCAGCTCGTCCTCTCGACCGACGAACTGGGGATTGGGTCTCAAGGGCATCAGGGACGTGGGGGGCAGGGGGCGCAGGTGAGGGATGCCATCCCATCGCTCACCTTCATACTCCTGCACCCAGAGTTCGAAATCGGTGGGTCGCTCCCGGGATGGGTCCAGGTCGGCCATCAGTTGGGCCAGCTTGAACTCGTAGAGCAGTGGGTTGCCGTGGGTCTCGCTGAAGTCAATGCACTGGCGGATCCGCAATCGCGCGGGCAAGGGACAGGGAGTATGAATCAGGGGGATAACCTGGTGGAACCGAGCGTCAGGGTCCCGGAGCACTCCTATCAGTTGCTCGAAGTTGGGCCAAGGCGCATCCACGGACTCGGGAGACACGACGAAGGCAAGATGCTCGCTCTGCTCAATGCCTGTCTCCAGGCCGGCTATCCAGCTCTCACCGCCGCGCAGGCACCACTCGTCGAACCAGACCTTGAACCCCTCGTCCCGCAGGCGCCGACCCAGGTCCCGCGTCCAGTCTTTCTGAGCACGGTTGTGGCTCAGGAATACTTTGTAGGCGAAGTCGGGCATCTTCCCTCCTCCCACCACCCATTATACAGCAACTCGCCCCGAACGTCAAGTGCTCTTGCCAACGGCATAAGGACAGCATCCATCGATACGCTGCTCCACTCCGTTTCGCAGCTACTCAGGATGCTCTCGTGGTGGCGCCGACGGTGCGGCTCGTAGTAGGGGCTTCAGCCCTTCCCGTTCGTAGTGAGGGCTTCAGCCCTTTCGTGCACCCAGGCGTACGCCAAAGGCCAGCGCCGCCGCCGTGACGCTGCAAGATCATGGCAAGCGCGCTCAGGCCACGCGAGGCTTCCAAGATACATCTCGAGCTTGCCTCCCACGGTAGACCGCAATACAATGGAATCCCGAGCAGGCCAGTATCCACAGGAGCGGCGAGCCATGGCAAAGAGGGTTCTAGTGAGGGTGGGCCTGGTCATCAGCGCGGTCGGGGTATTCTGCAGCGGGCTGATGTTCCTGAACCTGGTCCCGTCCACCATGTCCATTAGATTCTGGGACGGCGGCCAGGCGGCCACGAACACGGCAGCGGTGCTGGACATCGCCTGCGGCAGTCTGCTCTGCTACCTGGCAGCTCACGTCCTGCTGGGGATGGACGTCCGACGCCACGCCAGAAACGCTCTTTTCGTCTGTGTCGTGGCCATGATTTCCGGTTGGATCGGGGGCCTGTACGGCATCAGCGCGCTGATCGGCCTGGTGTGCAGCTACTTCGTCCTCAGGGAGGCTGGCTGGCGGACCCTGTGATCGCCTCCCCAGCGGGCCGTAGCAGCGCCGGAGGGATAACCTGTGTCTCCCCACGGGGTGGCGTCCACAGGACTTCGACACCGCTGAACTCGCCCCCCTGGTACGAGTAGCGGAGTCGCAGATCGTGCCACCCAGGGCCCAGCTCCGCCGCGCCCGAGGCGGCCGTTCCTCTCTCGCCTCCCACAGTCACGATCTCCGCGCCGTCGATCAGCAGCGTCGCACCTCCGTTCCAGGATAGAACGTCAAAGCGATAGATGCCTCCCTCCTCCACCTTGAGCTGGCCCTGGCAGTCCAGGCTATACAGTTCTCCTGCCAGCTCGGGCACGAAGCCCGATTGCCAGGCCGTGGGCATGCTCAGGAGGGACAGCACAGGCTGGATGCTCCGCTCCACGGGTTCTCCACGCCACTCAGGGCCCTCGAACACGGACACGAGCAGCCCGAGAGCCTCCTCCCGGGGGCTCAGAAACCGGGCAGGCACCACCTCCCGCTGCCGCCCCGGCGTTGTCCGCAGAAGCCTCAGCGAGGGCACTTCCTCCAATCCGAGACAGGTCACCCTCAACTGGTGCCCTCCCTTGGCCAACCCTATTCCCTCTCCATCCTCCACTCGCGAACCGTCAACCTCCATCTTGCACAGCCCCGATGGCTCCATCTCCACGACGTAGCTGCCCCATTCTGGCGCGTATAGAGTGCCACGCCACTCGACGCTGAAAGGAAATGGCAGGGGCGGTTCCTCCCCAGTCCAGTAGACCGCAAGCTGCCTTTCCCTCCGCACCATGTCAGGCACAGGCTTGGTTTGATGTCCTGAGTAGTAGTAGCCCAGTAGCCCTCGCGACCCCCTTACCTCTTCCGCCCCAACGTGGGCCGCGACGAAGGTGTACCTATCGTATTCTCCGTGGAAGGTCTCGATGTGAACCCCGGGGTAGTAGTACGCCACCACCTCCGCCAGGGCTTGCACGTCGTAGGGGGTGACGAAGATGTAGACCAGGTCCTCATCTCCCACCTCCCGATGACTGGGGAAAACGTCGGCCACGTCCACGCCTCTTTCACCCGGAGCCTCCCTGGCCATCCAGGCGAAATCCATACCGGGAGAGTAGTACGGGTAATTGGCAAAGAGATAGACGTAATGTCCCTCACCCAGCGAGGCGATGTAATTGGCGACGGCCGAGATCTCCCTGGTGAACTCGATACGCACGGAGTCTGCATCTATCTGGCGGTGGAAGAAGACGTGGTAGTTGGCCCAACCCGCCAGTGCCAGAAAGGGGACCAAGAGCAGGGCGAAGTAGCCCCGGCGACGGTGGCCAATTGCCATCTCGAACGTCTTCAGCGCCCCGTCGAGAAAGATCCCGGCAAAGATGAACAACACCGGCATCAACCCGGCGAAGCGGTGGCTGCGGAGATCGATGGTCAGCAATCCACCGGCGACGAGGGTGATCACCAACCAGCTCACGTAGAAGAGATGCCTGCTCCGCCAGAGGTAGAAGAGGCAGTAGCCGAATCCCAGGACGAAGAGCACACCCGTCAACGGGTGCAGCATGGGCAGATCAGGCAGGTTGACCGCGCCCCACGCCTCGCCCTGGTAGTTGAAGAAGCCCACTAACCTCCCCACTCGCTCCAGCAGTCCCTCGACCTGCTCAGTTCCACCACCGCCGAAAACCACCGGCATCACCGAGCGGAACCGCTCCCCGAAGGCCACGTTCGGCTCGCGCCAGATGATGGCCGCGAGGGGAAGGGTGAATGCAGTGGCCGAGGTCAGGAAGAACAACCAGCGAGTCAGAACTGCTCTGTACGGAGCGGTTTCGCCCATTCGAGCAGCGCGCCAGGAGGACCAGGTCTGACGGAGGAAGAGGAGCAGTACGAGAAGGGGCACGATCCGAAAGGAGGCGTGACTGTACAACCCCAGGCCCATGGTCATGCCTGCCAGCACGTAGCTCACCATGCCCCCCGTGCGCCGGCCTCGCAGCAACAGGTAGAACGTGGCGACCTCCAGCAGCATGGCCGGCGTTGACGGCAGCACCAACCTGCTGAAGGCGATGTGCCAGCGCGACACGGCGAAGAGGAAGGTGGATGCCAGGGCCACAGGGAACCGGAATAGCTCCCGCGCGAGCAGGTAAAACAGGGCGAGCGTAACGAAGCCCAGCAGAACAAAGGTCAGCCGCAGAGCGAGGACCGTCGGCCCCAGAGTGAGGAAGGCCAGGCAAGTGGTGTACACTGACACGGCAAACTGCCAGGGGCGGGAGCCGTGGTGGATCACCCCATAGGCGTCCTTGCCGATCTGTGCCTCATCGTTCCAGGAGATGCTCCCCGGAGGCGGGTAGTAGTCCAGGCGATAGACGAGAAGAAGGAGGCCCAGGGCCAGAACCAGTCCCACCAGGGTCAATTCTACCCCATGCTCCTTCAGCTTGGCCAGCGCTGGCAGCCGCCATCCCTCTCGACGAGCACAGACGGTGCAGACCACACCCAACCCGCAGGCATACAGCAGCAGACCGGTGTAGAGGCTGTCCCAGCGCACCGCCAGGAGACAACCAGCAACCCAGCCGGGGAGCGAGGACACGAGCAGAGCCAGCATACCTTGCCCATCCCAGCCGATTCCGGGCGGCCGCTTCTGCCCCGTCTCCTCCTCGGGCAGGCGCAGGAAGGCCACCAGGACCAGCACCACCCCGGCGGCCAGCAGGGCCACTGCGAGGCTCTCGTCCTGCCCCTGGTTCAGGCGCACCTGACCAAGAGCGGCCAGGGCGAACCCCACGATGGTCAGCGCAAGAGGCAACATCTTCCAGATCATGGAGACAGAGTGACGCGCGTCCAGATGGATTGGCGTCTCTTATCGGGAAAGGACAAACTTCTCGATCCTATGATTGTAGGTGTCAGCCACGTACAGGGAGGCCCGCTGGTCGAAACCGATGCCCAGGGGCTTGCTGAACTGTCCATCCAGCGACCCCTTCTCGCCCCAGAAGGTCACGAGCCTTCCATACTCATCGTACACCAGAACACCCGCCATCTCGGGGTCCGTCAGGTACAGCAGACCCTCCACACCCCACACGAGGTGAGGGCTGTCAAAGGTGTTGGCTGGCGAGATAGGCCACTCCCGCAGGTACTCCCCATCTCTGCCCAGTACCTGTATCCTCTCGTTCTCCGTGTCCACGATGTAGAGGTTGCCGTCATTGTCCACGGCCACGTCAGTCGGCTGGCTCAAGCTGCCGGGGCCCGAGCCCACCGTGCCAAACGATGCCAGCACCTGCCCCTCCGGAGACGCCTTGACGATCACATTACCTCCCGTGTTGGCGATGTAGACGTTGCCCTGCTTGTCTATATCCAGACCACGGGGGTCGAAGAGCGCCCAGCCCTCGCCCCAACGCTGCTCGAGGCGCCCTTGCGGAGAGAAGACGAAGACGCCGTCGTGTTCCGTGTCCACGACGTACACCCGGCCATCTCTGCCCACGGCCAGGTCGAAGGGCTCACCCAGCACACCCTCTCCCCACTCCCCCAGAAATTCGCCCGTCTCGTCAAAGACCTGAAGGCGAGCATTCCCGGTATCCGCCACGTACACCGTACCTTGGAGACTGACCGCCACTCCTCGCGGCCCCTCGAACTCGCCGGGCCCCCTACCACGACTTCCCCAACTGGTGACGAAGGTGACCTCCCCCAGGGCCGGTGCGGGCTCCGATGGAGTGGCCTGCGGCGTGGGCCCGGAGATAGGCAGTGAGGGGATGCTCAGTTCTGCCCCGACGGGGAAGAGTTGCTCCTGTGCCACCAGTGCCTTGGCGCCTCCGGGGGGCGTCCAGTACAGTTCTATCTTCCGTCCGCCCCCATCCTGGAAGTAGAGGAGACGGATGTCGTGGAAGCCCTCCTCCAGCCGGATGCGGCCCTCCCTATACACATCGCCGTGATGTCCGCCGTTGTCCACCACGAGCTGGCCATCAAGATACAGAAAAGATCCATCGTCGGACGTCGTGCCAAAGACGTAGGGACCACTCACCGGCACGTAGATCTTTCCCAGCCACTCTATGCTGAATGGCGACGGAAGCACGTCGTTGGGGGCGATGAAAGTGTCCAGCTGGATCGCCGTCGCCTGTTCCTCCCACTCGGAGCCATACCTGTACAGGCCCAGCAACCCATGCCCATACAGCTCCGCTGCGTAGAGCACGTTGGTGGGGATAGACTCTTCCTTGGCGCCAGGCCTGATCCAGCTTACTCGAAGCCGACCCCCTTCCTCCTGTACAGTCTCCACCTCGATGGCATGGAACCCGGCGGGCAGCTCCACCCTTTGCTCGGTACGGCCGTCCTCCACTTCGAGCTCCAGGTCCTGACCCACCCGCAATGCCGCCCGGCCGGAGGCCTCCAGGACAAAGGAGTATGACCCATACCACGGTACATACAGAGAGCCCCACCACCTCGCCGAGAATGGTGTAGACACGGGGGGGCTCTCCCACAAGAAGTCCAGCGACTTCTCCACCCGTTCCACAGCAGCAGGTCCGTCGAATCCCGTTCCCTCATAGTAGGCGGCGTTGAGACCCTGGACGCCGGTCACCTCTTCCTGGCTCACTTCGTAAGTGTGGAACATAGTGCGCCCGTAGCGATCCAGGTGCTCCACGTATTCTCCCCCGGGGTACAGGGCGCTCAGGCGCGGGATGAGGGACACGTGGCCCCAGTCCAGGAGATAGATCACGTCGCTGTCCACCTCGTCTAGCAGAGGCAGGTGCGCATTGAGATCCAGAACCGTGGAAGGCACCCCGTAGGCGATGAACTTGAGGTCCGCGTGGTTGGTCAAGGCGTGCGAGACGAGGAGCAAGTTGTCCCCCCCCTGAGCCTTGACGTATTCGCCAGCCGCCGTCTGCGCAGGATCGAAATCATAGTAGACCGACTGATCCGAAGCCTGTGCGCCGAAGTAGACGCGGGCGTTTCCAACCCAGCTGAGCACGAGAACCATGGACACAGCGAGAACGAGGTAGCGACGCCCGTCCTTTCGCAAGAGGGGCGCGTACGTCGCCCAGGCCCGGTCCCAAAACGCCGTGATCAACAAGAAGACCGCCGGCACGTTGCCCAGAGTACGCAGGGAATGCGGGTTGGAATCGGCGAGAGAGAGGATCCCAGGTAGCAGCCCCAGCAAGAGCCAGGCCACGGGCAGGAAGTAGCGATCTTGACGAAAGCGCAGCAGGCAGTAGCCCAAGCCCAGTCCGAAGAATATGGCCGACAACCCATCGAGCATGGGTTCCTGTGGAAGGTTGTGGCGCGCCCGGGGATCTCCTTCGCGATTGTACATCAGCAGGCTCTTGCGCACGTTCTCCAACAACGGCTCGTAGCTCCCCTCCCGCTCAACGTCCAGCAGAACAGAGGCCGCCTCCGCCCGACGCAGGAAGATCTCGGGTCTCTGTACCGCGAATAGGGCCAGGGGCGAGACCGTCATGAAGGTGGCCAGAAGAAAGACCAACAGCCCGCCCAGTTGGGCGCGGATTCGTCCCCTCCTGGAAAACACGAGATGGATCAGGTACAACCCGATGACCAGCGGGAACACGCGATAGCCGAGATAGGTGTGAAACCCCAGGCCGAAGCTCAGCCCGGCGAAGACGTAATCGAGCCTCCTTCCACCCCGAAGGCCGCGCCACAGGAAGAGCACGGCCAGACCCTCGAACAGAGGCACCTGTAGATTGTCCACAAAGCCCACGCGACTGAAATGCACGTGCCAGCGCGAGATGGCCAGGAACGCCGTACCTATCAGAGCTGGGGGCACGCCGAACATCTCCCGGGCCAGGAAGTAGAAGACCACTACGGTAGCCATGCCGACCGCCACGTCGAAGCCGTGCAACACCAGAGTCTCCACCCCGAAGACCCTCAGCGTCACTCCGAGGAGCTGGAAGGGCAAGGTGGCGTTGCCGTGCCTGTGCTCTGTGAACGGGGAGTATGGTCCCTGGAGGAAACGCAGCGCCCACACACCGTTGTCCGCCTCATCGAGGTAAAGGCCGGGAGGCATCTCGCTCAGACGGTAGGTGCGCATGAAGAGTCCCACCAGCAGGATGAGTAAGAGGATGAGCACCTCTCTCCGCTCCAGCCGCCACGCTGGACGAGGGGACCCGACCCAGAACCCTGCAACGAATAGCCCGAGACCCAGAAGCCAGGCCACCAGGGCCCTGTTACTCGCCTCGCTGACGTACAAATCGACCAGACACAGGCAGACGAAGACGAGGCCCAGCCCCACCAGGAGCAGAGTCATCCTGCCCCATCGCGCCGCTGTGACAGTGGTTCCGGTATCCTCATCTCTCCGAGGCGCTACCGCCAGCAGGAACAGACTGGCCAGCCCGAAGAGGATAACGCCGTCCAGCGCCGGGCCTTCGTGCAGGAAGTAAGCCTGGCCCAGATAGGCGAGGACCAGTGCTAGAAGAATAGCCAGAGGAGCCTTGATGTCCACCTTAGCCAACGACGATGCCATCGCGGTGCAGGACCTCTACATCCCTCCCGATTGGTCTCCCAGCCAGGGGAGCTCCCTGGGCCGGTTGAACCTTGCACAGCACATCTGGCCGTGGAGCAAGGCCAGAGCAGGTTGGGTGGACCGGGACTTGAATGTCGTGCGGAGAGCAAAAACCGGCGACCACCGCCCTCAGGTCGCAGTATAGCGGCGCAAGGGGTCGTTGTCAAGAAGGGAGCGGACTCTCAGGTGCCCGGGCTCGGACGCCAGTGCAGCAACACAAAGAGGGACCCCCGAGATGGTGTCCCTCTTCACCTCCCTGCTGGATAGGTCGAAACCAATGCAGGCGAAAAGTGTGCTCGACCCCGTCCTCTGTTTGCCTGGCCGCTGCGCCACTCCAGGGTGATCTTGGAAGCCCAGATCAGGAGACAGGCTCAGCCGGCCTCGTAGGCCAGTAATCGACTTGCGCCAGGAGGTACTCCCCCTCCCAGAAGCCCAGTTCCGCGGGCCTACCCCTCTTCCTTCAGCTTCAGAGGTTCGCCGCAGCATTCGAAGGTGCAGGGGGTCGCGCAGCCGCACGTGTCCGCCCCGCACTCCTTGCACTCTCCGACCACCTCGAGTTGGAGACCACACCC
>Ga0307379_10012121_pt1 | contig 11260 bp, 14 predicted proteins | sample UN2MG_FD_202237 | JGI IMG/M metagenome (GOLD analysis project Ga0307379, IMG submission 202237) | Soil microbial communities from Risofladan, Vaasa, Finland - UN-2 | ecosystem: Environmental > Terrestrial > Soil > Coastal area > Acid sulfate soil | place: Finland: Risofladan, Vaasa | collected... | reverse complement strand
TATTTTTTTCGGCACACACTTGACCTATTAAAGCCTTAGATTCTCTAGTCATATTGTACCCGTCTATCACAACAAATCTTGCTGTTTTAGGTTTTTTATCCAATAATGCAGCTTGCATTAAAATTCCAATTATGGCAAATTGGCTCTCGCTGTAAGTGTGCAACCTCCTGTATTCTTTTTTCTGATTATCAAATACGTCTGGTGAATGATGGCCATTATAAACTAACCACAAATGAGCGTCATTATTTTCAGAAGGCTCAATTCTTAATCCATCCACTCCAGTTTCAATTTTTGCGTATAACTTTCTTAACCCCTCAATCTCTTTCTCGTGCAACCCTTTAGATTCAATCCAACTTTTCCATAATTCAAATCTTGAAATTAAGTTGTTGTTATGCTCAGCAACTTTCTTTTCTGACTCCTTTTGTTCTAATTTATCGTCAATTGCTTTGGTGTCGATTTTAGTTTTGTCGATTGGAGTGTCGTTTTCAGTTTTCCATCTCTTCCCTATCTCAGCTTTCTTTTCCATTAGTGGCTGATATTCTTTAGGAATTATTGTGTCCTCGTAAATAATGACTCTACCGTCGGTAATCGGCAATACTGTAGGTTTTTTAATCACTTCTGAATCAAGAAACGATTTATTAGCTAAACTTATGGTATCATTCCAGTGATTTATTGCGGATTCTAATCTGGTTAAAATATCAGTTGGGATATCTTTTCCCTCCAAGAATTCAGAAAGTTGGTGTTTTACTTCACAATCCTTATCATAAGCTTTTTCTAACACAACATAATCGAAATATTCTTTTTCACGCTTTTCGTTAAGCTTACGAATTTCTTCTACAACCTCACGCCCCTCTTCCGTAATTTTAGCTAATCTTTTTTCTTTAGCCTCTTCTGGAGTTTTAAGAGTTATCCCCTTCTCTATTTCAAGCTTTCTAATTTCAGAAGATATAGGTTCAGTTGGAATAATAATAAGTTTTTCAAGTTTTAATTCATCTAATTTCTCGTCTTTAAAATGATCCATGAAAGCAGAATTTCTTTCACATTCAGCTCTTAAATCATCTCTTACTTTTCTAGTTTCAGAAACCTTTAATGTAAACTTTTCAGCCCCTAGTCCGCTTAATTGAGAAGCGTAAATATCCTCAATCCTTTTCCTCACTATAGTTTGATTGTCGGAATATAATTCCTCCATACCGAAAGTGATTGGGGTTGTTATGATTTTCTCGTATTTATTGGCATTCATTGATATGCCATCAATAACTGGATTGTGATCTACCTTGCCTTCTAAATTTCTAGTATAAAGATATGACTCATTGATAGGTTCTCCCTTGTTTACACCTGACGATTTTTCCCGAACTCGGTATCCCATAAAAACTTCTAAAGGATCATCGGCTAATTTTATTTCATGAGTTAATCCCAAGGCCAAAAGTTCCTTATCTTTTATAGATTTTCCCCCACTAATAGCTGACATAGCTCCCTTAACTACTGTACTTTTCCCAGCTCCATTCTTACCTATTAACTCTACGACGTGACCATCTTTGAATTTGTCAAAATCCAATTCTACAGCCCTAACCGTTTTATCGTTAAGAACCCGTATTCCCAATAATCTTACTACTTTTTGATTTTCCATATTACTCTTTTATTAATATTCTTCTTCAAAATTAAAATCAACATCCACCTGCTCTGGATCAATTATAATCTTAGTCCCGTGAGCGTGATAAAGTCTAAGAAGTAGCATTTCAAAATCACTTCTTGTGATAGACTGTTCAAACTTTGATAGTTTCTCTTTTGTTTTAAGAATAAACATTGAACCAGTTTCGTTCACATAGAATGAATAAGCGCATTTATACTCTGGGCAATCTGCATCTTCATCCATTTTAACTTTCCACCATCCATGAGCATCATCCTTTACGCAATAAAATGCAATTGACTTATAATCCTCTTCCCACCATGATGAAACGTTTTCATGGCAATGTTCGCCAAAACTCTTTACAATATCAGACAGTTTTATTTCAGATGGAAGTGATCCTATTATAGCATTTATGCTTTTTTGCAAATCTTCCATAGCAGATTCTTTCATAGAATTTACGGCTATCTGTCGAACTTTATCGGTTATAAATCCAGACATATCAGGAAGTTTAAGCTCGTTTAATGAAACGTTTAAACTAGATTCCACCTTAGATTTTACAAGTTTTCCAAAGTCAGAATACTCTCTAAAAGAATCACTTATTATACTTTCGATAGTCTTAGTTATTTGAACTTCGACTATACTTTCCAATTTTTCGTCAACTACTTTTTGAGTTACTTCATTGGTTAATTTTACTATATCCATATTGCTCTTTTATTAATTATTTTCCATTTCGTTCCTAAAGTCTTTCCGGTCTAAAGGATGACACCACGCCAATAATCTTTCACTACTTTGATTTTCTAACCATTCTTGGGTTAAATGTGAATGATAAGATTTTACTGCTGCTTTGATTCTGTTTCTCATATATTCTAGTTTTTAAGTGAGGTACAAAGATAAACATATTATTTTAATAAACAAATACGATTACCATTTATCTTTTAATCCTTGAATTTCTTCTCTAATTCCAGTTAACAGTACTGATCTCTCGTCTGGCATCATAGCTTCAATACCATCACATCTTGTAATATAATCTGCTATAAGCGCATCGGCATCCTTAATCTTGGTACACATCTTTTGGATATGAATTGGCGAGATTGGAACCTTTTTAACAGCTAATTGCCAATTGGAAGGTTTCTCATCGTCGAAGTTGAGATAGTACCAATATTTAGCTCCTACGGCATGCATTTGACATTGTACTTGCCAAAAGTCATCGTGCTTCTCGTCGAATAGAGAATAAGCATGAGAATGTGTAGCTTCATCACCACGGGCTTTTGTTTCGATGCCAGATACTACATTTTTAAATCCTAAATCAGCGTGAATCTCAAAATTTTCTTTTTTTTCTGATATGCTTTGCTTTAATAATATTTGGTCAGGACTAGCCCCTGCTGACGAGTTTTCGCCTTTATACCCATCTTCCCATTCTCTCGTACCATCATCATCTGGAAACAGAATGAATCCAGTTTCTACTAATTTTTCGCTATCAATACAAATGTAATCCATATACAGCTCCCCAAATCTTTCAATAGCCAATGGTTCCAAGTCCAATCCTCTTTGCATTTCAGGAGTGGTAGGAGTTTCTTTGGCGATAATATCGGTTAACCTTTCCATAAACTTTGAGAAGATGGCTGTTTTGGCAGCACCTCCCCACTTCCACACTAACTCGCCATCGCCTCCTGCATTTTTAGGAACTTTAGCACCCTCTGACATTAGCTTGGATATTACCGAAGCACTCCAACGCTTATGTCGCTTCTCAAACCACATTTTCGAGCGTTGGCCTGTTGTTATTTGGTTTTCTTCCATATTAAAACGGTTTTTTATTTGTTATTTTCTCTAATTTAGAAATAACCTTATGGTATTTCTTTTCCCAATCGGTTTCTTTATGTTCATAAATGCCTTCTATAGTTTTTGTTAAAGCATCAATCATAATTTGATTTACTGCATTCTCAAATTTTAAGCTTTTAATTTCAGATTTAAGTTTATTGTTATCACTTCTAAAATTTTGATTTTCAAATAGTAATCTATGTGATTCTGTATTTGAATTTTGAATAATATATTGTTGTCTTTCTAAATCTGAAATAAGACGGGTTACTTTAGCTTTTTGAAAGAAATAATCTACATGTGAATCATTAAGCAGCTTTTCTAACTCCTTAATTCTACTTCTTCGGCTTTGCATCTTCTAATTTTTTAAATAAAACATCACTAATTTTGTATTTCTCCTTAGCTCTACTTGGGTCGTTTCCTTTTTGAACATGACCAAGTACGGCAGTCCAATCTACTGTACCTTCCTTTAGCGTAGGTTTTTCGTATCTCTTAAATCTAACAACCCAACCCCACTTAGGAGTAGATACAGCATACATTATAGCTTTTTGACCTATCCAATCCTCTATTTCAAAAGAGTTAGCTGCCGATTCAGAACTAAAATATTTTATAGTCGGATTGCCAACTACAACGCCTTTAGGTAATTTAACTCCAGCAATCGTAGTAAAGAAAAGAACGTGTTTTAATCCTTTTCTTCTAGTCTGCTGATCGAAAACCTCCTCTTCCTTAAATGAAGAAACAATAATCGGAGTATTGTCTTTTAGTCCATTTAAACCGCTTTTCAAATCTTCTCCTGAAATATAGTTTACGTTAACGTATTTCTTGCAATGCGTCATTACTACTCCCTTTCGATTTTAATTTTACCATACAAAAATAATTGCATAAGAAGCTCTAAAGCACGAACTCCATAATGAGGCTGATATACAAGACCATTTTCCCATGCCAAAAATTCAAAGTCCTCCTTAATCTTTCGAGATACTTGAACTCTTATTTTTTCACCACTAAATCGGCTATCCAATTTTTTTTCAGGAACTATTCCATCCAATTTTCCCGAAGTGTATTGAAGCATTAAATTCTCCAATATTGGCTTTATTTTTGACCGATTTATAATAAGCCTATCTTTTAGGCATTTTTGAGCGAACCTATTACGAAGGTCGCTACTCATTATCACTTGCTGTCGTCTCATCCTTTACTTGTTTTAAAATTTCTGCATCATCTTCGTCTACAATCTCGGCCAATGGAGTTTCTTCTATGTCTTTGAAATACTTTAAGATCACATTACCTAATCCCATATCAGTTAACATCGTAGTTGTAGTAACATAAACTAAGTCCAACACCATATTCAATTCTTCCATGGTATTATTGGATATGTAATGTTTTACAATTTGATGGTGTCTAGTTCCTGGAGATAATGTTACCTTCCAATCATACGTTTTTGTACTTATCGCCAACTCGTCTGATTTTGTGACTGTGATAACAAAATCATCTGTCGTGGTAGTTGTTACTTTACTTTTTGCCATTTGCTTTTATTTAATTGTTAGTTTTTAATTCTTCTTCTCTTAATGCGAAGTATAAATTCTGTAAATCATGTAATCCATGTAATAAACGTTTTTTATAATACCAGTTACCTGAATTACTCATGTGTATTCTTACTCCATTAAGTAGGTAAGCTGCTGCTATTCCGCTTCTAGGTTTTACATCTTTAAACCCAAATTTAATCAACAATTCCTCGGTTATAGATATTGGAACTAAGTATTCGATAGGTATTTTTATTCCATTAATCCAAACAGCCTCTTTGTTGATTCCAGTAACCTCTCCGATTCCAAATTCAGTCTCTACAGAGTCAACCGAAACCTTAAAGTTCATTTTATTTCCAAATCTTAATTCGTTTGCTTTCATATTACCAATATTTTTTATTTTCAGTTATAAAAGGCAATTCATTATACCACCTTTGAGTCTTGTCTTGTCCCATATATTCTTTTGCGGACTGAGGAATATCTTTTACCATATCGCCTCTTGTTACGGGCATAGACAGGCAAATGCAAGCCGGATGAAAGCCTGTAAAGAAGTAGTCTTTAGGATACATACCGACCAAGTAGTCGCATGAATCTAAAACAGGATGAGCCGGATTTAAATAAACCCTCACTCCAACTACGCTTTTTTCATCTCTCCAGATCAAATGGTCTGCTCTACGATACGCTGCAAACATTTCGGTACGCACCAATCTTTTTTCATTGGCAAAAGATGATTTGTAAATACCTTTCCCGGTATTAAATTTTACAGCTAATCTTCGTGCAGCCCAACTTGCTCTTTTATCAACTAACAGGTTATCGAATGGTCTATCCAAATATACTTTAACCGAATTTATTAAAGACGCTTCGGTTTCTCCATTAGCAATCCCGATAGCAATACGGGCTTCCAATTCGTATTTGAAGTTATTAGAATACTTTAGAATCCTTTGGTTTAATGTAACATCCTGAATTTTTCTATCAAGCCAACCTCGTAGCTTTGGGGTTTTTAATACGCGATTAAATATGCGAGTATTCTTTTCCTTAGAAAATTTCATACCATTCAATGTGAATTTATCCACAATGGCACGAATATCTAATCTAAACTGTGCAAAAATTACATCGGTTGATTTCGGGAACCTAAAATTATATCCAGTAGCACTTGGAGCCAAAAGATATAATGCAGCTAAAACTTTAGCCAATTCCATGAACCTTTTTTCTACCTCTTTGTCTGCTACTTTAGCCTCGTCATTCATGTAATCCATGAATTGTTGGGTTAGTCCTTGTGGGGTTATCATTCAATACCTCCATTCTTAATTAACGTATCCTTATACGAAAGTGGTAAATTGTTATTATCGCTAGAGTCGCATGAAATAACAGTTATTGATTTAACTATTTTACTCCAATCTTCTTTTGATAATTTATCCATAAATGGAGGTCTGTTTTTTAATGGTATCTTATAAACTACGTCACTTACTGAATCTCCCCAAATATATTTTTCTCCATCGTAATTAATAAAATATCTAAGTTCTCCATTTGCTTCTGGTTTATTTATCCAATACGAACATAATTGCTTTAGCCAAAATGGAGCATGAGGTGGAAATACAGTAGCGTAAATTTTTGACTTATTCATGCCATCTCTATTCCTAGACATTAAATATAAAAATTCATTTTCAGAAAATTCATGCAGATTATTAAATATTTGCAAACCATATTCCATTCCTGCAAAATCATAAATAGCTCTTTGGTGTAAGTTCACAAAATCTATTTTAATTTCCCTAATAGGTCGCATACAATCTAGGTTAATGCCTTGATACATAAGGTTAATATATTTTATATTACCTTTTGAAAAAACAGCACACCTTGTGTAATTAGTGCGATACTTTTTCAATGAACTTAAAACAGCCCATTTTTTACCACATCCTCTACCTCCAGCCACTATAACAATATCAGCCTCAGAATCTATTACTTTTTGTTGAAATAATGTAGGTATCATTCCATCCCCTCCAATTCTGATTCAATATATTTTAATCTACTTTGGAATACTGCAAGCAATTGACTATGCATCGGATGGCTTGTTTCGATTTTAATGTCAGCAAATACAAAACATTTTCTTTCGTGCCATTCTATTAGGGAGATCAATTCTTTTTGCTCCTTATTTTGGCGGGTTATTTTGTCTATTTTAGCTTGATCCATTGTTATTTCTTTTTAAGCGTTTTGATAGATTCTATTATTGATTTTTGTAAGCAAATTTGACGACGATCATTAAGATTAATCCACTCCCCACTAGCCATTTTAGCAGCATCTTCAATAGCCTTGTTATACCATTCTCGTATAAGCACAGAAGAATATTTGTTACCATCCAAAACCTCTTGCCTCAAATGAAATTTAAGGCTTTCAACCTTACTTTCTAATTGCTTAATTTGATTGTTTCTAGCCCTAGCTGCGTTTCTAAGATCCTCTATCTTACCTATAGCTTCTTCTATTGATGAGTAGTTTGTAGATGTGGTGAATTTCGATTCAGTAGGTATCCCATGATTCTTACATATTGAATCCCATTGCTCTTTAGTAAAATTAGCACACTCATCAACCCAAGCTTTACTAACATTCCATCCGTCAGCAGCTTTAGGACTTTCGGTATTTCCCAACTTTTCAAGTCTTTCGATTATTTCTTTTTTCCACTTTTGCATATCAAATTCTTTAGTAATATTTTTTACTTTATCTAATTCTTCCTGAAATTTATTCCTAATTGAAGATAAATTATCATATATTTCAGAGATTGGATTTGGAATATTGTCTCCTTTACTCATATTAATTTAATTTAAGTTAAATAAAGTACAAATATAAACATACTTTAGTTATAAACAAAAAAAAGCCACATAAAATGTAGCTTTTCTTAAAATAAAATATTTATCCTTATTTCTTCTCGGCAGCTTTCAATTCTTTCAGTTGAGCTTCCATTTCCGCTTTAGTAGGAAGTGGCTTTACATTGAATTTGCTAATATCAGCTTGAAGGTTTTTCATCTTATTCACGCTAGATTCAGCTTGTGTTAAGCTCATTCTATTGCAAACAGTAGCATCGTATCCTAGCTCCAATAAAAACTTCTTCATTTCTGACAACTCAGCATTACCTTGATCGGCTTTTATAGCTAAAATTTGAGCTTTCTTTTCTTCCATAGTACCTTCTGGAGAATCTACGCCTAATTCTTTCAACTCAGTATTGATAATATTTTCAGCTTCGATTTCTTTTCTAAACTTTTCTTTCAACTCAGCTTCCTCTTCTTCTCTTTTAGCCTTAGCTAAATCTGGGATAGGATAAGCCTCGACAAAAGCCTGTTCCATACGATGATCGAAATCTGCTGCAATATTAGCTCTTTGTGCTTTTTCATTCCAAGTTCCGATAGCATAAGTTTGTTGACCACCAATTCTTTCGATCAAAACGATTGCTTCACCTTCCCAAGCACCCTTACATGCTTTGGGTAATTTGTCTAATCTAGCGTACAATAACGCTGTGCTTAAATGGTTTTCCATATTAAATTACTGTATTAGTTATTATATCATTGCTTCCCGCATTTTCAGATGCGATCTGCTCTTTTATTCTTTTATGCTCTCCATTAATTCCTAGTGGATTAACTTCAGCTCCAGTCTCTTTGGATAATGAACCATATCCGATAGACTCATTTAATGTGCGAATAAGTTCTGCATCATTTTGAGGAACGTAAATATCAATCTCACCACGTAATTTCAATGTTTTAAACGATAATGACGAGCCGGATTCTATCCCATATCCTTCTTTAAACAACATTACGGCTCTGTCAATAAATTCATCCAATTCCTTTGCCGAATCTAATGCTTTTTCTACTGCTGGAGAGAATAATAATTTAACGGTTATCCCAGGCAAATCTCCACTTGACTTAACCGTGTCTGGTGAAATAGAAACGGTAAAGCTACCCATAAATATATGCTCTGCTAATATTTTTAATTCAGCAGCCATAGCAGAATTTGATTCTGGATAGGATAAAAATTGAGCTTTTGAATCTACTCCACCTTGAAGTATCTTGGCACTTTCATCTCGTCCCGGCAAGTCTTTTATTTGCCCTGTAATAAATAATATAGCGTTAGCATAATATCTATTATTTTCTGACATGCTAGATACAGATTCTTCGTAAGAATCTATCAAAGGTTGAACATCACCCCAACAAGCATCGTTACTTCTTTTATAACATATTGGAATATCGCTAAATCCATGCGCTTTAGGGTCCCCATCCTGTTTCCACTCTCCCATAAATGTCGAACCGAAAGCACCTCTTTTAATATAAGTTATAATTTCCTTTTTATCGAAAACGTCTAATTTAGTGATTGATTTTCCTTCAGCATTAACACTTCTATACATTCTCCCAAAGGCATCTAAATTATCGTAGTAATCGTAGTGAGGGAATAATAGGTCTCCATTTTTAAATCCAAACTCTTTCCATCCAAGCTTATTATCATTACGATAAAAGTATAATGCAGTATCTCCAGTTTCAAGCCAACTACCAATACATTTAGAAAGCGCAACTTGCATATTCTTTTCTTTCCAAGCCTGTTTGAATTGGATAAAAGTATTTTCCTTAGCTTCGGTTCTGTCTTTTTCTGTAAGTGTGAATTTAATATCCTTAGTGGCTAGATGAATCTTTTGCTTAGTGGCAATTATTTTTTGGAATGGAACTGCTATTTTGGCAACGGATTGTAATTTAAGAAAGTTTCCATCTTTATCATTAATCCTTTTATCTGGTCTATTATTTATCTTATGTCCAGAGGGGCTTAATTCAGATATTAATTTTTCCTGATTAATAATTTCCCATGTATTTCCATCAAATTCCATTGGTATTTTTTCGCCATCAACAGTAACGCCCATGCGCTGAGTGTATGGTAATACTCTTTTGAACGGCTCTTTTACCGTAATTAATTTTGGTTCCATATAATTACCAGATTAAACTTCCTGTGTATGTATCATTCTGCAAATATAGCAATTCTAACATAATATCCGTTTCCATAAAGTCAGGAGAATGTCCAATAGTTGCTATCATTTCTGATTTATCTATTATCCTAGGCTTACCATTCATACTACGTGGGTCTAGTTTTATAGCCTTTCTTTCTTGTTGATAATGCTCATATAAAGTTTTGTCATCTATTATTTTATCAGCTAATCTTCTATCGATAGAATAGTTTAAATTTTCGTCATTCCCAACTAAATCTCCATTTATTCTGTCTGCCCACCTAATACAGCATTGAGCTTTTAGATTATAATAATATTCACCATTTAAAGGGCTTGCCTGAGAACGATATTCCATAGCATTTGGAATATATCCGTCAATATGCGAGCCTACTCCATTAGCATCAAATACAACATCTCTAGGTTGTACGTGATATTTCCGCATCATTCCTAATATAGCATCCACTATTTGCTTGCCATCTGAACGGGGGACTGATATAATGTCTATTAAATGAAATCCATCAAAACATTTCACAATCATTTTATCAGAACCCTTACCCGCAACGTCGCTTGAAATACATCTTCTGCCATTGGTTTGTGGGGTACGATGAAAAACATCTTCCATTGCGTCAAAACTAACCAAAGCGTCGCCATTGGTTCTAATCTTCCAGTTACCATCCAAAAGGGCGGCACGATCAGCTTCACTTTGAGCAGCCAGACGGCCTAAGTATCGAGGGTCTTTTTTTAATAGTGCCTCATTTTCATAAATATTACCCGGAATAAATGTAATTGACGTTATAAAATCCGAAGCTTTCGCCTTCCCTTTTGATTTATCGATAAATTTTTTAAGCAAATCTCCGGCCTTTTCTTCTACCTCATCGAAAGAATTGCCCCAAATAAAATCAGATATTTTGTCTCCATTGGCAAAAAAGTATCTTAACACCCCACCTCTTTCTAATATGGGGAATCCATCTTCACCAATCCACCAATCAATCAACTTGGCTACCCATGAGTCAGGCTCAGGATTAGTAGTGGCCCTAATTCTTGATTGCGCTCCAGATGTTGACCTATTACGAGTGTATAGATACATAAACTGGTATAAGCTAAAGTGAGTAAGCTCATCGAAACATATCAGAGAATACTCCTGTCCTTGATGATTTTTAGCATCTTTATCGTACTGTAAACCACCAAATTCTACGGTGGCTCCAGATGGAAATTTGTATATTAATTTAGAATCGTTGTAAATAGGTTTAGGCCGAACCTCTGAATATATTTTATCAGCCTCTATTAAAACAGGATTAAGTTCTGTTAGTTTCCTTCTGAAAAAAATAGCCC
>Ga0307379_10012117_pt1 | contig 11261 bp, 10 predicted proteins | sample UN2MG_FD_202237 | JGI IMG/M metagenome (GOLD analysis project Ga0307379, IMG submission 202237) | Soil microbial communities from Risofladan, Vaasa, Finland - UN-2 | ecosystem: Environmental > Terrestrial > Soil > Coastal area > Acid sulfate soil | place: Finland: Risofladan, Vaasa | collected... | reverse complement strand
GCTCCACCCGCGCCTCCTTCAGGCCGTTCAGCGGCCCCAGCAGCTTCAGCCGGAGCGTCTCCAGCTCCTCGGCGCTGCGGTTGAGGTCCTCCATGACCATTTCGATCTGCTTCTCGCGTTTGGCCAGCTCCTCGGCCTTGGTCCGCAGCCGCTGGCGCTCGAACTGCAGCTCCTTGACCAGCTCGTTGAGCTGGAGCTCGCGCGGGGCGATCTTGACCGCGTCCGGTCCCGGCAGCAGAATGGCCACCTCCGGGGGCGGGCCGCCCGCCCCGGCGGCCACCGGCTGCATGGCCGCCCCGGCCGCCGGGGCGGGCCTGGGGCCCAGCCACAGCGACAGGAGGAACGACAGCCCGAAGCTCACCACCAGCACGGCCGCCAGGATGACGATACGCTTTTTGCTGAGCATTTCAGGCTCCCGTGAGGTTCTCGACGGCGCCGTCCTGCAGCGCCTTTCGTCCGAAGGATATCTGCGCGGTCTCGTCGAACCGCTTCTGCTCGAGCGCCAATTCCGCGCGGACGTGCTGCTGCAGGGCCTCGCCGCGCATCCGCTCGAGGGTCTGGCGCTTGGTCCGTGCCCGGACGAACTCGATCCCGGCGGCGCGGCGCTGACCGTGGAGATCCGCCAGCGCCCGCTCGCCCCGGGCAATGTCCCGCTGCTGGCGGGCGGCGGCGGACATGACGATCTCCTGCGCCCGCATCCGCTCCGCCAGCGGCGCCGCGCCGAGCTGCCGCAGCGACAGGCGGACGAGCGTCTGCCGGTGCACGATCACCTGGCGGACGTTGGCCATGCGGCGGGACAGGTCGAGCATCCGCGCCTTCAGGGCCCGCTCGCGCTGGGCGGTGACCGTCAGCAGCCGCTCCAAAGGCCAGTGAAACCGTCTCATCGGCGTGCCCTGTCAGGCGGCGCGCCCGCCGGGGCCGGCTCGGCCGGCAGCAGCGCGTCCCACGATTCGGTGATCTCCATCAACCGCCGCCGCGTCTGGTCAAAGCTCGACCGCTGCCCGACGGGCTGGTTGAGAAACTCGTTGACCTGGTCGATCAGGCTGACCGCCTTGTCGATCCGCCGGTTGGTCCCCGGGGCGAGGGCCCCGATGTTGATCAGGTCCTCCGCCCCGCGGTAGGTGGCGTAGATGGTGCGGAAGCTGCGGGCCGCGGCCACGTGCCGGGGGTCCGCGACCGCTGTCATCAGCCGCGACACCGACGCCAGGATGTCTACCGCCGGGTAGTGCCCCATCTCCGCCAGTTGCCGCGACAGCACCACGTGCCCGTCCAGCAGGCTGCGGGCGCAGTCGGCGACCGGGTCGTTCAGGTCGTCCGCCTCCACCAGGATGGTCAGGATGCCGGTGATGCTGCCCGCCTCGGTCGCCCCCAGCCGCTCGGTGAGCCTCGGCAGCACGCTGAAGACGCTGGGGCAGTACCCCTTGGTGGTCGGCGGCTCGCCGGCGGCCAGGCCGATCTCGCGCTGGGCCTGGGCCATCCGCGTCAGCGAGTCCATCATGAACAGCACGTCCTTGCCGCGGTCGCGGAAGTACTCGGCGATGGCGGCGGCGGTGAAGGTCGCCTTGACCCGCTGGACCGGCGAGGTGTCGGACGTGGCCACCACCACCACCGACCGCGCCAGGCCCTCCGGGCCCAGAGACTCTTCCAGGAACTGGCGGACCTCGCGCCCGCGCTCGCCCACCAGCGCCAGCACGTTGACGTCGGCTTCGCTGACGCGGGCGATTTCGCCCAGCAGCGTGCTCTTGCCCACCCCCGAGCCGCTGAAGATGCCGATCCGCTGCCCCTTGCCGCACGTCAGCAGCCCGTCCAGCGACCGGATGCCGAAGACCAGAGGCTGGGTGATCTTCCGGCGGCTCATCGGGGGCGGCGACGGACAGTCCAGGCGGCGTGGCTCCGTGCCGCCGGTGGGGCCTTTGCCGTCGATCGGCCTGCCCAGCCCGTCCACCACGCGCCCCAGCAGCGAATCACCCAGCAGGATCGTCCGCGGGACCGACACCGGTATCACCGGATCGTTCGGGGCCACGCTGCCGACGTCCTCCAGCGGCACCAGGATCCGCCGGGCGCCCTGGAAGGCCACCACCTCCGCCGGGACGCGCCGGCCCTCGGCCGTGTGAATCTCGCACAACTGCCCCACGCCCACCGGCGGGCCCTTCGACTCGATCGTCAGCCCCGACACCCGCACCACCGAGCCCCGGCACAAGAGCATCTTCGCCTGGCGGAGCTTGTCGCGGAATCGGTTCAGGTCCGGCTCGGACATCGGCTACTCCTGCCCTCGCAGCGCCTCGCCGAGGCGCTGGAGGTTCCCTTCGACGGTCGATTCGACGACACCCTCGGCCGTCTCGATCACGCAGCCCGCCCGGGGCACGGCGGGGTCGGCGACGAATCGCACGGCGCCTTCGCCGTCCGGTTCGTCCGCCTCCTGGGCCTGCCGGCAGCAGGCCAGGTCGTCGGGGTGAAGGTGGATCACCACCTCGCGGTCCGAGGGGACCCGCCGCAGGGCCTCGGCCACGATCGGGGCGATCTCAGGCCGGGCGGCGCGGATCTCCTGGCAGAGCACGCGGGCGGCGATCTCCAGGGCCAGCTCCAGCATCTGCCGCTCGGCCTGACGGATCAGCCGGCCTTCCAGCTCGGCCACGCCCGTGGCGGCGGACGCCAGCGCGCCGCGGGCCTGGGCCAGTTGGTCCCGCTCCGCCTTCACCTGCCGGCGGAGGTGCTCGCCGTCCGGATCGGGCCTGGGCGGGGCGGACGCCGGGCCTCCCTCCAACCGCTCCAGCACGCGGACCGAGCCGATCAAAGCGGCCACGCGGCATGTCAGGGTCGCTGTCACGTCGGTGGCTGCTCCTCAAAGGTCAGCTCGCCCTTGCTGTTGAGCTCGCGGAGGGCTTCGAGGATGGCTTCCCGGACCTCGGCGATCTCGTTGGGTTTGGGCGCCGACAGCAGGGAGGTCTCCTCGTCCAGCATGGCGGTGGCGCGCTCGGACATGTTGGAGCGGATCTTGGCGACGGTCACCTCGTCGGCGTCGACCAGCGCCAGGGCCAGCTTGCGGGAATCGATGTTGCGGAGGACGTCCTGGAGGGGACGGTCCGCCAGGACGGCGACGTCCTCCCAGATCACCATCAGCTGCTCGATGCCGTCGCGGGTGTCGGGGTCCTTCTCGGCGACCCCCTCCAGCAGGGCGTCGCGGACCGAGGCGTCCAGCCCGCGGAGGAGCACGGCCGTCTTGCGGATCTTGGCGCGGTGCTCGTCGACCCCGGTTTCGCCGCGCCGGCGGAGCGCCTCCAGCCGGGCGCGGACCACGTCGGCGACCCGCGCCCGCGCCTCGGGGCTGGCGGCGCCGGCGGTCATGCCCCGCACCGCGTCCACCCGCACCGGCTCCTCCAGCAGCTCCAGCACCTTGGCGCTGGCACCGGGCGGCAGCTCCGACAGCACCACCGCCGCCGTCCGCGCCGATTCGCCCTCCAGCGCCTTGGCCATCAGCGCCGGCGGCGCCGAACGGATCGCCAGGAACGGATCCCGACGGTGCACCATCTGGTTCACCTCCGCCAGCAGACGGTCGGTGTGCTCCGACCCCACCGCCCCGGTCAGCATCCGCTTGACGAACTCTCCCCGCGGGGTGGACCCCTGGCTGCGCCCCAGAAGCTCCAAGAACTCCCGCACCGACTGGGCGAAGACCGACCCGCGGGAGCCGCCCTCGGCCTCCAGGCAGGCGATCTCGGCGGCGATCTCCTTGATCGTATCCTGCCCGGCCGACTTGACCAGGTCCGCCGCCGTCTCCGGGTCCAGGCTCAGCAGGAGCATGGCGGCCTTACGCATGCCGGTCAGCGCCACCTAGCGGCCTCCTTCCTCGCTGCGGGCCCACGTCAGGAACAGCCTGCGGACGGCCTCGGGGTTCTCCTGGAGGGCGTACGTGATCCGTTCTCGGAGGACGTCCGGGCTCACGTCGCCCGACCAGCCGGTCAGGAGGTTCTCGGCGTCCGCCGGCGCCTCCAGGGCGGCCTGGGCGTCCCCCGGCTCCTCCAGGGTGGCGTGGGCGCTCGCCGACCGCTTCCGCGAGCCGCCGAACATCTTCAGCACCACCAGCGCCCCGATCACCAGGATGCCTAGCGACGCCCGCCGCGCGATCTCCAGGACCATCTGCCAACGGGCGCCGTCGTCGGCTTCCTCCGCCCCCTCCGCGGCGGCGGCCGGGTCGTGGAAGCTCGTGGGGACCACCTTGACCGACGTGGCGTCGGCCACCCCCGTCGCCTTGAGGATGATCGCCTCGATGTCCTCGGGCTTCAGCTTGGGCGCCGGCGGGGGGGGCGTGCTGCCGTCAGCCGCCTTGGCCGGCGGCGGGCCGACCAGGTCCACGAACGCCGCCACCGTCAGCGACTTGACGTTGCCCGGCAGGTCCCTCCGGGTCTCGATGGTCTTGCTGACGTTGTACTCGCTGACGGTGGTCTCGTCCCGGGTGACGCCCTCGGCCGCCGCCGCCCCGGCGGAAGAGGGGGTGGTGGAGGAGCTGGAGGTGATCTCCTCCCGGGCCACGACGGTGGTCTCGGGGTCGTAGGTCTCCTTGGTGGTGTCGGAGCGGCTGGTGTCGATGACGGCGTCGACGCGGACGCGGGCGCGGTTGGGGCCCAGCACCGCCGACAGCAGGTCCTCGACCTTGCGGGCGACGTAGGACTCGACGCGGGACTTGTAGTCGAGGTAAGTCCCGGCGCCGTTGGCCATCTCATCGGCGACCTGACCCGAAAGGAGCTGTCCGCTGCTGTCGGCGACCACCACGCTGCCCGGCTCGAGCCCCTCGATGCTGCCGGCGACCAGGTGGACGATCGAGGAGATGCTGTCGGGCCCGAGGCGGCTGCCGCCGCGGAGCTTCAGCGCCACCGACGCCTTGGTCTTGCTCTCCCGCCCGCCGAACAGGGAAGGCGCCGGCTGGGCGATGTGCACCTTGGCCGAGACCACCCCGTCGATCATCTCGATCGTCCGCGCCAGCTCGCCGGCGACCGCGCGGATGTAGGTGACCCGCTGCGAAAACGGGCTGGCGCCGATCTTCTCCTCGTCCAGAAGCCGGTAGCCCTCGTGGCTGCCGGTGGGCAGCCCCTGCGACGCCAGCGACAGCCGCAGGGAGTAGACCTTCTCGGCCGGCACGTACACCGCCGTCCCGCCCGCCTTCAGCTCGAAGGGCACGTCCGCGTCGCGGACTTTCTCCACGATCGAGGCCGCCTCTTCCTGACCCAGCCGGCTGTACAGCAGCGCCATCTTCGGCTGACGCGCCCAATGAACCAGCAGCGCCGCCGCGGCCACACAGGCGGCGACCACCAGCAGCAGGATGCCGCGCTGCGAGAGGCTCGCCCGCTGCCAGACCTCACGGAGGTTGTCCAGGTTCTTCGCCACGAGTCCTCACCCTGTTCGGTGGCACAGGTTTGCAACCTGTGCAAAGAACACAGGTTAAAAACCTGTGCCACCAGGTCTAGATCTGCATGTTCATCGTCTGCTTGTACGCCTCGATCACCTTGTTGCGGACGCCGATCAGCAGCTTGAAGCTCATGTCCGCCTTGGCCATCGCGGTGACCACGCCGAGGGGGTCTGCCGCCTGCCCGCTCAGCAGTTGCCGGACCGCCTCGGCCGAGGAGGCCTGGTCGGCGTCCACCCGGTCGATGCACCGGGTAAGCATCTGCGAGAAGTTGGCCTGGTCCGCCGGGGCCTGCCGCGCCGCGGCGGGCGAGGCCGGCGCGGGATTCGCCCGTACGGGCGGGACCATGCCGGAAACGGGGTTGATTCCACTCATGGGGGCACCTCCTGCTATTGCAGCAGCTCCAGGGTCACGTCGACCATGTCGCCGTAGCGCTTCATCACCGCGGCGTTGGCCTCGTACGCCCGGGAGGCGGTCATCAGGGACATCATCTCCATCGGCAGGGAGACGTTGGGCATGCGGACGTAGCCCTCCGGCCCGGCGTCGGGGTGCCCGGGCTGGTAGATCCGTTGGAACTCCGTGGCGGTGTCGCGGACGATATCGAGGATCTCCACGCCTTCCAGGCCGCCCGGCAGGGCGGACAGGACCACGTCCTGCCGGCGGTACGGCTCGCCCGTCTCGGTCCGGGTGGTCGAGGCGTTGGCGATGTTGGCGGAGACCACGTTGATCCGCATGGCCTGGGCCCGCAGGCCCGAGATCGCGATGTCGATGGGGTTGTTCGCTACGACCGGTCTCATTGGTACCACCTCCGTCAGGGGATCTGGGCCGCCATCTCCATCTGGCGGTAGATCCTGCCGAGCACTCGCATGTACGTCTTGTAGGAGGCGGCGTTGCGGACCAGCTCGCCCACCTCCATCTCCAGGCTCACGTCGCTGCCGGATTCGTTCACCGGCGTGTCGCCCGGCCGGACGATCTGCGCGACCACCTCGCCGGGGTCCGCTCGCCCGCCCGCCTTGGCCAGGATCTCCTCGAACACCACCTCCCCGCGCCGAAAGCCCGGGGTGGAGAGATTGGCGATGTTGTGGGCGATCACGCTCTGCCGAAGTCGCGACGCCTTCAGCCCGGCCTCGATGTAGTCGATCACACTGATTCGGTTGCGCATGGGCGTTCTCCCGCCTCCTCCATGTGCCCGTCCCGGCGGTAGCGGCGGAGCTTCTCCCGCAGCGTCCGGTCGGTGATGCCCAACAGCGCCGCCGCGCGGGTGTAGTGCCGGTTCGTCCGCCGCAGCGCCTCCAGGATCGCCTGGCGCTCCAGGTCGCGCAGGCGCAGGCTGCAGCGCTGGAGCGATTCCTCCGGCAGCACCTCCGGCGGCCAGGCGTGCTCGTCCACCAGCGACAGCGTCGGCCCGGACCCCAGGATCATCAGCGCCCGCACCACGTTCCGCAGTTGCCGGACGTTGCCCGGCCAGGGGTACCGGGCGAAGACCTTCACCATGTCCGCGTCCAGCGAGGCGATCCGCCGGCGGGCCTCGCCGGCATACTGGTTGATGAAGTGCCACACCAGCACGGGGATGTCCTCGGGCCGCTCCCGCAGCGGCGGCAGCCGCAGTTGCACGCCGTTGATCCGGTGGAACAGGTCGCGCCGGAACCGCCCGGCCACCACGTCCTCGGTGAGGTCGCGGTTGGTGGTGGAGAGGATCCGCACGTTCACGTGGATCGGGTCGCTGCCGCCGACCCGCTCGAAGTCCTGCGTCTCCAACACCCGCAGCAGCCCCGCCTGGAACCGCGGGCCCGTCTCGGAAACCTCATCCAGCAGCAGCGTCCCCCCGTGGGCCAGCTCAAACCGGCCCTTCCGCCGGCTGTAGGCGCCGGTGAACGCGCCCCGCTCGTGCCCGAACAGCTCGCTCTCCAGCAGCGACTCGCTCAACCCCGCGCAGTTGAGGCGGATGTACGGGCCCGCGGCGCGCCGGCTGCTGTGATGCACCAGGTAGGAGATCAGCTCCTTGCCCGTGCCGCTCTCGCCCTGGATCAGCACCGGCACCGACGTCGGCGCCACTTTCTTCGCCACCTCGATCACTCGCCCCAGCGACGCGCTGCGGCCGGCGATCCGGTACAGGCAGCGCAATCCGTCCATCCCCGCCGCCGCCAGCGGCGCGTCGTGGTTGGGCAGCAGCCGCTCGAACAGCCCGCCAAGCACCCCGCGGTCCGGCGGCGCCGGCAGGAACTCGTCGTACCCGTCGCGGATCGCCCCCAGTGCGGCCGCGGCGCTGTCCTCGGCGCCAATCCGGATCATCGGCAGTTCCGGCAGGTCCGCCTTGATCCGGCCGACGAAGTCTCGCTCGCGGTCGGCGTCCTGGGCCCCGCCGACGACCACCAGCTCCCAGTCGCACCGGCCGAAGCGCTCCTCGGCGGCGGCGATGTCGTCCACGACGGTGAACCGCACCCCCCGCCCCGCCAGCATCTCCAGCACCGGGTGGTTGGTATCGGTCTCCTCGCAGGCGACCAAGACGTTGGGATGGACCGGTTCAGCCATGGGCGTTCGCCCCCGCCGGCTGGGTCTGCGGCGCCACCTCCGCCGCGGGGTGATGGGTCTCCAACCACTGGAGCAGGTCGTGCTGCCTCCCGGCCACCGCCCGCCACGGCGAGTCCGGGCACTCCGCCAGCAGGCGGGCGTACAGCCGCAGCGCCGTCGCCGGCTGGTTGCGGCGGATGCAGGTGGCCATCTGGAGCAGGATCCAATCCTTCTGCCCGCCCTCCCCGCCGGCGGCGAGGACGTTCTCGTACAGCCGATAGGCCGAGTCGGGGAAGCCCGCCCGGTGCACCGCGTCGGCCAGGCCGACGGGGCTGATCGTCTCGGCGACCGGCTGGTTCCGGAGCCGGTCGAGCACATCGGGGGTCAGCACGGCCGGCGGCGTGGCGGGATGGGTCTGGGCCGGCGCGGGCCGGGTCTGCGGCTGCGGGTTGGCGGGCTCGGCGTCCCGGCGGGGGACGGCCCGACCCACCTGGAGTCGGCGGATGCGGTCGATCGTCTCTTGCAGGTCGGTCCGCTCCCGGGGCGGAGGGGGCGCCGCCATGTCCGCCTGCAGGAGTCTGCGGATGCTCTCGCTGACGTCGGGCCGGCTGGCCGGGGCCGGGGCCGTGGCCGTGGCCGCGGCGGGCCCGTCCCCGCCGACGGCGGTGGCGACCGCGACGGCGGCACAGCCCAGGGCAATCAGGATGCGTATCCGCACATTCATGGCTTCTTCGGCGCCTTGGCGTCCCCGGCCAGCCCCGAAAGGGCGACGGCGGCCCGCTCATAGTCCTGCTGCTGCTGGTGGGCCCGCGCCAGCACGGTCAGCACGGCCTTGCGCTGCTCGGGCGGCAGCGACGGCGTCAGCAGGTTCTGGCAGATCGCCACCGCCTGGGCGGCCTTGCCGTCGGCCAGGCAGATCTGCGCCAGCTCGATCGACGCCTCCCGCGCGATCGGGCCGGAGCCGAGCTTGGGCAGCACGTCGACGAGTATCTTCCGGGCGGCGTCCCGCTCGCCGCTGTCGGCGTGGCAGCGGGCGGCCTCGACGGACATCTCGGCCGCCGCGGCTTCGTCGCGGACGTTGGGCGAGGCCCGCCGCAGGGCGCTGAGGGCACGCTCGGGCAGGCCCATGGCCCGGAAAGTCCCCGCCACCGCCAGCGTGTGGCGGGCGTACTGGGCGGGGGGGAGTTTCTCCTTCTCGGCCTCGGCCAGCGCCGCCAGCGCCTGCCCGAAACGGCGGCTTTGCTTCTCGGCGTCGGCCAGCTCCAGCAGCAGCTCGATCCGCTGCGAAGGGTCCGGCTGGAGGCGGAGGCCCTGACGGAACGCCGCGGCCGCCTCCGGCGCGTAGCCCAGCGTCGCCAGGCACCGCCCGGTCAGCAGATACGCCTCCGCCATGTCCGCGCCGACCGCCCCGCCGCCGAGCTTGACGTACCGCGCCAGCCACTTGCACGACTCCTCGTGCCGGCCCAGCTCGAACAGGCACCGCCCCGCGTTCAGGCACGCCAGCGCTTGGGAACGGCGGGACAGGTCGAGGTAGTACAGCTTGCAGAACATGTTCAGGGCCTCGCCGAGCCGGCCCGCCTGCATGGTCGCCCGGCCCAGGTCCAGATGCGCGTGGTCGATCGCGGCGAAGTCCGGGTACAGGTTCAGCAGGTCCGACAGGTCCGCCTGGGCGCCGCGGTGGTCCTGCAGGCCAATCCGCAGCCGGGCGCCCCGCAGCAGCGACCACGGCGCCACGTCGTCCCGCGGGAACCGTCGCGCGATCAGCAGGTACTCCTGCAGCGCCGTCAAGGTCTCCCCCGCCAGCTCGCTCAGCCGGGCCAGGGCGAAATGCCCCTGGGCGCTCCGCAGGTCGGACGGGAACCGCAGGTAGAACCGCCGCCAGGCCGAGACCGCCTCGGCGGCGATCAGCTCCCGCTGCTCGCCCATCGACGCGGCCGTATGCGGGTTGTGGATCAGCACCTTCTCGCCGGTGAACCGTCCGATCAGCCCCGCCGCCCCGCAAGCGATCTCGAAGACGCTTGGGGCGGAGGCGGACCGCAAACACAGCGTCACGTTTCGCTGGCGCACGTCGGCGGCCACGTCCACCCACTGCACGTCGGCGGCCGACTGGGAGGCGAACTGCTGGAGCAGCTCTTCCAGTCCCGTCCGATGGCACTGCACCACCCAGCGCGAGGCGACGGGGCGGCTGGGGGCCTTCTCAATCCGCGGGCCCAGCAGCACCGCCCCGGCGTCGGCGCCCTCGGCCAGCGCCGCGTGCAGGGCCGCGGCGTCCAGGTCCACGAACGCGTCCGCGGGCCCGGGCGAACGCTTCCATGGAACGGAACTGTCCGAGGGGGCGAACGACAGCACCTTCTCGGTCAGGCAACGGGCGATCAGGAACTCCGCGTCGCTCCGCAGCGACTCCTGCCCGTCCGCCGCCGCCAGGACCGCCAGGGCCTGGTAGGCCTTCATCCGGCCCCGCAGGAACGCCCCCTGGGCGCAGTCCAGTTCGGCCACAGCGAGGTTGGCGGATGCGCGGATCATCGGCGACCGGCTGGTGCAGACCCCCTCGAGCTGCTCCCTGCCTTCGGCCAATCGCCCCAGGCGGACCCGACACAGGGCCGCGCGGAACCGGCAGAAGTCGGCGGCCAGCTCCCCATCCTTCTGGGACCGGCAGATTCCGAGCAGGTACTTGTAGCGGGCGTCGGCCTCCGCCGTCTTGCCCTCGACGTACGCCTTCTCCGCCAGCCGCCACGACGAAGGGTCGCCGTCGGTCAGGTCCGGCACCGACTCGGCGGGAAGCGCCTGAGCCCGAGGCGACGGGGCGGCCTCGGCAGGCCGGGGCGTTCGCCCGCCCGTCCACAGGTACACCCCCGCCAGCACCCCCGCGACCAGGAGCAACAGCAGGATGTTCATCGAAGCCAGCAGGTAGACCAGCTTGGCGCTACCGGCCGGCACCAGTCCGCCCGGCTCCCCGCCGGTCGTCAATGCCGCGACGACGTCGGCCGGCAACTCGTCGGCACCGTCCTCGGCGGGCTGTTCGGCCGAGGAGTCGGGGTCGGCCTGGACGTCGCCCGCCCCCAGCGTCTCCCCCGCCACCTGTCCCGCCCCGGGGGAGGCCTGTTCGGCCCCGGCCTTCTCGGCGTCCTGCTTGGCGAACGCCGCCGGCCCAACGGCTTCTTCCGGGGTCGGTTTGGCCTGTTCCTCGTCTTGCTCCTCGGACGGCGCCGGAGGAAACAGGTCCTCCAGCGTCACCGGCTCGGCCTCTTCCGCTTCCGCAGGCTCTTTCGCGAGGTCCGCCGGGAGATCCTCCTCATCGGCCTGGGCGGTCAGTTCGTCTTCGGAGAACCCCTCGCCGAAGGCCTCCTCGGCG
>Ga0307379_10012116_pt1 | contig 11261 bp, 9 predicted proteins | sample UN2MG_FD_202237 | JGI IMG/M metagenome (GOLD analysis project Ga0307379, IMG submission 202237) | Soil microbial communities from Risofladan, Vaasa, Finland - UN-2 | ecosystem: Environmental > Terrestrial > Soil > Coastal area > Acid sulfate soil | place: Finland: Risofladan, Vaasa | collected... | reverse complement strand
CAGCGTGGCAATGACAGTATTGTGATCAGCGTAAATGTAGCGCATAATGAGCGGATGATACACGAAATGGTGTTTAGCGGCAATGCATTCGTCCGACATGAACAACAAACAGCGTTTACCACGCCCCACCGCATACGCCATGAGCGCCAACGATCCCCAGTGTTTTTTGGGCGGATCGTTGCGTTGCAAATACGTAATTACTACGTCGGCCGCGTCGATTTCACTGCAATTACGCAACACGTCAGTGTCGAGAGTCGCCGCCGTGTCGCGTGAAATCACACCCACCGCTTGTCGATGCCACGTCGCCACATTGACGATGCCAATGGTTTGTGCTGCGACGAGAAAATCGTCATAGTTACGTCGTATTTGTTCGTCGACCAGGTTTCCCGCCACTGGACTCGCAACCCAATCGCCCTGAATGTACGCGCGCAGGCCTGTCGTTGATGGCGGCGACGGCATATTTACTTCACTCATCGTTTTTTTTGGTTGTTTATTTGGAACTTTACTTAAAGTAAAAGTGTATTAGAAGCGCTGAAAAAAAAACGTTTCATCGCGTAAATACTCGAATGTTGAATTAGTAGGCCATATGCGCATTATGTGGTAGATTGCGCGAACACATTTACAATTTTAACATGGCAAAAAAGTTGCCATTCGATGAACCCGAACCGGTCAGCGCCGTCGCCACGGCATTTTTGGTCATTTCACGTTCGCTGCCGACAATGGCCGAACACAAGCCAACAAAGTGATTGTTTTGCACGTGTGCCAAGTCGCCGTACGCGTCGCCGCGACGCAGCCGTGACGAGCCTTCGTATCGCGCCTTGAATTTGGGCATTTGCGCCGGACTCGCTGATCCCGGCACATAGCCGAACTCGTGTGTCACGTCGGCTGGATTGTGAAAGATCGAACCCAGCATATCGCGACGCAAACGGCCGAACAGCGCTCGGGTTTCGCGGTCTTGGTCATATTGACGAGCATTTGTCACGCCTAAAAATTCACCCAACAGTGCTGCCGCCGCATCGGCGGCCGCCGCGCGTTGTGTGGCGCTGGGGGCGTCCTCAGATACCAAGTCGGCCAATGCGCGCTGTTCGATGGATCCCAGGGGCGCACTGTTAGACATTTTGTCCGTAAATGTAATGAGTCCCGCATTAGCCAATTCCCGCAAGCCGAAAATGACCGTAGCCAATGCCGACGAGCACGTGTGACGCACGGATGTTTCGACCACGTCGGCAATTTTGGAGCGCGCGCCCAGCACGCGGCGATAGCGCTCGGGATCGTCCAACGTCAAGTGAATGTTGGTGAGTAAATCTTCGGCTACAAACAGCGGTTCGAAGGGTTCGGGCTCCATTTGCCGTTTGTTGGCCGAAACGCCGTTCACATACGGGTCTTGGCCCGCCGACACGGGCCCCCACGTCGATTTCGGCGGCCGAAACACGACCAAGTCGCCGGGGCCAATCTTACGGCGTCCGGCTCGCGGCGGTTGTCGCAACGTCACCGAGCCCGCCACCAAACGCGTGACTAAATCTTCGCCATTGGCGCTCTTGTCGACGCGCGTCAACGCAATGCCCGCCACGCGCGTCTTCTTTTCGAGCGCCGCCAACACGGCGCGTTCTTGGTCCGGATGATCGGCGTATTCGCCGGCCGCTTCAGAGTCCAGACCCGCCAAATTCGAGCGCACTAACGCGTGCGTCGAGTTCGCGGCGTGGCGTGTCGCCACCGTCACCAACACGTCGCCCACCTCAACGTGAAAGGCGGCGGGATCACGTCCAATCGGATACAACGATGCTTTGCCCGGCTCGGACGCACGCTGAATCGTTCGTTCGATGCCCTCTTCATCGTACCACGCCTCGGCATTGGCGCCCGTCACAATCGTAATCGGATTATCGGCAATGTCGGCACTGTTGCCCTGCACATAATCGTAGCGATGGCGTTTCATGGCGTTGCCTTTCGTCGTGTGTTGTATGTGTGCATTGTCCACGTCTTTATACACAAACGTGTGTTCGTCAACACTTATGTGCTTTCGAGTCGCCGTCGTTGCCGATCGTTGGCCAGTCGCTTGAACATGTTTTCACAGTCGGCACTGTCACAGCCAATGGCCGTGTTCAAATCTTCCACGTCGCCCAGTGGCCCGCGCGCGTCGGCCGCCGCGTCGCCGCACGTACTACGCATACACGCCAAACACTTGTCGTACAAGTGGCTGCGCTCATCGTAAATGGTGTTTCGGCGTTCAGTTCGCTCGTTCGCGCGAGCACACACATCGTCGGGACGCGTTCTCTCACACACTTCACACACGGCACCGTCGCCGCGCATTTTTTGCGAACACACCCCGCATCGCCGCACACGCGCAAACGACAGTGACGCCGCGCCACTCGCCACGGGTCGCAAGCCGGCAGGCGCCACGTTCAAATAGGCAGACAGCGACGCAAGCACGCGTCGATTACCTTCACCGACTGTACGTGCGTGCGTTTCGCTCGCCAATACGCATTCGAGTACCCGGGCCAGCGCCGATTCAATGGCGTCAATGTAGTGTTTTTGATTGAGTGACACGTTATTTTTCCACGCATACATGGGATCTTCGGCCAACGTCGTCTTTTTTGCCGTACGTTCGCGCCCGACCGCCGGCTCGACCATCACATAGGCGACACGGTCGCCGGGCTGCGCTACCACGATACTTTCTTCACCGCTCCGCTGTCGTTTCATTTGACGTTCGGTCAAATCGACGTGGAGCGGAACCGTGCGCGCACGTTTGCGATACGTTTCGACGTTGGCCGACAGTTTTTTCGACTGAATGAGACGGTCAAATGACATGGTTCCGTCACGAATGCGCGTCACGACCGAGTCCACGTGGACGCTCACCCGCGCCAATCGATCACGCACGCTCACCGTCTCGTCGCCTTCCAACAGCTGTTCGAGCGCATAACTTACCACGTCAGCCACTATTGGCGGCGGGTCGCGGCGCGCCGTCTCTATGCCCGACGACGCCACGCGTTCACTCAAATGCATGTGTCCGTCACGGCCCTTTTCCCACTTTTCGCCCGCGTACTTTTTCTTTTGCATCAACAAGAGGGTGCGGTAAATCTTTTCGAACTCCAGAATGATGACTGAATCGTCGCCACGGCCGAATACCACCTGTGCGCAAAAAAAAAAAACGAGTCAGCGTGCGCGCGTACATACATACAAACACGCACGCACGCGCCCCCACTGCCGTCGCGCCACAGTCCATGTGATGCGCGCACGCGGTGACGCACACGGATATCGCGCGCCGACGTCCCAAGTACACGCACCGTATCGGTTGCAATGTGATTGGATGTCGGCACGCAACGGTCGTCGTGTGGTCGATGCGCACGCACGCCCCGAAACGACGCGCGACCGCAGTGATCGGCGCCGTTTCGGTGAACTGTGGCGACGGCGGCGACGGCGACGCGTTCGTTCGCTCGCTCGCTCGCTCGCTGAATACGACTCGTACCTTGAACATGTCGCTGATTTCGGCGGCCATACGTTCGGCCATGTGCATGGCGGCGTCCATCGACAATGCCGCGTTCGTGAACTTGACAAAGACGGAATCCGTGTCGCCGTACACGATTTCCGTGTCGGATGGAAAATTGTTGGCGCGTGTGTAATGACTAGTTGCGCGCTCGGCCGTGCGCATGAGCACGTTTTGTCCGACGGTCGTGATCGAATGCGCCGTTTCGAGCGTCGGATGAAACGAGACTTTGGCGCCGCCCACGCCATACAGCGAATTGGCCACTTCTTTGGCCGACAATTGACGCGAATCCATGAGATCGGCACGCTGTGTGGCGTCGTTGCGTTCGAGATCGCTCAGTGTCGGGTCGGCCGCTTGGTTCATTAAACGTTTCTTGAGCGCCTTCAAATCGTCGCGCCAGCTCATCATCTTGCGTTCCATGCGCGGAAAAATGCCTTCACGCACGTGCGGGCGCACGAACGCCGCCACTCGCTCGTTCGTGCGTTCGTTCGTGACCACAAACACGTCCGTTTCGAGCGAAAGTTCGTGTGCGGCCACCCGCGCGTCCAGCTGATCGAGGGGGATTTCCGTCGTCGAACAGGCGTTGATTTCACGATCTACCGACGGATACAGTGATTTGAAGTCGAGTGTCGCTGTTTTCTTGCGATGGAGTCCGCGTTTCGGTGCAATGACCATCGCGCCGTCATATTTGTCCATCAACATTAGCCGTTCGCGCTCACGCCACGACACCGTCACCATGACGTCGCGCCGCCCCTCCCCGGGCTTTGCTGTCATTGTCATGACACTACTGTTACTACTGTTACTACTGTTACTACTGTTACTACTACTACTACTACTACTACTACTACTACTACTACTACTACTACTACTACTACTACTACTACTACTACTACCAGTAATGCTGATACTACTGCTACTGCTACTACTAGTAATGCTGATACTATTGCTACTGTTGATACTGTTGATACTACCGCGTCCAGCCGCAACCTCCGTCACGGGCTGTTGCCAGCGGTCGGCCGCCGTAACAATGCAGTCACGATACATGGCGGCGCGCAATCGCGCCATTTGTCCTCGGCGAATTTGCATGTCCAATGTAACGCCGACTACGCGCGAACACTCGATCAGTTCACCCAACGCCATTTCACGGGCCATCAAACGCAACGGCAACCGCGCGTCTTGCATACAATACTCGAGTAATTCGAGACGACCGGCCGGCGTCATTTGTTTCACGTTAATTTGCGAATAGGGCATGTCGTTCTTCGACTGTTTGAGCAATTTGCTCGCCACATTTTCGAGCGTGTACGAGCGAAACTTGTGCCGCGCCTTCGTCGAGCGCTTAATCGCCAAACACATGTCGTAAATGAACGTGCCCGTCACCACGGCTTCCGTAAATTCAACGCGACCTGCCGCCTTGGACTCGAATGCGCGCGTTCGCAACCGCAATCGTTCGAATCGCATCCGGCCCACTCGCAGCGCTTGTGCTGCCATTTTTGGCGAGTTCAAGTGTTCAACGCGCCGCACAATGTAGTCAATGTCGAATTTTTCCACATTGTAGCCCGTTACCACGTCGGGTTGCAAGCGTCGCCAAAACGCCAAAAACGCCGTCAACATGCGCCGTTCGTCGGCAAACGCAAAAATCCGCACATTCACATCGCGTTGTCGCCAGCGCGCAGGCGCTCGATACACAAACGCCACTTCTTGCGTGTGTGTTCCTGCCCTATCGTTAATCGGATCGCCCGTGTACACGGCGATTTGCAGCACGCGTTCGTGCGTCGGCCGGGATCCACCGCCCACGAACTCCGTCTCTATATCGAACGACATGACCACTTGGGGCGCCACCGTGTCTTGAAGACCGTCAATCGACGTTGCCACGTTCACGTCGTCGGCGTCTACGCTCACTTCAATGTCTGCGTGTGTTTCCGCACGCGACGACACCATCACTCGCGTCACGTTTCGCAACTCGACCCATTGTTCGGGCGTAAAATTTCTATCGATCATAAACCGCAGCGTATAGTCAATGTCCGCTTCACACACGACCATTTGCCCGTTTGCGTCGCACGTTTCCGCGCCCACAATGTGATGCACTTGCGTCCATCGGTGTTCAATGACAAACGCTGAAAGCCGCTCGAGTGATTTTTCCACTCGCGTTTGTGTGTCGTCGTCGTCGTTCGCCGACGTCACATCGTTGGCTAGCGCCGGATAATCCACAACGTCCAAGTCCCAATCACGTAAATCGCGTTGCAAATCTTCGAGTGCGCGCTCATCGTCATCGTCATCGTCATCGTTTGCTGCTGCTGCTGCTGCTGCTGCTGCTGCCGCCACCCCAGCACGCGGCTGTATCGTAAAATCCATGGGACGTGAGTTCGCCACGGCTTCGGCCACTCGTTGTTCGCGTGTGACGACACGACGACTCTGTTTTTCACGTTCAATCAACAGATCACGCACACGATCGCTCGATTGGCGTTCGAGGTCGACTACATACTTGACGTAGTCGGCGTATGTGCGCGCAGCATGGGGCGCATACATGATGTTCGCGTGCCATGTGGCATCGAATCCATGCTGACACACTAAACGCACCAGTCGCACCAGTGACGGGGCATACACCATCAAACGAACATACCATTCGTTGTTTTCTGCACCTCTAAAGCCACGATCGGCGCCTTGTGAGCGTGCCGTCCAATTTCGTTCGAGACGCCAATCGACCACGGCATTCGTGCATTCGAGTGCATTAATTACGTCAATACCCACGCCGAGTGGATCTCGGTCGGTGGTGGCACGCGACGTCAATGTAACAACGGCAACGCGCAACAATGCGTTCAAATAGAGCGCGAGTGCTTGTGCCCGCGTACGGGCCGCACCTTCGCTCGTGTTGGCGCGAGCGACGCGCACCAAACAATAGGGTAAAAAGTTCGTGACCCGGGCCGAGACGGTGCGTGCGTCAGCGTCGACTCCGTGCATCCATACGTGCGTTCCGCGCCCACCTCGATCGACCGTGTACGACAACGAACGGAATGACGCGATGATTGTGGCCGTTGGTTTCGGCTCGTTGTCTTCGGCTTCGTGTACAAGTCGCGTGGACACCGCACCAAGGCGTTCGGCGTACGTTTTGCGTATTTGAGATGCCGTTTCGAGGACCGTTTTCATGTACGGCAACGTTCCGTCTTCTCCGTCGACGAGTGGTTCGAGGGCATCAGCCATGTTGTTGCGCTCAAAAACGGTCGGTTAGTCAGTCGGTCGCCGCTCGTTCGCTCACACACGCCTTGTTGTTCGACCAAAATTTGACGACATTCTCGGCACGTTTTTTTTGGTCGAACAAATCGGCTGGACTTTTTTTTGGATGTGTCGACAAAAAAAAACGTTACGGCACGGGGGTGCTGTCGTCGATATTTTTTTGTCGGCAAAAAGTGCCCTCGAGGGCGACCGGTTTCGACGGATATCGGGGCCCAACCTACCATATTCACCAGAACCTACGCAAAGCCGTAGTTTTGCATCGACACCGAGGAAAACGCGTACGCGGTGAACCTCACAAAATGCGTGTTACCTTGGACCTACGCAAAGCCGTAACACGAAAAGCCAAATGGTTGATTTTTCTCACCAAGCCATTTAGCCCGGTAGGTTGTGTTAGCTTTGGCAAAAGCAACATTTTTCTGCCAAAATATGACGATTTTCGCCATTTAAACGAAAAAGGTCGACGAATTTCCTTAAAACGCCAAAAATCGCCATATTTTGGCAGAAAAATGTTGCTTTTACCAAAGCTAACACAACCTACCGGGCTAAATGGCTTGGTGAGAAAAATCAACCATTTGGCTTTTCGTGTTACGGCTTTGCGTAGGTCCAAGGTAACACGCATTTTGTGAGGTTCACCGCGTACGCGCTTTCCTCGGTGTCGATGCAAAACTACGGCTTTGCGTAGGTTCTGGTGGATATGGTAGGTTGGGGCCCGATATCCGTCGAAACCGGTCGCTCCCGAGGGCACTTTTTGCCGACAAAAATTTGACGCTGATCATCGATCGATACCTGTGAACACGCGCGCGCACGCACACAAAAAAAAAAATGACCGATCACCCAACCCACCGCCACCACCACATCGGCGCAAAAAAAAAAACATACCTCTTCCTTGGACGGATACGAGTTGATTTTGCGCAACGTGCCATCGCCCAAATTCAACCACAATTCCTCTTGATTGTTGCGCACGACCCATGACTTTTCGAAGCCAGGCAACGCCGACACGAATCGATAGACCAAGTCGAGTAGTCGCCGCGACGCGCGCCGTCCTGTCGAGAAAATGGCCTGTTCGGATTCTTCGAGTGCAAAGGCCGCGGCCGCCGCGAACATGGCCACCGACCACGTTTTGCCGTATCGACGCGGTGTGATGGCCATGACTTCGCGCCGAAACTCGCGACAATTAAATTCGCGATGCAACGAGTCCAAATTAGCGTCCAAATCATCACGAAACAATTTAGGAATGACGGCCTTTTTCATTTCACGATGAAACCTGTGTCATGGCACGCACATGCGCGTTCGTTGTTAGTCGAAAAAAAAACAATGTATGTAAAACACACACAAAAAACCATCGTTGATCAGGCGAACGACCAGACGTTTTCTCGGTTTCTTGCACGTGTACGTCAATTGCAGCAAACGCTTCGTTCAATCGACGAAGGCGATCGCGGCCCGTGATGCCATGACGACGGCGCGCCGACATTTCATGTGCGTCGGCCACGAACCACGTCGACGATTCGCGCGGACGCATATTTGCACGCTGTTCGCTTTGACGCCGTTCGTGTTCGACGCCCAGCGCCTCGAATGGACGGCGATAATCGACGAGCGTCGGCGGTCGCGAAGCCGCGTAATCATCAGAAGGCCGGTTGCGCAGTGACGGTACGTGACGGCGACGTATTGCACTCACCATATTTACCCTACACCCGCGTAAAACCGCATTTACTATAGTGTGAGCATCCAAACAACGCTAAATGCTGGTAGACGCCGAACGCACTCTCGTCGCCACGGCCGTCATTGACGGGGTCTGTTATTCGTACACATTGTTGGCGTTTACGATTCACGCACTGGGCGGAGGTGGTGGTGTGCGCGTCAATGACGATGATGATGAAGTCGCCACGACGACGACGACGACGACGACGACGACGTGGTGGGGCACTAACACGACGCGGGGTGCACCGAACGAACGGCCCATTGTGTTGTTTGCCGACCATGACGAGCCTCAGTTACTGTTGCACGCCATGCACGCCGTGACGGCCGTGTTGGTGTTGTGTGCGTTCGCGTGTGGTCGTGGCTCACTGTCGTTGGGTGTATTGCGCATCGCGTCGATTGCCTGTGTGCTAGCCAGCGTCATCGACGTGTTTGCCGCCTATGTTCATTACACCCACGTGCACGTACGGTCACATCCACAGCCCATTGGCTACTTGTACGCCGCATTGGCATGTTCGTTGGCAGTAACCAGCGCCTACGTAGCCCGCCAAACACACCGCGTCGGCTTAGCGCTCGATCCGTTTGTGTATCGAGGGAGCGTCCGGGCTCGCGAACGTGAACGCTTTCATGCGGACAAGGCTTCATTAGCGTCAACGACGCCTTTTGTGTAAAATGTGACCGATTTCAGAAACACAATAGCGTCTTTGTGTGTGTGTGCGCGCGCGCGCGCGTATGCGATAATAGATATTAATGTGTGTACAGTGTGCGTGTGCACACGCTTTACGAGAATGGCAATCGTAGTCTGAAGTGGGGATCAAGATCGTATTTGGCGTCGACGCTCGAATACGAAACGTGTGTAATTTCACCAGCGGCCGTAATCGAGTGTTTGGCCACGAACTGCACATACGGCCGGCGTTCGGGCGTTGTTTGACGAACGCGTTCCCATTCAACAACGACCGCGTCCAATGACGCGTGAACACTCGTCACTACAGGCACCGCCGCGTTGTCGTGAAATTCCACGACGACGTACATATTTCGTTGTTTAGTGACGCGGTCGTAACACACGCTGATCCGCGCCCCGTGAAGCGGAAACAACAGGACACGGTGTGTGGGTGGTTGCGCGTTTGGTTGGAGCCCGCGTTTCGGTAATAATCGCACCAAACGTCATTATACTAAACGCAAAGAGCCCGAGCACGAGCACGACGCCGAACACGAAATCGTCTTGTGCGGTGACGATCCATCGAACGTACACACTGATCGATGCCCATACGTCGGTTAACGAGCGCGTATTGCACATGTACGCAACGATGATGGCCGACACCACAACGCCAACAGTGAGTGGCGTTCGTGATTGATCGGTGTAATAGTGAACGTAAGAACGCACGAATTCATACGGAGACGTGCACAGTCGCACAACGGCCGTCACTAACACACACACGTCGTCACCAACGACGTCACGTGCGAAATAGACTACGTCGGTGACGTACGCATACTGTTCGCCGAGCCAACCAGCAATTTGTGTCACGAGGTCGGCTGCTAAATTGATGAGCGTCGATGGACGCACGACGCGCGGGGCTTGTGTGCGCAATACCGACTCGACAATGACGATCGAGCCGACAATCCAAGCTATTTGGGTGAACATGAACACCATCGGTTGGTTGGGTGGATGGATGGTAGACGTTTACGTTACGAGTGTGCACGTGTGTAGCACAAACAATCGTAACGCACTGTTGCGTTCTCGTGCGTGTTTTACACATTGCGCGTGTTTTTCGCCAAAAGTCAATATGCGCATTGATGGCATTTTTTTATGACTAGACGACGAACCATGAACGCACCGTGTCGACGATGGATCGACTGGTATTGGTCACGGGCGGTGGATTGCGCGCAACGTCGGCCCGCACCGCGTCTACGGCCGCTTCGGCACTGGCGCGCGCCGTTTCAAACACGTCGATGGGTGTACGGCCGTCGCGCCCGTCAATCGTTTGGTACGAGAGCCACGCAAGACGAAACAAAATAACGGCGCCGAGCGCACACAGGAGCGCAACGAACAGTCGTCGCCACGTTCGTTCGACGGTGGTGGCGGCCGTGCGCACCAGTTCCACTATGGCTACAAACAAATGACCGTAATCCTGCACCAAATCGACGCCCTGTCGACACGTGCGCATCAACGAATAGCCGGCCAAACACACGAGCAACGCAACGGTGGCCCAGTCCACAATGAGCACAGCGTCGCCGTCCGATCCCAGCGCATCAATAGCAAATTCGCGTGCCGCCGCGTGCGCTGTTCGTACGTGGTTCATGAATGGTGTATGTGTGTAAAAGAGCATTCGGTCGCATTTTATGGTCACGAACCAACCAATGACGTCGAAAGCGCTCGCTCTCGATCCATGGTTCGACGTTAATCCACTATTGTTCGTCGTTTGTGCGGCCACTACATCAGGATTAGTTGGACTCACAATGGGCGTCATTATTTCGTTCGTAATACATTACCTCTCGCCGACGACTACGTGGGTCACTGAAAACGTGCATGTTCTCGTTGATTTTGCCAACACCTGGATATTCGCCGAATACAATCTCACAACACCATCGATGTGCTTAGATTCGCCCGTTCACTCACTTGTAGTGACGGCGTTACCAGTGAACTACATGATTTATGCGATTATGTACAGCATTGGCGGGCTCATGGTCATGTACGCGATAATCAACTATCAATACACAAATGTATTGACCGGACAACTGCAAACTGTATCGAGTAATTATTCTCGGGCCAAAGTGCGTATCCGAGAACTTACGGCCGAACTACACGAAGCGTACAGTATCGTCAGATCGAATGGGTAACACACTATTGTGCGTA
>Ga0307379_10012115_pt1 | contig 11262 bp, 14 predicted proteins | sample UN2MG_FD_202237 | JGI IMG/M metagenome (GOLD analysis project Ga0307379, IMG submission 202237) | Soil microbial communities from Risofladan, Vaasa, Finland - UN-2 | ecosystem: Environmental > Terrestrial > Soil > Coastal area > Acid sulfate soil | place: Finland: Risofladan, Vaasa | collected... | reverse complement strand
TCATAAGAATGTTGGTGAAGTGATTGAAGAATGGCAAAAGAAAGGCTGGCATCTCCATACTTATGCTTGTGCTGGAATTGGGGCAATGATGGCTGTCAATCATTATTTGCTGTTTGAAAAAGGGGAATAGAACAAAGCAAACTGAAGAATGTTTTGGCCAAACACTACAATCCTCATGGCACTAGGATTATGAAGGAAATTTATTAAAAAGCTAACTTGAAGGTGTTAGCTTGATTTTTCCTTTGATTTTAAGTATTGAGATCAGCAGTGTCACCGCGACTATTATCGGAAAGATTGAAGATTTTTTTAAAAAAAAAGCTGAGCCTAATCAGGGCTGGTATGGTTGGAATCACGTCGCTGAACGCGAAGTCCGCCGCAGAGTTGGTAAATCTCCTAGCGAAAAGAGAATGGGTGTTTCTCCGAGTCCCAATCATCCAACTTGAATTGTCCAAATTGCATGAGATGATTTAAAGTTTTGGATTTTTGCGAATCAAGTTTTAGAGTAACTAATCTGTACTGAAACAGAATCCGTAATTATTCTCTTAAATATTTCTAAACCATGTCTGAAACCTAGCTTCTTTTTTCCTAATCTTGATCGATATTTAATCGGCATTTCAACAATATCATATCCCATGCGTTTAATACGACAATTTAATTCTACTTCAATATCAAATCCCATCGACTTAGGCTTCCAACCTTTCAATAAGTCATATCTAATGATCCTAAGCCCAGTCAATGGATCATTCAAATTTACTCCATTCAAAACACTTTGAATATAAGCTAAGATTCGATTTCCAATATAAAACTGATTTTTCACGGATTCAAGTTCATAAATTCTGTTAAACCTGTTTCCTAAAACCATTCCAATCTTCTGATTTAAAGCGAGAAGCTTAATCATTTCCTTAAGATGTATGGCAGGATAGGTGTAGTCTGCATCAGTAAACGCGACATAAACTATGTCTCCATTAAGATGATCTAAACCTTGAGAAACAGCGCTTCCTTTACCTGTTCCTTTTTGAATAAGAACTTCTGCCCCTAAATTTTTAGCTATTTCGAGTGTTCTATCCTCACTTTCGCCATCGATCACAATCATGTGGGCATCATTTAACACCTCTTTTAATTCGCAGATTGTGGGTGCTATCCCCTCCTCTTCATTAAAGGCTGGAATAACAACTGCGAGACTTGAAAAACTCAACTTATCAAAATCTCCAGAAAACTGCTGGTATTACCCAAAAGGAATCTTTCATTAATTTACGCCAATATTTGAGGTTCAGCAAGTTCCTGTTCAAAATTCTCTTTTTGCGTTATTTTTTGAAGTGTTACTTGTTCTTTTCTTTTTGTTATTGGCAATTTTTGAGAACCAATACAGTATAGAATCCACCCTATCATCCAAATAATGATAAGTATGGGAGATGTAACTACGGAAATTATCAGAAGGCTTAAACCTTTATTATGTGATTTTTTCATCTAATCCCTCTAAATATCCTTAATATGGAAAGTTCGTAAGAGTCAATTGTGGTTTATCAGACGTCTTCCTTACGCTGATTAAAGCGTATTATTCATAAAAAATCTAATAAGCTATGTTAATAATCTTGAAACATCTGAAGATATTCACAAAACATATGTACATTCAAAAAGCAAAGCATACATTTATCTAAATGTGTTAAACCAATCAATCGCAGCTCATATTATTGCAAAATACTCGGCAATAGTTGTGCGCAAACACTTCAACTTTAAGGATTAAAAGATTTTTCATTCAAGAGTTAGGTAAAGCATATGTTCCTGACAGATACATCGACATTTTTCAAAGCAGGGCGCCCAAGAATGTTTTGGCAAAGCATTACAATCCTAATGGAATAGCAAACGCTGAAGGAAATTTATGAAAAAGCAAACCTGAAAGTGCTGTCTTAAACAATAAATTGATATTAAAAATAAAACATAATGGGAACTCTAAAAGTAAATTAAGAAAACATCGGCATGTGACTTAATGATTAACCCTCTAGTAATCAAAAGAAAAACTCTTCCAAACGGAATTAGACTAGTTCAATTTCCAAGATCCCAAAAAATGACGGCACAACTTTCAGTTGTCATTCATCATGGATCAAAAATAAGCTCTGAAAAGAATGCCGGTATTGCCCATTATTTGGAACACATGGTAGGGGGAGGTTCTAAAGAACACATTAAAGCAATGCATTCAATTGAACAAAATGGAGGTTTTCTTGACTTATCTACAGAACTTGAATACACAGTAGGTTCCGCGGATATTTTTCCGGAAAAACTTGATGAGATTTCGGAGTTGTTATCAAAACTCTTTTTTCAATATGAGTTTGAAGAGAAAAAATTTGATTTAGAAAAAAAAGTAATTTTGAACGAGATCGCTGAGAGTTTCGATGAGCCTTGGAATATTGTAGATGATATGTTGCGAAAGAATCTCTATAATATTCATCCAGTTCGACATCCGATTTTAGGTTATCCCAAAACTGTAAGTAAATTCTCGTTCGATGAAATCATTGAGGCTAAAAAAACATATTGCACTCCACAAAACACCATTTTGATACTCAGTGGAAAATATTCAGATAGGAATGTGGAATCAGTAGTACAAAATTTTTTGGAAATCGTGAAATCTAAAAAGCTTTCAAAGAAATATAACTACATCGAGAAAGAAAAACCTAAAAAAATATCAAGGAAAACCAAGACAGGCATATCCCCCGCTTACCTTGGATTTGGTTATAGAACAGCTTCTGGGAAACATCCAGATAATCCGGCATTGGAATTGTTTTCGGCAACAATGGGAACCGGAGAAAGTTCACGACTATTTAGGGAATTACGTGAAAAGAGGGCTCTTGCTTATCGAATTGAATCATCAAATTGTAATGGTGAAGATTTCGGCTTTTTTTCTATTCAATGTGCAGTAAAATCCAGCAAAATTAAGGAAACAACAAATCTTATTCTAAAAGAAATAACAAACTTGAAAACTAAGAAAGTCTCTGATGAGGAACTTTCTAAAGTAAAAAATATGGTTATTGGTGATTTTTTCCGCGGTATTGATCATTCGTTAGTTCTTCACTTACAGCTTGCTAGGTTAGAAATCTTATTCGCTGACGAGTGTGCTATCCCGAAATATTTGGAAAAAATAAAATCGGTTTCTGAAAACGATCTGATTGAAGTGGCAAACAAGTATCTTGGAGAGAGCAACTCATCAATGGCATTACTCACATCTGAAAAATAGATGTGTAAAAAATAAGACTGTATAGATTATTCTCCACAAAGATTGGAAAAAATATAAAAAGACAAACTTGAAAATGTTGACATCGCGCCCATGTTATTAATAGTTTCTAGTTAACTACTATCTTCTTCCTCTTCATCTTCGCTCTCATCCCAATCTTCTTCTTCAAACATCAAGTTAATCCCTCCATAAAGTTTAAAACAAAAATCATTAGCTCAGATGCACTGTGAAACCCAGCATTTATGCTTTATGTAGTTCCCTGCATATCTTAGGGAGACATTACACGGATTTTAATCCAGAGCGTATGAAGGAAATCTATGAAAAAGCAAACTTGATGATATTTAATTAGCTCGTCTTTAACGAAGAAATTATTTCCAAAGCGTTTTCGACTAATTTTTTATATTTTTTATTTGCTTTATCTCCAAAAAAAACTGGAATTGAGGAGTCTTTTTGATGAATGATTCTGTTCCTTTCTCTTCGGATTTGGTTGATTTTAGTAAATTCTTTGTGGTTAATTTGATGGAACCCATAGAGAAAGAGTGATACTTGATTAAGTGACAGATTCTCTATTTTCTTATCAAGTTTAATTTTTCGATTCTTTAGAATTTCTTTTAATCTAAATATTGCAAACTTTTCCAGATAAACAGCTGACAGTATTATGACTGGTTTCCAGTCGATTTCTTTTGTTTTTATTGCCATTTCTGATAGTACTTCTAATTCTTTTTCTGGACTGTAAACTATAACTGCATCAATAAGCATAATGAACTCCCTTTTCTATTATTTTACATTGAATATTTTAATCTGTGGAAAAAAAGCATAAAGAATCTTCGCTTTGAAGTTGTTAATGTTAATGCAAATTAAAAATTAATTCCAATTTAAAAGCTAGCCACTCCGCTTTTCTAGTCACCTAGATTAACTAACACCTCTTTAATTGATAAAACTGCTAAACAGAAAATCGATATGAACAGATTTGGAAACAATAAAAGAACTGCGCTAAGTTCTCTCGTCTCTTCTTGAACTTCTTTGAAACTCAAGCTATAAGTCTTATTTCTATCAATAAATTCGACTGTCTCCATAATAATGTCAATCTTAAATGATTTATGGGCTATCGCATTTCTCATTTTCCTGTTAAAACCAGAGACAAAAATTCCCCAGCCACTTCCTTTAACACTATTAATGTTTGACGATAATCCTCTCTTTCTTGCTACTTCATATTTCGGTATACCTTTCATTTGTAAGAGTTGCGTAAGAACGGCAATAAGCGATATGAATTTTTCATATAAACCCGAAAGTTCTGTGTATATTTCTAAATATCTATCGATTTGTTTTTTTTCGATTGTGGCGAAATCCCGTTCCAAGAATTCATAACACTTTAATATTCTCTGCAAAGTTGCTTGAAGGATCGGGAAGAAATCTTTTGAATCCTTAAAATCATTAAAGACTTTCCATGAATTTTCTATTTTGCGTTCTTGCTTTAGTCGATAAATCAAGCGTTCCAAGCTTTGTAGATAGGCCTCATATTCCGTTTCCTTAAGATAGTACATCTCGAAACGGAAATCTCTCATTAATTCCTCGCAAACTTGGAAAAAATGATCCATAGCGTGCACATGTTTCGGAATATCAGGGAAAATAGCTTTGAAAAGAGTGTCCGTTACTAAATAGAAATTATCTTTAATGGAGTCTTTTTCAAGTTTCTTCTCTTGGTATTCTTTGGAAAGTTTAAGCCCTGTCTCATAGGCTTTAGTTATTGTTTCCTCAATTTTTTGGCTAAATTCAAGCTCAGAATTTTTTTTAAGTTTCGCTCTTGTCTCTTCATCAATGTATTTTCCACTAAGATTAATAACTAGATCAAAAGCCTCATCGGTTGTCTTGGACAAAAGACTCTTTAATTGTTCTCGCATTTCTTTGGAAAGTTTCGACAAAGATATTTCTACTCAATTTACGGTATCCCACTTCTGCTTTAAGAGATTTTGTTAATTTCTCAAATTCTTCGGGATGATTTTGCCAGTATTGAACCATATATTCTGATTGTATTTTGTCATAGAACTCACGGGTTTTATTCCAACTCTCACTGGTGAATATGCCTTCAGGATAAAGTTCTTTTATTTTCAAATCCACTCGATTCCACCAAGCAAAATCGTCAAAATCTGGGTTGTCCTCATCTCTGTTATGATTCCATTCTGAATCTATTATATGTTCAGCATGAGCTAGCTTATCCATCTCAGTGAAAAACCATTCAACTCTCAGAAACGGTTTTTCACTATTCACAGGAAAACTTGTTTTGAAATACCACACGACTAAATCGCGTAATCGTCTAGTCATAAATGCCGAGTCTCTACTAAGTATTATTTTTTGTTTAGGTGAAAGTTCTTGATAGATTGCAAGTGTTTTCTCCTCTTTTTCTTGTAGTGTTAAATTTGGATTTTTCCAGATCTTTGAAACGTCAGGAATCATGTTTCGTATTGCTTGAGCGTTTCTTGATAATTCGATTTCAGCCTCATTCTTAATGTAAATTGCAGCTCGCTCAGGTAATTCGGGGAGAACATTGTCCTCTAGTGTATGCAATTTTTTATTTATGCTGTTCAACTGGAATCAACACTCCATTTTTCAGTTTTTCCTCTAAATCTTCAATTCTCATTTCCAATGTTTCAGATTCCAAAAGTTTACCATAACTGTTTATTGCTTGAATTAGGATTCTTGCCCATGCTCTTCATTCCTTGTCAGGTTTATTTTCTAGCGTGAATTTTTTTTGGCTAACGCTCAAAACATCGTCTAAATACTGGAATAGCTTGTTTCTGAGATTCTTTTCGTCTTCCATTCTATGTTATTCCCTACCGGTTTTCGTTTGTCAATGACTTTGAGAGATTTTCCTTTTCTTTGCAGCTTGTAACGTTTCAATACTTTTTGAAAATCCACTCCAAGAGCTAACTCGTTAATTGCATGAATTAACATTGCTTGGCCAATGTACCCTTCTTTAATCGGATAGTAACTCGCTTCTGAGTCAAGGTAACACTTGCCAATATAGAGCCATTCAGCAAAAGTAAGAGGTTCATTATAAGAAGTAACCAAAACGAGAATATCATTAGGGCCCTTTTTCCCATCGACAAGCGTTAATAAAACCAAATTTTTTCAACCATCTGTCATTTTTTTGATTTTGTCTTCTTCTCTCTCAATAAGGAACTGTCCTAAACCTTCCAATATTCCGATGTAATCTTGGATTTTATCTCGGGTTAATCCAAATTCATATTGTATTGTTGCCAGAGTTTTTGACAAAGGAATTTCTCCATGAGTATGAAGAGAACGATGAATTAGCCGAGCAATTTCTTGGATGCGTTCTTTTCTGACTTCTGCGCCATCTCTTCTAACCATCAAGAAGCCTCCATTGATGGCGTGTCTGTATATGTGTATTGAAAGGGTTGTGAATGAGTGATAGAATATGAATGAAGAAGAGTATTAGTACATAGAAGATAGAAGATAAGAAGTAAGACAAGACAGACGACATCACACATATACTTATACTCATATACATTACACCTCTTTCAGATTCGGCCTTATAGTTAGTTTATCGTTAACATCCATGAAAACAGAATCAATCTTACCATGCTTTTCTTCAAGCAAACATACCCATGACTTGGGTAAGAACACAGCATAACCCGTTCCGATTCTACACAATCTTCTTTTAATAGGCATTATTGTTCAAGACTTCTTAAATAAAACTTAAATATAAATAACGTTCCATATTATCGTGAGTAGATTCATCTGAAAGATTAGGTATTTTAAAAATAATAAGAAAATTCGTGAGTAGATTTAAAATTGACAACAACAGGAAAAGTCCCCAAAACCCTCTCTAAGCGTCATTTTGATTTCCTTAGGAAACAAATGGAGGTTAGCCCGAGACGTGTCTATACAAAGGGAGAACCGCTCTCGTATGATAAATCTCGAAGAGAACGGGAACAAGCAAAAATTAGACAACATTACCAGTATGTACGTGATGTAGCAAAAAAAGAAATGACGGATCTAGCTAAACTAGCTGAATTGTTATCTGATAAACAGTATGATCAACTTTTTTCAGTTGAAGTCGAAGAATTCATTCAGTTACTCAAAATCTTACTAACCGCTTTTTCTGGAAATCTTTCTGAAATTAGGCATACCAACACTACGCATACTAGAGATATTTCTGAAATGAGGCGTATTAATATGCTAAAACTTATTGATTGGTTACTCTGGGAGATTGGTGATTATCCAAATGCAATAGCTTTAGCTGGAGATAGCTATCAGACATTAACAATCGCTGGAGTGAGTGAGTACTTTGAGAATGTTGTTGGATTAAAAGCGATTCTAATAGAAGCGGATAAGAAATGTGATACAACGGTATTTAGGAAGAGGTTACAATTTCCAAATATTGCAGAAAAAATGAAACGGGAAGGAAAGATAGGTTTTGAAAGCGGGAGGCCTTGAAAAATTGAAAACGCTTAAAGATAGTTCCACATGGAAAAAAAGCAAAATTCCACGTGGAAAACATCACAACAAAACAGAAAGCAAAACAACTGTGAGTCTTTATCTTACTAAAAAAACAGTTGAAAGGGCACGTTTTCATAACTTAAATCTAAGTAGAATCACGGAACAGGCTTTAATCAGCATTTTAGACTATTTAGAACCACAAAACAGCAAAAGTTCTGATTTTCTTGATAGAAATTCTTTTCTGAAAGAAGTTCTGGTGGACGGGGCGGGATTTGAACCCGCCTTTGTCCTTAGTAATTTTTCCTAACATGGTTTCTATTTCTAGTACAACTGTGCATTTAGGTTTTTGCGTGTGCCAGCACCCAACTCAATTGTGTTAAATGTTTGGGTTTTGGGGTTAATATTTAGCAGGAAAAAATATTTAGTTTATTTTTTTTCTGGAATTCTCACTGCTATTTCTTTTAGTTCGCCAACGCGTATCTGTATTCCCTCTCTTAGAGATTGAACGAGTTGTTCCTTGTTAGAGTAATATTGTATTTTGTGGAATTGTTTAATTTCCTCAAGCATCCTCTTCTGTTCATTATTTTTGGTTTTTTTGCCTTTTTTGACATAAATCCAGACGTTCTTTTTATCCAGCGTATTGAATATTTCTAGAAGTTCAGCTCTGTCCTTTTTACTCCACTGGTCTTTTAATAGCACTATTGCGCCGTCAGATTCGTATATAGCGTTAAATACCTTGGACATGTTTATCCGATAAAAATTTGGACCTAATCTGTCAAAAGCTTCAGCCTTTAAGTCTAGTTGTGTCAATAAATCCTTTACTGATTGTAACTCCTTCGTCGTGTCCTTCGTGTAACTAATGAACATTGTAGATAATCCAAAACATTTACACGGCTTGCTTTGACATCTAGCGCATTTATTAGGGTATCTATTGTATATTACATCGTCAATTTGTACATCAAACTTGTTTGCCAGTGTGATTGTCCATGCTATAACGCCAGCAAGATGTTTTTTTACATTAGCGATGTTAGGTCCAATTCTTAGGCTTCTAGAAGTTTTCCCTATGTCCTCAATTATTTTTAATACAGTTGTGGATGGAGTAATGTTGGCATTTTCATTTCTGTACACAACTGCCAAGTAAAGTTGCCAGTCTTCGAATGTCGTTGGATATTCTTTTCTAATTATGTTTTGGGGTTTAATTCTTGTTTTTAGATTAAGTTTTCCGGGGGGATTCTCAATATATTTACACATTATTTCCCCCAAATCAATATGGCATTTGTCAGCAAAAGCACATATCCATGCTACAATATCGGGCAGAACCCATTTAATTCTCTCTAGATTGAAAACATATACCGGTTTAACTATTTCCGCAATCTCTTCAACTAATCTTTGGAGTACCTGTTCATTCGTTAGAGACATATATCTAATCTCATATATTTCCTTGAACAAGGCAGTATATTCTGGAAGTGTCCATCTTCTATTCGACAAGGGAACCACGACTTATGATTTTGGGAGAGGAAACAAAAGTAAGTCAGTGTAAACCCTCTATTTAACTAATGTGAAGGTATAATCCATAATTTTTTATGCATATTCTTTTATCATTAACGCTCTTGGAGCCTTTTTCTTTGTTTAGATTAGCGAGCGAGTGGTGAGCCGTGCCGAGCGAATTGGCGAGGCTGTTTAGGCTGAGCGAACCATGTTCCAGCGTGGCCAAATACCTGTGTTCTCTTAATTATCTGTCAGCTAGGAACAATGAGTGAGCGAAGCCGTGACAAGGCGATACTCTTCCCGAGCGAGCGGTATCTTCTTGCCGCTATTATTTGATAGTGGGTGAAGAGTCGGAGCCTCCTCCATGCGCGCGCAATAAATCGGTTGGTAATACTAAAATCATATTAGAAAAGCTCTTTCGGGGTTAAACTTTAACCCCCAAACCCAAAAATTCTTCCATAAGTCTTTTATAAGTTGTAAATAAAATAAACTTTGGAATTAAAGGGGGAGTTGTCCTAATATTATTCCTTCTTAGGTTTTAAAGAGAACGGGGGGTGAAGGAATGAATAAAAAAACTTTTTCGCTAGCTTTTGTATTAACGTTCTTGACATTATTGATACTTATACCCTTCGTCAAAGCGCCAGTTGGTCCATTGCAGATCGTTGCTACAATTACGCTGGATAAGAAGCCTGAGTGTATAGCAGTCAACGAGGCGACAAATCGAATATATATTGGTGTCGAAGACGGTTTGTTGGTTTTAGACTGTGACTCATACGCTACAATAGCAAATATAACTACAGAAGCTGAGATTATAGGTCTAGCAATTAACCCTCAAACCAACCGCATATACGCTGTAGTTTATGGTGAAGGAGTAGCTGTTATCGATGGAGCCACTAATCAGATAGTAAATGAAATACCCGAAACTATTTTTGATACCGGATCTGGTGTCGGGATTGGGGTTAATCTATTTACAAACCTCATTTATATCGAAGATCGCGCTGTCACAATGGGTAGTTACGATCGTGTAAACGTATATGACGGGGAAACCAACCAGTTTGTGACTTCTTTGAATATACCTGACACTAACACACATACCTCTATGGAAGAGGTTGGTTTAGCAGTTAATTCTGAGACAAACCGCATATACGTAACATGGAGTGGAAATGGCACTTTGCACATGTTCGACGGAAACACCCATGAATTCCTAAAAACTGTTAAACCCGCTTCCTTTAGTGAAAGAGTCATAGTTAACGCTTTCACTGGTTATGTTTATGTCGGAGATGTGGTTCTGGATGGTGAGACTTTAGCAGAAGTGTTCTCAGATTATGAGGGTTACCTCGAGACAGTTGACCCGGTTAATAACCTTCTATACACTGTGGATTATCATAATCTGTATGTTCTAAACGGCACCACGCATGATATACTGACTAGTTTAGAACTCGACTGGACTTTTACATCATACACCGATTGTTTGGGAGTTAACTGTGAGACTGACAAAGTTTACCTTGTTGATAACTCGGAAAATCAGATACCTGTGGTCATCCCAGAATTACACACCCTAATATCAACAATGATTGTATTGTTTGTGCTTGCAGTAGCATTCTTCATTTACACTCGGACAGCATCCGAAAAGTCAATCCACAAACAGTAATCAACAGTCTAAGAGAATCAAGTAAAATGCTGCGCGCGCACTTGTTGGGTTTGGGGTTAAAATTTAACCCAACCAACCAACCAGTATTTTATTGTTAGCAGCACGAAGTCGAAATCTATACTTTCCTCCAATGTCTTTATAGACTTGATATTTTGCCTTCAAAATTTTTCCCATTTAGATTAACTGATCATTTACTGTTAAAGATTATCATTAAAAATGTGTATACGCGCTAGGATGTTTAGAAATTGTTTTTATCATTATAATTGATAACTGAACTGTTCTCTTAAAATCTTCATGTAATAGTGGTCCAGGTGAATGTAAAAGTGGGCCTGGAGAGATTTGAACCCCCACTACTGTGGAGATATCACCCGCAAAACTCCCTTTTTTTCAAGGGTTAAATTTTAATGCCCCCCCGCACCATTAGACGAACCCCCCA
>Ga0307379_10012114_pt1 | contig 11262 bp, 9 predicted proteins | sample UN2MG_FD_202237 | JGI IMG/M metagenome (GOLD analysis project Ga0307379, IMG submission 202237) | Soil microbial communities from Risofladan, Vaasa, Finland - UN-2 | ecosystem: Environmental > Terrestrial > Soil > Coastal area > Acid sulfate soil | place: Finland: Risofladan, Vaasa | collected... | reverse complement strand
CAGGGTCTTTATAAAATAGACGTTCTACCGGTTGCCCATTCTGGAGATGAGACTGGACAATCTCAGGAACGTCGTCAACAGTAACGTGGGTGTAGAAAATGCCTTCAGGCTCAACAACAGCAATAGGACCCTGCTGGCAGAAGCCGTGACAGCCAGTGAAATCTACCTTCACCCTGTCCAGTCCAGCCTCAGCTACCGCTTTCTCCAGGGCTTCCCGAATTTCAAATGCTTTGCCGGAAACGCACCCCGTCCCGTGGCAGACAAGGATAGTGCGTTGATTATCACTACTCGGCTTTGCTGATATCACTGAGGACCTCCGCAACTTTCTTGGTTGTCATCTGACCATGAGTCTCTTTATCTGTCGTCATCGTTGGTGCCAGGGCGCAGGCGCCGATACAAGCCACGGTCTCTAAGGTATACTCCAGATCTTCGGTAGTCTGCCCTGGTTTGAGGCCTAAGCGTTTTTCCACCTCACGTAAAATCCGAGCCCCGCCGCGCACATGGCAGGCAGTCCCGCGACATACCCTGACTATCCTTTTGCCCGAAGGAACCAGCTTGAACTGGGCATAGAAGGTGCTTACGCCAAAAATGGAGCTTTCCGGTATCCGTAAAAACTTGGCGATTTCCTGCATTACCTCTGTCGGCAGGTAGCGAAACTCCTCCTGAGCTTCCTGCAAGATAGGAATAAGCTCATCTCTTTTGCCATTATAGTGGGATAAAATCTTGTCCAATTTCTCTTTAATCTCGGTTTGTATCAGGGTTATCACCTCCTGCCTTTAGTAGCTTAATTAATTTCCAGGCTATGGTTTCACAAAGCACATTTATATCTTCAGTGGATAGGTAATCAGAAATGTTGCTGTCGAATATTATGTTGCCTTCAGGGGTAAGTTCATAATCACCTTTCCATAGGACTAGGGTTATCGGAACCCGACTGAAGGCATCAATAGTTACCGCTACATCGCCATAATTGGCTTCATATCCACCTAATATTATAGCACAGTTCAATAATTTTCGGGGTTCATTACCAAAGTGGGTGACCAGAGGTTTTATCGCCCTCTTGTAAAAGGTGGGGAAATAATTTACTCCTTCTGGCAGTTCCTTGTAGGTAATTATCTTATTGGAGAGGGGTGTGCCTTTTGCCGTGGTCAGGTAGTGGAGAATGAGAATCTTGTCCCTTATCGGAATCTCCTCTTCTCCGCTTGATAAGGAGACCTCAACATCGGGAAGGGTGATTATGTATGACTGATTTAGATATGTGGTGATAATTGCTTTTTGGGAACCGGTTAGCTGGTATTGACTACCGTTTTTGCGGCATTGTTGCTCTATATTATCAATTTCAGCCAGTTGTTTGCGGGCAAGCCGATAAGCCAGCTCGTAACCATACTCATCATTCTTGCTAATAGGCACTGTCAAATATTTACTTCCCATCTGGTATTAGCCCGACTTCGTTTCCACGCCACAAGCTAATTTCCCTTTAAGTCCGGGTTTGCTCGGTTATGGTGAGGGATGAATGAGAAAATCTTTGGACTCTTCTATGACAGTTAATATCAAGTCATCATCCAAATATATTCTGGTAATATTGTCATCGGTGGATATACGAGACCCATCTGGAACATGATAAACATGCGTTGCCGGCTTAAAGCCTCCAGGCGCTCCTATACCTGTTGATTCAGAATCCTTTGCAATGAATAGACGGTTGTTATCGGGTCCGTATACCTCTGTTATTCCGTTAGCCCAATGGTGAATAACCGAACCTTGAGGAATATGGGTGGTATTAGCTTCCTTGTTGAGGCTTAGAGGAGCGGTAATTACTGCAAATCCATCATCTTTTATATTGTATGTGTATGGATTGCCGCAGCTTACTGTTATTAGGCTGCTTACCAATAAGGTGATTGCTAAAATTATGTGCGTTTTCTCCGATAAGAACCTCATTACTCTTATGCCCATTATCTGCCCAGAATCAAATTCCAAGCCAGGAGTGAGAATAGAGCGACTTACCAGTCAAAACCCTCACCGTTTTTACGTACTTAATCTCTTCTTCGGTCAGAGAGGAGGCTTCAGGTTGCTCCCCATCCATAACCCGGTGCACCAGTTTAACGATTTCCGGTCTCTCCCCTCTGGCTATTTTAATCAGCTCAGTGTCAAAGGCGTCAACTATGGCTGAGTAGAGTCCATACCTCATCAGCATCATCATATAAGCCCGGTTGAGCCATGGTCTGATGTGGGTGGGGGTGCCATTAGACACATTAGACAGGCCCACCGTGGACTTACATCCCGGGGCAATCTCACCCAGCATTGCCATGAACTCCGCGCAGGATTTCACCTGATTTATTTCCACGGAAACCGGGCTGACTATGGGGTCAATCCAGATATTCTCATTGGGGATGCCCATTTGGTTTGCCTGGTAGACAATGTCGACGGTGAGAACGGCCCTTTCATTAGCGTCACGTGGCATTCCCTCAGCACCCCACAGCAGGCCAATCATGTCGGCATCGTATTTCTTGGCTAACTGCAATCCAGGCTCCAGTCTATCCGGCTGGAGGGAAACCGAGTTGATTAACACCTTGTTTTTAGCGGTTTTCAATCCCGCTTCCATGGCTACCAGGTTTGTCGTGTCCAGAGATAATGGCTTATCCGTAACTTCTTGTACTGTGTTAACCACCCAGGTCATTAGCTCGTCCCCGGCCTTTCGGGCAGGCCCGATGTTGAGGTCGAGGTAGTCCACACCGGCATCAGCCTCAGCCCTGGCCAGTTCCTGTATGGGCCCGGGGTTCTTTTCCTTGATTGCCGGGCCGACTATCCTTGACATAATGTTTATATTTTCCCCGATGAGAACCATCATTCTCTCCTATGGCTTCCACGCCTTGAGGTAGGCTGGAATATGAGCTCCCTCCCTGGGACCAACCAGTATTTCCCAGCCGGGTAGTTCCTCTTCTAAGCCACCGCTTTCAGGGGCAAGGTATCCCGGGATTACCAGTTTATGATTTTTCACCTTGTCCTCAATGCCGCACTTTTTAACGAAGGGGGCAATAATATCAGCGCTGAACTTACCGGCTGCCCAGGCAGTCAGAACCGAAAGCCCTTCGGTATCTTTGACCAGCAGCCAGCTGGGGACCTTGCTGTTTTCTATTTCCCCGGAGACAATGAAGTAGGTAAGCGAAAAGTTGGAGGTAATCAGCACCGGGGAGTTTTCGTCGGGGTTGTTGATTTCGTATATTCCCTCGGCGGTGGCCAGCGGGCGCTGGGGGTCGGTATAGATGTTCATCCTCTCCACGAGCAGAGGGAACAGGCTCTCTCCTTGAAAGTCAGAAAGAACGATAATGCCGCCGTATTTAGCCACAAAGATAGAGGCAATCACTGCTTCCTTCATCGGGTTATCGGTCATCTCGCCGGGGAAAGTAATGGTGGGGAATCCCAGGGGGCGGAACTTATTATTCAGGGCGGAACTCCTGATAATTACCTGGTCCTCAAATGCCTGGCGGATGGTTCTTGAGCCGGAATCAAGGACAATATTCTTGATACCGACCTCGGTCAGTTTACCAGTGAGCTGGGCAAGTCCCTCAAGGCTGGAGGCTTTCACCGCTACCGGGCATGAACTTTCCCTGGCTAAACTGGCTACTTTGTCCAGGTTGTCTTCAGTGGCAGCGTAAAGCAGTGGTTTGCGGTCGGCACAGACCTTCAGACCGGCAGCCAGGATATCGGGGTTGGTACTCATCAGGATAATGCCGCAGTCGCTGTTTTGCTTGACTTTATTAACTACAGCCTCGAATTTTACCGCGTCTCCCGATTCACACTTTACGGCTACCAGCTCAGGGCGGAGGGTGATTCCGACCCGTTGATACTGGAGCTGCTGGCATTTCTCCAATCTGGCGTTTATCTCGGCATCAGCCATGGTATCGCTGATGAGGATGGCCAGGCCGGGAGGATTTTCAAACCTTTTTTCGTGGCGGAACATAACTGTCTCGCCACCGATTTTCAGTGCCCTGTCACCGACGCCGATAGTGACCGGCAGGATGGGTGGGGCTGATGCTTCCTCCAGTTTGACTCTTGCCTCCTCGGAGACATATGGACAGGCGCTCAATTCCACCTTGCCTGAGGCCATGTTCATGGCGAAGGCAAGGCAGGTAGGCACGCCGCATTCGCCGCAGTTCGTCTTCGGTAGCAGTTTAAATATTTCAATTCCGGTAAGTGGCATTGGTCAAATTCCTTTGCTAGCCTAATATTGGTTCCATGGTAAGGGCTGGGTGCCCCTTCTCTTGCAGGAAGGGGAGAATCTCTTCTTCAGTGGTGCCGATTGTTTCATCAGCAATCATATCCGGCAGGTCGGGCATGCCCATCTCCTCGGCTCTTGCCTTAAGCCGTTCGGCAATCTCTTCCTTCAGCGTCTTGGGCATCCAGACCATTCTTAGCAAACCACCATCGGCGATGATGAACTTCCTCTGGGTGATATTATACTTGCCGTGGCCGACAAAGCCAGGGGTACTTATACCTCCGCCGATAGTACCGGCCAGGGTAGTGAATTTCATTCCGGAGGGAGTATCTCCCCTGTATTCCCGGTTTACTGTCATCACGCCGTTGGACAGGGGAAGGACAGCGGCAATACACTCGCAGCAGCCGCAGGTAGTCATCGGGTCATTGACCATGCTGTAGAAATTATAGTGGTCTATCTTGCCGCGGGAAGCCTTAAACACAAACTCATTTACCCCCTGCCACTGCCCAAACTTGGCATCAATAATATCCCCCTTGGGTACCGGCTGGTTGGGTCCGGTCGGGTTAATCTCGTGGGCAGCTTTGCAGTCCATCCAGTTATAGGAACCGCAGAGTCCGGTTCTCTCTGGACTGATGACACAGACATGGCTGGGGGCAAAGGACTGGCACAGAGTGCATGAGTAATAGGTATCGGTGGTTTCATCGGTCATGCCCTCAATTCGGGCATCTCGGACTGCATATACTGCTTTGGCTTTGTCCAGCGTCTCCTTTACCTTGTCCTCTTTGGTGTATATTTTTACCTGGAGCTTGTTAAATATCCGGCCGAAGTCCTGGTGCAGTTTGGCGTGCAGCAGGGAACCGATGTGGGATAGTTTGAAGCCTTTTTCTACTGCTTGTTTACTGACTCGCAGCCAGGCAATATCCCTCTGCCCGATGTGCATTATTCCCTGGGCGTAATTTATCAGATGGTGGATTTGTCGCTCAAGGATGGGTTCATAGTCCTCCTGCATGTTCCTGCCGGCAACCTCAACCGCTATCGCCATGGGCAGGGTAGAACCAGCCTGGACATCGGCTAGTTCAGGCCCAATCACCTCAATCTTACCGTCCTCTACCTTATCCATTCGCTTGCTGGTGACCCATTCCACCATTGGGGTTCTGCCGCCGCCGCATTCCAGATAGATATTTTCGCCGCGAACTCTTTCACCTTCAAAGGCGGGACTATAGGCTACCGGCACCGGTACCTCGGCTATGGTAACTTTCAGGCCCCTGACCTCTATTGCCTTGGCTACTATTTTATCGTGAGGGATGTTGGAGACAACGTGCTCGTAGGTGCAAATTCCCGTGGGCAGTATCTCCGGTATGGGCGTGTCGGCAATGGTGGGGAATCCCCAGTTGACAGCACCGGCGGCGTTAGCATACCACTCATCGGTAACATAGCCCAGAGGCAGCACGAAAGCAAAGGTGCGGTCCTTGTTATAGATAAGTATTTTTCTATAGTCACCGGGTTCAATACCGCCAAAGGACATGGCTACTCTGGTGGCAAAGCCCATGGCAAACACGGTGGCACTGACATCTGGCCCAAAGGATACCAGCCGGGTTGGCCACCCAATCTGCACTCCCGCTTCCAGAAGCTGTTCGGCGAATCTCTTGCTGTTATATTCAGCTGCCATAAAGACGTAGATGTCCTTTTGCTGGAGTTCCTGGGCGATTTTAGCCGCTATTTCATTGGTGGGTGCGGCACCAAGAACACCGGCGAAGCCGGGGGCAGTGCCATCAACAAACTCCATACCTCTCTTTCTGATGATAACGTCATCGGCGGCACCTAGCCAGATGTTGCTGTCGGTGATGTCTTCCTGTTTTGTATAAAAGTCAGGCTCTTCCAGATACCTTATGGCTTCAATTATTTCTTCGGCGAAGAAGGTTGCCATCCCCGCATCAAGGGCTGGCGCCAGATAGGGCAGGGGGTGTACTTCTCTGACCGGTGGCGGGAGCAGGGATTTACATTTTTTCAGTATCGGCTCCATATCACCCAGCTTTTCCACCTTTTTGCCTAAGATACCATAGATTACCGGCAGATAGTAGGCAGTATTGGGGAAGCCGACTGGTTCGTTTGCTCCCCATTTATCCATTGCCCGCTGCCACTTCTCTTCTGCCTGCTTGACAATCTTGTGAGCTCCTCTAATTGCGGCTGAGGCGATGATCTTTGACATGTATTGGACTCCTTACCTGACTTGTTTATGGCGTTTAGACTGATTCCATCTCACGTCTCATTGCCATATCATAGAGAACTCTTTCTCTGGCTTTATCAATACCCAGGGCTTTGCGCTTCTTGTCGATGTGTTCAATCATGAGCCGGGCGGCTTTGATCGGGTCCGGCTCAAATGCCCACATTCCCCCATATATAGCCTCAAAGTCCCTGAACAGATATTCGGTTACCTTTTTGCTACCCAGCGTGGGCCAGGTAACTCCAAACACGGTGAATACTCCTGAACCAACGAAGTACTGACCGATGGAGATGGCTTTTTCACTCATCCACTCCGGGGCAGCCCCGGCGACAGGCAGGTCACTGATGTCGTCACCCAGTCCACCATCCTTGACCATGGCGGTGACGGCTATCAGGATGCGACTGTTGTCAACACAAGAACCCATGTGCAACACTGGCGGTATGCCTACTGCTTCGGACACTGAGGCCAGTCCCTCGCCAGCATATTTGGCGGCTGCCTCCGGCACCATCAATCCTGCCTTGGCACAGGCCATGGCGGCACACCCGGTTTGAAGCACCAGTACATCGTTTTTAATCAGTTCCTTGACCATGGTGACATGACTATCATCGTGCCTGACCCGGGCGTTATTGCAGCCAACCACCCCGGCCACTCCCCTGATACGACCGTTGATAATATTATCGTTTAACGGCCGGTAGGAAGCCCGGAACATCCCGCCCAGCAGGTAGTTGATGGTTTCGTGGCTGAAGCCGGCAATCAGGTCGGTTTTTTTATTTGGAATACGGATGTTTTTCCCTCTATTGGGGAAATTATCAATAGCGGTTTTGATTATATTTTGGGCTGAGTCAGCCGCTTTACGCTCGTCAAACTCCATATGAGTGGTGCCTTCAATCTTGGCTCTGGAGTCAGTGGTGATGATTTTGGTATGGAAGCAGTTGGCGACATCAGCCAGTCCCTGCATGATACACTGGACATCAACCACCATTGCCTCTACTGCACCGGTGACTATTGCCAGCTCCTGCTGCAGGAAATTCCCGGCGATGGGCACCCCGTGGCGCATCAGTATCTCGTTGGCAGTGCAGCACATACCGGACAGGTTTATACCCTGGGCACCTTTGGACTTGGCATATTTAATCATCTTCGGGTCTTGAGCCATGACAGCGAGCATCTCGGCCAGCTGAGGCTCATGACCGTGGATGATAATGTTTACTTCGTCGTCTTTGAGCACGCCGAGGTTTATCTGGCTGTGTACCGGTGCCGGGTTACCAAACATAACATCCTGAAGGTCAGTGGCAATCATGCTGCCTCCCCAGCCATCGGCCAGGGCGGTTCTGGTCCCCTGCAGGAGTAAATTCTGGTAATCCTGGTCAACTCCCATGTGGGTGCGGTGCATTGCCTCTACCACTTCTCTATCTATGCCTCTGGGAGTGACCCCCAGCCGCCGCCATATTTCCTGGCGTTTTAAAGGTGCTCGTTTTAAGAGCAAAAGTTCCCCCTCTTGTTTACCGAACTCGTTCATGAGAGTTTCGCCAGCATCAACAGCTATTTCATTATTGGTGCGGTTGCCGATATTGATGCCAAGGTCCAGGGCTAGTTGCAGGAGTTTCTGCTCGTCTTTGATTTCAAGGCCTGGTGACTCCCCCTTGGCTGCCAGTAGAAAGGCTTCGGTCACCCGGCGACCGTGGTCACTGTGGGCGGCAGCTCCGGCGGCTATCTTGCGGAGGAAATTACGGGCAGCGATAGTCTCCGCCGTAGCGCCACAAACGCCCGTACGCTTCTTCTTCTCTTCGGGTGTTTCCTCTTTTCCTTTGGGTAGTGGCACCCGGCACGGTCCCATGGCGCAGATATTACAGCAGCTGCCCTCGGCACCGATAGGACAGGGCTTCATTGCCTCTGCCCGCTCGAAAACCACCCGCACCCCATCCTGAGCCGCCTTGTCTATCATCTCATTGGTAGCCTGGTCAATGCTTTTGATTTCCTTTTCTGCCATCTTGTTACCTTTCAATCTATGAGCTATGAGGTGGTTAATTCGGCAATCATTTCCCGTACCAGTTTTATTGCCTCGGGATGTCTCATAATTAGCACATCAGCTCCCGCCAGCAGCAGGACCATGGCTGATATAGCTTCCATCAGGATGCCTCTCCTTCTGGCATCTCCCAGCTTGGGGTCTTCTGCTTCCGGGATTTTTACTTCTTTGGTCTTCCATACCTCGCTGGCTATATTGCAGATAATGGGCAACTGGAGCTTATCATCCTGCTGGGTCAGGGCTGCCATTCTCATTCTCTCCATTACTGAATAACAGTATTCAATCCCGTAGCCGATGCCGCTGACAGTGGGGTCCATCACCAGTAATTCCTCGGGAACTCCAAGATTGCCCAGCAGGATATTGAGCTGCTTGGCAAGGTTTATATCTATTGGCGTTGACGCCGCCACGGTATGGTGGTAGGCGATAGCCGTGGCGCCAATTTTCTTGTGGTCCCCTTCCTCAACCGGCCCCAGAATCAGGTCTTTACCCTGGCAGACCTCAGCCACTTTTCGGAAAACCTCGGTATCTTTATCATGGTTAGCCGTACCCCAGACGATGAGCGGGACATCAATGGCATCGGCCACCTTCTTAACCACCTCGGAGGCTTCATCGGCACCTCGGTCAGCTCCATTGGGGTCAGTGCTTACCAGTTGCAGGCATATCATCTCGGCACCGTAGTCTTTGATGCACTTCTTCGCCCAGGCAACCGGGTCGTCAGTTACCCCAGGAAAAGGCTCCAGGGCTGCCTCAGGCCACTCCTCGGGAGGTGAGTCATAAACCTCCATGGCTATTTTCGGCAGATGAGGCATCTCGCCTTCAAAGAGGTGGAAGGGATAGGCGGTTTCACCACCGATGGTTACTGCCTTATCTCCCTTGCCCAGCTTAACCTCTCTAATCTTGCCGCTATACACTGTCTTTGGAATCTCAAAGGCCATGGTGTCTCCTTTGTTCAAGCCGGCGTTTTTCTCTTTTCACTACCAAACCATTCTTTCCCATACCAGTATCTCTCTGCGGTCTGCAGGTATTTCAGTTTTTCCTCCCTGCTCTCCAGTTTGTGCCGCCACTTCCCCTCCTCCGCGCCTGACTCCGGTTTGCCTTCCTTAAAGGGGGCACCCGGTACTTCTACCTTGTCTCTGTCCGGGGCACTTCTGCCCTCAACTTCATATTCCATAGACCTCTCCTTATCAGGCTAGGCCAGCCGCCAGTTTGGCGGCTTTTATCGTATTCATCATAAGCATGGTTATTGTCATCGGTCCCACTCCACCGGGCACCGGAGTTATAGCTTTAGCCTTCTCCTTAACCGCATCAAAGTCAACGTCCCCCACCAGGATGGCTTTGCCTTCCGGGGTCTTGCCAATCCGGTTAACGCCGACATCAATGACCACTGCCCCTTCCTTGACCATGTCAGCGGTGATGGCTTTGGGTCTGCCGGCGGCTACTATTAGTATATCAGCCCGCTTGGTGTGAAAGGAAATATCCCGGCTCCCGGTATGGCACACGGTGACCGTGGCATTAGCTCCCTCTTTCTTTTGGAGGAGCATATTGGCGATGGGTTTACCCACGATATTGCTCCTCCCCACCACTACCACCTCTGCCCCCTCAATTTTAGTTCCAGACCTGATCAGTAGCTGCTGAATTCCATGAGGGGTACAGGGTAAATAATCCGGTTCGCCTATCATCAATTTGCCCACGTTCACCGGGTGAAAACCATCAACATCCTTTTTGGGGTCTATCGCGTAGAGAACCTCGGTCTCATTGATATGCTTGGGCAGGGGTAACTGAACCAGAATCCCGTGAATCCTGGGGTCTTTATTTAATTTGTTTACGAGAGCCAGCAGTTCTTCCTGAGTGGTCTCGGCGGGCAGGTCATGTCTTTCTGAATATATACCCAGGGCGAGGGATGTCCTTTCTTTTCCCCCGACATATGATTGAGACGCCGGGTCCTCACCGACGAGAACGGTAGCCAAGCCCGGCACCAAATTGTGCTTATCTTTGAGTTCGGCAATCTCCTGTTTTAGTTCCTCACGTATCTGTTTGGCAATCTCGGTTCCGCTGATAATCTGGGCTGTCACTTTAACTCCTTTCAAATAGGTCTTGTTTTATAATCTGCCCTTGATTTTTAAGATATTAGTCATTAAATTGTCAACCGCCCTTACCGCTCTGGAGGTATCAGGCAGTTCCAGGAATGACTTTAATTTAAGGTCATATTCGTTTATTTCCTCATCCAGGGGAATGGTAGTAGTGGGCTCAATACCCAGCCTGTCCAGTTCCCTGCTGACCAGTGGGTCTATCTCGTCGGGAACGAAGTTAATTATTACCGATTGCCTTTTTACTGCCAGTTTGAGTTCATTTATCAGGTTCCTCAGGCGGGCAACGGTTCGCACCCCCTTTATTGAATGGTCGGAGACGAGGAGTAACTCGTCAATATTCTGCGTGGTTCTTCGGCTCAGGTGCTCCATCCCCGCCTCATTATCCATAACCATATAGGCATAGCTTTGTGTCAGGCTATCTATGAATTTCCTCAGCAGGAGATTAGGGTAGCAATAGCATTCGGCACCCTCACCCCTCCCCATCGTTAACAGGTCCAGTCCTCTGCTTTCCGCCATAGCGTCATTTAGTTTAAATTCCAGGTAAGCTTCTTTGGTCATTCCGGCAGGAATGTTTATTTTCTCTTTGTTAAAGGTGGCGATTATGGCACCGATAGTCTGTTTGACACTGATTCCCAGGCTCTCACCAAGGTTGGCATTGGGGTCAGCATCAACCGCTAGGATTGGCTTCACCCCTTTCTTTATCAGGTAGCGGATT
>Ga0307379_10012113_pt1 | contig 11262 bp, 4 predicted proteins | sample UN2MG_FD_202237 | JGI IMG/M metagenome (GOLD analysis project Ga0307379, IMG submission 202237) | Soil microbial communities from Risofladan, Vaasa, Finland - UN-2 | ecosystem: Environmental > Terrestrial > Soil > Coastal area > Acid sulfate soil | place: Finland: Risofladan, Vaasa | collected... | reverse complement strand
GGAACGTATATCCCGACAGGTTTGTTGCAGGTTATAATTTCGCCGCAGGCTGCTATTGATGCCGGAGCGCAGTGGCGTGTCGACGGCGGCACCTGGCATGATAGTAACGATATAGAATCTAATCTTGTCGAAGGTGCGCATACGGTTGAATATAAGACGCTCCCCAGCTTCATTGGGCCCAATAGCCAGACCGTCCAGATTAATTATAACCAGACGACCATCACTTCCGGAACGTATATCCCGACAGGTTCATTACAGGTTACAATCTCTCCGCAGGAAGCTATAGATGCCGGGGCTCAATGGCGGATCGATGGCGGCATCTGGCATGATAGTAACGATATAGAATCTAACCTTTTTGTAGGTACGCATACCGTTGAGTATAAGCCGCTTCCCAATTTTATTGAGCCCAATAGCCAGACTGTCCAGATTGAGCAAAATCAGACCACCATCACTTCGGGAACGTATATCCTGACAGGTGCGTTACAGGTTACAATCTTTCCTCAGGAAGCCATAGATGCCGGAGCACAGTGGCGGGTGGATGGCGGAACCTGGCGAGACAGCGGCTCTATAGAGAGTGGTCTTGTCATGGGTCCTCATACGGTTGAGTGTAGCGTGATAGCCGGCTGGGATGAGCCGAACAGCCGGACCGTACAGATTAACTACGCTCAGATCAGAAGTATTAGCTGTATTTATGTCCAGCAGACAGGTTCATTGCAGGTTACAATCTTGCCGAAGGAAGCTGTCGATGTCGGAGCGCAGTGGCGCGTCGATAGCGGTGTCTGGCAAGATAGTGACTATATACAGACCGGTATTCCGATAGGTTATCATTTGGTTGAGTACAAGACCCTCACCAACTGGAATACACCTACTAACGAAATTGTCCAGGTTAATGACGACCAGACGACCAGCACTACGGGAACGTATGTCCCGACAGGTTCATTGCAGGTTATACTCATCCCACAGGCCGCTGTCGATGTCGGGGCACAGTGGCGTGTCGATGGCGGCACATGGCAAGATAGTACCTATATAGAGACCGGCCTTTCGGTTGGTACTCATATAGTTGAGTATAAGCCGATCACAGGCTGGAATACACCTCCTAACGAAACGGTTCAGATTAATCAAGCTCAGAAGACTATCAAGGTCACATCGTATATATCGAAAGAGAATTCATTGCAGGTTACAATCTTGCCGCAGGCCGCTACTGATGCCGGAGCGCAGTGGCGCGTCGATGGCGGTATCTGGCGAGATAGTAATGATATAGAGACTGACCTTGCTATAGGTTATCATTTGGTTGAGTACAAGACGATTACTAACTGGAAAACACCTGCCAGCGAGATAGTTGAGATTGTTTATGGTCAGACAATTACTATAACCGGAACGTACATCCCGACAGGTTCGTTGCAGGTTGCAATCCTGCCGCAGGAGGCCATCGATACCGGGGCACAGTGGCGGGTGGATGGCGGCATCTGGCGGGATAGTAACGATACAGCAACCGGCCTTTCGGCGGCCTTTCATATAGTCGAGTACAAGCCGCTCACCAGTTGGGATACACCCGCTAATGAAACGGTTCAGGTTGATTATAATGAGATAACAACTATTACAGGAAATTATATCCGGCGGGAAGGTTCGTTGCAGGTTACAATCTGGCCGCAGGAAGCTGTAGATGCCAATGCGCAGTGGCGGGTAGACAGCGGCGAATGGTTAGATAGTGACCATATAGAAACTGACCTTTTAGAAGGTATTCATAGGATTGAGTATAAGCCAATCCCCGGCTGGAACAAACCTGCTAACGAAACGCTTTGGATTGATGACGGTCAGACAACCATCACTTCGGGAACGTACATCCGGTCAGGTTCGCTGCAGGTTACAATCCTGCCGCAGGAGGCCATTGGTGCCGGAGCGCAGTGGCGGGTCGATGGCGGCCTCTGGCAAGATAGTAACGATATACAGACTAACCTTCTGCTCGGCGCGCATACCGTTGAGTATAAGCCCATCTTCAACTGGAATGAGCCCAAAAGCCAGACCGTCCAGATTGATTATAATGAGATAACAACTATTACAGGAACTTATATCCAGCATATGGGTTCGCTGCAGGTTACAATCCTGCCGCAGGAAGCTATCGATGCCGGAGCCCAGTGGCGTGTGGATGGCGGCGCCTGGCGGGATAGTAACGATACAGAACCTAACGTTGGTGTAGGTCCTCATACGGTTGAGTATAAACCGTTATTCGGCTGGAATGAGCCGAACAGCCAGACGGTTCAGATTTATTTGGGGCAGACGACTGACACAAGCGGCACTTACATCCGGCAGAGAGGTTCACTGCAGGTTACAATCGCGCCGCAGGAAGCCATAGATGCCGGAGCGCAGTGGCGTGTCGATGGCGGCATCTGGCATGATAGTAACGATATAGAACCTAATCTTGGTGTAGGCCCTCATACGGTTGAGTATAAGCACATCACCAACTTCAATGAGCCGAATAGCCAGACCGTCCAGATTGAGTACGGTCAGATGACCAACACTTCGGGAACGTATATCCAGTCAGGTTCGCTACAGGTTACAATCCTGCCGCAGGAGGCCATCGATGCCGGAGCGCAGTGGCGTGTCGATGGCGGCACCTGGCGTGATAGTAACGATATAGAACCTAACCTTGCCGTAGGTACGCATACCGTTGAGTATAAGCACATCACCAACTGGAATGAGCCGAACAGTCAGACCGTCCAGATTGAGTTCGGTCAGACGGCAGCCACTTCGGGAACGTATATCCCGACAGGTGCGTTGCAGGTTACACTCGCACCGCAGGAAGCCATCGATGCCGGAGCACAGTGGCGTGTCGATGGCGGTACCTGGCGAGATAGCAACTATGTAGAGACTGACCTTCCGATAGGTTCCTATACGGTTGAGTACAAACCCCTCTTTGGCTGGAACGAGCCGAACAGTGAATCAGTTCGGATTGACCACGGTCAGACGACTGCCACAAGCGGAACTTACATCCGTCAGAGAGGTACGTTGCGGGTTATAATCGCACCGCAGGAGGCTATCGATGCCGGAGCGCAGTGGCGTGTCGATGGCGGCATCTGGCATGATAGTAACCATATCGAACCTAACCTTGGTGTAGGCCCTCATACGGTTGAGTATAAGCCGCTCACCAACTTCAATGAGCCGAATAGCCAGACGGTCCAGATTGAGTACGGCCAGACAACTACTACTACCGGAACGTACATCCTGACAGGCTGGTTGCAGGTTAAAATCCTGCCGCAGGAGGCCATCGATGCCGGAGCGCAGTGGCGGGTCGATGGCGGCATCTGGCGGGACAGTAACGATATAGAACCCAACCTTGCCGTAGGTGCGCATACCGTTGAGTATAAGCCTATCACCAACTGGAATGAGCCGAACAGCCAGGCTGTACAGATCAATTACGGTCAGATGACTACCGCTTCGGGAACGTATATCCGGTCAGGTTTACTGCGGGTTACAATCGCACCGCAGGAGGCTATCGATGCCGGAGCGCAGTGGAGGGTCGTTGGCGGCACCTGGCGGGATAGTAATGATACAGAACCTAACCTTGCCATAGGTTCTCATACGGTTGAGTATAAGCCCCTCTACGGCTGGAACGAGCCGAACAGCGAAACAGTCCGGATTGACCACGGTCAGACCACTACCACAAGCGCAACTTACATTCGGCAGAGAGGTTCGTTGCGGGTTATAATCGAACCCAATGAGGCCAACGATATCGGGGCGCAGTGGCGTGTCGATGGCGGTATCTGGCACGATAGCAACGATATAGAACCTAACCTTGGTGTAGGCCCTCATACCGTTGAGTATAAGCCCATCACAAACTGGAATGAGCCGAACAGCCAGACGGTCCAGATTGAGTACGAGCAGATGACTACTACTACCGGTACTTATGTCAAGTCAGGTTTGTTGCATGTTACAATCGCCCCGCAGGAGGCAATCGATGCTGGGGCGCAGTGGCGGGTCGATGGCGGCATCTGGCATGATAGTAACCATATAGAACCTAACATTCCCATAGGTCTACATACGGTTGAGTATATGCCCCTCTTCGGATGGACTGAGCCGAACAGCCAGACCGTCCAGATTAACTACGGTCAGACAACTGCCACGAGCGGAACTTATATCCGCCAGAAAGGTTTGGTGCAGGTTACAATCGCACCGCAGGAAGCTATCGATGCCGGAGCGCAGTGGCGGGTCGATGGCGGCACCTGGCACGATAGTAACGATACAGAACCTAACCTTGATGTAGGTTATCATATGGTCGAATATAAGCCGGTCACCAACTGGGGTAAACCTGATAACGAAATGGTTTTAATTAATCACGATGAAACGACCACCGTTTTGGGAACTTATTTCTCGTCAGGTTCGGTGCAGGTAACAATTTTGCCGCAGGAAGCCATAGATGCCTGGGCGCAGTGGCGGGTCGATAGCGGCCCCTGGCACGATAGTAACGATATAGAAACTAACCTTCCTGTAGGTTCTCATACCGTTGAGTACAAACCTATCGCCGACTTCAATGAGCCGAACAGCCAGACAGTCCAGATTGAGCACGGTCAGACCACAACTATTACCGGTACTTATCGCTATCACACAGGTTCGCTGCAGGTTATAATCCTGCCGCCGGAGGCCAACGATGCCGGAGCGCAGTGGCGTGTCGATGGCGGCGACTGGAGGGATAGTAACTATGTAGAGCCCAACCTTGTGATAGGCTCATACACCGTTGAGTACAAGTCGGCCGGCAACGCCTGGAATATACCTGCTAAGGAAACGGTTCCGATTTTCTATAATCAGACAACCATCATTAACGGGATTTATATTCTACGGACACCTTCAGGGACACCGCCCATAAAGTGGCAAAAGCTCTTTGGTGGAAGCGATTGGGACTATGGCAAGTCAGTTCAGCAGACCTCGGACGGCGGATACATAACTGCCGGCCGTACTTTCTCATCCAGCTCGTTTGACTACGATGTTTATCTGATAAAGACCGACACAAATGGAGATATAATGTGGCAAAACACCTACGGTGGAGGAGATTGGGACTATGGCCAGTCAGTTCAGCAAACCACAGATGGTGGATATATAATCGCCGGTTACACTTACTCCTATGGAGCAGGAGAGTCCGACTTTTATCTGGTAAAAACAGACTCATCCGGAAACAGCGAATGGTACTCAGACTTCGGAGGAGCCAGTTGGGATGAAGGTTATTCAGTTCAGCAGACCTCAGACGGAGGATACATAATTGCCGGTTCAACTTACTCCTTTGGTGCTGGAGGGTACGATGTCTACGTTATAAAGGCCGACTCACGGGGAAGGAAAGTGAACGAATGGACTTATGGCGGGACAGAAGATGACCATGCCTGGTCGGTTCAGCAAACCTCTGATGGTGGATACATAATTACAGGCTACACTTCCTCCTACGGCGCAGGCCAACGCGATGTTTACCTTATAAAGATAGATTCAGTTGGAACAATGCAATGGCAAAAGACCTTCGATGGAAGCGCTGATGACGTTGGCTACTCCGTACAGCAGACAACAGATGGTGGATACATAGTTGCCGGCTACACATCCTACTGGTGCCCCTACGACGTAGGACAACAGTACGATGTTTATCTGATAAAGACCGAGCCAAATGGAAACAGCGAGTGGCAAAAGGAATACCCGGGCAGCGATGACTATTGTAGTGGCGATGAAATAGGCTATTCCGTTCACCAGACCTCCGACGGCGGATATATAATTGCCGGTGAGACTACGTCTTATGGCGCGGGGGCCAAAGATGTTTATCTGATTAGGACTGACCCGAACGGAAATATAAAATGGCAAAAGGCATTCGGTGGAAGCGATCATGACTATGCCGAATCTGTTCAGCAGACCTCAGAAGGCGGATACATAATTGCAGGCTCCACTTACTCCTTTGGCGCATGGCAATGCGATGTTTATCTGGTAAAGGTATGCAGAGATGGCACTTCCTGCGCCGACTTTAACTGCGATGGAATAGTATATTTCGAGGACCTAAATATAATCGCCGAACAATGGCTCCAGGTAGGATTCCCACATGGCGATATTTACCCGGAGGGTGGTGATGGTGTAGTAGACTTCTTTGACTTCTGTGTCCTCGTCCACGATTGGCTTTATGAAAACATCGCTCTTTAGTTGAATGGAATTTAGCGCTCTGGCCCGGCCGAATTGAAGATTGTCATCCCGAGTGAAGTCGAGGAATCTATTAGAAAACGTCATTGCGAAGCCTGCGAAGCTGGCCGCGGCAATCTCAACTTCATAATTCGATATTCCTTGTTCGATATTCTATATTCACCATCCGTCCTCCGCCTTCTGCCCTCTGTCCTTCGTCATCTCTTAATAACCAAAATCTCCAGTTTATCGCCCAGGTATAGCGGTCTCCCTGTGTGGTAATATATCGCACTGAAAAGCCGGCCAAATACCCGCTCGTAGGATTTTTCTGTCGGTTTTACTTGTGCCTCTGCCCCGCTGTGGCGCGGCTTAGAAAGTCTAATCAACCTCCGAAGCAGTCTATGAACAGAAACGTATAAACCGTAACTCTGTGGAATACCATAACTACGAACAGAGAGTTTCTGTATATTATCTTTAAACGGGGAAAAGAGTTTGCGTACAGTCTTGTGTGTAAAGAAATTCGCATGGCACGGAGGTTGGTTGGAAGGAAACGTAGACATTCCAAGCTTAATCGTCAGCGAGCCGTAATTCGGAATATTAAAGTATGCACACCCTCCCGGCTTCAGTATTCTCAGTACCTCTTGAACATAGGGGTGCGGTTGCGCAAGGTGTTCCAGTAGTGCTGTGCTCGTCACTGCTTCAAAATGGTCGCTCTCAAGTGCCGCCTCTTTCAACGTACAGGGAAACACTTCATAACCTTCTGCGGCCTCCGTGGCCCACGGCGATGGGTCCACACCATAGGCCTGCCAGCCGTGTTTTACAAATTCACGCAATAATAATCCATTGCCGCAGCCAACGTCCAAAACTTTGCCGACTCCCGTCTTGCCTGTCACCCGTTCCACAATTTTCCTGAACCACAAACGGTCCACCCATGTCTGAAGTTCTCCGTAACGATGAATCATGTCTGTGCCGCTATGAAAATTCTCAGCCTCAATACGCTCGTCAGAAACGTTGGCGTACACGAATTCACACATAGTACACTTGACCATTTCAGTGTTGTTTAGTGTTCTTTCGTAAACCGGGCTTGAATTACACAAAGGGCACGCTTTCATACCCGCTTTAGAATCATCTTGCATCTTTTTTCCCGTTCCGATACTGCCGCCTCTGCCATGCTGAAGGCAGTGCCCGAATATGCCCGGGCCGTCTCGGCAATGCCGTCAGCCCAATCCATTACGTAGCTGCGAATAATTCCTTGACCGATGGCCGCATCAAAACAATAATTGTGAATACGCCCAAAACCGTGCCATACGGCATGAACGCACAACTAATACAAGCTATGGCAAAACAAAACTTGTAGCATTTCCTGCGTGCGAGGCGCCGGCCGGAAACAATCAGGCAAATCGCCAGCGTCCACCCTAACGTTATAAAAGTCAGAGACATCATCACAAAGAGCAAGCCGAAAAAAACTGGCGGACCACCCCTAAAAGACCCGGTTAGCATCGCTATACCCATAATCAGATGTATAACAGGAATGCACGCGAAAAAGCCGGCAATTCCTCCGACCACATAATGAAAAATTGAAAGCAACTTTAAATGTTCTTCTTCTTTGTTCATCCAAATCCTCCCTTGCACTTTATAATTTGATAATTAACGGCAGTCAATCTTCGCTAATCACCAATCACTAATTTGGTCTTCAGTCTTTAGCCTTTGGCAAGAACAGCGCTTTTCTAAGGACCTTACCGAACTTACTGCCCGCCTTTTTCCTGAGCTGCGCTTTCTCCAGTTCTTCCTCCATAGCTTTGTATTCAGGTATCTCATCCAGCAGCTTCTGTACGTAAGCGTCTCTTTCTTCGTCGCTCATAAAGTTGTCTCTTATCTCCTTCAGCTCCCCACTGTCGAGGAAGAATCCTCCGCACGCGTAACACTCATCCACGTTCACCTCTTTCGTCCTGCCGTACTTGTGCGCGTGCATCGGTATCCCGCACCTTGGACACTGAAGCTGCTCACGCTCAGCCTCATTCACTCGCGGGCTTTTAAGTGCCTCCTCAAGTGCATTGCCGGCTCCTTCGTTATTCTCATCCAACCGTATCAATTCTTGCCAATCGAACCATATCCCTTTGCATCCATTCCTGCACACGTCTACCCTCACACCACCAAAGTTCTCCTCCACCATCAACTTCCCACATACCGAACAATTCATATTTCACCTCCAATTCTAAAATCCATCTTGTTTTCCTTACGACAAAGCAAAACTACATATTCTCACCCTCTCTATTTTTACAAATCCTACAGCCGATTTTCAATTCACACAATAGCCAAACCGACAAGTCCTGTCAAACCAAATTTATCCCGACCGCACCTGTCCTGAGCAACGTCGAAAGAGCGGAGGGAATCCGAGCTATTGCCTTCCTTCGGCGAAATACGATTCTCCCCGAAACATAGTTGACCATCACCACTGGCCGGCTTATACTATGTTTTCTACGAGTACTCTGTAACATCTAATTTGATGGGTGGCAGCCTCAAGTGGGTCCCGCGCCAATTAGGCGTAAGCTTAAGCTCAATTGGTGCCGGACAAGCTTGGGGATGGCTCGGAGTAACTAACGGTAACCACCACACATTTATCGTGTTACAGACCACGAGGCCGAATATGAAATATATCATTACCACAACTGTTTGCCTGCTCTTTATGGCTGGCTGCACGACGCGAAATTTCACCAATACACCGCGTACCGCCATTGAGCAGCTCTTGCTCTCCGCCGCCGTTGACAACGCCGTTGCAAAATTCCACGTCCCTCAGCTTGCCGGCAAAAAAACTCACCTCGACTTTACTAATCTAAAATGCTACGACGCCGAATACGTCAAGGCGGCGGTGCGTGCTCGTTTCGCCCAAATCGGCGCCGACCTCGTCAAGGACCCCGAGCAAGCTGATTATATAGCTGAAATATCTTCGGGCGCACTCGGCACCGAATATAAAAGCTCTCTCCTCGGAATCCCTTCAATTCCTGTCCCCGGCTCACCCACGCCCCTGCCGGAGCTGGCGCTGGCCCGTGGTGTAGAGCAGACGGGAATTGCAAAGCTGCTCGTCTTTATTCACGCCGATGGAGAGGCCGTCACCACAGACCATTATTACGGCAAGGCCGAACGCTCCGAAGGTTTTATTCTCTGCTTCCGGTTCCAACCCACCGATGATGTCCGCAAAGCCTGGGATAAAGCCGACAACAAACTAAAAGCCAAACAAACCGAAAACTAAAATTCCTCCCCTCCTTCATTGCGAGCGAGGCAGCCGAGCGCGGCAATCTCAAAAATAACGAAAAAAATATCCCATAATTCCTTTGCTTTTCACGCCCGGATTTGATATAAATAGATACTGGTCTAATACTTAAGAGCAGCCCTTTTTACTATCGTGCTGCTTTCTCTTGATGAGTTTGCTTTCAGGAGGCCTGAGGTGAGAAACTTATTCTTTAGCGTGTTCTCCATTTCACGGCCCGTTCCCCACATACAAAAACACATCCTTCGGAGGCTAAATATGAAAACGCTCATTACTTTCTTAGCTGTCGCTTTATACTTAGTTTTTCTGTCCTTTCAACCTGCCCTCGCCGGTGCCCCGCCCCTCCAGTAGCAAAAAACCTTCGGCGGAAGTGATCCAGACGAGGGCTATTCAGTTCAGCAGACCTCTGACGGCGGATACATAATTGCCGGTTCCACTTGGTCCTCTGACACAGGGAATTGGGATGTTTATCTGGTAAAGACCGACCCAAACGGAAATGGTGAGTGGGAAAAAACATTCGGGGGAAGTGAAAGGGACTATGCCGGATCGGTTCAGCAAACCTTAGATGGTGGATACATAATCGCTGGCGTCTCTGATTCCTTTGGTGCAGGGAATTTCGATGTTTATCTAATAAAGACCGAACCAAACGGAAATAGCCAGTGGCAAAAGACCTTCGGTGGAACCAGTGATGACTTTGGCTTGTCAGTTCAGCAGACCTCAGACGGCGGATACATAATTGCCGGATATACTGAGATCTATAAAATGGGTAACAATGTTTATCTTATAAAGACAGATCCAAATGGAAATAGCATGTGGCAGAAGACCTTCGGCTGGACCGATTCCGAATATGGCTTTTCTGTTCAGCAGACCTCCGACAGCGGATACATAATTGCCGGCTTTGTTTGGTTGACATTTGGTTCACATTCCGACGTTTATCTGATTAAGACAGATCCAAACGGAATTTTAAAGTGGCAAAAGACATTCGGAGGAATCGATTATGACTTTGGCCGCTCGGTTCAGCAGACCACCGACGGTGGATACATAATTACAGGTTACACTATTTCCTACGGCGCAGGACGCGACGATGTTTATCTGATAAAGACAGACCCAAACGGAATTTTAAAGTGGCAAAAGACCTTCGGTGGAAGCGATGTTGACGATGGCTATTCGGTTCAGCAAACCTCTGACGGTGGATACATAATTGTTGGCTTTACTGGGGGTGTCGGCACCAGCCCAATCCGAGGTGGGGATGTTTATCTGATAAAGACCGATCCAGGTGGAAATAGCCAGTGGCAAAAAACCTTTGGTGGAAGCGATATTGATAGGGGCCATTCAGTTCAGCAGACCTCAGACGGCGGATATATTATCACCGGCTACGTTTCGACCTTCGGCACAGGGAGACGTGATATTTATCTGATAAAACTATGCAGCGACGGCACCCTCTCAGCCGACTTTAACTGCAATGGCACCGTCTATTACGAGGACTTGGAAATACTTCTCGCCCAATGGCTCCAACCGCCGGACATTTTATCTGCTGATATCGCCCCGGAGCTGGGCGATGGTATAGTAAACTTCCTTGACTTCCGCATCCTCGCGAACGATTGGCTCCAAACCTCCATCCCCTAATTCATCGGAATTAAGTTGGGGCTGATTCTTCCCGCGAAATCTGCGAAATCTGTGTCTGATTTTCTTTTTGGCTTGGTGCCTCCGTGGCTAAAATCCCCCCGTGGCCTCTGCGGCTTGAAACAAACACACAATACGCAAACGTGGCTTCGAGCGCAGCGAAGCCACGCTATACGCAAATCACAAGCTGGTCTTAAGGCAGTCCGGCATAAAGCAGCAGGCCGTGTTAGAAC
>Ga0307379_10012112_pt1 | contig 11263 bp, 10 predicted proteins | sample UN2MG_FD_202237 | JGI IMG/M metagenome (GOLD analysis project Ga0307379, IMG submission 202237) | Soil microbial communities from Risofladan, Vaasa, Finland - UN-2 | ecosystem: Environmental > Terrestrial > Soil > Coastal area > Acid sulfate soil | place: Finland: Risofladan, Vaasa | collected... | reverse complement strand
GGCGACGTCGCGCGGCTGCTGGGCCCATCTCCATCGTCGGGCCCGGACGCCGCCGGGGCCGAGCATCTCGCGGGCGACGCTGTACAGCAGCCGTACGCGGTCGGGCGGGACGAATTCCTGGTGATATGGGTCGGCGCTGATCGAGACCCGCATCATGCCCGCCTGGCGGAGGGCACCCAGCCGCCGACGGACCAGGTCCTGGGTCGTGGCCCAGAAGGCGTTGGTCTCGACGTACCCGATTCCCGCCAGCCCCGCCTCGCGGGCGGCCGCCACGATGGCCAGGAGGCGGTCGAAGTCGCCGAACGGCTCGCCCCCGCCCAGGTGGACGCCCTCGGCCGGAACGCCCAGTCGCGCGAGCGCCGCCATGTGCCCCGCGGCGGCATCGACGCTCATCCAGTCCGGCCGCTCCGGGCCGGCCGACACGTAACAGTGCCGACATCGGGCCGGGCACCAGTCGGTGACCAAGAGCCCCGCGGCCCGCAGCGGCATGAAGTCAACTTGCGCCATGGGGCCATTATACCGGAAGATGGCCGTTCGCAAGGCGCGCGAGAGCCGAAGGTTGCAGAGCGGGCCGGCGCCGCCTATAATCCGGCGGAGGAAATCCCGGGGAGACGGCGATGCCAGCGAGTCCCGAAATCCTGAGCCGCGACGTCGTCTACACCGGCCGCAGGGTCACGCTCGAGGTCCACCACGTCCGCGACGCCCGCGGCCGCGAGACCACGCGCGAGGTCATCGTCCATCCGGGGGCCGTCGCCATCCTGGCCTTTCCGCAGGACGGGCACGTTCTGCTGGAGCGCAACTGGCGGTACACGGTGGGCGCGGCGATGATCGAAATCCCGGCCGGCACGCTTGTGCCCGGCGAAGACCCGGCCGCCTGCGCGGCACGCGAACTGGCCGAGGAAACCGGCTACCGCGCGGGCCGGCTGGAACCGTTGATCTCGATCCACCCGAGCCCGGGCGTGCTGGCCGAGCGGTTGACGGTGTTTCTGGGCTTCGACCTTCGTGAGGGCCGGCCGGCGCTCGAGGCGGGCGAGCAGATCGAGACCCTCCTCGTGCCGGTGGACGAGGCGCTGGCCATGATCCGCGACGGCCACATTACCGACGCCAAGACCATCGTGGCCCTGTTGTTCTGGAACGCGTGGCGGCGGGGGGCGTCCAACGCCGTGAAAGGGAACGCCTGATGGCCTGGCACACCACCTGGAACGACCCCCCCCAACGCCGGTCGGGCTGGCTGGTGGACCGCGGCGGGTTCTTTCCGCCCGGCGTCAAACTGGTGCTCATCGTCACGGTGGGCGTGTACTTTCTCGACGTCTTCACGGCCGGGGCGCTGACGAAGTGGGGCGGCCTGTCGGTGCGGCACCTGATGCACCTTCAAGTCTGGCGGCTGTTCACGTACATGTTCCTGCATTCGTTGGGCGGCATCGACCATATTCTCTGGAACATGTTCATCTTTGTGATGCTCGGCGCCACGCTCGAGCGCCAGTTGGGTGCGCGGCAGTTTCTATGGCTGTACGTCGGCTGCGGCGTCGTGGGCGGCGTGTGCGAGGTGGCCTTCAACCTGGCCATGCATTTTGAGTACGGCGGCTTCATGACGCGAGGCGGGCCGATGACGTTTCTCGACATCCCCGCCGTCGGCGCGTCGGCCGGGGTGGCGGGTGTGCTGGTGGCGTTCGCCGTCATCAACCCGCGGGCCGTGTTCCTCCTGTTCTTCATCCTGCCCATCCAGGCCCGCTGGCTGGCCATCGTCTACGGCGTCATCGAGACGCGGCACATCGTGCTCGGGCTGCGAACCGGGTGGATCGACGGCGTGGCCCACGCCGCGCACTTCGGCGGCATGGCCCTGGGATTCATCTGGATGAAGTGGGGCGCGCGGATTGTCGCCGCCCTGGGCCAGCGCGCCCGGCGGACGCGACCCCATTCCATCGGGCGGAGCCGGACCGACGAACAGGCCGAGGTCGACCGCATTCTCGACAAGATCCACCAGTCGGGCATCGACAGCCTGACGACCCGCGAAAAACTGTTCCTCCAGGAAATGGGGGGCAAGTACCGCGACCGTTGAACGCCCCTTGTCGCGCGGCGGCCTTCCCAGGCCGCCGCGGAGTCGTTGCGAAAGGGGGTGCTGGTGGCCTGGGAAGGCCACCAGCCGGGAGTCTTGGGATGGTTTCCAGGCGGTCCGCCGGAGGGCACCTGATGCGACCCGTGGCTCAACCAGCCGGTACCGGCACGATAGGGGAGGGCCCATGAAACGCATCCCGGTTCGCATGGCCAGCATCGTGGCCACACTGGGCCCGGCCTCGTCGGACGAGGCGACGCTGGGGCGGCTGATCGACGCCGGCATCGACGTGGCGCGGCTGAACTTCGCGCACGGAGACCACGCCACCCACGCCGAGGTCGTGGCCCGCCTGCGCCGCCTGGCCGAGGCGCGGGGTCGGTACGTGGCAGTGCTTCAGGACCTGGCCGGGCCGAAACTGCGCCTCACGGTCCGCGGCGGCGACCCCGTGCCGGTGAGCCGCGGCGGGCGCATCGTCCTGCATCGGGCATTGCCCGAGGCCGGCGGGCCGGCCGACCTCGCCCCCACCTGGCCGGGCCTGGTGGACGACGCTGCGGTAGGCGAGCCCATCCTCTTCGGCGACGGGGCCGTCCGCACCCGCGTGGCCGAGAAGGCCGCCGACCGGCTGGTTCTGGAGTGCGAGGACGACGGGGCGCTGGCCCCCGGCATGGGCATCAACGTGCCCGAGACGCACCTCAGCCTGACGGCAATGACCGACCGCGACTGGCGCGACCTGGAGTGGGGCATCGCGCACGAGGTCGAGTACGTGGGACTGAGTTTCGTCCGGTCGGCCGACGACGTCCGGGCCGTCAAGGCGTTCATCGCCAAGGCGGGGGCCGACGTCCACGTCATCGCCAAGATCGAGAAGCCCCAGGCCGTCGACGACATCGACGCCATCCTGGCCGAGAGCGACGGCCTGATGGTGGCCCGCGGCGACCTGGGCGTCGAGATGGACGTGGCCCGGGTGCCCATCATCCAGAAAGACCTGATTCGCCGGGCCGCCGCAGCGGCCATGCCGGTCATCACGGCCACGCAGATGCTCCAGTCCATGATGAACGAGCCGCGGCCCACCCGGGCCGAGGTCTCCGACGTGGCCAACGCCGTCTTCGACGGGTCCGACGCCGTCATGCTCTCGGGCGAGACCGCCGTCGGCCGATACCCCGTCCGGGCCGTCGAGATGATGGACCACATCATCGACCTCTCGGAAGACTACGCCGACCGGGCCGCCTGGCCGGCCCCGTCGGCCGTCCAGGACCGTTACGTCTGGAGCGAGCGGGCCATCGTGGTGGGGGCGTCGGGCATCGCGCGGCACCTGGAGGTGGCGCTGGTGGTCGTTCTGACGCACAGCGGGGCCACGGCGTTGCTGGTGTCGAAGCAGTGGCTGGGCGTGCCGATTCTGGCGGTGAGCGATTCGGTCCGCACCTGCCGGCGGATGGCGCTGTACCGGGGGGTCGTGCCGGTCCACTCGCCGGCCTTCATCCGCAACGAAGACGTTGCCTCCCAGGTGGAGCGGATGGCCCTCGATCGGAAATTGGTTGCTCCCGGCGACCGAATGCTTATCATCAGTGGGTACTTTCCCGGGCAGCCGGGCAGCACCGACATGTTGCGGGTGCATACCGTTTCGGGCTCCGAGGCGAGGAACAGCCCATGAAACAGGCGCTGACTCTGGCGTGGCTGGCGGCGGCGGTGGCCGTGGCCGGTTGTGCCACGGTGTCGTCGGGACGGTTCAGCAACCCCATGACGTTCAGCGACACCGATCCCACTGTCATCGAGCACGTCGCGCGGCGGACGCTGCTGGAACTGCGGTTCGACACCGAGTACCCGGAGGCAAGCAAGGGCCGCCTGGCCACCGATTCCCTGACCGGGGCCTCGTGGTTCGAGTTCTGGCGCCTCGATACGGTTGGCGCGATGCAGAGCCTGGAATCGAGCATCCACACGATCCGCCGCCGGGCCACCGTCAACATCTCGCCCAAGGACGGCGGGGCCCAACTCTCTGTCAAGGTGGTCAAGGAACGCAAGAGCGCCCCCAATACCGGCCCGCACACCATCGCCGAGACGTACAACCTCTACAGCCCCGAAGACACCGACCTGATGCGCCAGAACGAATTGGCCCCCACCGACTACGAGTGGGTCGGCATGGGCCGAGACGAACTCCTCGAACAGAGCATCCTCGAACGCATCCTCGCGAACCTGAAGTAGAGGCTCTTTCAAGCCGACTGTTGCGCGTGCCCCCGCTTGGGGAGTTCTGTTTCCAGGAAGGTTGTATCGCTTTCTCCAGCCGTGTGCTACGGTCGGCTTGTCCGATCGTGTTCTCGGCGTGGCACGTAACCCTTGTGGCCTGATGCTTCCCTTCCCATGCGGTTTCGGTTATCTTAGCCCGCGCTCTCGCCGCGGGGGCGGCGGTCCAGGGGTCCCTCGGAACGCACAAGATGAAACGCAGGTGGTTGACGGCCGTGCTGGCAGTGGTGGCGATCGGGCTTGCAGCCTGGCTCGCCTTTCCCGGGGACCCGGCCGGCCGCCTGGTCTCGGCCTACGCCGACAATCCGAAACTGGCCCCGCAGGTCGTCCACTTGGGTCCGGAGGCCGTGGCGCCCCTGTGCGAGGCGCTCGAGCGGCTGCCGGTGTCGGGCCTTACCGAGGCCCAGGGCCGCGCCATGGTCAACTACGTGGTCGCGCTCGATGCCATCGCCGCCGGGTGGCCGTACACGACGGGCCAATCGATGCCCGTCTTGCTGCGCATGCTCCAGCGAATGAAGGACGACGCGTCGCGGCGGCTGCTGGTGGACACGGTCGGGCGGTCGTTCAAGCAGTCGGCGGTCTCGCCGATGCTCGACGTCCTCGAGGATGAGTATCGGCTGCCCACGTCCGACGCCGCCGTGCCGCTGCCGAGCGAGCCGACCGTGGCCGAACTGCTGAGGCGGATGGGGCCGGCCCGGTGTCTGCCGGTGCTGGAGGCGCGGCTCCAGGCGACCGGGACCGACTTCCGCCGGCCGCTGGTGCGGATGATCGTGGTCTTCGCGCCCGACGAGCAAGCCGGGGCCGTCCTCGCTCGGGCCCTTGCCGAGGAGAAGGACGCCGAGCGGCGGGCATGGATCGAGCAGACAATCGCCGGCCTGCCCGACGAGGCCAAGCCGGCAACGCCGTGAGGATTCCCGGGCCATGACCACCCCCGCGATGAAACAATATCGCCAGATCAAGGCCCAGTACCCCGACGCCATCCTCTTCTTCCGGATGGGCGACTTCTACGAGCTCTTCCACGACGACGCCCGCGTCGGCTCGAAGGTCATGGGCATCGCCCTGACGAGCCGCACCAAGGGCCCCAACCCCATCCCCATGTGCGGCGTGCCGTACCATGCCGTCGATGCGTACCTCGCGAAGATGATCCGGGCCGGGTACCGCGTGGCCATCTGCGAGCAGATGGAGGACCCGGCGCTGGCCAAGGGGCTCATCAAGCGCGACGTCTCGCGCCTGGTGACCCCCGGCACGCTGACCGACGACGCGCTGCTGGAGGACAAGGAGAACAACTTCCTCGCGGCCGTGCACCTGGACGGCGAGCGGGCGGGCCTGGCGTGGGTCGACCTCTCGACCGGCGGGTTCTGGGTCCGCGACGTGGCCCGCGACGCCGTCGTCGACGGCCTGGTGCGTTTGCGGCCGCGCGAGTGCCTGTTGGCCGAGGGCGCCGGCGACGCCGACCCGGACCTGGTCCGGGCGATTCGCGAGAGCACTGGTGCGGCCACGACCGAGCGATCGGCCTTCGTGTTCGACCGCCAGGAGGCCGTCCGCATCCTGACGGCCCACTTCGGCACCGATTCGCTCGACGGGTTCGGCGTGTCGGACCTGGCCGAGGGCCTCTCGGCGGCCGGCGCCGCCATCGACTATCTCCAGGAGACGCAGCGAACGGGCCTGGGCCACATCCGCCGCATCGAACGCGTCGAGAGCGGCCGGTGGCTGTACCTCGACGAGACGACCCAGCGGAGCCTGGAACTGGTGGAGACGCTGCGCGAACGCCGCCGCGAGCACAGCCTGCTGTGGGTGCTCGACCGGACCCAAACGGCGATGGGCGGCCGGCTGCTGAGGCGGTGGATCAACTTCCCGCTGGCCCGGGCCGACGACATCCGCGAGCGGCTCGACGCCGTCGAGGAACTCGTCCAGGGCACGGACCTGCGCGAAGACCTTGCCCGGCGGCTGGCCGACACCTCCGACGTCGAGCGGATCGTCGGCCGCGTGGCCACCAGCCGCGCCATGCCCCGCGACCTTCTTGGCCTGGGCCGCACGCTGGCGGCCCTGCCGGCCGTCAAGGCACGCCTGGCGGCACGCGAAAGCGACCTGCTGAACCGCCTCGAGAAGGCCCTGGACCTGTGCGGCGACGTCCGCGAGGTCGTCGACGCCGCCATCGCCGACGACGCGCCCCTGCGCCTGAGCGACGGCGGTGTCATCAAGGCAGGTTATCACGAGGAACTCGACCGCCTGCGCGACGTCGGCTCCACCGGTGCCCGGTGGTTGGCCGAGTTCCAGGCCCGCGAGGCCCAGCGCTCGGGCATCGCGACCCTGCGCGTCGGGTTCAACAAGGTCTTCGGCTACTACATCGAGGTCACCAACACGCACCGCGACCGCGTGCCGGCCGACTACATCCGCAAGCAGACCCTGAAGAACGCCGAGCGGTACATCACGCCCGCCCTGAAGGAGCACGAGGTGGAGGTGCTCTCGGCCGAGGATAAGGCCAAGGCCCTGGAGGTCCGCCTCTTCGAGGAGGTTCGCGGGCGCGTCGCGGCCGAGACCGAGCGGCTCCAGCGCACGGCCCAGGCCCTGGCCGAGATCGACGCCCTGGGCAGCCTGGCGCGCGTGGCGGCGGAGCGCGGGTACGTCAAACCCACGATCGTCGACGAGCCCGTGCTGGATGTCCGCGACGGCAGGCACCCGGTGCTGGAGCAAGTCCTGGGGTCGGAGTTCGTGCCGAACGACGTGGCTCTGGGCGGCGAGGCGCCGCGCATCGGCATCATCACGGGGCCGAACATGGCGGGCAAGTCGACCTACATCCGCCAAGTGGCCCTCCAGGTGCTCATGGCCCACATGGGGTCGTGGGTGCCCGCCCGCCACGCCGTGGTGGGCCTGGTGGACCGGATCTTTACGCGCGTGGGCGCGGCCGACGAGCTGGCCCGCGGCCGCAGCACGTTCATGGTCGAGATGACCGAGACCGCCAACATCCTCAACAACGCCACCGATCGTAGCCTCGTCATTCTCGACGAGGTGGGCCGCGGCACGAGCACGTTCGACGGCGTGGCCCTGGCGTGGGCGGTCACCGAGCACATCGCCCGCCGCACCCGGTGCCGCACGCTCTTCGCCACCCACTACCACGAACTGACCGACCTGGCCGATGTGCTCGACGGCGTGGCCAACTTCAACGTGGCCGTGCGCGAGTGGCAGGACGAGGTGGTGTTTCTGCACAAGATCGTCGAGGGCGGCACGGACAAGAGTTACGGCGTCCACGTGGCCCGGCTGGCCGGCGTGCCGCGCGAGGTCGTCGAGCGGGCCAAGCACATCCTGGCCGACCTGGAGGCGTCCCACCTCGACTCCTCCGACCGGCCGCGCATCGCGCCGGCCGAGCCGGGGCTGCCCGTGCGCGAGGTTCAATTGACGCTGTTCGAAGGGCAGGGCGCCGCCCTCATCGACGAACTCCGCCGCCTCGACCTCGAGACCATGACACCCATCGACGCCTTGAACAAACTCAAGCAACTCCGCGACGGCCTCTGAGATGCGGGCGACGGGGCGGGTGTGCCGCTCCCTTACGGTCGCGGCTCGGATAAGGCACAACCCCGCCGCCATAGCCGTATCCGAGCCGCGCCCATCGTGTTTGGCCCGCGACAGCCGTATCCGAGCCGCGACCATCGTGTTTGGCCCGCGACAGCCGTATCCGAGCCGCGACCGTAAGGGAGCGGAAGGCCGCCGAGGCTTTGTGTTGACACCCCGCGTGCCGCCTGACACAATAAGACGTGGTAACCGGAACGACTCGGACGCGGAGCACCCGTCCAGCAGGGAGACCAAGGAACCATGGCCACTGACAAACTGTACACGGTTCAGGAGGCGGACGACGTGACGCTGGTCACGTTTCAGCAGAGCCACATTCTCGACGCCATGACGATCGAGAGCATGTCGACGACCCTCAAGGAACTCATCGGGACGTCGGAGGCGGGGAAGTTCATCTTCAATTTCGCCCGGGTCACGTACCTGTCGTCGAGCGCCCTGGGCATGCTCATCGGTCTTCAGCGGCGGGTCGCCCAGCGGAAGGCCATCGTCAAACTGGCCGGCATCCACGACGACATCATGGAGGTTTTCCGCATCACCCGGCTCGACACTGTCTTCGACATATACCGCGACGGCGCCGCCGCGCTGGAGGCCTTCCGGAAGAACCTGTAGCGGGGCCCCGGCGACGTGCCGGTCTCGCTGCAGCCGGGCGGTGTCGGGGATCGCTTCCCGCGGAGGAGGCCGACATGCGCGACGCGGCACCCGACGTCCTGCTCGAGCGCCAGCCGCGCGGGCCCGTCGAGGTCCTTGCGGTCCGCCGGGCCGAGGTCATCCAGGCCGACACGATCGAGCAACTCGGCCGCGAGATCCGCCAGGCCTTCGACGCGTCCGACGCCGTGGGTTTCGTGCTGGACCTGGCGCGGGTACGGTTTTTTTCGAGCGGCGCGCTGGGACTCATCATCCACCTTCGGGCCCAACTGGCCGAGCGCGGCCGGCGGCTCGTCATGGCCGGGGCAACGGGCGACGTGGCCCACGTCCTGGAGTGCACGCGGCTGGCCCAGGTCATCCCGATTTACACGACGGCCGACGAGGCCGTGCGCGACATCGGCTGTGGGCCCGCCGCCGGCCCCTGACGGGATGCCGGCCTCAGCGCCACATGCCGGGAAATGGAGGTAACGCCGCCGTGCCCCGAAGCGAACTCTACACCACGTGCAGCATCGACCCGGCGATGGTCGTCGTCTTCAAGCCCCACGGCATCCTGGATGCCGACGTGGTCGATCGGATTGGCGATGCGCTGAAAGAACTGGGCGAACATGCCCACGAGACGAAGTTCGTCTTCGATTTCTCGCGGGTCGAGTACCTCTCGTCGAGCGCCCTGGGCATGCTCATCGGCCTCCAGCGCAACTTCGCCCAGAAAGACCGCGAGATGAAACTCGTCGGCATCAACGACGAGAACAAGGAAGTCTTCCGCATTACCAAACTCGACCGCGTCTTCGACATCTACGACGATACCAAGGCCGCGCTCGAGGCGTTCCGCAAGCACCAATGACTCGACCGGACGCCGGTGACGCGTGGGGGGGACTCGAGCGCCGCCTGCCGCACCGGCAGTTTCTGGGTCTTCCGGGCGGTCGTTTCCCGCGACCGTGGATACCGGCCTATGCCTGACACCTGGACCATACGCAACGCCGCGCTGCTCGACGACCGCCACGACCTGGCGCCGGCCGACGTCCGCCTCGTCGGCGGTCGCATCGAACGCATCGCCCCGCACCTCGCGCCCGCCGCCAACGATCTCGACGCCACCGGCCTCGTGCTGGCGCCCGGCTTCATCGACATCCACTGCCACAGCGAGTTCGCGGCACTGGTGTACCCGCGGGCCGAGAGCAAGGTGCTGGCGGGCGTCACGACCGACGTCTCGGGCAACTGCGGCGTAAGCCCGTTTCCGCTGGTGGGCGAGTTCCGCGACCGGCGCCAGGCCGATTGGGCCCCGCACGGCCTCGCGATCGACTGGCAATCGGCCGCCGATTACTTCGACCGGGCCGAGGCGTCGCCGTGCAGCGTCAACCGGGCGATGGTGGCGGGGCACGGGGCCCTGCGGGCCGCCGTCATCGGGTACGCCGACCGGCCGTCGTCGCGCGAGGACCGACGCCGGATGCGCGGCCTGCTGGTCGAGGCCCTGGAGGCGGGGGCCTTCGGCCTCTCCTCGGGCCTCATCTACCCACCGGGCTGCTACGCCGACGTCGACGAACTGGCCGACCTCGCCCGCTGCGCCGCCGAGGCGGGCGGATACTACACCAGCCACATCCGCAGCGAAGGCGACGGCCTGCTCGAGGCTATCGACGAGTTCCTGGCGGTGGTGGCCCGTTCGGGCGCGCGAGGCCAACTCAGTCACCTGAAGGCGTCCGGCGCCGCCAACTGGGCCAAGGTGCCCCAGGCCATCGGCCGCCTCCGCGACGCCCGCGCGCAGGGCCTTGCCGTCACGGCCGATCGGTACCCGTACCTGGCCAGCATGACCGACCTCGACTCGCTGCTGCTGCCCAATTGGGCGGTGGAGGGCGGCCGCGACGACGAACTGGCCCGCCTGACCGATCCCGCCACCCGCCGCCGCCTGGCCGACGACATCCGCCACCGCCACCCGGAGCCCGACTACTTCGCGCGGATCCTCGTGGCGTCGGTCAGTCCCGACGCCGACCAGGGCGCCGTCGGCCAGACGCTCCAGCAGTTGGCCGACGCCGCCGGCCGCGACCCTCTCGACGTGGCCTTCGACCTGCTCGTCCAGCACCGGACGCAGGTGAGCGCGACGTACTTTTCGATGAGCGAGGAGAACCTGCGAACCATCCTGACCGAGCCGTACGTGGCCATCGGGTCCGACTCGGGCCTGCGCCATCTGCCCGGCGAGACGCCGGGGCAGGGCCCGCGCGGCTTGGCTCATCCCCGGGCGTACGGCACGCCCGCCAGGTTCCTGGGCACGTACGTCCGCGACGCCGGCCTTATGGGCTGGCAGGAAGGCATTCGGCGCCTGACCAGCCTGCCGGCCGACGTCGTGGGCCTGACCGACCGCGGCCGCCTGGCCGAAGGCGCCTGGGCCGACCTGGTCGTGTTCGACCGCGAGGCCGTTCGCGACCGTGCCACGTACGAGCGACCCACGGTGCCGCCCGACGGCATCCGGCACGTCTTCGTCAACGGTGCGGCGGTCGTGGCCGATGGCAACCACACGGGCGCCCTGCCGGGCCGGGTCCTGCGACGAGGTGTTTCATGAAACCACGGATTGCCATCACCGCCAGCCTGGGCGAGGTCGAGGGCGGCCGCCGTATCCACCTGCCCATCACCTACGCCGACGCCGTGGCGGCCGCCGGCGGCACGCCCGTCATCCTGGCGCCTCCGCATGATGCCGCCTGGGCCAAGGATCTTCTCGGCGTGGCCGACGCGCTCCTCCTGGCCGGCGGCCCGGACCTCGACGCCCAGGCCTGGGGC
>Ga0307379_10012108_pt1 | contig 11263 bp, 6 predicted proteins | sample UN2MG_FD_202237 | JGI IMG/M metagenome (GOLD analysis project Ga0307379, IMG submission 202237) | Soil microbial communities from Risofladan, Vaasa, Finland - UN-2 | ecosystem: Environmental > Terrestrial > Soil > Coastal area > Acid sulfate soil | place: Finland: Risofladan, Vaasa | collected... | reverse complement strand
AATCCCATGGGCAAAATGGTCTGCAGGCGATATTACAATTAAAACGCAAGTCTGTCAGGTCAAGCAGAGATATTCGGAGCAAGAGATATTCGTTGTCGGCGCGCGCGTGACACTCAATAACATGGGTGACGAAACAAGGGACATCGGCCTTTACGCGGCTCTGCGCCCGCTCGGGCCGGCCGGTTTCGATGTGAAAGAACTCGAGGTCGGCAGAGAGTCTGACGCATTACTCGTGGAAGGCCATGCAGCGATTGTAGCAACGGAAAAACCCTCAACGGCCGGCGTCTTATCAACTGATACGATTGGTGAGCTTGCTCTCGTTGGCCGGATGGCCGATCAGAAACAGGCGAATTCGCAGGCCGGCGACTGCTCCGGGGCCCTGTACTATGACCTGAGACTTTCGCCGGGAGACAATAAAACGCTTGGTTTTGTCTGTCCGGTCCTGCCCGGTCGCCGGGCGGTGGGGCACCTATGGGACGGCGCGAGTGAATGGGCTCAATTCGACTTAGCCCAACTGAATCCATCCTCCGGCGGGGCGTTACAGCCCAACCCCGGATTGGAGCATTATCGCGGAATCAACGTTTCGTCTTTGTTCGCTGAGGCCAAAGAGTACTGGAAGCAACTGACCGAAAGGATAAACCTCGACCTGCCGGATGCACGCTGGGAGGGTGCGCTTGCCGCGATTATAGCTCACGCCGCGATGGAGATGAACGAAGGGGCGCCGGATGTTGCCGTCGTGAATTATAACGTCTTTAACCGTGACGGCATGTATGTGGCGAATATTTTTCAGAAGTCCGGCAATATACATCTCGCCGTTGAAGCAATCAACTATTTCACTAAACACCCTTTCAACGGCCGGTCGTATCCCGAAGCTGATAATCCGGGCCAGATTCTCTGGGCCATGGGACAGCAGTGGCAATTTACTCAGGACAAGGAGTGGGCCCGGCATATTTATCCATCGGCACGGAAAATCGCTGAGATGATAGAATATTACCGAACGACAAGCGGGCCGCACTGGGTGCAAATGGACAGCCTGGATTTTGGACCGGCGCTGCCAGAGGAAACACGCAGAGAATTGAAGCCGGGCAGGTGCGACGGCAATCATCCCGAATACACCGAAGCCTTTGACATCGCCGGTCTGTACGGTGCGGCAATTCTCGCTGATGCGGTCGGTGAATCCGCCGAGGCGGCCGGGTGGAGAACTCTCGCCGAGCGCCTGCTCGAAACGTATGATAAGAAGTTCGGCGATAATCTCAGAAACCAATACGGCAGCTATTCGGTTCTGTGGCCTTGCCGGCTTTATCCGCCGGATAGCGGCAGGGCACACGAGCAGTTTAGAGAAATCGGCGGGCAGGAGCCGGGTGGTTGGCGATATTTTGCGCTTGCCAAAGCTCATCAGGGATTGTTGGCCGGCAACCGACAAGCCGGTTATGCTACACTCCAACGGCATCTCGAACACGAACAGATGAAGGGATGGTACGCCTTCGATGAGGGCGGTAAAAGCGGCTCTGGCGGGTGGGGCCGGCTGCGCACCACGTGGAACGGAAACGTCGCTATGCCGCATGGCTGGGCTATCGCCGAACTCTGGCTGTTGATGCGGGACTGCCTGGCGTTCGAAAACGACCAGCATCTGATCCTGCTGTCGGGCGTCCCGCCGGCATGGTTTACCCATAAGGACGGCATCAGGATTGAAAGCCTGCCTACGTATTTCGGCAAGCTGAATCTGTTGTGGAAGCCCGGGCAGGGCGGAGCAACGTTAAGTCTTGGCGACAAGGTTATACCTCCGAAAGGTTTTTTGCTGCGCCTGCCGGAATCACTGGAGGCAAAAGTATCTGTGAACGGCCGGAAGATCTCAGCCGTGACGGCCGGCCAGTTCATTCTTCCGCCGCAGACGAGACAGGCTCACATCAGCTTTAACAGATAAACTCAGGCGGGTAATGAAAACGTAGAATTTGCCGTACGCATTCATATTTACCGTGAAATTGCTGGTTAATTACCGGACGATTGAGTACAATTCAGAGTTAGGTCACAGTTTTGTAGGACTCTTTGTCTTAGAATCGAAGGAGAGCAAATCATGCAAAAAACTGAAAAGGTAACGAGGCGTCAATTTATTAAAGCTTCGATTGGAGCAGCTACGGCTTTTACAATCGTACCGAGGCACGTTCTGGGAGGCCCGAACCATACACCGCCCAGCGAAACTTTCGGCGGGGCACTGATCGGCTGCGGTGGCCGGGGCAACGGCACATTTAACGCAATGGGGCTGGAGGCCAAAAAACTTGCCATATGCGACGTGAAGTTTGTCGGCAGGGAAGACAACAAGACCATATACAAGGACTTTCGCCGCGTGCTGGAGCGTAAGGACATCGACGTGGTCGCGATCGCAACACCGCCTCACTGGCACGCTCTGATCTCCATCGCGGCAATGGAAGCCGGCAAGGATGTCCTCTGCGAGAAACCGATGACACGGTTCATCGCCGAGGGCCGTGCCGTAGCCGAGGCCGAGAAACGCTACAATCGCATCTTTCAGGTAGGGACATTCGGAAGGTTCGACCGCAGCAGGAATCCAAACGACATCCTGATTCACAAGATTATGGCGAGCGGCCTTTTGAAGAAAAACTGTAAGGGTGTGCATATCAAGAGCGGCGGCCTGAAGGTTAAGGAGTGGAGCGGGATGGTTAACGCCCAGCCGCAGCCGATACCGAAGAGCCTCGACTGGGATTTCTATTGCGGCCCTTCGCCGCTGAGGCCCTATCACCCTCATCGCCATGGCGGCACGCATCGCGGCTATTGGGACTACGAAGGAGGGGGCCTGACCGATATGGGACAGCACCATTACGACCCGGTTCAGTGGGTCTATGCCAAGGACGACACCAGCCCGGTTGAGATAGAAGCATACTCGCCGCCGGCACATCAAGAAGCTTGCGGTATGTGGGGCTGGGTCGAGTTGAAATACGCCGACGGGATGACGTTCGTTTTTGACAGCAGGGAATGGGGCGAGCCGTACAACCGTAAGCAGGCCCGTGAAGTTCTCCTGAGCGATTTGAGCGAAGAAGACCAGAAGAATATTAAGGAGATGCCGGATCCGGAGCCGCTTGTCAGCTTTGCCGAAGCGGTTAAAACTCGAAAACGTGCCGGCGGCAATGCCGATGCGGCTAATCGAAGCGCGACACTGATGCATCTGGCAAATATCGCCATCCGTACCGGGCGAAAGCTTCGCTACGATCCTGTCAAAGAACAATTCATCGGCGACGAAGAAGCCAATCGGCTGGTCAACCCGCCTATGCGGGCGCCCTGGCACTTATAAGAATCTTCGAGCAGACTTAGTCTGTAGAAAGGATAATGATTATGGCAAAACAATCTTCCGCTCTTGCAGAACTTATCAACAGGCTTCCTGATCCGGATGAACGGGGCCTGCTCAGCAATATCGACAAGGAAACAGTAGATAGCGCTGTCTCTCAGATAAACGAAGGCGGCCGTAAAAGTCTCCGCGCCCTGATTGGTATGCTTGTCGAACCCGGCCGGGGAGATGACGTCAAACCGCGATACGCACTTCATTGTTTAGCCGTGCAAATGTGCAACTCGGACGAAGAAAAATCCCGGCGGGTATTTACACGAACACTGGCCATGCAGCTTGGCGGCGACAAACCCAAAGCCGTTCAGAAGTACCTGATCCGGCAGTTACAGGTAGCCGGCGGCAAAGAGGTCGTTCCCGCACTCGGCAAAATGCTGGAGGACGAGGAGCTTTATGAGCCCGCCGCCCAGGCGATTGTGGCCATCGGTGACGGTGCCGCCGAACAGTTGCGAAACGCCTTGCCAAAAGTTAAGGGCAAAATGAAGCTGACGATTATTCAAAATCTCGGCGTGGTCCGGGATGCCAAGTCAGTCGATGCACTAAAGAAGGCCCTGGGCAACGATGATCGTGAGATTCGCCTGGCGGCAGGCTGGGCTCTGGCGAATATAGGTGACGCCGGCTCGGTGGATTTGCTGCTCAAGGCGGCGGACGCTGAAGGGATATACGAGCGAGCCACAGCCACCAAGGCCTGCCTGCTGCTCGCGGAACGGCTTCTTGAGGCCGGCAAAAAAGAGCCGACCGTAAAAATATACACACATTTGCGCGATACTCGCAGCGGGCCTGATGAAGCGTACATTTCCGATGCAGCCGAAAAAGGTCTGGCCTCAGCAAACAAAAGGTAAACACATATAAATAAACAGAGGTGGTTCACGAACCGTCGTTACTTTGACACACTAAACAGGAGCACAACTTATGAGCGATATTTCTTTTACACGCCGCAGATTCCTGAAGGTGGCGGGACTTGGGTCGGCATTATTGGCATCAGGGCAGCTTCCGGCATTTGGAGCGAATGAGCAGAAAAAACGGCCTAATATTCTTTTAATCACAGCCGACGATATGAACTGGAATTCGCCGGGCTGCTTCGGCGGACGAACGCCGGATATTACTCCCAACATCGACCGCATAGCTTCCGAAGGAGTGCGTTTTGAGCACGCCCATGTCACGATAGCGGTCTGCCAGCCGTCCCGGTCCGTTCTTATGACCGGGCGATACCCGCATCGCAACGGCGCCGAAGGCTTTCAGCCTATCGATACGAGCGTTCCCACGCTTCAGGAACAGCTTAATAACGCAGGATATATACAGGGCATACTCGGCAAGGTAAAACATCTGGCGCCGCCCGAGAAGTTCAAGTGGGACATGATCGAAGACATCCAGGACCTTGGCTCGGGTCGGAATCCGGAACTCTACTACAAGTACGCCATGGATTTTTTTCAGCAGGCCGCCAGTCAGAAGAAATCATTTTTCCTCATGGCCAATTCGCACGACCCGCATCGACCATTCCACGGAAGCGAGCAGGAGCAAAAGAAATTCGCCAAGGCGCTGAAAGATATCCCTGCCCCATCTCGTGTTTACAAGGGCGATGAGATCGAGGTGCCCGGCTTTCTGCCAGAACTGCCCGACGTGCGGAAGGAAATCGCTCAGTACTACAGTTCAGTCCGGCGGTGCGACGACACCGTCGGTGCGGTAATGCGGGCGCTTCGCGAATCCGGCCAGGCGGAAAACACGCTTATCATGTTCCTCTCGGACAACGGCATGGCACTTCCATTTGCCAAGACCAACTGCTATCTGCACAGCACGCGGACGCCCTGGATTGCCGCATGGCCCGGCAGGATTAAAGCCGGCACCGTGGACAGGCAGCACTTCATTTCCGGCATAGATTTCATGCCGACCGCGCTCGATGCAGCCGGCGTAGCTGCCCCCGGCGGTATGGACGGTTCATCGTTCCTGCCTGTCCTTTTGGGAAAACGGCAGTACGAACGCGATAAGGTCTTCACCCAGTTTCATCAGACCTCGGGACGCAATCGCTACCCGATCCGATGCGTGCAGGGTCTCCGGTTCGGCTACATTTTCAATCCTTGGTCGGACGGAAAGCGCGTTTTCAAAAACGAATCGCAATCCGGCCTGACTTTCAACGCGATGAAGGCCGCCGCCCTAAAGGACGATTCGGTGGCCGCCCGGGTCAAACTCTTCCAGTACCGCGTAGTTGAAGAGTTCTACGATTTCAAAAATGACCCCGATGGGCTGCATAATTTGATTGATGATCCTGATTACAAGAAAAACATCGACGAGATGCGGGCCTCAATGCTTGAGTGGATGAAAAAAACCGGCGATCCGGCGCTCACTGCCTTTGAGAATCGCACTTCACCGGAAGCGCTGAAGAAGTTCATGGCCGAGCAGGATTTGAGAGCCGGCCGTAAGAAGCAAAAAAATAAAGCGAGCAAAACCGGCAATCGAAAACAGCGTTCCGGTTAAACCATTAGTAGGAAGATTTCTTATGACAAAACAAAGCTGTCCGGCGATGACCGGCAAGCAATCCCTGCAAGTTTTACTGGCGGCCCTGGCCATCTTATGGGCATCGGTCTCACAGGGACAGGAATGGACGCGGTTTCGTGGGCCAAACGGGCAGGGCATCAGTGATGCCAGGACGATCCCCGTCAAATGGACGGAAAAAGATTACAACTGGAAGGTCGAGCTGCCGGGAGGGGGGCACTCCTCGCCCGTGCTCTGGGGCGACAAGCTATTCGTTACCAGCGGCGACCAAAAGGCCGGACACGGTGTTCTCCTGGCGCTGCGTGTCTCCGATGGCGCAGTATTATGGCAGAAGCAATACACCCCGACTGCATATCGCATGAACAAGCTCAACAGCTACGCTACTGCAACGCCGGCAGTGGATGAAGACCGCGTATATGTACTCTGGACGAGCCTCGAAGAAACGATCCTCACAGCACTTAATCACGCGGGGACTGAAGTCTGGAAACGCACGTTCGAAGGTGTGCGTTGCCAACACGGCGCGGGCAGTTCCCCGATCGTCTACGATGATATGGTAATCTTTACACACGAGCACGAGAACAGCAGCAGTAAAGACGCCAGGAGCATCTGGGTCGCATTAGACCGCAAAACGGGCGGGACACGCTGGACATTGGACCGTAAAACCGGCCCCAAGACTTCATACTCGACGCCCTGCGTTTACACACCGGCAGGGGGCAAGCCGCAATTGATTTTCAACAGCAACTCCCATGGCATGACCGGCGTCGATCCCGCCGCGGGTCAGGTTATATGGGAAGTGGCATCGGCCTTTCCGGCTCGCGTCGTCAGCTCGCCCGTCATCGCGGATGGATTGCTGATCGGCACCTGCGGCGACGGCGGCAGCGGCAAGTGCCTGACCGCCATTCTGCCCGGCTCAAGCGACGGCTCGATCCAGTCCAAAGAAGCGTACAAAATCGACAGCGGACACCGGCCGTATGTCCCCACATCCATAGCAAGGGAAGGCCTGCTGTTTACGTTTCACGATGGCGGGTATGTTTCCTGCCGGCGCAGCACTACAGGTAAGCAGCTTTGGGAAGAAAAACCCGCCGGAAGATTCTTCAGCTCGCCGGTTTGGGCGGACGGCAGACTTTACTGCATCACAATGGATGGAGAAGTTGTCGTCCTCCGGGCTGCCGAGACTTACGAACTGCTGGCGATCAATCCCCTGGGAGAGACGAGCCATGCCACGCCAGCCATCGCCGGCGGAAAAATGTACCTGCGGACATACTCTCACCTGTTCAGCGTCGGAGGCAAAAAGTAAACGGCGCCGAGAAGGCTGCCCGAACAAATTCTACGGAAGCTTGTGATCCGAGGGTTTCAAGCCAGTTTTGTGCTTGCCCATACCGATTTTATTTGGATCATATCGGCCGACAATATCGACCTTGCTCTTAGCCGGAATCTTGTCTTCCATTTCCATGCCCCAGTAGCATGCGTTAACAAGGAGCCGGCGGAAACCTTCGCTGAATAAATCGAACGAATGTCCCATCGTGGTCGTGAATACGCGGGCGGTTTTGCCTTTTTCGCCTGTGTAGGTTTTGGTCCAGGCCACGGGAACCAGTTTCTTATCCGGATTCGGTTTGTCTTTAGGGTCCATCCCGGCAAGCACCTGTCCCATGATAAGCGGCTTGCTGTCACCGGTTAGAGTCGTGAGGCCGTAAACATCGGATTCGCCCCAGATATCGTCGATGCCTTTGACGATGGGATGGTTCTCCATACCTTTGGCGATGAGGCCTCGCGTGCTTTCCTGCTGGTGCCGGCCGTAGTGGTTGATCCATGTCTCGCCGAAGACCTGTCGCCCGTACCCGCCGTCAAATTCTTTGTTGTTAAAGCTGTACCTGGCATAGGGGCTGTCTTTGTGCTTTACATAGTTGAACGCATGTGTTGAGGTCCTCAGCCCCATGATCGGTTTGCCGGAATTAGTGTAGTCGATAATACGCTTCATCTGGTCATCGGGCAATTCGCGAAAACGCAGGAACATAACCATCAGGTCCGCTGTTTCCAGAGCTTCCAGGCCGGGGATATTATCCAGTGTCTTAGGGTCGATTTCGCCGGTCTCTTTGTTAATCGCAAAAAGTACAGTACATTTGAAGCCGTGATGCGCCGCCAGGATTTTGGCGAGCTGGGGCATGGAATCTTCCGAGCGGTATTCCTCATCGCCAACGAGAAAGACAATGTGCTTTCCCTTGCCCGGGCCTTCCTTGCCTTCGAGGACTACCCATGGCTCGGCCTTGACTCGTTCTCCTAACAGGCATATCATCGCTGCGATAATCAATATCCAAAATTTAATAGAACGTTTCATCTTGCTCATCTCCTTTCATCTAAGTTAAGTTGTCTGAACATTGTCAGAATTTCACACTTATCTTCTTGCTCTCGCCAGCCGCAAGGGGCCGGATTCCTGTGAGTGTCTTCATTTGGTCGGTGCCTTGCAGGCCAATTTTGACCGTGTATTCTTCTATCTTGAAAACCCTGGGCGTCCAGGATGTCCCGTTGATACGCAGGGTATAGACGATTTCGCCGTTCGATTCGTCGATGACCTGTATGACGGGATTCGTCATGCCTTGAACTTCGATTGTCGGAAGATACGCGACAGCCTTACGCGAGTAGTTGTCGGTTTGCTGAATAGTCCTGGGCCAGCCGGGATACTGTTTAGTATTGGAATCGGAAATATCAACGTTTCTGGGCCAGCATTCCATTGTGATTGCCCTGGTCTTCTTATTGAATTTTACAACACCGAAACCGGCCGCTCTCGTTGTGAGCTTATCTTTGTTTTCCTCGGGGTCGGGATTAGCCACGGCCAGCATAGTAAGCTTGTTGCCGAGCCCATCGAGAAATTCACCCAGGTATTCTGGCATTCCCGGCTCGCGGTTCTTGCCCGGCTCCAGAGGCGCCCACCATCGCAGGTAGAGATTGGCTATCGACGGCACGCAGAGAGAATAGCCGGAGTCGTTCCAATCGTTTATGCCGTGGTGAATAATCGTGCCGAGGTGCTGGTCTCCGCAAATCATCAGGGCGAAGGCTTTGCGAATCTCCGCCAGGGCGTTGTTACGGCCTGTCTGCGGCCAGCCGTTGGAGTCCAGGTCAACGAGCAGGCGATTGTTCCTGTTGCCGTGAAGATGCGCGCCGCCGGCGAAGGCGGTTTGCGATAGCACGGCCTTCATGTCACAGTCCTGCCAGTCGGCGGCCCATTGCCTGAGGAACTTGAGCTGGCGTTCACCGAGCAATATTGCCTCGGGGACGTCCAGGGCCTTCGGGTCATAGCCGGGCACGGAGACATGGTCGGGGCGTTTGGGACGCCACCCCATGTCCGGCAGAACGCTCGCGGGACCAGTCTTGAATTTGCGGTCTTCGATGATGGCGAAGCTGACCCTTCCGATTGTCAGGGTTGTATAATAGACCCCGATTCCTCGCTCGATGGGAGTCGGATCGAAAGGATCGGGCAGGTGGCTGGTCTGGGCTCGTTCGACCTCCTTGACGTATTCGAGGGGAGCGGCATAGCCACCATCATGGCCGGCCCGTATAGTTGAGAGGCGGCCGCCATGACCCCAGAGGTTTGCCTGGCCGACGTCGTGGTCATCCGGGATGGTGATGGTCGGTATGTTGCGGATGATTTCACCGAAATCCCTGCCGAACTTGAGCCATGCGGCATAATGCCTGTTGTGGTCATAGACCTGGTCACCGGAGAAGAACAGCAGGTCGGGGTTCAGCTTCTTGATGTTCTCAACGATATCATGTTTGGAAATGTCGCCGCCATGATTCGGATTGATCGAGTTGCCCGTAAAAGCGGCCACGACTATCACTTCCTTGTCGAGCGGGTCTTTGCGGACGGTGCCGGTATAGGACGCGTTCTTTCCGTGCAGCACACGGTATTCGACATCTTTCGTGCTATCCCAGCGTTCAACCCGGAAAGGGGCCGTCCAGCCTTTTTCGATAACCTGTGTTTCGGCGATTTGCTTCCATTTTCCCTGCCGCCTGATTTCGAGCCGGACATTCCTGTCCTCGCCCGGCTTTAGCGGATATAACTGGGCGGTCAGATTCATAATGTTGTTTTGAACTGTGTATAAGGCGAAACATATAACCTTATCCCTGGATACATCAGGGACCGTCAAGGGTTGAGCCGAAGCGGTATTCAACATCAGAATAGTGGCCAGAAATAGAGCAAGTGCTGTCACTCTCGCTGGTTTCATATTCACTTCCTTTCTTTTCCGTTCACATGTAGCGTATCATGGGCCTCTGTCGATCAAAGCTGTTTATAAACATATTGGGCTTCCAGAGCCTTCTTAATTTGCATGCTTGCGTCTTTCAAATGGGCTCTCGTGTACGGATCAAGGTTTTCATCAGATGCCTCTAAAACCGGATCGATTTTATTTTCTTTGATCTGGCGGAGTTTTTCCACGGCCAGATTGGCGATAGGTTTGTATGCTGCTGTACCCATGTAATCCGACCTGCTCAAATCAATCAGGAGCTCCAAATGCTCCCGCTGAAGATTTCGCCGCAGGCTGGAGATCATCGGTTCGCGCGCGGTATATTTCTTTGCCGGCTGCTGCTCCAGCTCGCTCCATATTTTGCTGCTTATTGTATTCAGCAATTCCGGCAGAGTCAGAGCATCTTCATCGGCCGGAATCAAAAACTCATTGTCATAAATCCGGCGAAGTGTCGTTGGGTACATCATCATCGCCAGTGCATTTGACTGAATACCCATGATCCTGTCATGAATCGGCCATGTCGCATCGCTCAAAACGGACGATATGTCATCCCACCACTTATCCACGGTCATCCGGCGTAAAAGATCCTGCGTCAGGCCGAAAACTTCGTCATTGAACGTATTTTCAATCACAAAATCCAGCGCTTCACGCTGCTTTTTGGCCGGCACGACCTCTATCGGCAAGCGGTCGCCTTTATCTCCCTTTTTGTCCCGGTAGACAAACGCTCCGCCGAGCCAGTTGGCCATCATACTAACCGAACGCAATTGCATGCCGAGCGTCATTTCATAGGCCCGGCGAGTCTTGGACCAACTCTCGCCGTCCTTCACCAGCTTATCGATTATCCGCTGCCGATTATGCCGTACGATTCGCATCTGGTTATTGGCATAGTCGAGCGGATTTTTGCTGAAATCATACCGGCGGGCCAACGGGTCGGGACCGAATGTGTCCTCATCCGTTGCATACTGCAATTCAGGCTCAGCCACACGATCCAGTATCTGCTTCAGGTCTTTCTCGTTTTGAGTATAACCGTACTCGATAGCCCATATATCGTAAGGGCCGACGCTGATCATCGTGTAATCACCCTGGACTTCACCGTCCTTAAAATTCATATTAGCGGCCAGGTAATCCATAACCGAAGAAGCAAGCGGTTTCTTTCCTTTGAGCTCTTTGCTGTTGATTGCAG
>Ga0307379_10012107_pt1 | contig 11265 bp, 14 predicted proteins | sample UN2MG_FD_202237 | JGI IMG/M metagenome (GOLD analysis project Ga0307379, IMG submission 202237) | Soil microbial communities from Risofladan, Vaasa, Finland - UN-2 | ecosystem: Environmental > Terrestrial > Soil > Coastal area > Acid sulfate soil | place: Finland: Risofladan, Vaasa | collected... | reverse complement strand
AAACGATATGGGAGAATAAAATGTTTGAAAAGAAAATGAGCAGAGCCGAAGTAATAGAGCTTTTAAATAAATTATCCGATACTGCTATATTAGGTGTATATTCAAACAAGATGTGGGAATATCCGAATCAGGGTGATAGTCAGAAATCATGCACTATGCTTGATATGAATTTTAATGTTGAGCAGAAGGCGGGAATTGTTATACATATACCGTTTAAGACGCTTGAGGAATTGGGATGATAACAGATGAGCAAGAAAAGAAAATTGTAATGAAATATTTAATGAATAAACTTACTTGTAAATTTTTCGGTAAAGTTGTTATAGTATATCAGGATGGGCGAGTGATACATATTATTGAGGAAAAGAGTTTGGTATTAGATAATCTTAATAGTTAAATAAAGGGTATTGAACAAGTCAAGCCCGGATGTGTAAGCGGTTACTCGCTTGCGAATCCGGGCTTTTTTATTTTATGAAACATTATAGAGATGAAAATTACGAAAAAATGTTATTGCCAAACGGAAATAAATTAATAAATCTATCCACAGGGGAGGAAGAAATAATGCAACCGATAGTGAAATTGTACGATTGCGAATTAAAGGATTTTAACGAAAGGGAACGGGCTTTTACCGCAACAGCGTCAACGGAAGCGATTGACAGGGATGGTGATATTTTAAGGGCTAATGGCTGGAAATTAAAAAATTATAAAAAGAATCCCGTTGTATTATGGGGGCATGACGCAGGTTCATTGCCTATTGCAAAAGCTAAAGATATACGGATTGAAGATAATAAATTAAAATTCAGGCCGCAGTTTGCCACAGCCGAACAGAATCCTTTTGCAGAGCAGGTATTTCAGATGTTTAAGGCGGGGTTCTTGCGCGCTTTTTCTGTACGCTTTGACCCGATTGAATCAGAGGACAGGGAATTGACTGAAGCTGAAAAGGCAAAATACGGTAATTATTGGCGTAAGCCGCAGGAATATAAATCACTTGAACTGCTTGAAATATCCGCTGTTAATGTTCCGGCGAATCCCGAAGCATTAAAATCACCAGCCATGCACGATTTTATTGTTAAAAGTTATATGGCGTCAAATATAAAACTATTTCCGGGTATTGATATACCGAAGATAGACAAGATTGAGAATTTGGCAACGACAGAATTTGATTTTACCGATGATTTAAAAGAGAAGCGCGAGAAATTAGAAAAATTATTGCGCGATAAAGAATTAAAAAAAGCCGAGCAATCTATTGATGAAGAAATAGCGAATCTTGAAAAAGAGATTGCGGCAGAAAAATCTATTGAGGAATTACAGAATAAATTAAACATACTTCAAGTCGGAATCACCGGCTTGATTAAGAAATAGGAGGAATCATGGACGTACAGTTAGAAGCAATAATGACACAAGTAAAAGAAATGCAGGGTTTACTTGCGACATTAGCAAAAACAAACGGGCAGGATGACGGCATTGTAAAAGCAGATGCCATACAGAAGGCAGAGCTTGAGAAAATGAAAGCCGATCTGCTTGACGAGATGGACAAAAGAATGGCGGCCAGCAAAGCACCGATTGAAACCGACGAAGATAAAAAGAAAAAGGATTTTAAATTCGGTGAATGGTTGCTTGCCATTAAGAACAAAGATCATGCTTATCTTAAAACGTATATGGAAATGGGCACGGAAGCGCAGGGCGGATATGTTGTGCCGACAGGACAAGATACCGAGATTTACGGTGCATTAAATAACCCAGCGACGATTATTGCCAAATGTACTATGTACCCACATGGACAAATGGACGGGCATACTAAAAATATCCCGAAATGGTTGACTGATTTAACCGTCCGGTGGGTAGCAGAGCACACGGCAAAGTATACGACAAAACCAACGCTTGACCAGAAGCAGTCCATACTGCTCAAAATGTATGCGATGATACCATTTTCTGATGAATTCTTAGCGGATAATACTGCTAATATGACACAGCAAATATCAACGCTTGTTGGTGAGAATATGAATGTTGAGCTTGAACGGTCAGTGCTTGCAGGTAATACTGATCCTCATGTTGGCATTGGATATGCAGTTGGTACGAATGCGGTTGCACAAATTGGGCTGAATCTTACCTATACCGACTTAATAAACATTACAAATAATGCGATGCTTGAAAAGTATCATACCGGCGCAGAATTGTATATGACCCGGGCAGGTTGGGGTTTATGTATGGGATTGGTTGACGGTAATGGCCGGCCTATGTTTAATATCTCGTCTATTAATGGCGCAATATCAAGGACGGTTCTTGGTATTCCTGTTAATATTTCAAGCCAGACGGTTGCTACTCAAATCATATACGGGAATTTCAAAAACGTATTGATTGGGTATAAATCGGCAGGCGCGGGCGCAGGTATTCAGGTTGATGTAAGCAACAGCGCAGTTGACGGCGATTCAACGAATTATTGGACGCAGGATATGACGGGCTATCGTTTCGTTATGCGGCGCGGTGTACTTGTTGTTAATCCTGAAGCGTTTGTGAAATACACAGGGCTTGCTTAAATGAAATATACAATTATTAAAGCATTCGGCTGTTTTACTAATTTGCGAATCGGCGAAGTCAGGGAATTTACTGATGCCGAAGCTATTAAATATGCTCATTTAATTGAGCCGATTAATAGCGATTCGGTAAATTCAACTGATAGGCGACCAAATAAAATGTACAAAAAAGGAGATAGAAAAATGAAGAAATTACTTGTTGGATTAATTGCTTTAAGTTTTATGATTCAAGGAATGCCTGTATTTGCCGCTGAAAGGGGATTGACTCCGTATTCAGTTGCGGCGACAACGTATCCGGTGACAGACGCGATAAAAACATTGGTACAGATTGCGAATACAGCGTCAATACATCACATATTGATTACGAATAGCGATGCAACGGTTGCGCAAACTGTTACGTTTTATGAAAATGCGGCAAGCACAACGACGGTAACGTCGGCATTCAGTCTTGATATTGCTTCAACTTCTGCATCAGGATATGTAGAGCCGGTTCAAATACCATTTCCGATTCCGGCTTCACCGCTGGAGCTTACGAACCTATGCGTTCGGAAATCATCGCTGGTAAGTAATGTCAAAGTAACGATTTTCTATAGATAATATAGAGAATTAAAAAAATAAATCCTTACGGGTTGCCAGCTTATCCAGCTGGTAGCCCGCAGGGTATATTCGGAGGGAAAAATGAGTAAAAAAATTATTATCGGTGCAGTATGTATTATCGGGCTGGGCGTTGCGTTATCATTCGGCGGTCAAGTACCGGCAAAACCAGCGCATACATCAGGCATGGTTACGGATGCTCATGCGAAAGTACATCTCGGACAGATGTATAGGACAGGACATTACTATCCGGCAGTTGCAGCGGCAGCCACAGCATATTTTCTTGTTGATGTGGCGACAACGTCATTCACCGCTGATGAAATTCACACGAATATATTAATCACGGCTGAAACAACATCACTGGTAATAATATATCGTGACCCTGTTATAACTTCAAGCGGTACAATAGTTGATTCGTATAATTTGAATCATCCTATTGCAGACGCGGCGACAGCAGTGTTTTATCATACGCCGACGGTTGTTACGCCGGGAACGCTTGTTCAGCCGCATATTCTCATACCGGCTAATGTTGGGATATTCAACACAGGTACGGATATAAAAAATAATGCTGAATATGTTGGCGCGGCAGGCGAGATGTATTTAATAATGGTTGTAAATAAAGACTCGCAAACAGCGGGCGACATAGGCATTTACGCAGATTTTTACGAACAATTACAGCCGTAAAGGGGTGCTTATATGGCGGTTGCATTAAAGGCAAATGCTTTAATTACGTTGCTGGAATTAGACGAATTTTTGCAAATAACAATCGGCGATGCTGATTTATCTAATACGCTTATCAATACCGCTTCTGATTTTATTGACAGATTTTGCAATAGAAGTTTTATTAAAGCGACATACACGAATGAAGAATATGACGGTGACGGAAACAATAATATCTATTTAAGAAAATTCCCTATTGTATCTGTTGCATCGGTTGTTCTTTACGATACCTATACAGCGGCGATCCTGCAAACCTTTGTAGTCAATACCGAGTATTTAATATATCTGAATGAGGGATATATTTATATGCGAAGTAAGACTTCACGCGGACATAAAAATTATCGGGTAACGTATGACGCTGGATATTTACTCGCCGATATTCCTTATGATTTAAAGAACGCTTGCGCGCAACTTGCCGGACTGGTTTATTATAACAAGGGCAAGGCAGGCGTAAAATCTGAATCAATAGGCAAGTATTCAATCACTTATGATAAAGGCGATTTAAGTATATCGGGGATAGCTGTACCGGATGATATTGCGTGTGTTATTCTGCAATATCGTAATATAAATATGTAAGGGGCTTGAATGTCAATAGAGAGTTTTTTCAAAGATACCTGCACATTTCAATTAAATACGCCAGCGCAAAATGCTACATCAGGCCAATGGAAAGATAGCTGGGCGAATGTTGTTTTACTTACCGGATTAAAATGCCGCATTGAGCCGATAGGCGGCGGCTTGATGGCTACTCCGACAAAGGTTTATGAGGATGCAACGCATACCTTGTTTTTACGCAAGCCGGCCACTCCAACGATAACCACAAAAGATCACCGGGTTGTGATAAGCGGGAATACATATATAATTTTACTGGTTCAGGATTTAAGCGATGATAAAGAAGTACATCATCTTGAATTAGTATTAAGCAGGGTGACATAATGATTAAAATGCACGCAAAGATTACGGGTGATAAGGAAATACAGAGCAAGATTGCGGAACTTGCAAAGAAAAATGTTGCGGCATTGCGCGGGGTGATAACAAAATCTGTACTGGTTGTTGAGGGCAGGGCAAAAAAAACTGTTCCTGTATTGACTGGCAGATTAAGGGCGTCAATAACGCATGAAGTAAATAAAGAAGGCGCTGGATACATAGGCAAGGTTGGAACGAATGTTGAATATGCGCCGGCGGTTGAATTCGGTTTAAAAAGATCAAGAGCAAAACCATATTTATTCCCCGCAATGAAAGAAAGCAAGGGTGATATAATAAGATTTTTAACAAATGCAATCAAGGCGGTTAAATGATTGAAACCGACGTAATTGCTTATTTAAAAAGTGACGCAACGCTTGACGCATTGCTCGGTTCAGCAGGTGCAGATTCAAAAATAATGCCTGACCAGATGAAGCACGGCGCAACCGAGCCGTTTATACTATTCACGACAAATGCAATCGGCGGATTAGAAGAAAACTTGCTTGAAGTATCAATGAGTTTTAATTGCATTGACACAGATTACAATACAGCGAAATCAATACGGGATAGATTACAATATTTATTAGATCAGCAGAATGCGATACAGAATGTTATTACCAGTACGGAATATTATATTTATTGGAGTAAAATGGTAGGCGGTACGATATTTAAAGACGCTGATCTTGATTTATTTCATTGCGTTGTAATATTTGATTTTAAATATCGCAAATATTACGGTGAATTATTAGGTACAACCACAGTGCAACACGCAGATATAATTAATAAGGTATTGCCAATACCTATATTCGGCAATTTTGTTGACGAATTCATTGTATTAGAAAAATTTTATTTTCCCGCTAACGTAACGATAAAAAGTATTAGTATTCATGCGGATAATGCGCCGACTGGCGCAAACGCTACTCTTGATATATTAAAAAATGACGTTGAGCAATCGGCAATAGCGACATTAAACGATGGCGCACGGGGGCAGGCTACTAATATTGCAGATATTAGTTTTTTGACTACAGATAAATTTGAATTAAAATGGAAAACAATCGGAACGACAAACCCGGGTGAAGGCGGGATAATTATGGTTTATTATCAATAGGGGATATATGAAAAAAATAATATCTATTTTGTGTTTACTGTTTATAACAAGTTTTCTAAATGCTTCTGTCTATACAATCGGGGCGGATGATTTTATCGTTAATGTACCGAGCCCGACAATAGTATATTCGTTAGGATTTACTGAAATGGACGGCGTTACTACCCCGGCGGCTAACGAAGGGCATTTATATCTAAAATCTGATGGAAAAATGTATCTTAAAAATGACGCTGGTACAGATTATGACTTAACCGCGGGCGGCGCAGGGATAACAGATCATACCGCTTTAACATCAACAGGAACAATGACCCATGCTGAAATTGAGACACAATTCACGGATATTGCGATAGATACGACTACATTACAGGGCTTAATTGACGCGCTTGAAACGTCAACGGGTACGCTGGCTATCAGTATAACTGACTTAGAGACATCAACGGCCACGCTTGAGGGCTATATAATCGATTTATGGACGTCCACAAGCACGATTGAGGGCTATATTTACGATTTATTGACATCTACGGCCACACTGGAAGCGGCGGTTGCTCTTAATACAACGCACCGGACATCTGATGGTTCAGATCATGGGTTCATAAATCAGGATGTTACTACTACGGCGGATGTAACACATTCATCACTAACTATTACGAACGATATTGAAATTTCAGATGATAGTTGGATAGGGCTCGGCGCTCTTAAAGGAAAAATAATATTTAATGATGCAATAACTGATGAGGTCATTATATCATCGGCTAATTTAATAACTCCGATAGTTAAATATACCGGAGATATTCATATGGACGCATATAGTGGGGGAGGAAATACACATATTTATCTTGAAAATACTGCCCCCGGTAAATATACAACAGTGGAGATGGATTATATTTTAAATGTATCACATAATATAACCTGTAATGAGTTACAATCAACGGGTATGAATGCCGGCGGTGCGGATTATGATAAATTTATTGTGTCAAATAGCGGCTGGTTAGTATATAGAACGGCGGCGCAAATAAGAGCTGACATTGATATTGATACTACTGATGATGTGACATTTAATTCAGTTGCTTCAACAATAACTTATTCAGAAAATACAGATTTGCTCGACGGGCATGACAGTACATATTTTATTTCTGAAAGTTCCGTATCAGCAACGTATTGGCAAACACAGGGATGGGAAAAATATTTTTCTTACGATGGTACAAATTATGATGTGCATATTTCAACACCATTACGATACGAAGATGAGCATAGGGCATTTGATGACCAGCACACTTTAGTTGACAAAGAGTATGTAGATTCTGCTGTTGCAAAGATAGGCACAAGATATTTCATGCTTGATTTAGCGGATGCTGGCGTGGCGGCATATAAACAAACATCGCTTACCGCAAGCGATTTAGATATTTCTACCGTTACCGCCTCAATAAATGCCGAAGCTGATACACTTATTGAAGAATGGATTTCACCTGCTGGTATAACGTGGACAGAACTTACCGCAGGAGTATATGACTTAAATTTATTTGCCGCAAAAACAGCAGGGAATAGGGATGTAAGACTTTTCTGGCGATTCTATGAACGTAAAGCCGATACTTCAGAGGTTCTTATTGCGACATCTAATTTAGGTGATTTATTAACGACGAAAGAAAGACAAAGGATTTATTGTACGATATCGGAAGAGTATGAGCCTTCGGTGGATTCACGGCTTGTTGGTAAAGTCTATATGAATACTGACGGCGGTTCACAGAATACGACTGTAGAGGTTTATTTTCAGGGTGATGAAGATAGTCACTGGGAGATACCCGTTACGCAGGATTTTTTAGATGATAATTATCTATCAAAATCATCTGCCACCGTCTCGTATATTCATGATTCAATCGGCTCAACACAGGGCGATATTATTTATTATGATAGCGGATGGAAAGTTTTAGGAATAGGTGCGGCAGGAAAAGTTTTAGAAGTAAGTGCCGGGGGAATCCCCGAATGGGATACTGACGATACAGCCGCCGGTGGTGGAGACGATTTTGGGGATCATATTGCTACTACGACAGTTGATATGGCAGGATTTGGAATAATTAATATTTCTTCCTTAACAGCTACCGGAGATTTAACCTTTGAACATAATAGCGGAGACACATCAATATATCTCACTGAAACAAACTTTATCGGTCCGGGAAATATTGCTGAATTAGTATTTACAGGTACTGTAGGATTAGGAATTATACGAAAAGGACTATATTTAAGAGCATTAGAAACTGATATGAATGCTGTTGTACAATTAATGAATGCGGATAATTCAGAACGTGCTCAAATTTCATTTTCTACAACAACTAAAAATTTAACAATAAAAACAACTGGTGGAACGATAGGTTTTGATAATGATAATATTACAACTTCAGGAACAGGCACGTTTTCTCATGTTTATTCTACCGCAACCTATTCAGATAATACAGATGCTCTTGACGGACATGATAGCACATATTTTCTTGCAGGCAGTTCAGCTACAGTAACATACTTACATACGGATATTGCGGCGGCAACGTATGAGCCGATTGTAACAGAAGGCAGTCTGGCGGACTCTACTATAGTAAGTGCTGATATAAAAGACGATACTATAGACTCTGCTGATTATGCGGCAGGGTCTATAGACGCTGAACATTTGGCGGCAGATATTATTGACGAAACGAAACTTGCTGATAATAGTATAGATTCTGAACACTATAATGACGGTTCAATAGATGCCGAACATTTAGCGGCTGATGTGGTTGATGAGACTAAAATTGCTGACGATGGTATTGATAGCGAGCATTATAATGATGGGTCGGTTGATATAGCACATCTTGAAACAAATATAACACCTGGCGGTAATTATGCAGTAACAATATCAACGCCATTTGCATTAAAGACAACAATTGGATATTGCATATCGCCATTTCGTGCATACGCAGTTACAATTTCTTCAATAACAGCGCATATAACAGGCGGTACTAATGTAGTCTGTAATTTTGAGGAAAGACCGCTAACAACGCCAGATACGGATGGAACAGAAGTATTGTCTGGGGATATTACAGTTACAACAGTAGGTTGGATTGGTGGAAGTATTGCCGACGCAACAATACCAGCAAATTCAGCAATATATCTTGACATGACATCGGTTGCGGGCGACGTGGATGCGATTACGATTAAATATACTTTAACTAAGGACTAATATGATTATTACAATTTGCTCCAAATTTAGAACCTTTTGGATAATGATGTTTGGCATGAGCAGAATTGCTTTCAAACAATTGAAGATTTTCTATTCTATCATCGTCTTTAATATTATTGACATGATGAACTATTTCCGTGGGGAGAAGAAGCCTACCAAGACGATTTTCCATTATCAAATGAGAACGCCTGATATATCCATGTTTATCAGCAAATGGATGAGAGGGATAAAGAATAAGAATGCGATTACCCTGATGTTTACAAATGCCTCCTTTCCAGTTATGATTTTTAGAACCTGTTTTTTTTCCTTTATGAGATATGCTCAATTTTCTTTTAGTTTTCCCAGAGCAAGGAATACCTTTATTCCAAGCTTTTTGTCCCATGTGCGATATGGAAAGTTTAATTATTGTTTCTTGAGAACGCTTTTTTCCAAGATTGTTTTTATTGCCGATTTTACTACAGCGAATAGAACAACATTTAGCTTTGTTCATTCTAAATGGTTTAACATAAAATCTTTTTTTGCAGGTTATACAAACTTTTTCAATTGGCATAATAGTCTCCTTAAATCATTTATTACAAGTATAACATTTATTGTTTTATATGTCAACACTGATATTACTGTTCCATAACAAAGGATTAATATGAACATATTTTTTGTATTACTATTATTATTTGCGGCAGCGATAGGGAATGGTGCAGAGAATTTTACAAGTTTCACCGAAAAGGATGGGGGCGGTGACATAACTGTAACGTCAACAAAAAGCGATGTAACGACTATGATACGAAATACCGATTCTTGTGTATCAGAGGATTATGGGGCAGGAAACTTCACAACATTTGTTCATGACATTGAAGCATACTATAGCTTTCAAGATACTTACGGGTTAGGTGGAATTTATTATGTTGGGGATACTGATGGGTGTACAGTTGCCGTCTTTAATACAATAGACCATGGGTTCGGTAGTTGGTTTTATAATGGGAGGCTGTATATAAGAAACGCGGCAAACGGCAACGAGGATTACGGGGCAGTAAGTATAAGCACGCTGTACTATTTAACCTACGAAAGAACTGGGTCTACACAGAAATGCTATATCTATTCAGATTCAGGAAGAACGTCGTTAGTTGATACGTTAGAAGTAACATACGATGGTGCCGCATACCAATATTTAGGGGTTACTTTTTCCAGAGAGTCAAGTGCAGTGCCTAGCGATGCAATAAGTTTTTATGTTCAAAATTTAGATTTAAACGAAGCGGCAACTACACCGGAAGTCGGTTATCCACAGATAATTATATGCGAATAGGAGGCAGTATGAAATATTTCTATATGTTGTTAATTTTAACAATTTGCACGACTGGGTGTAGTGCGGGAATGGTCAATCTTGACCCTAAATTTCAAGATATAGACAATTCTATAGCACAGCATGAAACACGATTGTCAAATATTGAGAATGACTTGGGTAATTCAATAGTTCAGCAAGAGGCACGATTAACAGCTCTTGAGAACGATTATACTGTATGCAAGTCATCAATTAATGCGGCTTTTACTATGTTTAATCAGATGATATTAGATTTCATGCCGCCAGGGTTTGTTATGTGTGTTATATCAAGCACAACAGCTTTTAACTGGGAAGTAAAATACGGAACGACAGGTGTTAAAGTAACAGAAATTGTACCATAAAAGGAGTAGCAATGGAAACCGACAATGATACGAAAAACCGCCGATTATTTGACACGACTATTCCGGTAGCTATTGCAAAATTGACGCAAGAGGTAAAAGATTTCAAAGAAGAGATACATCGAAAACTTGACAACGGTGTTACGGGTGCTTTAGATAGAATGCTTACTAAGGTAATGGGGTTGCAATGTAATGTTCATATTGAAAAAATAATTAATCTTGAAAAGGTTATAGAAAAAGACATACATAATTGTAATAGAAAAATAAACGGGCTTTTCTGGGCGTTTGTTATTGTTGTTATTGTAGGCATAGTTTTAAATTTATGGATGAAACATACTATTGCTCAAAAGGTTTCGATGGCGCAAGGAGCGGAAGGGTATAGAATGAGCCAGATGATTTATAGAGATTTACATAAAAAATTATAAAGGGAGGGAATCATGGCACCAACAGCAGGTAATATTGTAGTAGGAATGCAG
>Ga0307379_10012106_pt1 | contig 11266 bp, 9 predicted proteins | sample UN2MG_FD_202237 | JGI IMG/M metagenome (GOLD analysis project Ga0307379, IMG submission 202237) | Soil microbial communities from Risofladan, Vaasa, Finland - UN-2 | ecosystem: Environmental > Terrestrial > Soil > Coastal area > Acid sulfate soil | place: Finland: Risofladan, Vaasa | collected... | reverse complement strand
AAGGCACCACGCTAAGCTCGGTCCTGATCGTCATAGTGTCGCTGGGCGCCTGCACCGTGCTCGTCGGCGGTGTCGAAGGCGTCAGCCACTGGGGCATCTGGCTGGCCATCCTGACCGGCCTCGCAGCCGGCGTCATAATTGGTAAGTCGACCGAATACTACACCTCGGCCGACTTCAAGCCCACCAAGGGCGTGGCGCAGAACTCACTCACCGGCCCGGCCACCGTGATCATCGAAGGCCTGGCGGTAGGCATGATCTCGACTTGGATTCCCGTCATCACCGTGGTGTTGGGAATTATTCTCAGCTTCGCATTTGCGGGCGGATTCGCGGCAGACGGTTTGTCGCTCGGCCTTTACGGAATCGCAGTGGCCGCGGTGGGCATGCTCTCCACGCTGGGGATCGTGCTCAGCACCGACGCCTACGGCCCGATCGCCGACAACGCCGGCGGCAACGCCGAAATGAGCGGCCTCGGACCTGAAGTACGCCAGCGCACCGACGCCCTCGACTCGCTCGGCAACACCACCGCCGCAACCGGCAAGGGCTTCGCGATCGGCTCGGCAGCACTCACCGCGCTTGCGCTGATCGCATCCTTCGTAACGCAGGTGCAGGTCAGTCTTGTAGCTATGCAGGGCAGCGGCGAAACCGTCACGATCATGGGCGAAACCTTCGACGCCCGCACGGCCGACATCGCCAAGCTCATCGATGTTTACAAGGTGAACCTGCTGAATCCTTCGGTGCTTGCAGGCATGCTCATCGGCGCAATGCTGGCATTCGTATTCTGCGCCCTCACGATGCGGGCAGTCGGCCGGGCCGCCTTCAAGATGGTCGAGGAAGTCCGCCGGCAATTCCGGGAAATCAAGGGAATACTCGAGGGGAAAGCCGAACCTGATTATGCATCGTGCGTAGACATCTCGACCAAGGCCGCGCAGGCCGAAATGATCGTGCCGTCGCTACTGGCGATAGTCGTGCCGGTGGCCACCGGCATCATACTCGGCGTGCCCGGAGTGCTCGGGCTGCTCGCAGCCGGCCTCGCCACCGGCTTCTCGCTGGCCGTCATGATGGCAAACGCCGGCGGCTCGTGGGACAATGCGAAGAAGTACATCGAGACCGGCGAGCTTGGCGGCAAAGGCTCCGACGCCCACAAGGCCGCAGTGGTCGGCGACACCGTTGGCGATCCCTTCAAAGACACCTCCGGCCCGTCGCTGAACATCCTCATCAAGCTGATGTCGATGGTTGCGGTAGTGTTCGCAGGCGTGTTCGTAGGCATGACCGCCAAGGGCGACCTGGTCCAGCGGTTGCTCGGGCTGATCACCGGCCAATAATCAACAGAATGCACACCGGGTTGGGCCGCTCCCGCACGAGCGGCCCGCCCGGGCAGATTGCGGGGGAAAATCATCGACGCCAAGCAGAAAGCAATCACCGCCGCCCGTATCGCCGATTCGATGAAGGCGAGCGAAATAACCGTCCTCGACCTCCACACCATCTGGGACGTCACCGAATACGTCGTCATCTGCACCGTCGAGAGCGCCCGCCAACTGCGAGCCGTATGGCAGGAAATCCGCCACCGGTTCAAGGATAGCGGCATCCTGCCCCTCGGCGAGGAAACCGAAAGCACCAAATGGGTGCTCGTCGACTACAACGAAGTAGTCGTCCATATATTCATCGATGAAGCCCGCGAGTTCTACGACCTCGAGCTGCTCTGGGGCGACGCCCCGCGCGTCGAATGGGCCCCCGAGCAGGACGAAACCGAGGAATGATCTCGAGCCGGTGCCGCCCGCCGCCGGAGCCGCAACCGCCCCCCCGCCGTAAGGAGCAACACGGCACACGCCTTGATTTCCGCACAATCGCCGGATATCATCCCCAACCACTATGCAGCAAGCAACCGCAGCCGATGAAGCCGTAACCACCCCGCGAGCCGGCTTGGCCACGCTGCTGTTCGTATCAGTCAGCTTCGGCCTGGCGTTTGGAATCTACGAGGTATTCCTGCCGCTGTTCTGGAGTGCGAAGGGAATGCCGCTCAAGACAATGGGCTACATCTTCGCCACGTCTGCGGTGGGCGTTTTCGTGCTTCGCGTATACGTGGGGAGGCTGTCCGACAATTTCGGCCGCAAGCCGTTCTACACGCTGTCGCTGTGCGTGGCCGGCCTGGCCCAGCTCTTTACTCCGCTTCTGCCCAACGTGCTGGTCCAGACGGTGCTGAAGACGTCGCGCGAGGCTTCGGCAATGGTGCGCGACACCATGCATTCCGTGCTGCTGTATGAGAGCACGCCCGCGAAATTCATGGGCGCCTTGGGAATAACGCGCGGCGCCGAATTCACCTGCCACGGCCTCGGCAGCTTCGCCGGCGCGATCCTTATCCTTCTCGCCACCAGCTCGAGCGCCCAGCCCAACTACACCGTGGCCTTTGTGTTTTCCGCCGCGCTCATATTGGCCGCCACCTTGGCGTTTGCGCTGACCTACCGGCCGGCCCAAACATTCGAGCCTGCTCCGCCGAAGGTGCAGTCGCTGCGGCAGCTATTCGCCGGCGACCTTCCACCCAAGCTGTGGCTGCTGGTCTGCTTCGGGTTCGTCTTCGAGGCCGGGCTTCAGGTAACGCATTGTTTCATAATGCCGCTGTTTTTCAGAAACATGCTGGTGTCATCGTTCGAGTTGGACGAAGTCCAGGCGATATTCGGCACCGCCGCGATCCTCGCCATACATCGCGTGGTCGCCGGCATTCCGATGATGCTGATCGGCCCGCGGCTGCGCACGAGGCTCAAGGCGCTGTTCGTCGGATTCGTATTCTGCGAGGGTGCGGCCATCGCCGTCACGCCATTGATTCCCAACCCGTGGATCGCCATCGGGGTATGGCTCACCCACGACCTTCTCGGCGCCGGGATATGGTCGCCGATCCACAACCACTACATCCAGCTCCACTCGCGGCCCGAGAGCCGGGGCGCCGACGTCAGCAAGGTGCTGGGGTTGTCGCAGCTCGGCCGCGTGGCCGGGCCGCTGCTGGCCGGCGTGTTGGGTGCCGTTTCCATCGGCCACTATGCGGGCGGCGGGCCGTTCGTGTTCGGCGGGATCGTGGTGGCGCTGTCGGCGCTGATCCTGCTGAAGCTGTAAGGAAGGCGGCACAAGAACCTGACCGATTGCCGATCCAGCAGCCCGCATGAGCCGCCCCTGACAGGGCTTGCGCGGGTTCTGCGACGGTAACCCTACGCGCCGAATTTCTCGAGGCGGTCGGCGTTGGCCAGCATTATGGGCATCAGGTCTGTCGAACGCAGCCGGCCGAGTCCGCCCTTCGTTGCGCAGTCGGTTTCGCTGAAGCGGGTGCAGCCGTCGCCGCGTTCGTTGTTTGACCACAGGATCAGCGGCGAGGGGTGCCAACTGTGCGACTTGAGCTTGGCGGGCGTCGAGTGGTCGCCCGTTACGGCGATGACGTCGAAGCCGAGTGCGCGGATGTCCGGCAGGAGCGAATCGAGGTGCTCGATCTCCTTCACCTTGCCGTCGAAATTGCCGTCTTCGCCGGTCGAATCTGTTTTCTTGTAGTGCATGAAGAAGAAATCGAAGGAGGCGAAGCTTTCCTTGAGTGCCGCCACTTCGTCTTCAGGCTCCGGGCCGCAGTCGACCACGTTCATGCCCGCGAGCTTGGCGACTCCGCGATACATCGGATAGGTGGCGATTGCTCCGCACCGGATGCCGAAGGCTTCTTCCATTGTGATGAATTTTTCATAGCGTGCGAAACCGCGCAGGAGGAGCATGTTGGCGGGGTGCTCGTCGGCCAGCAGCTTCGATGCCTGCTGTACGAACTCGGCGGCGATGCCGGCCATCTTCTTCGATTGCTCGTCTTTCGCACGTATCGCGTGCGGCTTTCGGCCGGTCGCCTGCGGGTCGGTGTCGTTGAGTTCGTCGTACAGGTCGGGCGCCCGGAAAATGACGACGGCGCGGTGTTCCTTGACGGTCTTCACGAAGACCTGGACGCCATCGATGGATATTGCCCCGAGCTTCTCGACGAGCTTGCGGTTGACGTCGTTTCCGATGCGGCCGGCGCGGCGGTCGGTTACGAGGCCGGCGTCGTCGACGGTGCAGAAGTTTATGCGTGCGGCAACGTCGCCGGGTTCGATCGGGAAGCCGACGCCGAGTGCGGCCAGCAGCCCGCGGCCGACGTTGAAGCGGATGGGATCGTAGCCGAAGAGCGCGAGGTGAGCGGGGCCGCTGCCTGGTGTTATGCCTGGCCCGATGGGGTCGAGCACCCCGCAGATGCCTTCGTCGGCGAGCTTGTCGAGGTTGGGCGTGATTGCGGTCTCGAGTTCGGTTTTGCCTCCGCGCTCGAGGGGAAGGCCGCCGAGGCCGTCGGCAACGAGCAGCAGCATCCTGGTGTTTGATTCACGCTTGAGGTTTTCGAAGAATTCGATTCCTGGCATGGGTGCGATCTCCTTATCTGTGATATTTCTGCAACGCGATAAGCCGCAGCTCCGGTTTGCGGTTCGTCTGCGGCACGCGTTCGTCAGTCGGCTTCAATCCTGGGGAACAGCGGTGCGCCTTTCGCCACCTTCGTGCCGGCCGGCATCAGCCCCCGCCGGACGAGTTCGCGTATGTCGCCCTCCGGCCGCCCCAGGCCCAGTTGCTTGGCCATCTGCACGGCGGTTAACGGTAGGAACGGCTCGATGATCAGCGATACGATCCTGACTGCGTCGGCAAGGTTGTACATCACGGTGGCGAGCCGTTCCCGGGCGGCGGGGTCTTTCGCGAGCGCCCACGGCTTGCAGATTTCGACGTAACGGTTGGCTTCCGACACAAGCCGCCAGACGGCCTCGAGCGCGCGATTGAACTGGAATGAGCCGACAAGCTCGGCAACTTCGTCGAGGAGGCCGTCGGCGGCTGCGGCGAGTGCTTCATCTTCCTCCGCCCGCGGGCCTGCCTGCGGCACGATGCCGTCGAAGTATTTCTCGATCATCGACAACGTCCGGTGCAGCAGATTGCCGAGGTCGTTGCCGAGGTCGTTGTTGATCCTGCCTATCAGCTTGGCGGTGGAAAACGCGCCGTCGACTGCATAAGTAATTTCGCGCAGGAGGAAATAGCGGACGGCGTCGGCCCCGTAGGTTTCCACAAGCTCTTGTGCATCGACGACATTGCCGACGGATTTGGACATTTTCTCGCCCTTCTCGGCCATCACCCAGCCATGGCCGAAAACCTGCCGCGGCAGGGGCAGCCCGGCCGACATCAGCATCGTCGGCCACAGCACCGTGTGGAAGCGGAGGATATCCTTGCCCACAACGTGAACGTCGGCCGGCCACCAGCGGGCGAAGCGGGCGTCGTCGGACGCGAAGCCGCAGCCGGTAACGTAATTTATGAGAGCATCGAACCACACATATATGACCTTGGCGGGGTCGTCGGGCAGGCGCGTGCCCCAGTGGATGGCGGCGCGGCTGATGCAGACGTCGCTAAGCCCGCCCCTGATGAAGCTGACCATTTCGTTGCGGCGGAAGTCGGGCTGGATGAACTCGGGGTGCGCCTCGATATGCTCCAGCAGCGGCTGCTGATATTTCGACATACGGAAGAAATAGCCTTCCTCGGTCGATTTGGTCGCTTCCTCGCCGCACTCGACGCAGCGCCCGTCGACTAGCTGCGCGTCGGTGAGGAAGTTCTCGCAACGCACGCAGTACCAGCCTTCGTAGGTGCCGGAGTAGATGTCGCCGTTGTCGCGCACGCGCTCGTAGAACGTCTGCACGGCGTGAACGTGCCGCGGCTCGGTTGTTCGGATGAAATCATCGAACGAGATGCCCAGGCGGTGCCAGATATCCTTGTAGAGGTCGGCCATCTCGTCGACATATTGCTGCTGGCTCACACCCTTCTCGTCGGCTTTCCTCTGGATTTTCTCGCCGTGCTCGTCCATTCCGGTCAGCAGGAACACGTCGCGGCCCATCATGCGGTTGAATCGGGCCAGCACGTCGATGCCGATGATCTCGAACGCCGATCCGACGTGCGGGCGGGCGCTGGGGTAGTACAGCGGCGTGGTGATGTAGAATGTTTCGCTCAAGTTTTGCCTTCCTGAGGGCCTTGCGGGTTTTCGTTTGTTCTGCCGGGCGATCCGCCGTCGCCGATGCCTGGTGCGTCATCTTGTCTGGCGTCTTCGGCGTCTGCCGGTTTGGCGCCGGCGTTGCCCGGGCCGCGTTCGTTATGGTTGCCGGAGCCCGATGAGTTGTCGCGCGGGCCGTTGCGGTTCTCGCCGCCGGATTGCTCGCCGTCGCTTCGCTTCTTCTTTTTTTTCTTTCCCTTGCCCTGCTGCGACACAACCTCCTTGATCTCGTCGATACCCACGGTAATGTCCACGCCGTCGCCGCAATCTATGGTAACGCTCTGGCCGAGGATGTCTTTGCTGAGCACCTTGCCCGACTTGTCTGCGGTAACAACGGTGTCGCCTTTGTTGGGCAGGTTGTTCTTAAGCTCCAGGTATACTTCATCTTCGAATCGCAGGCAGCACATCAGCCTCCCGCATCGGCCCGAGATTTTTGCCGGGTCGAGGGTTGTTTTCTGAAGCTTGGCCATCCGCATGCTCACGGGTTGAAGCTCGCGCATGAACGACTTGCAGCACAGCGGCTGGCCGCAATGTTCGTAATCTGCCAGCAGGCGTGCTTCGTCGCGCACTCCGATCTGCCGCATCTCGATTCGTGTGCGATACTCTGCGGCGAGGTCCTTGACGAGGCCGCGGAAATCGACACGTCCCTCGGCCAGGAAATAGAAGATGATTTTCTCGCCGCCGAACAGGTGCTCCACCGTCGCCAGTTTCATCGCGATCCTGTGGTCGCGGATGAGCTGCTGGCATGCCTTGATCTCGGCGGGCACCAGTTCTTCTTCGATCTGCTTGACGGTCTGTAAGTCTTCGCGGGTCATCTTGCGGATCAATTGGCCGCACTCGGAGGTATCGGTGCCCCGCGGGACGTAGCCGGGGATTGAGAGCGTCTCGCCGGTTTCGGTGCCGCGATCGGTGCGCAGCAGCACCTTGTCGCGGAGGCGAAGCTCATCGGTTTCGCTGATGAAATCGCCGATGTAGTGCATCGAGCCGTATCTGGCGCTGACGATGAATGCCATTTTTGCCTTTCAGATGGCCGGAACTCAGGATGCGAGGTCCATCATAAGCTCGCTGATGACGAGGTCCGGGTTGATCAGTTTCTGTATATTGCTTCGGGCCTCAAGTATGTGTAGCGTCTGCTCGCGCAGGCGATCCGGATCGGCTGCTGCAGCCCGTTCCTGCAGCCGGCCGGCTATGTCGGGATTGTACAGCAGCGACTGCTCGGCTCCGTCGGCCAGCAGTGCCATGTCTCGAAACAGCGCGGCCATGATCGTGAGGTCGGCCACGTGCGCCGCCCGCGACGCCGCAAGGTTCTGGCCCTTGTTTTCGTTGAGCATGTCGGCCGATGCAACCATTTCGTTGCCGGCGTTCAGGCCCGTGATGCGGGCGAGGATGCGCTCGCGGCGCTCGAACATGCCGAATTCCTTCATGGCCACAGCCCTGCCCGGGCAGCCGTTGCTCAGCGTTGCATAAAGCTTCGCTTCCGCCTCGTCGGAGCCGCGTTCAACGAGGAACCGCTCGATCTCATCGGCGGTCGCACGGTGCATCCGCACCACCTGGCAGCGTGATATGATAGTTGGCAGCAGATAGCTGATGTGCGAAGTGAGCAGGAAGAACGTCACTCGCGTGGGCGGCTCCTCGAGCGTCTTCAGAAAATGATTGGCCGAAGCTTCTGCCATGCGGTCGGCTTCGCGGATGATCACGAAGCGATGCTCGCCCGACCGCGCGCGAAAGCGGAGCTTGTTCATCAGCTCGTCTATCTGATCCTTGTGGATCACGTTGCCAGGGCCCGTGGGTTCGAGTATCTCGAGGTCTTCCTGATTGCCGTGTTTTATCTTGCGGCATGAAGGACAGCTCTCGCAGGCGTCGTCGCCCTGCTCGCGGCACAGGAACGTCTTGACCAGTTCGACTGCAAACGGCGCCTTGCCGATTCCGTCGGGGCCGTTGAGTATGTATGCCTGCGCAAGGCGCTGCTGCCTCCAAGCCCTCAGGAATCTCGCGGCTATTTCGCTTTGTCCCAGAATATCCGCCAGCATCCCGGCTACCTATCCGCCCCCAGGCGTTTCAATGGCTTCAAACACTTCCTTTGCGTTGTACGAACTTCGCACGAACGGCGCGGCCGCCACAGCGAGGAATCCCATTTCGAGTGCCTGCCGGCGGTATTCATCGAACTGCCCGGGCGTCACGAAGCGGTGGATGGGCAGATGCCCGCGGCTGGGCCTCAGGTACTGCCCGATTGTCAAAATGTCCACGCCCACGCTTCGAAGGTCGCGGCACACCTCGAGCACTTCGCGGTCGGTCTCGCCCGTTCCCACCATCAAGCCCGATTTCGTGAAAATGCGGGCCGCGTTATCCTTCACGTATCGCAGCACGTCGAGCGACTGCCTGTAATCTGCCTGCGGTCGAACTGCGGGATACAGCCTCGGCGCCGTCTCGACGTTGTGGTTGAATATGTCGGGCCGGGCGTCTATCACCGCATCGAGGCAGGCGCAGTCGCCGCGAAAATCGGGCGTCAGCACCTCGATCACGGCAGCGCAGCGGCTCCTGACCGCGCGGATGGTTCGGGCATAGTGCTCGGCGCCGCCGTCGGGCAGATCATCGCGCGTCACCGACGTCACCACCACGTGCTTGAGGCCCAGCGACTCGCACGCCTCGGCCACTCGCTCCGGTTCGTCATCCTCCAGCGGCTGCGGCGGGCCGGAATCCACGGCGCAGAACGTGCAGTTGCGCGTGCAGACGGATCCCAGGATCATGAACGTAGCCGTGCCCTTCGCGAAGCATTCGCACTGGTTGGGGCAATGCGCCGCCCGGCAGACGGTATCCAGCCGGAGCCGTTCGAGCAGGTCTCGCACGCGGGAGCCATCGTCGGCGCCCGCCTTCACTCGAATCTTGAGCCACTCGGGAAACGGCCGGCGCCTGCCTTCGGAATCGCCGCCGGCGCGTTCGGCTTCCAGTTGTTCGCTGTGATCTTCGCTCATCAGGCGGCCCATCGGCCTGCTTTCCGGATATGGCTGAGAATAACGGGACCCGCTGACATCGCAGGCGAGCACGCGGCGGTGTTTGTCCTCCTCCCGCCGCAGACGCCGGGCATCGCCGTGCCGACCTTTATTCTATGGCGAAATCGCCCGTTTTTCAAGGGAAATAGGTGTGAATGGGCGGGGAAGCGCAAGCCTGCCGGAAACGTATCGCGGTTCGTTGCTGATGTTGGCATCGTCAAGAAAGGACTGTCACCGAGACCGGAGAAGATTTTCTGTCGCCGCCCTGCGGGGGCTCCATGATGGGGGGGCAACACGTTCCCACGGCTCACGCCGTGGGCTAAAGTCTAACGCCCTGACGGGCTTAGAAGGAGGTGGGTGATGATGATGTGGGCGGGACGCGCCATACCTTGGAAAACGCGAGCGGGAAGGGAGAACCAGGCGGGCAGGCATCGCCGCCATCCTCAATATTCCCTTCCATTCAGAAGTGCCGGAGGCACTGGCCCAACAGTAGCCCAGGCCGACCGAAGGAAGCCCTGGGCCATAGTTGTCGGGCGATTTCCTTCCTGACGTCATCAGGCGGCCTCATAGACGACCCTCCCGTACTTGTTCGCCGGATAAGCGATGCCGCCGATGACGTTCTTGCTTTCCTCGAACCACTCGCTGGAGATGACGATAACGTCGAACGGGAAGCCGAGGCCGCGCAGGGCGTCGTGAATCCGAACACTTTCCCGGCGCGGATCCTGGGGGCTTTGCTCGACGACGAGAAGATCGATATCGCTGTCACGAGTCATCTGGCCGGATGCTGCTGAGCCGAACAGGATGATCCGCTCAGGCGAGGCGATTGACAGCACCCGCCGGACGATTTCTTCGATGAGCATGTCGTCGACCTGCAGCATTGCCGGCCTCCCGGGAAGATGGAATCGCGTAGCGTTTCGCACCATGGCCGTGCTCGCGATAATGATACAATTATAGTATCCACAGCGCACGTGCGCAAGCACAAATCTCGAGCGTGGCCGGGAATCTTTCGCGGTGCGGTTATGCTTCAGCAGAAAAACCGCCTGCGGCGCCGGCTATCCGAGCGGCGCCGCAGGCGGTGAACTGAGCTTGCTTTTCGGCTGTACGGTCCGCTCTCAGGTCTCGTCGTACTCGGTGAGGTCGCGGTACCAGATATTCCTGAACCGGACAGGATTGCCGTGGTCCTGCAGCTCGAGCGGCCCCTCGGCGGGATGCGGCTCCCACGGAGGCACAACGCGGTGCGAGGTCGGGCCAAGCAGCATCTGCTTGTTGTGCACGATGATGCCGTTGTGGAACATCGTGATGTATGCGGGCCTGATGAGCCTGGTGCCTTCGAAGCGGGGGCCTATCCACACTATGTCGTAAAAATGCCACTCGCCCGGCTTCGAGCAGGCGTTCACCAGCGGCGGGAATTCGCCATAGATGCTGGCGGTTGAGCCGTCGGCATAGGTGGGGTTGTTGTAGCAGTCGAGCACCTGCACCTCGTAGCGTCCCATCAGGAACACTCCGCTGTTGCCGCGCCCCTGGCTTTCGCTTTCAACCTTCGCGGGTGCCGCCCACTCGAGGTGGAGCTGGCAGTCGCCGAACTGCTTCTTCGTTGCGATGCTTCCGGTGCCGGCCACCACTTCCATGTAGTCGTTCTCGATCTTCCAGCCCGCCGGGCCGCCCTTCCTGGATTCCCACCCGTCGAGGCTCGTGCCGTCGAACAGCACCACGGCGTCGGACGGCGGCGCCCCGGCCTTCTCCTGCGTGCTGGGCGTCGGCGGTGTGACTACGCGAGGGTGCGGCCTTTCCTTGTCGTGAACCTTGTAAGATGAACCCGGAAGCACGGGCGTATCGTCATATCCAGGTTTCTGGTCTGCCATCGTCTTCTCCATTTGCGGCCGTCAATGGCCTGTGAAAAAAGTACGGAAATACCTGCGTTCAGCCCGACCGAGCCGACGCCCCGCAGGAATGCATTGGCCGTCGCGACCGCTCGCCTGGGCCGCATTGCATCCTGCGCGCCCTGCAACATAACATATATGCCCGCGCATTTCAAGGGAGACTGCCGCCTGCGTCCTGCTGCTGCTGCCGGTTTCCGGGCACGCCGGCTGCGAGGCGCTCCGCGATGTCGCCCTCGAAATATACTGTGTGCGTGGGGAATGCGATCGACAAGCCCATTCCGGCCAGGAACCGCATGATCACAAGGTTGATACGCTCCTTCGTTTCGGTGTGAGTG
>Ga0307379_10012105_pt1 | contig 11267 bp, 13 predicted proteins | sample UN2MG_FD_202237 | JGI IMG/M metagenome (GOLD analysis project Ga0307379, IMG submission 202237) | Soil microbial communities from Risofladan, Vaasa, Finland - UN-2 | ecosystem: Environmental > Terrestrial > Soil > Coastal area > Acid sulfate soil | place: Finland: Risofladan, Vaasa | collected... | reverse complement strand
GCGCTTCGGTGCCCTTCGGGATCATCTCGGTGACGTAAGCCGCCAACCGCACGATGTCGCGCGTCACTTCGTCGAGTTGGCCGTGGAATGTCTTGCGGGTCTCGATCACTGCGTCACTCTCCTGCCGGCAGACGCCGGTACTCCATCATCGCCCGCAATCCACAGGCTCACAACGATCCCGCCGAGATCGCTCATCGCACTTCCGCCGCGAGGTGATCGGGATCGCCGCTGAGCAGGTAGCGCAGGCGCGCCCCGATGATTGCGGCATGATCGGCGATCCGATCGAGCGACCGACCGATCACCAAGCTGGTCATCGCCACGGAGACGGCATCGACGCCGTCGAGGCGCAGCAACTCTTCGGCGAGCCGGCCCGCATAGTGGTCGACCTCACCGGTGCTGCTCGCGAGTTCGGCTGCCTCGGCTGCATCTTGGCTCGACCATGCATGGAGTGCCACGCGGTACTGAGCGACCGCGTGCTCCGACATGCTGGTCAACAGGTCGGCAATCACCGGGTGCTCGGACACTCGTTCGAACTCATCGGCTCGCTTGACCACGCGTAAGGAGAGGTCACCGATGCGTTCGAGCTCGGAGAGGATCCGCAGCACCGACACGATGAATCGGAGATCCGATGCCACCGGGTTCTCGCGGGCGAGCAGGTCGTAACAGCGCTCGGTCAGCGACACGTTCATGTCGTCGATGTCGTCGTCGGCGTTGATCGCCCGGTCGACGACCGTCGGGTCGTGGTGGGCGAGCACATCACGCATCCGCTCCAGATTCTGGTCGACGCGAACCCCCATGACCTCGACCTGCATGCGGAGTTGGTCGAGCTCGGCCTGGAACGCTTGACGCAAGGGCTGGCCCGTCTTCAACCGAAGCGTCCGGTGACGTAGTTCTCGGTCCGTTCGTCGCTCGGGTTCGAGAACATCGTCTCGGTCTGATCGAACTCGACGAGCTTGCCGGTCCGGAAATCACTGTCGGGATTCACGTCGACGGTGAAGAACGCCGTGCGGTCGCTCACCCGCGCCGCCTGCTGCATGTTGTGGGTCACGATCACGATCGTGTAGAGGCTCTTGATCTCCTGCATGAGGTCTTCGATGCGTGCCGTGGCGATGGGGTCGAGGGCCGAGCACGGCTCGTCCATGAGCAACACCTCGGGTTCGGTGGCGATTGCACGTGCGATACACAGCCGCTGCTGCTGGCCGCCCGACATGCCGAGCGCCGACTCGTCGAGACGATCCTTCACCTCGTCCCACAACGCCGCCCGACGGAGCGCCTTCTCGACGACGTCGTCGAGGCCGTCCTTCATGCCGGTGATCCGTGGGCCGTACGCGATGTTGTCGTAGATCGACTTCGGAAACGGGTTCGGCTTCTGGAAGACCATGCCGATGCGCCGCCGGACCTCGACCGGCGAGACAGCGTCGTCGTAGAGATTGACGCCGTGGTAGAGGATCTCGCCCTCGACCCGTGCGGTTTCGATCAGGTCGTTCATCCGGTTGAAGCAGCGCAGGACGGTGGTCTTGCCGCAGCCCGACGGGCCGATGAAGGCGGTGATCTCGTGCTCCCGGACATCGAGGTCGACCTTCTCGACCGCCCGGAAGCTGCCGTAGTAGACGTCGAGGTCGTTCACGTCGAACACGACCTCGTGGTCGTCGAGCACGGTCGGGTCGGCGGCGGGAGCGTCTGAGAGCGCATCGTCGGGGGGAGTTTCGGTCATCGCTGGTGCACCTGGATCGGGGGACATGAAGTCTAGGAGCCTCGCTTCTTCTCGAATCGGTTGCGCAGCAGGATGGCGGTGAGGTTGCACAGCAGCACCACCAGAAGGAGCACGACGATGGCGGCGGCGGTGAGAGTGCGGAACTCGGTCTCCGGCCGGCCGGCCCAGGTCGTGATGACGATCGGCATCGCCGTGAAGCGCTCGGTCAGCTGACCGACGTCGAGGTAGGACGGATCGGATGCCAGCCGACCGCTCACGGCGCCGATGAGGATGAGCGGAGCAGCCTCGCCCAGGGCACGGGCAAGCGACAGGATGGTGCCGGTGATGATCCCCGGCGCGGCGTAGGGAAGCACGTGATGACGGACCACCTCCCACCGGGTCGCACCGACCCCATAGCCGGCCTCGCGAAGGCTGTCGGGAACGGCACGGATCGCTTCGGCGGCGGTGATGATGACGATCGGGAGCACGAGGATGGCCAGGGTGAGCCCACCGGCCATCAGCGTTCCACCGGCCCCTTGGCGCAGCCCGAAGGTGTTGACGATGACCGAGAGGCCGAGGATGCCGTAGACGACTGAGGGCACACCAGCGAGATTGCGGATGTTGATGTCGATGAACTTCGTGAACCGGCTCTGCGTGGCGTATTCCTCGAGGTAGATCGCAGCAGCGATCCCGGTGGGGAAGGCGAATCCTGCGGTGAAGATGGCGATCCAGAACGACCCGACGAGGCCCTGGGCGATCCCGATGGTGGGGTCATCGGGTCGGGAACGGAGGGTGCCCTGGAAAAAGGCACCGAATCGGGTCGAGAGCACGTCCCAGCCCTTGGTGACCTGATCGACCAGCAGAACGATCAGAAGCAGAACCGAGATCAACAGCGCGATCTGGAGCAGCGCCCGGAAGATGGCGCCTTTGGGGTCGGTGCCTCGGCCGGTGATGGCACGGGTGATCTCGATGGCGCGATCGGGACCGGTCGCGAGTCGCGTGGTGATGGCCATGGGGTGCTCCTCAGTACTTCTGCCGGACGCGACGGACGAACCGGTCGGCGATGAGGTTGAGGGTCAGGGTGATCAGGAACAGCAATGTCCCGACGAAGAACAGGCTCTGGAACGAGAGCCCGACGCCGGCCACGTTGTCGGTGCCGGCGGCCTGGGTCGCCATGGCTGCGGTCATGGTGAGGCCCTTGTCGAGCGGGTTGGTCGTGAAGAAGGCGCCGTTGCCGCCACCGGCGGCGATGAACACCACCATGGTCTCGCCAAGTGCTCGGGACACGGCGATGATCGCCGCGGCCACCAGCCCGGAGACGGCGGCGGGAATCACGACCCGGGTCACCGTCGACACCTTGCGGGCCCCAACGCCGTAGCTGGCTTCGCGGAGCGAGCTGGGCACCGATTGGAGGGCGTCCTCGGACACCGACGCCACCAGCGGAATGGTGAGGATCCCAACGCCGAGGCCGGCGACCAGCAGGTTGGCCTGCGGCGAGCCGTCGAAGATGCGCTGAACCAGCTCGGGAGCGATGAAGGTCAGTGCGAAGAACCCGAGCACGACCGATGGGATGCCGGCCAGGATCTCGAGTGCAGGCTTGAGCACCTTGCGCACCCGAGGGCTTGCGTACTCGCTCAGGTAGACGGCAGCACCGAGGCCCAGCGGCGCAGCCACGGTCATGGCGACCGCGGTGACGATCAACGAGCCCACGACCAACGTGCGGATGTCGAACTCGCCGGCTCGGGGAAACCAGCCTTCGCCCCACACCGAGGACCAGACGACGGTCGACATGAACGTCCAGGTCTCGCGGGCCAGCGACCAGATGATGGCTGCGGTGATGGCGACCGAGGTGACCGCTGCGCCGAGGAAGACGATCCTGGCCGCGGCCTCGGATCGTTGGCGCCGGCGATCGCCGGCGAGGTCGTGTGGGCTGAGCCGGCCGGGCGATGGGATGGACATGTCAGTCAACGAGGGACCTCATCCTTGGTCGTCGCCGCGTGGCGAAGTGGGGAGGGCGGACAGAGGGATCATGTCAGAACGACGGCCGACCGATGTCCGGGCCCGGCCCTGTGGAGGGGTGGCACAGGGCCGGACAACCGGATCATCGGGCACCTCCGACATCAGACGTCGAGGCCGAATCAGCCTCGGGCGGCCTCCCACGTGGAGACGGTGTCGGCGAGCGTGCTGTCGTCGAGGTTGACGTAGCCCACTTCCTCGACCGCGCTGTAGGCGTCGCCGAGGTAGAAGTCGACGTACTCGGCCACCGCCGGGTTGTCGGCGATGCTCGCGTTGTTCACGTAGATGTAGAGCGGCCGCGAGATCGGGTACGAGTTGTCGGCGATGGTCTCGGCCGTCGGCAGGATGCACTCGCCGCCAGGTTCCTCGCTCACCGCCAGCTCCTTGACCGAATCGCCTGCTTCCTCGGCGAAGGCGAAGCCGACGTAGCCGAATGCTCCTTCACTGCCCTCGATGCCCTGGATGATGATGTTGTCATCGGCCTGGCCGGGATAGTTGCGGATCGGCGGATCGGTCTCCTCGACGTCGCCCGCTTCCAGGCGGGTGTCGTAGATGCCCTCGAGGGTGATCTCGATGAACGATCCGAACGTGCCCGATTCGGCGCCGGGGGCGCTGATGTCGAGGCTCAGGTCGGGGAACTCGGTGTCACTGCCCAGCTCGGCGGCGAGGGTCGAAGCGTCGGACCAGTTGTTCACGTCGCTCGACTCGGGGCCGATGATCGCGTACAGGTCACTGAAGTTGACGCACTCGAGCGGGTTGTCCGGGTTGGCCATCACGGTGATCCCGTCCTGGGCGATCAGCAGCTCGGTGAAGTCGATGCCGTTGTCCTCGCACGTCTGGACCTCCTCGTCCTTGATGGCACGGGAGGCGTTGGAGATGTCGGTCTGGCCCTCGCAGAAGAGCGCGAAGCCGTCACCGGTTCCGGGGCCGTCGACGTTCACGAAGATGTCGCTGTTCTCGTCCTCGAGCAACTCGGCCACCCGGGTCGAGATCGGCTCGACGGTCGACGAGCCCGAGATCTCGATCGAGCCCGATGCACCTCCACCATCGCTCGGGGTGTCGCCAGCCGTGCTGGTGTCACTTCCGGAGTCGCTGCCGCAGGCCGCAGCGAGCAGCGTCAGGGACATCAGGATCCCGATCATTGCGATCGGCCGTTTCTTGTTGAACACGAGTGCGTCTCCTAGGGAGGTGTTGGGAACATTGCTTCCGCGGCAACGTAAGTCAGAGGAGTTGACCCCAAACACCCGGACTGTGAACAGGAGGTGAACACGGACACAACGTTTGGCTTCTCGGAGAGAGGTCACCGAATCCCGGGGGGCGGCTCACAGCCCGATCCGCGCGATACGTCAGGTCGCCGACGCCACGCGTGCTCGAGCGAGCTCCTGGAGGCGGAGGTGGGTGTCGACCGATCCGCGCACCTCGACGTGATGCCAGACCCCGTCGCCGTCGAGCTCCCAAGCGAGGGTGTCGTCGGAAAGGTTCACCTCGAGCACCTCGGCGAGACGTCGTTGCAGCAGCGGTTCCTCGACCGGCACCAGCGCTTCCACTCGCCCATCGAGGTTGCGCTGCATGAGATCAGCCGAACCGATCAGGTAGACGGGCGAACCCTCACCTTCGCCGTTGGCGAAGTGGTAGATGCGCGAGTGCTCGAGGTAGCGCCCGACGATCGAGCGCACCCGGATGTGGTCGGACAGGCCGGGAACCCCCGGGCGCAGGCAGCAGATACCTCGCACAATCAGGTCGATGCTCACTCCGGCAGAGGACGCTGCGTACAACGCGTCGATCATCTTCGGGTCGACGAGGCTGTTCATCTTCATCACGATCCGTCCGTCTGGCCCGAGGTCGCGCTCGGTGGCGATGAGGGCCAAGAGCCGGTTCCGCATGTGCATCGGGGCGACCACCAGCTTGCGGTACTCGTTCTCGCGTGAGTAGCCGGTGAGGTGGTTGAACAGGTGGGTCAGGTCCTCGCCGATGTCGTCGTCGGCGGTCAGCAACCCGAGGTCCTCGTAGATCTTCGCCGTCTTGTCGTTGTAGTTGCCGGTCCCGACGTGGCAGTACCGCTTGAGGCCGTCGGGCTCGTTGCGAACCACCAGCGCCGTCTTGGTGTGGGTCTTCAAACCGACGAGCCCGTACACCACGTGGACGCCCGATTCCTCGAGCGCTCGTGCCCACTCGATGTTCGCCGCCTCGTCGAAACGAGCCTTCAGCTCGACGAGCACGGCAACCTGCTTCCCGCGCTCCGAGGCGCGGATGAGCGCCTGCACGATGGGGCTGTCGCCAGAGGTGCGGTAGAGGGTCATCTTGATCGCCTGGACCATCGGATCGACCGACGCCTGGCGGATGAACTCGTCGACGGTTGCCGAGAACGAGATGTACGGATGATGCAGCAGGATGTCCTTCTCGCTGATCTCCTCGAACATGTCCACGGGCTCGTCGGCGTCGTGCACGAGGCTCGCGGCGTTGAGGCCCGTCCACGACGGGTCCTTCAGGTCAGGCCGGTCGAGGCCGGCGATCCCCCAGAGGCCGCTGAGATCGAGGGGGCCGACGAAGCGATAGACGTCCTCGTCGGCGACGTCGAGCTCTCGCTTGAGCAGCGCGAGGATCGGATCGGACATCTCCGCATCGACCTCCAGCCGGACGGCCTTGCCGAACCGCCGACGACGGAGTTCGATCTCGACCGCGGCCAGGAGATCTTCGGCCTCCTCCTCCTCGAGCGTGAGGTCGGCATTGCGGGTCACACGGAACGAAGACGCCTCGAGCACTTCCATGCCACCGAACAGTCGATCGAGGTGGGCCGCGATGACCTGTTCGAGCGGCACGAAGCGCTCGCCGTCGGGAAGCACCACGAACCGGCTGAGGAGGCTCGGCACCTTGACCCGCGCGAATCGATGCATCCCGGTCTTGGGGTCGCGGAGATCGACGGCCAGGTTGAGCGACAGGTCCGAGATGTAGGGGAACGGGTGGCCCGGATCGACCGCCAACGGCGTGAGCACCGGGTAGATCCGCTCGTCGAAGGTCTCGACGAGATGCTTGCGGTCGTCCAGGTCGAGCTCGTCCCACGAAGAGAAGCGGATCCCGCAGTCTGCGAGTTCGGGCACGACCTGGTCGAGGAAGATGTGCTCGTGCCGCTTGGTCAGGTCGGTGGCGCGCACGTGGATCCCCGACAGTTGCTCGCCTGGAGTCCGGCCGTCGGCCGTCTCGGAGGTGATGCCGGCGGCGACCTGATCGAGCAGCCCGGCGACCCGGACCTGGAAGTACTCGTCGAGGTTCTGGGCGAAGATGGCGAGGAACTTGCTGCGCTCGAGCAAGGGAACGGTCGGGTCGGCGGCCAAGGCCAGCACCCGCGCGTTGAAGTCGAGCCAGGAGAGTTCCCGGTTGAGCAGACGGTCCGGGTCCGTCATCGACGGCGGAGGCATGGCGTCTGTCACGGGTCTGATCGTAACGGCCGGTCTCGGGACCGCTTCACCGTCCGGTTTCGTGAGCGGGGCAGCAGCCGGTCTCGGGACCGCTTCACCGTCCGGTTTCGTGAGCGGGGCAGCAGCCGGTCTCGGGACCGCTTCACCGTCCGGTTTCGTGAGCGGGGCAGCAGCCGGTCGCGGGGCGGGGTCGGCGACTTGCGCCGCGACCCGCGGACCGAACCACGTGCGCAGACGATCGATCAGCCAGCTCGTGTGGGGACTTCCTGGTCTTCGGGGTAGCCGAGATCCCACTGGAGCAGGATGTTCTCGCGCTCGGCATCGCGGTTGACTCGCTCGCGATTGCGACGGAACTGTGGATCGTGGGCCGGGAGCAAGACGAGACGGGCCATGACCCGCGAGCGAAAGTCCTCGATGATGCGGCTGTCGCCGAAGTCGGACTGGATCTCCCAGTGCGGTGACACCGGACCCACGTAGACGATGCGAGCGTGGGCGCGGGGTGGCTCGGTCGGGGCTTCGGGAGCGACGTCAGACATGAGCGATCAAACTATCAGCAGCAGCCGCCGGGTCGGTCAGCCGCCACGACGGCCGAGAGTGACACGCAGGGTCAGTGGGACGCCGAACCGCTCGATGTCGATCTCGATCACGTCACCGGGTACGTGGGCGCGGACGATGCCCTCGACGTCGGCCCAGGAGACCACTGCCTCGCCGTCGATCGCGACGATGACATCGGCCAGCGCCAAGCCGGCGTCGGCGGCGGCGCCCCCGTCGGTCACGTCGGTGACGAACCCGCCCTCGGAGACCCCGACGTCGAAGCTGGCACGGGACTCGTCGTTCAATTCGGCGACGCTCGAACCGAACGCATCGAGCACGGCGTCGTCGGCGCTGATCTCACCGACGCCGGCCTTGATCTCTTCGATCACCGGCTTCGCGCTGTCGATCGCGATCGCGAAACTGACGTTGTCGACCAGGAATCCGGCGGTGTTGATCCCGATCACCTGGCCGGCGCTGTTCACGAGGGGACCACCGGAGTTCCCGGGGTTGATGGCGGCATCGGTCTGGATCAGGCCGGTGAGCGTCTCACCGAACTCATCGACGGCAAGGATGCGATCCTTCGCCGACACGATGCCCTTGGTCACGGTCGGCTCACCGCCCAGATTGAGTGCGTTGCCGATGGCGACGACATCGTCACCGACCCGTAGGTCGCTCGAGGAGCCGAGCTCGGCAGGCACCAGACCGCTGACGTCCTGGGCCTGGATGAGCGCGAGGTCCTCTGAGGGGATCGAGCCAACGATGGTCGCCGTTGCGGTCGTCCCGTCGCTGAAGCGGACCTCGATCGACTGAAGGTCGGCGATCACGTGGGCGTTGGTGAGGATGAGGCCATCGGCGCTGAGGACGACTCCGGTGCCGGCGCTGCCGCCCGCCGCGTCAGAACCGAACGTGCCTTCGATGCTGACGACCGAAGGCTGCACTTTGCCGAGCACAGCCTGGATGTCGAGCGTCGCGCCCGGCAGCGGCGCCGTCGGCGTCGAGGGGTCTGCCGACGAGCTGGTCGCGGCCGCGTCGTCTCCCGACCCGTCGCCGGTGACCCACGACACGAAGCCGAAGAGCACCATCGCGATCAGCGCACCCACCAGCGCACCCACGGTGGCCGCCCGACTCGCGACGGTGGCGCGGTCGACGGGCTCGGAAGGGAGGTCGAGTGCCGGCCATCCGGCGGGGCGCTCGGGCCACTGGTCGGTCTCGACCGGCGGGACCGAGGGAATGCCATCGTCGCCGCGCGGCGTCGGATCGGGGTAGGGCTCGCTGAGCGGCCAACTGCTCTGCGGTGTGCCGAGGTCGGTCACACCTGCAGTCTCGCTCATCCCGTGCCGATCGGGACATCGCGCCGAGATTTTCGGCGAGGAAACGGGAACCAAAGCGCTGCCGCCGTCGTAGAAACAACAACGATGGAGGTTTCTTGAACATGGATGCGGAATGGATGAACGAGGGCAACTGCCGGTACCACCCACCGGCGACCTTCTTCCCGAGCGACGGCGTCGGCGTGCAGGTCGCCGCGGCGATCTGCAGCGACTGCCCGGTGAAGGAGTCGTGCCTCGAACACGCGCTCGAGCACCGCATCGATCACGGTGTCTGGGGCGGTGCATCGGAGCGCCAGCGACGCCGCATCTTGAAGGCCCGCAAGAACGCGACTCCGGCGACCAACGTCGCCTGAGAGCTGCTTCGCAGCCGGCCGCGTTCGGCGATCAGTTCACCCGAAGTCGAACGCTCCCAGGACAGACTGCGCCGCATCGTGCGCCCGGTCCCACCAGCGTGGTGACGGGGTGTCATCGACTTCGACCGCCAGTTGCTGCTGAGCGGACGCGTCACCCACGAACACCAGGACCACCCCATCGGCATCGAGCACGGTGCTCGACGCATCGGCGGCCTGCCAGCCATCTCGGCCGCCGAGGCGCAGGCGCTTTCCGTCGACGGGGAGGGTGTCCCAGTCGACCTCGCCGCGCTGCTGGAACACCGAGACGATGCGCTGCCCTCGGCGATAGACCGCATGCACCACGTCGTCTTGTCGGCTCACCGACACGAGGTCGAAGCCGATGACCTCGTTGTCGACGTACACCTGTCCGAACGAGGTGCTGCTGCCGAGGGTGGGTGCGTCGGGCGCGGTCACCGCGGTGGTCGAGTGATCGACCGCCATCTCACCGAGGCGGGGCTCGATGGCGGGGTCGGGCAGCAGATCGGCGGAGAGCAGGAAGACCGCGGCGATGACCGCTGCGCCGAAGGCGCCCAGCACCCCACGGACGAGGATGCGGTGGCGGCGCCTGACGATCTGTTCGATGAGATCGTTCGGGGGGTCGAGCTCGGGAAGTGCGAGCAGTGCCGCCCTCGACCGTCCGATGAGCTCGTACTCGTTGCGACATGCGTCGCACTCGACGAGGTGACGCTGCACGGCGGCCTCGGCGGCCGGCTCGAGCTCGCCGTCGGTCAGTGCGCTCAGCAGTTCGCCGGCGTGCTGAGCCTCGAAGGAGCCGTCGGTCATGTCAACGACGTCCTGAGGCTGCTGCGCGCTCGATGGATGCGGCTCCGGACCGTGCCGATCGGCACATCGAGGGCCTCGGAGATCTCTTCATAGGTCATGCCGATCAGGTCGCACATGACCATCGGGGTCCGGAACTCCTCCTTCAAGGCTGCCAATGCATCGGTGATGTCGCCGGACAACGTCGCCGCCGCGAGCGCGTCGTCAGCTGACGGCGCAGGCGGCAGGACCAGATCGGGTTCGTCGGGCAAGGCCTCCGATGGTCGACGCTTCTTGCGACGGACGTCATCGAGAAACGCATTCGTGGTGATCCGACCCAGCCATCCGTGCAAGGAACCAGGTTCGTAGGTCGCGAGGCCTCGCTGCACCCTGACCAACACCTCCTGCACCAGATCTTGCGCGTCGTCGGGATTCCCGGTGAGCCGGTAGGCCACCGTGTAGATGAATCGCCCATGATCGCGGGCGATCTCCTCCCAGGTCGGAGCCTGGTCGGAACCATCGGATCCACGAAGGAAACGCCGGCGGCGCCGTTCAGGCACCGTCGACACCGCGGATCAGACCGTCGCTATGCCAACGACCCTGCGGGGCCGATGGTTCCCGATGCACCGTGCCCTCAGCCGGGCCGTTGATCAGGCGTCGTCAGCGGGCGTCTTCTCGTCGGTTTCACCCTCGGTGATGCCCTTCTTGAACTCGCTCTGAGCCTGACCCAGCGAACGAGCGAGCTTCGGCAGCTTGGCGCCGCCGAAGAGAACGAGGATGACGACCAGAATGATGAGTAGCTCACCGGTGCCGAGGCCTGCCATGCCCGAACCCTACCCCTTCGGTGAGGCGCCGAACACTGCGCCGATGGATTCTGAGAGGCTCGGGTCGTGCTCGAGTGCGTGATCAACATCTCTGAGGGTCGCGATCTGGCGACCGTCGACCAGATCGCGAGCGCGGCCGGCGACCACCTGCTCGACGTGCATTCGGACCCCGACCACCACCGATCCGTGCTCACCGTCATCGGCGCGCCTGCGGCTCGTGCCGTCACCGAGGCGGCCGTCGGACTCCTCGATCTGGCCACGCACCAGGGAAGCCACCCTCGCCTCGGCGTCGTCGACGTGGTGCC
>Ga0307379_10012102_pt1 | contig 11268 bp, 9 predicted proteins | sample UN2MG_FD_202237 | JGI IMG/M metagenome (GOLD analysis project Ga0307379, IMG submission 202237) | Soil microbial communities from Risofladan, Vaasa, Finland - UN-2 | ecosystem: Environmental > Terrestrial > Soil > Coastal area > Acid sulfate soil | place: Finland: Risofladan, Vaasa | collected... | reverse complement strand
TCAGCCTCTCTAAATGGTTTGGCAACTTTTGATCTGGTGACACGAACTGCAGATTCTATTGCATATACTTTGCTTTCTCCAAGTTTCTTTTTTCTTAATTTCCTTTTTTCTGCAACTTCTACTACGCTGTGAGTATAAAAATCTAAAGCTTTTCCGCCAGACCTTTTTAATTTCTTTCCAAATGTAACTCCAACATTTCCTCTTACTTGTGAAATAATAATAAGAGTAGCATCTACTTTATTTTTATCAAGTGCATCACAGAATGCTGGGAAAAATTTTCTGCTTGCATATTTTTGAATAAAGAGATCATAATCACCTTTTAAATCGTTGTCCTTTTCAATTGAATCTCTAAAATCTTTTTTACTTTGTGACCCTTGAAATGAATCCCATGAATCTATAATATATAAAAGACTCTCCCCTTTTTTTAGATTAAATGCAAGTTTTAAAAATCGACGGCACATTTGCTCAAAACTTTTTGACCTTTCCCAATCAACAAATTTTGAAAATTCTTTTCCATACATTATTGGCATGGGGAAGTCCATAACACCTTCCCCATTATCATATTTTATTATAAGCTTCTTTATTTTTGCAAAAATATTTGATTTGAGTTTTTTATAATTGTTGAAAAACCAAAATGCCAATTCTAATGCAAGTAAAGTTTTCCCACTCGATCCATCACCAATGATATTACTAACTCGTGCTCTAGGCCATCCACCATCTCTTCCTTTTTGTGAAAGTGCAAGGTTTAATGGGATGCAATTAGATGAAAGAAACTCGACTGGAGCAGTAGGAGGTATTGAGCGGTTTACGCCCTTTTCAATGTTTTTTACGACCACTCCAGTCGAGTCGGACCGTCTCTTTAGTTTCCTTCTTCTTCTTATTCTTCTTGTTATGTTATTTTCCATTTTATTTTTATAGTCCTAAAGCATCAATAATATCATCTTTTAAATCATCAATATCATCTTTTTCATAATCGCCAATATCAATCTCATCAAGGTCCTCTTCTTTAATTACTTTCTTTAATTCTTTCATTTTCATTTTTCTGATATCTTTTTTGGTATACCCTTTTCCATCCTCATCATCATCGTCCTCATCGTCGTCGTCCTCATCCTCATCCTCATCCTCATCTTCGTCATCACCTTCCTCATCACCTTCCTCATCATCATCATCATCACCATCCTCGTCCTCATCCTCATTGTCGTCCTCCTCATCCTCTTCTTCAAGAGCCTTTTTTATTCTCTTTTTAAGAGCATTTGCCTTTTCCTTTTTCTTAACCTTTATATCAAGGCCATTTTCTTTTATAAATTCTTTCAGCTCTTTTATATCATCAAGGTCCTCTAACTCTTCTAAAAGATCATCTGACTCAGAATCTTGATCTTTACCCTTCTTGCCTTTTTTGTCCTTCTTGCCTTTTTTACCTTTGTCAGCTTCTAAGATTTCATCATAAGTTGGACGATGAACAATCATATCAAGAATTTTTGCATCATCCAAGATTTCATCAGAAATCTTATAATCACGATCATCAAAGCTATGCCCAAGATATTTTGGATAATCATCCTCACCCTTGGCAGGCTCTACTTCAAAGGATATAGATTTGCCTTTGTCAGGATGGGCAAAATTAATTTTCTTTCCAGGTTTCCCATGTCGGCCTTTTTTCTTGGAAATGGCTAAAATAAATTTTTCAAAGTAATGCCATGATACATCCCAGACTTGTACGCCTTTCTTTTCTTCTCCCTTGTCATAGCAGATTACGTTATACAAGTTTCTCTTTTTAGGAAACAGAACTTTATACACATCTTTTGATGCTCCTTTTTCCCTCAACCTTTGTCTTTTTTCACAGATTGGACATGGTTCGTTAAACATTTCTGTTGGACATAAAAAGATAAGATTATTTGGCCCGACATTGACATGAGCTTTATACTCATAAGTATAGGTTGGATCGCCTTCTGGAACTAGAGGGTCATGTTTGCCAGCCGTATATGGTATCAAATCTACTAAATGATCACCATCACCTACAATTAGATTTTGCACCTCCTCTTCCGGTTTGATGATAGACTTTCTATTTCCTTTGCTTTGTTTCCTGCCTGTTTCAATTCTTTTATTAAGTTTCTCCCCCATCTTCTTTCTACGGTCGCTTCTTGATCCCATTACTACCTCCTTTTAATTTTTCTTGTCCTCATTGATTGTTGTAAATCCCTTCTTATTTCAATTGCCCTATCCTGCCATAATTCTTCTTGTTTTCTTGTTAGAACTTTTGGCTCACAAAAATGAAGCTGAACATTAAGATGAACTAACCCCTCTAAAATTTTCCCACGCCCCCTAAAAGAATTCTTTACATCTGATAGAACTCTACTATTATATAATGCCTCATAATATTTTGAAACTGCTTGTTTCACTTTTTTATTTTTTATTATCGCTGATCTTATTGCTCCCTCTTTTGGATTATCTGGAAGATTATATTTTTCTGGATATGAGCGAACATCTGAATCAATTCTAGCTTTAATTAATTCCACCTTATCTTTTGCCATCTCTGCTTCTTCTAATGCTTTATTAGCTGCTAATGCCCATTTCATATATAGTTGTGAATGGGAAACAAGTTCCCTTTCTAAATTATACCTATCAATTTCTAGGTCTCTACTATAATCCATATCCTTTTCCTTTGCTTTTATTATGTATTATTATTATACTTTGTTTTATAATTTTCATTTTAAAAGAATCCTAAGGAGTTTAGTAAAATTATTTATCCCAGAATCAAAATATATTTCATTTTCCTTATTATGTAAAACGGATGATGGATGGACACACCATGCTATCCAGCATTTAAATTCTTCACTCCAAATCGTAGACCCGCTTTTTTGTGTTATCCCATTTTTCAAATTCGTGAAATATTTTAATCCAGTATTTCCAAAGACTAGCATTAATATTGGTTTTAATTCTTGGAGCTCTTTTTTAAGCCATTTGTTCCCACATAATCTAATTTGTTTTTCATTTGGTGTTCTGGTAATTTTTGGATAGCACTTGACCATATTTGTCACATGGAATTGTTTTCTTCTAAACCCTTTCTTTTTTAATCGTTTCCATAATAGATCCCCAGATTTACCAAGAAACCCTTTCCCTTTTTCATCTTCTTTTGGACCCGGCCCTTCACCAATTATAGCGACATTAAATTTTCCTGGACTTGGATGAACAGGTTTTTTACATTGTTTTATTAAAGAACAGGCTTTACAATTAGATAACTCATTGTCAAAACCTTTAAATTTTTTATTACTAATTTTTAATTTGAGTTTTTCTATTTCTTTATAATCTCCAGATAAAACCTTATCTATTCTATCTAATCTTATATTCTTTTCCCCAATTTCCATTAGATTTTTATACTGTGATTTTGTGCTAGTTGCTATTCTAAACTTAAAATATTTCTTAACTGATTTTGGAAGTTGAGCATGTTCATTTAAATCAAATGCCCCAATTTCATTTAAAAGATTTCTAAAAGCTCCTTTAATATCGCTATTGTTTCCTATCTTCTGTTTGTCTTTTATATAAAATTTTCTAATGTCATTTTTATTTTCATCCCCTCTTGCGGCTTGTTTTGCTTTTACTTTTCCAAGCCCTTTCACTTCAATGAATGGGACGTAAAGTTTTTTATCTTTTGCAACCCATCGAAAAGCTTCACTGATTCCAACTTTAGGAAGAATCAAAGATAATCCTAATCTATATGCTTCTTCCATAATTTCCGGCCTCTTTTTTTCTGCTCCATATGTAAGAGATCCACATATAAATTCTGTCGGGTAATAATATCTTAACCATGCACACCAATATCCTAACATTGCATACCCAACAGAATGGGATTTATTGAATCCATATTTTGCCCATTTCAATAATCCCTTCCAAAACTGATTGGCTTCTTTCTTAGAAAACGTTCCTTTTTTAAGACATCCTTTTACGAACATATTTTTATAAACTTTAAATTCTTTTGGATCTCTTTTTTTACCTATTATCTTTCTTATTTTATCTGCTATTGAATATGGAAGACCTGCCATTTTATATATAACCTGCATAACCTGTTCTTGATAAACAAGAATTCCATAGGTGTCTTTTGTTATCTCATCATAAATATCATGATTTAACTTCCATCTTGTACCATGTTTTCTTTTTATATATTCTTCTGTCATTCCACTATGGGACGGTCCTGGCCTTACAAGAGCTGTCGCTGCAACAAGTTCTTCAAAAGTATTAGCTTCCATTTCTTTAATGAGATGGGTCATCGCCCATGTATTCATCTGGAATACTCCAACTGTATTCCCTTCCGAGATTTCTTTTAAAACTTTTTCATCTTTGATATCAATTGTTTCTAAAATTATATTTTTCCCATAATTCTCTTTTATTAATCTTTTGGTTTCACTGAGAATAGAGAGTTGTTTTAATCCAAGTGCATCAAGTTTCATGAGGCCAACATATTCAGTATCTTCCTTTTCCCAATTTACAACTGGTCCATCATCTCTTGATAAAAGATTACACCGCCCTCCTTTTCCAATGTTTCTTTTGCTTATAACAAGAGCCGCTGCGTGTTGTCCATATCCTCTTACTTGCCCCTCAAGCTTTTTTGCCATTTTTATAATAAAAGGATGTTTCCTTGCAAACTCTTTTCCTTCTTGAAAGTTTTCTATCGCTTCATTTATCCTTCCCTCTTCGCCCCCATCCTCAATGAGCTTGGCAAACTCATCTACCTCTTTATAAGGAATTTCAAAGACACGCCCAACATCTCTTATCACTGATTTTGCTTGCATCCTATTATAACTGCTTACTCCGGCAACATTTTCTTCTCCATACGTATCTTCTAAATGTTTTCTTACCATAATCCTTTTGGTGTCTTCAAAATCTATATCAATATCTGGGTAATCAATCCTGTCTTTATTTATAAATCTATCAAAAAGCAAATCATGATAAATTGGATCGACAGCCGTTATTCCAAGAAGATAAGCAACGAGACTTCCTCCAACACTTCCTCTTAACGGACTAACAAGGATATCATTATTTCTACACCAATCTAAAAGTTCCCAAACGATTAAAAAATATCTTATAAATTTTTTATTCTTAATAAGATTATATTCCATTTTAAATCTTTTAAAATATACCTTATCCTTTTTTACATCTTTTTCAAATAATCTTTTAAATCCAGCGTAACAAAGGCGTTTCATAACAACCTCATCGCTGCCAACAATATCTTTAATATGTGGAAGTTCTATTTCTTTTTTCTTTATTCTAAAATTACAACATTTTTCTGCAACTTCTATCGTGTTTGTCAGGTATGATTTTTTTAGGAATCCTGGATGGTATTTTTCAAATGCTCTTATCATCTCTTTTTTTGTTCTAAGATGTAATCCTTTTATTGTAAACTTCCACCTATTTTCATCCGTCCATTTGCTTTTTTGTCCTATTGCTAGAAGTACTTCTTGTGCAATATATTCTCCCATATTAACATAATGACAGTCATTTGTTACGATTATTTTTGAACCGAATTTTCTGGATAATTTTAAGATATTTTGGTTTAACTTTCTCTGCATTTCAAGATCTACAGGCATTACTTCTAAATATAGGTCATCTCCAATAGAATCATAAAGATCAGAAAATAATTGGCGACCACCATTTAATTTAAGAAAAGAAGCCGCACAAGCTGTTGATATAACAAGTCCTTGGCAATGTTTTAATAAAATATCATATGTTATCCTTGGTTTATAATAAAACCCTTCCATATTAGCATATGTCATCATTTTACATAGATTTCTAAACCCTCTTTGATTTTTCACGAAAAGGCAAATATGTCCTCTTTCTCTTTTCTTATCTGCTTCTTGAACTATATAAGCTTCACATCCAAGAATTGGCAAGATATCTTTCTCATCGCATTCTTTTTGAAATTTAATAAGGCCATCAATATTTCCATGGTTTGTTAATCCAAGATATTTAAACCCAAGAAGATGAGCCTTATCCACGTATTGCTTCGCTGTTCCATATCCATCAAGTTGACTATATTCATTATGAACATGGAGATGGCAGAAATCAGAATTCATTTTTTACTCCTACAAAAATTTCATTATTCTTTGTTTCTTTTTTTGAAGTTTTACCTTGTCTATTTTGTTCTTCAATATTCTTTCGAGGCCTAAATAAGGATGTTCCCAAGGCAAGTCAGTAAATGATTGTTTCGCTTTTTTGCATTTGTTTCTAACAGTATGAATGCTTTTAAACCTTTTGATAAAATTAAAAAGTTTTTCTTCGCCAAGAGCTACCCTATAGCTTTTAGAAATTGATGGTCCGTTATTTCTATAATACAACCTTTTAAGGTTTTCTTCAAAAGGAGGGATAATGAATGCCCAAATCATCCCTTGTTCTCGAGCTTTATATTTCTTCTGTAATTTAAGAAGTCTCTTTGAAAAAATTTTCCACCTTTCAAAACTATGAGATATAAGCAACCCCTCAAAAATAATCGTAGGAACTCTTTCAAGTGCTTTCATAATTGCAGGTTCTACATATTCAATCCTTGCAATCCCATCCACGCCACCAAATTTTTTCGAATGATATTCTCCTATAATAATAATATCTTCTTCAATCAGATGGACACCCCTCACACCTTTTGAAATTTGAGTTGTTATACTTTTCCCGCTATCTTTAATCAACTCTTTTATCGTAGTCGTTTTCCCACTACTTGTCGTTCCTCTTATATTTATTACCTGCATATTTCACCTCTTTAAATTAATCCCTTCTTTAACCCATCGTTCTTCATATTCAGAAGGATTGTATTTAAAAATTAGATCTCCATTAGGATCCAACATATATGGCAACATTTTTCCATGAAAATAATTCCTTGGATTTCCAGGTGATCTTAGGTTGTTCCATGTATCTCTTGCAATATCAAGATACGTAACATTGAATCTTCTGCCTGCATTTTTTGCAACCATGCTGACATGGTCATTTGCCAATCTAGGATCTACAATATAGGTATCTTCATCTGGTTTAAAAACATCGTTGAAATGAATTTTTGCAACCATGCCTTTTTTATGATAATATTGCCTTGCCTTTTTTAAAACATATGTTAATTGATTCTTCGTCCAATTTTCAAGTTCTGGATTATCAGGATACTTATCAGGCATGGCGCAACAAGATCCAGAAGTATTAAGTTCTTTAAAATCCGGGTCACTACATCCAAATGTAAGATTATGTCTTAAACAGAATTGATATACTTTTTTTACAAATCTTTCTTTTACCAATCTATTAAGTCTTAAATAGCCACCTCTCTCTTTAGGACTCAGTTGTTTAAAATATTTTTGAATATCATCTATACCTGTTAATTCTGCTAGCCACTCATATCTTTTTATCATACCTTTTGTAACTCTTGAATCCATAGCAAAAAATTCCATGCTAACTCCCTGAATGCCAGCCTTTAAGCTTTTTTCTAATAATTCATCAAGTCCAATATCTGTAATTCCAATTATAAATGGCCTTAATCTTAAGATTGTATAGTATCCCATATCACTCAGCATCTTTATTGCTTTTATTCTCTTGCTTGGAATCGGTACACCTATTTCTACTTGTCTTGCTAAATCATCATCACCAGTAATGATACTTACTTGGAAGGCAAAATTCTTTTGGTCTGCATATTTTTCAAATAGTTTTTGGTATCGTGGTCTAAAAATACATGATCCCTTAAAGCTGAAGAGTGTAGGATAAGCATTTTCTCCAAGGATTTTTAAAAGTTTATATCCATCTCCATTTGTTTTTTCAAAATTGCAAAATGGATCTGCCATCCCTCCCCAATGGAGGAGAAACCTTTTTTTATAGAAATTTTCATACATCCATTTTTGCCGCCCTCCAGGATTATCATTTTCAATCCCTTTTCGTATTGCTTTAACATCTACAGAATGCAATCGTTCACTAAAATTAGGATTGTTAGATTTAAACATATAAGCGAAACAATAAGTGCAACCAAGAGAACAATGAGAATAGTGGTCAAATGTCATTGGCATAGAGCAGTCCATAAACTCAGAACTAATTCTAGGGCCAGAATAATGCTTGTCAAAATCTACTTTTAATCCCTTATTCTTTTTTATGAAATCTAACGCTTCTGTTTTAATCTCTTCTGATATTTTACCCATTATTAAGTTTCTCCTTCCACATTTCTGGTATGAAACCTGCCATTATTTCCTCCTTTTTAATTTTCTTTTCTTTTTGAAAAGGTTTTTATTTAAAATATGAAATGATTTGGTTTCCTCCCTCCATTCCATAGCACCAATATCTAAAAGGCGAACAATCTCCATAAGCCAATCTGTCTTGTGAAGATTATTCCCTTGATAGGTAAGGACTTGAAAATGAGAAGACAGTTTTTGAACATCTTTTTGTGTTTTAAATGTAAAGGCCACAGTCCTCTTCTGATGTTCTGTCTGTGCTGTCGTCTTTCCCATATAAGGCGGAAGTGTCTCTGGCTTTAAAAGAGAGTATTCAATTTTCCTTATCTCCTCTTTTGTCTTTCCTTCTATCAGCTTGGCAAATCTTTTCATAACATCAAATTCTTTAGACTTCTTTTTACCGATTGATTTTAAAATATCCATTTTATCACCATATATGGATTTTCCACCCATATTTCCCAGATTTAATTATTTCATCTTTCCACTTTGCTGCAAGAATGATTTTCCTTACAATTTGTATATCTTTTATTGGATCAAGGATAAGACCTGCATTCCTACATGTCGCATAGACGTTTATACAAAATCCTTCTGTAATGCCTGCATATTTACCTTTTAATCTTCTCTTTATAATAAACTGCTCAAAGAATTTATTTCTTCTTTTCTTTTCTGCCGCTTGCCAATAAAGAACATTCCTACATTGTCTTTCTGACCAATCGGGATGCCTCTCTTTCATCTTTCTAGCCCACGCTCCTAAATCATATTCTATCCATACGAACCACATCGGCGCACTCCTATCAAAGAATTCGTCAAATGTGTGCATTTTCCTAGTTGTTTGAATACACCGCTTTCCTTTATTCCACATTGAACAACCTTTTGGATGTCCGGGATAAGGTATCGTACACCATGACCTATAGGTTTTTAGAGGAACAATTACAAGATCTTCTCCACGAACATTAATAATATTTTCTTTCCTTCTAATCGTCTTTCTTTTTTTCATCATTCTCCTTTCTTTAATCCAAAGAATTTCCAAGGTTCATACCCTTTTAATTCTAATAGCATTATAAATTCCCTTGCAGAATCTTTGGAACAACAAAGAGATGTGCAAATTTTTGGAATAAGTTTTGCATTCTTTTTCATGTCGTTTGGAATCTTTATGTATCTCATATATGGAGCTTCATTCATTTTAGGAAATGAATGTTTATAAAGTGAGGATATCGCCCATTGTGGCAAGTTAACGAATTTATTCATCCTTTCAATTACCCAAAAAAACGGAGAGAAGGATATGAATCGATTAACCATATATGGAGATGAAAACTTTACATCCTTTTTTGTAAAGACCGCCTTAATTTCGTCAAATAAATTCATTATAAATTCTACCTCTTGAAATATATCTATTAGATTAATTTTTATAACTAATCTTAATTTGCAAGTGTTCGCATATTTCAAAGACACAAGCCGTTGCATTGATTTCTCTATCTGCAATTAATTTATCTCTATATAGATATTCTGCTATTGTCAGGCCTACAGGAATTTGGTGTTTTGGTTTGATATTTTTAAGAAAGGAATCAAATAGAGATTTAAAGAACCAAGTGAAATCTGTTTGTCCAGCCCATAATTTTCTTATTTTAGTTATTTCTCCAGATAAGATAAGTTTTTTTATTTTCTCTATTTGATAGATAGGGAGGATATTCTTAATCTTGAATTTTCCATTGATGCTGCCTGCTTGTAAATTATTTATAATCTTGCGTACATCAGGCTCAAATCGCTCCACCAGTAGGTTTATATCCTCTTGGGTATAACTAACGCCCTCGGCCTTTAAAATTCTAGTGGCGAGGCGATTTATATCCTCTGTTTCTAGACTTTCAAAACCAAAGACCATACATCTTGATTGTATTGGCTCTGTGATTTTATCAATATAATTAGTCGTAAAGATAAATCTGCAATTAGAGGAGTATTTATCCATTGTATTTTTAAGAGCTTCTTGTGCTTCTGGGGTCAGCCCATTCGCCTCATCGAAGAATACAATATGTTTTTTTTCTTGATCTATATTAGCATTCCCTGCAAACTGAGCAATTTTTGTTTTGATAACTCCAATCCCACGATCTTCACTACTAGCATTTAAAATTAGACGTCGATTAGCGCATTTATTAATTAGGATCATAGAAAGGGTTGTTTTGCCGCTTCCTGCAGGACCATGAAATAGAAGGTGTGGAATTTCGGCCTTTCTAATAGATTTTCTAAACACCTTTTTATAGTCCTTAGACATGATCAGTTCCCTTAAAGAAGTGGGACGATATTTTTCATACCAGATTAATTTTTTTAATTTATCCATTAGTCCCCCTCTTCGTCCTCTAACCCTGCCAATGGAGTCAAGGCCCAGACCGAATCTTTACCGTTGATTACTAATGGTGAATTTTCTCCAAATTGAATTGTTACTGGTTCATCTTCATCCCTTGAGATAACAGAAAAAACTTTAGATAGGTTTTCTCCATTAAGCTTTACTTCCATATTTTCGTCACAATCAATTTCATTCTCTAAACGCATTTTATATTGATGATCATTTTCGCCACCGCAGACAAATGTTAGAGCATCCCCCTTCGCCTTTAAGGAAACTTCTTTTATTTTAAGAAGTGAAATATTTGTTTGAAAGTCCTGAATAAAGGATTCTGTTAGTTCTGCAGTATATTTTGAAGATTTTTTTATTTTATCAAGAATTTTTTCATCATCATCCATTTCAATTTTTGTACTAATTAAATCTGGATCTGTAAGAAGATATATTAGCTTGCGCCTGCCACCAGAATTGGAGATACTAAAATAGTCATCCCCAAGAAAGGCTTTAATGTTATCTGGCATTGCAGAAATACTTTTTGCTAACAAATCTATATTTCCAATACCTAATATTGTATTTATACCTTTTGGCAAAATCCGCTTCTTTGTCACGACGATAATAGAAGATGTTATATCAACGGCTTCTATTATTCCTTTTCCGTTTTTTATCTTTAAAATACATTCTTCGATTAATCCACCCAAATAACAATTCTTAAGAATATTTAATATTCTTGTCGTATCTAATTTTAATCGTTTTAATGTCTTT
>Ga0307379_10012101_pt1 | contig 11268 bp, 11 predicted proteins | sample UN2MG_FD_202237 | JGI IMG/M metagenome (GOLD analysis project Ga0307379, IMG submission 202237) | Soil microbial communities from Risofladan, Vaasa, Finland - UN-2 | ecosystem: Environmental > Terrestrial > Soil > Coastal area > Acid sulfate soil | place: Finland: Risofladan, Vaasa | collected... | reverse complement strand
CCGGCGGTGTTGGGAACGCGTCCGGTGGCGTAGAGCACCAGCCCGGCCTCGCGGCATTCGCCGGATTCGAAATGCACCTCCAGATGCCGCGCCACGCGATCGATGTGGGCGACGTCCTCGTTCAGCAGAAAGTCGATGCCGCGTTCGCGCATTGCCGCCTGAACATGGGCGCGGACGTCGTCATCGAAGCCGCGCAAGATCAGCTCGCGGCGGTAGACCTGGGTGACGTGGCTGCCGAGCCCGTTGAAGATGCCGGCGAACTCGCTGGCGATGTAGCCACCGCCGACGATCACGACGCGCTTCGGCAGGCGTTCGATGTCAAAAACCTCGTTCGAGGTGATCGCCAGGTGACCGCCCGGAATGTCCGGCACGAAGGGGGTGCCGCCGGTGGCGATCAGGATGTGTTTGGCGGTGAACTCGCGGCCATCGGCGAGCCAGACCGAGTGCGGGCTGGTGACCGCGGCGCGCTGGTGGATCAGGGTCACGCCAGCCGTTTCCAGATTGGATTTGTAGATGCCTTCCAACCGGGTGATCTCGGCGTCTTTGGCATTGCGCAGCTTCGACCAGTCGAACCCGGTCTTGCCGACAGTCCAGCCGAACCCGGCGGCATCGGCGAAATGTTGTGAGTAGGACGAGGCGTAAACCAGCAGCTTTTTCGGCACGCAGCCGCGAATGACGCAGGTGCCGCCGTAGCGGAATTCCTCGGCCAACGCGACCTTGGCGCCGTAGTTGGCCGACATCCGGGCGGCGCGAACGCCACCGGAGCCGCCGCCGATGACGAAGAGGTCGAAGTCGAAGCCGGTCATGGCAGTGTCCCCCAAGGGCGCGCGATGACCCGCGCCGTTCCATCCGGCTCGCCCACCACAATCGCCGAGGCGATGCCGCAGAAGAGGCCGGTCTCGACAACGCCGGGGATGGTGTTCAGTTCTGCGTTCAACCGGGCCGGGTTGCCGATGCGACCAAGTTCGAGGTCGACGATGTAGTGCCCTTCATCGGTGATGTAAGGGGTGTTGTTGCCGCCGCGGGTCTGCATGGTCCGGTTGGCGACGTCGTGGCGCGCGAGCAGTTGTTCGATCAGCCGCATGGTCGTGGAGGCACCGAAACGCACCAGTTCGACCGGCAGCGGGAAGGCGCCCAGCGTCGCGACCTGTTTCGAGGGGTCGGTGATGACCACCATGCGATCGGAAGCCGAGGCGACGATTTTCTCTTGTAGCAGGGCGCCGCCACCGCCTTTGATCAGGTTCAGGTTGGCGTCGAATTCGTCGGCGCCGTCGATGGTCAGGTCGAGCCAGCCGGCCTGGTCGAGCGTGGTCAGCGGGATGCCCAGCGCCTCGGCCTGCGCCCGGGTGCCGCTAGAGGTCGGGACGCCGGTGATCCGCAGCCCCTCGGCGCGCATCCGCTGAGCCAGCAGGTCGACGAACCATTTCGCGGTCGAGCCGGTGCCGAGGCCGAGCTTCATGCCGTCCTCGGCGAATTCGAGCGCCCTGGCGGCGGCGGCGCGCTTGCCCCGTTCGGCGGGAGAGAGATCGTCGGTCATATCGGCTCCCGGACGGGTTGGCGGGGGATTCGCCCCCATGATAGCGTCTGAGCCGCGTCGCGCCAGCGGGGACAGGTGTCGAGATCAGGCAATCTGGCGGCAGAGCGATACTATATGGAACGGGAAACCTTACCCATGGGAGTCGCCCGGCATGTTTCTCAGCATTTTCGATATCTTCAAGATCGGCATCGGGCCGTCCAGCTCGCATACCATGGGGCCGATGGTGGCAGCGGGGCGGTTCCTGGCCGATCTGGCCGGTGGGGCGCGAAAGATCCCTGGTGCCGGGACGGTAGCGCGGCTGGAATGTCGGCTGCACGGGTCGCTCGCCTTCACCGGCAAGGGGCACGCGAGCGACCGGGCGGTGATTCTGGGGCTGGCCGGGTTCATGCCCGACACTCTGGACCCAGCCAAGGCCGGTGCAATCGAGGCGCGTATCCGCGACGAGAAACGCCTGAGCCCACCGGGGTTGGACGAGATTGATTTCGACGCCGACCGCGATCTGATCTTTGACTTTGGGCCTGCCTTGGCGCTGCACGCCAATGCGCTGGTGCTGTCGGCTTATGACGCAGTGGGCAACCTGCATCTGCGCGAGACCTATTATTCCATCGGCGGCGGCTTCGTGAAGACCGGCGCCGAGATGGCGGCCGCCGACAGCCCAGAGGCACCAGGGCCAAACGAAGGCGCGCCCTACCCGTTCGCCAATGCGGCGGAAATGCTGGAGATGGCGGCACGTTCGGGTCTGTCGATTGCGGCGATGAAGCGGGCCAATGAGGAGACCCGGATGAGTCGGGCCGAACTGGACCGCGGCATCGACCGGATCTGGGGGGTGATGAGCAATTGCATGGATCGCGGGATGGCCGTGGGCGGCATCCTGCCGGGCGGGCTGAACGTGCGCCGCCGCGCCCATGCCATTCACGAGCAGTTGCTGGCCGAGCGGGGCCGCAACCAGCAGCAGCCGCATGTGGCGAACGACTGGCTTTCGGTCTACGCCATGGCGGTGAACGAGGAGAATGCGGCTGGCGGCCAGGTGGTGACGTCGCCGACCAATGGGGCGGCCGGGGTGTTCCCAGCCGTGGTGCGCTATTACCGCGACCATATCATCGGATCGACCGAGGCCGGGCAGCGCGACATGTTCCTGACCGCCGCCGCGATCGGCGGGCTGGTCAAGCACAATGCCTCGATCTCGGGGGCCGAATGCGGTTGCCAGGCCGAGGTCGGATCGGCGGCGGCGATGGCGGCGGCGGGGCTGTGTGCCGCCATGGGTGGCTCGCCGGAGCAGGTCGAGAATGCCGCCGAGATTGCGCTGGAGCATCACCTCGGCATGACCTGCGATCCGGTCAGGGGGCTGGTTCAGGTGCCGTGCATCGAGCGCAACGGGCTGGGTGCGATCAAGGCGGTGTCGGCTGCATCTTTGGCATTAAGAGGCGACGGCAAGCATCTGGTATCATTGGACGCCTGCATCAAGACGATGCGCGAGACCGGGGCCGACATGAGCACCAAATACAAGGAAACCTCGTTGGGCGGGTTGGCGGTCAACGTGCCGGATTGCTGATTGCGCCAACGAGTGAGCCCAGCGCCTCACGCTCCAGCATCACCAGCGCGCCGGGGCTGTCGAAGGCGATCTCGATCAGTGGCTGGTTGGCCTGGTTGGAGGTGCCGATCTTATGGCCTGGCGCCATCGCCAGCCCGTCGATCGGCCAGACCAGGCCGCGCGAGTGGGTCGCGGTGACCGGCAGGAGCGGGTAGATCGAGACCCGGGCGCCCGGCGTCACCGCCAATCGCAGGGTGGCGACGGGCGGCACCAGCGCGCAGACCTCACGCTCGCCTATCAGCACGATGCGCTTTTGCGGATAGCGCAGCAGGGCGTTGAAGACCGCCAGCGTGTGGTCAATCCGCAGGCCGGTAAAACCCACCGCCAGATAAAACGGTGCCTCGGTGGCGTAGAGGCATTTCTCGAAGTCGGTGGTCTCCTGTTCGGCCAGATGCACGAAAGCCGCCGGGCCGGCCCGCCAGCGTTCCGGGTCGGTGATCGAGTCCATGTCGCCGATGATGGCACGGGGATCGAGCCGCATCGCCGCCAAATGGTCGGCGCCGCTGTCGGCCGCGATCAGGATCGGTGCGAATCGGCGGGCCGTTTCGACCATCGCAAGATCGAGGGCACCCGCACCGACAAGGGTGACGGCGGCATCGAAACGTAATGGCAACTTGTTCATGGCACATGTTGTGCGGGGGGTGGTGGCACCGGTCAATCCCCCGGTCGATTGCCGCTTCGCCCGCAAGCGTATCCACTTTGGCCAAGCCGCAACCTTGACGGTGAAAGTAAAATGCGCGACTCTGGCTGCAATACTCTGTTGTTTCAGGATTTCACGAGAGGGCGCTCTATGTCCGGCACGACCAAGCGGTTGGATATTCAGTTCGGGGCATTCGCCTGTTCGGTACAGGGATTTGATGACCCGGTGCTGCCAGTGCAACAGGTGCTTCAGGCTTTGCAGAATTTGCTGGAGGAAACGCCGGAACTTGGCGACGCCGGCATTCAGTTCGATGCCGGGGCGATCGAGCGGTTGATCGGAGAGGTCGCGCGCCGGGCTGACCTGGATGAGAGAAATATCGAGATCGTACCCGGCCTGATCATTGTTCATCGTGGCGATGCCTCGGCGCCCGGGTCCGCAGAAGTTGATGATTACGTTCGTGATCAGGAGAGTGAAGGCTGGGCACACTTTGATGCCAGTGGTGCCGATCGCGGTGGTATCGAATCCAGGAAAATGGCCAAGCCGGAAGACACCGGCGACACGCCCGCATATGTCAACATCTTCTCATCTTCGACCGCTTCTGACGGCAATGCCACAGCAAACTCAGGCTCGGGGTTGTTCTCAGCATCCTCCGATTACCAACCCGATCCAACCGATGATCGTGACGCCGACGATCAGCCTGGCGATCACCCGGTCCAGAACGTCTTTGCTGACGCCGATAGCACCTCCGACGGCGACATTTTCGCTGACCTGATGGCCGAGGACGGCGAAGCGGAATCCAAAAATCAGCGCGCGTCGATCAACTTCTTCTCGGACCAGCAGCATATGGAGCCGGAGGCGGATGACATTGGAAGCGAGCCCGTAGCGATCCCCGAAGCACCGGTTGAGCCGGGAGCGGAACGGGGCGAATCGCTGTTCGGCGGGTCGGATGAGCAGCCCGATGTGGTTGATATTGACGAAGGATATACGGCGGCTGGGCTAGCCCAAGTCGCCGAAGCCAAGTCCGTCGCGGAATTGATCGTCAGCGCCGCTGCCTGGATGGTATTGATCCAGGGCAAGCACACTTTCTCGCGAAGCGAAGTTGTAGATGTGTTTGAGAAAATGCCGGGTGAGCACAAAAAAACGCTGGAAGCTCGGATCAAGGGCTTTGGCAAGGCAGTACGCAACGGCCAGCTGGTTCTGATCGAAGCGGGCGTGTTTGGTCTGTCGAATACTGAACTGGAGCGGTTCCAGCGCCTGCTTTAGGCGTCACTCCTGATTCGGCGGAAGATCGGGATCGGCGCGGCCAACACCCTTAAAAACCGCCTTGAATGGCAGCGCCCAAAGAAATCCCAATACCAGATAAATCGCCACTTCGAGGACGATATGCGGCCGGTCGATCCGGCCGACGATCGTGACCGCAAGCACGATATAGACCGGCAGGCCGACCAGCAGCAGCACGAGAGACAGGATTCGTTTGGTCCGGTAGGTCATTGATTTCCCGTGTTTGCTTGATTAGTCGCGGAACGGATCGGTCACCAGGATGGTATCGTCGCGTTCCGGGCTGGTCGACAGCAGGGCTACCGGGGTTTCGATCAGCTCCTCGACCCGCTTGACGTATTTGATCGCCTCGGCCGGCAGATCGAGCCAGCTGCGGGCGCCAAAGGTGCTGCCCTTCCAGCCGGGCATGGTCTCGTAGATCGGCTCGACCCGGGCCTGCTGGGCGGCGGCGGTCGGCAGGTAGCCGATCTCATCGCCGTCCAGGCGGTAGCCGGTGCAGATCTTCAATTCCTCGAAGCCATCGAGCACGTCGAGCTTGGTCAGCGCGATGCCGTTCATGCCCGAGGTGGTGCAGGTCTGGCGCACCAGGGCCGCATCGAACCAGCCGCAGCGGCGCTTGCGCCCGGTGACGGTGCCGAACTCCTTGCCGCGCTCGCCCAGCCGTTGGCCGATTTCGTTCTCCAATTCGGTCGGGAACGGGCCGGCTCCGACCCGGGTGGTGTAGGCCTTGACGATGCCGAGCACGAAGTCGATCGCGCCCGGTCCCATGCCGGTACCGGCGGCGGCCATGCCAGCGAGCGTGTTGGACGAGGTGACGAAGGGATAGGTGCCGAAATCCACGTCGAGCAGGGCGCCCTGCGCGCCTTCGAACAGGATGCGGCTGCCGGATTTTCGCTTCTCGTTCAATATCTTCCACACTGGCGCTGCATATTGCAGGACCTGCGGGGCGATCTCCAGCAGGGACGCCTTCAGTGCCGCCCCATCGACCTCGGCCAAGCCAAGGCCGCGGCGAAGCGCGTCGTGGTGGATCAGCAGGCGGTCTATGCGGGCGTCCAGAGTCGCCTCGTCGGCCAGATCGGCGACCCGCACGGTTCGGCGCCCGACCTTGTCCTCATAGGCCGGACCAATGCCGCGCCCGGTGGTGCCGATCGCGGCGATCGAGTTCTGGTTTTCTCGGGCCCGATCAAGCTCGCCATGTACCGGCAGGATCAGCGGAGTGTTCTCGGCGATCAGAAGGTTTTCTGGTGTGATTTCAATGCCTTGACCGCGCAGCCGATCGATCTCGGCAATCAGCGCCCAGGGGTCGAGCACGACGCCGTTGCCGATGACGCTGAGCTTACCGGGCCGCACGATGCCCGACGGCAGCAAGGAGAGCTTGAAGACCTTGCCGTTGATGACGAGAGTGTGCCCGGCATTGTGGCCGCCCTGAAAGCGGGCGATGACATCCGCCCGCTCGCTCAGCCAATCGACAATCTTACCTTTGCCCTCGTCGCCCCACTGGGCGCCGACAACCACCACATTGGCCATACGCGCATCTCCTGAATTAACGCGCCCTTATAGGGAATGCGCCGATCCGGGGAAAGGCACGAATCTGCGTTGTTTAAGCGCGGTCAAAGCTTCTTGTGGCTGCCGTCGCAAAGCGGCTGGTTGCCGGAGTGCTTGCAGCCGCAGAAAAACACTTTGCCGTCCTTCTCGGCCACGTATTTGACCGGGGTGATGGTGGTCGGCTTGTGGCTGCCATCGCAAAAGGGCTGGTTCTTCGAGCGCCCGCAGGCGCACCAGAAATAGGCTTTGCCTTCGGTGACCTCGACGGGGTAGGGAGCTGTCAGGGGAGTGATGGGGGTGTCGGACATGGGGGATCTCCGGGGCTGCTGGGAGGGACATCTGTGCATTGGTTGGGGGTGGGGTCAAGGTGGGGATGGTTGGGCGCGGTCAATTGCGAGAGACGGAGGCGGGTTACCAGCGCCCGATACGCAGCGAGTGCCGGGGCTATCTCGCTGCATTGGTTCAGTGGCACGTCCAGAATGATGATGCCCCCCCGCCTCAGAACACCAGCGCCCGCGCCTCACGGACCTGCGGTAGGGCCTTGATTTCGGCCAGCGTCGCCGGGCTTAGCGGCTCGTCCACACCCAGCAGCGCGATGGCGTTGCCGCCCTTCTCGGCCCGGCCCAGGGCAAAGGTGGCGATGTTGATGCCGAGATCGCCCAGCTTGGTACCCAGCGCGCCGATGAAGCCGGGCATGTCCTCGTTGCGGGTGTATAGCATCAGGGGCCACGGCCCGCCCGCTCGCCGTTCGCCAAAGCATTATCTTCGGCACGAAGGCCGTTTATCGCGACCGTCGAGGGGCTGGAATGATGGAGGATGTTCCGCCGCTTGCCGCCTCGGCCTTCGCGCCAAAGATGTGGCTGCGGAATTGTTCTGAACCGCCGTATTCTTGGCCACAGAAATATTTATTTCCGCGATCTGGAAAAGGTTGGTCACCATAGCCATTTGCTTCGATGGAGACGCGCAAACAACCGTCGTCTCCGGCTCTGATCATCGATCAGATCCAACGGTTCCGGAAGAGGAAATCAAAAAATGATGCGGAAACTCTGTTTGGTTCTTGCAACCAGCGCGATCGGCGTGACGGGCGCCGCGTACGCGGCTTCGTTCGCCGACATCGATTCGAATGCGGACGGCACGATTAATGCCGAAGAATTTGCCGCAGCGTATCCTGAGGTTGCTGAGGACGCGTGGACTACCGCCGACGCTAATGGTGACGGTATGCTGAGTGAGGAAGAGCACGTCGCCGCAGTTGCGGATGGGCTGCTTTCCGCCGAATGAAACGTAGCACGTAGATGCCTCCGCCGCCACACTGGCGGCGGACGGTCCATTTTGAGAAACGAAAAGCCCAAAGCAACCCGCCTTCCACACCGATCAATTGCCGTGCCTGTTCAACTGGGCCAATTTTACCGGTAATGCCGACGATCGAGTGACTGCGTGGCACCCCGTCAAAACACCAGCGCCCGCGCCTCGCGCACCTGCGGCAGCGCCTTGATCTCGGCCAGCACCGCCGGGGTAAGACCCTCATCGACGCCGATCATCGCAATGGCGTCGCCGCCCTTCTCGGCCCGGCCGAGGGCGAAGGTGGCGATGTTGATCCGCAAATCGCCGAGCTTGGTTCCCAGCGCGCCGATATAGCCCGGCACGTCGTTGTTGCGGGTATAGAGCATGTAGGGCTGCGGCTCGGCCTCGAGATCGATGCCGCGGATCTGGATGAAGCGCGGCTTGCCGTCGGAAAACACCGTCGCGGCGATCGAGCGGGTTTTTGCGGCGGTTTTCACCTCGAGCCGGATGTAGGAGCCATAGGCTCCCTGCGCATCGCGGCGGGTCTCGGAGATGTTGATGCCGCGCTGGCGGGCCATCACCGGGGCCGAGACCATGTTGACGGTGCCCTCGCCCATCTGCGGGGTCAGCAGGGCTGCGGTCAGGGCTGCGGTCAACGGCTTGAGGTTCAGCTCGGCGACCCGGCCGACATATTCGATCTCGATGGCCTCGATCGCCTCCTCGGTCATTTGCCCGGCGAAGCTGCCGATGACCTCGGCAATGCGGACCCAAGGGCGCAGGATCGGCGCCTCCTCGGCGGTGATCGAGGGGGCGTTGATGGCGTTGGAGATGGCGCCGTGCAGCAGGAAATCGGACATCTGCTCGGCCACTTGCAGGGCAACGTTCTCCTGCGCCTCCGAGGTGGCGGCACCGAGATGCGGGGTGACGATGATGTTCTCGAGCCCGAACAGCACGTTCATAGTGGCCGGCTCGACGGCAAAGACATCGAAAGCGGCGCCGGCGAGGTGGCCAGATTTGATGGCATCTGCCACCGCCACCTCGTCAACCAGCCCGCCACGGGCACAGTTGATCAGCCGGGCGCCGGGTTTCATTTTGGCGATCCGGGCGGCGGACAGGATATTGGCGGTCTTGGCGGTTTTCGGCAGATGCAGCGAAACGAAATCAGCCCGGGCGAGAAGCTGGTCGATTTTCTCGATTTTCTCGACCCCCAGTTCGCGGGCCCGGATCTCGCTGAGGAATGGATCGAACGCGATCACCTTCATCTTCAACCCGATGGCGCGGCTGGCGACCACCGAGCCGATATTGCCGCAGCCGACCAGGCCGAGCGTTTTGCCGGTGATCTCGACCCCCATGAATTTCGATTTTTGCCACTCGCCGGCATGGGTCGAGGCGTTGGCCTGGGGGATCTGCCGGGCTGTCGCGAACATCATGGCGATGGCATGCTCGGCGGTGGTGATCGAATTGCCAAAGGGGGTGTTCATCACCACGATTCCCTTGGCCGAGGCGGCGGCGAGGTCGATGTTGTCGACGCCGATCCCGGCCCGGCCGATGACCTTGAGATTGTCGGCCTTGGCGATGATCGCCGCCGTCGCCTTGGTGGCAGAACGCACGGCGAGGCCGTCATACTGACCGATTACCTCGGCCAGTTTCGCCGGATCCTTGCCGAGGTCAGGCTGGAAATCGACCTCGATGCCATGGTTGCGGAAGATCGCGACCGCCTGGTCGGAAAGTTCGTCGGATATCAGCACTTTGGGCATTTGGTCGCTCCTTGTCGCCGCCGGTTCCGTTTGACTGTGGCAACGGACACCGGACCGGGAATTCTTGCTGTTTTGTCCCCTCTCCCCACTTGGGGGAGGGTTAGGGAGGGGCACTTTCAAGCCGCCAGCCGGTCAGCCATGGCCACGGCGAAGGCCCAATCGAGCCAGGGGGTCAGGGCCTCGATATCCGTCGTCTCGACGGTGGCGCCGCACCAGATGCGCAAGCCCGGTGGTGCATCGCGGTGGGCGCCAATGTCGAGCGCGGCGCCTTCGGCTTCCAACAGGCCGACCATGCGCTTGACGAAGGCCCGCTGCGCCGCGTCGTCCAGCGTCTGGAAGTCCAGATCGGCGATCTTCAGGCAGACCGAGGTGTTGGAGCGCGCCGTCTGGTCACCGACCAGATTCTCGACCCATCCGGTGCGGTCAACCCAACCCTGCAGCGCCACGAAATTGGCATCTGCGCGGGCGACCAGCCCGGGCAGTCCGTTAACCTCGTCGGCCCAGTCCAGCGCGTCGATATAGTCGGCGACACACAACATCGAGAGGGTGTTGATGGTCTCGCCAGCGAAGATGCCGTCGATCAGCTTTCCGCCCTTGGTCAGGCGGAAGACCTTTGGCAGCGGCCGGTCGGGGGTGTAGCTTTCCAGCCGTTCGACAGCGCGCGGGCTGAGGACCAACATGCCGTGCGCCGCCTCGCCGCCCAGCGCCTTCTGCCACGAGAAAGTGACCACATCGAGCTTGGGCCAGTCGAGGTTCTGGGCGAAGGCCGCCGAGGTGGCATCGCAGATCGTCAAGCCCTCGCGATCGGCGGCGATCCAGTCGCCGTTGGGCACACGGGCGCCGGATGTGGTGCCGTTCCAGGTGAAGATGATGTCGGCCTGCACGCGCACAGCGGTCAGGTCCGGCAGCGCGCCGTATGCGGCCTCGATGACCCGGCAGTCGTTGATCTTCAGCTGATTGCACACGTCCGAGGCCCAGCCGTTGCCGAAGCTTTCCCAGACCAGCACGTCGACCGGACGGGGGCCAAGCAGCGACCACATTGCCATCTCGAAGGCGCCGGTGTCGGAGCCGGGGACGATGCCGACACGGTAGCCGTCCGGTACGCCCAGCAACCGCGCGGTGCGGTCGATGGCGTCCTTGATCTGCGCCTTTGGTTTTGCCGCGCGGTGCGAGCGGCCAAGGAAGGCCATGGCGGCAACCATTTTGGCCGACCATCCGGGGCGTTTGACGCAGGGACCTGATGAGAATTCAGCACGCGCAGGCAAGATCTGCGGCTTTTGGGGGCCATACGACCCTTCGGGGAACGTCATGAGACGCGCTCCTTCGTCAGGGCGAGATTGTTGAGCTGGCCGCCGCTCGCCCATTCCCGGCGACAGGCCCGCTGTCCAGATAGGGCGAATGCGGGGTGCCGTCAACGAGGAAAATGGTCGGTTTAGGTGAGTAAATCGTCGCAGGTGAGACATGAGAGCAAGCCGGGTTTGTAATCAACGACATGGAATTTAGATTTTGGCGCGCGTACTCCAGATTTAGGCAGGGATGCCGAAGAATAGGAGAATTGGGATGATCAACCTGACACCGCCGATGCGGCGGCGCCGTCAGGGCAAAAACCGGTGGCGGAGCCGTCAAGGAAAAAAACCCA
>Ga0307379_10012098_pt1 | contig 11271 bp, 8 predicted proteins | sample UN2MG_FD_202237 | JGI IMG/M metagenome (GOLD analysis project Ga0307379, IMG submission 202237) | Soil microbial communities from Risofladan, Vaasa, Finland - UN-2 | ecosystem: Environmental > Terrestrial > Soil > Coastal area > Acid sulfate soil | place: Finland: Risofladan, Vaasa | collected... | reverse complement strand
TCGCAAGCTTCTGTCTTTCACACCGTTCACTCAGCTAGCTACAAGTATTGTCATTGTCCGGTACCGGTAGCTAGCGAGCTAGATACTATTACAAGTTGTTCCAACAACTCCGACACACAAACTACGACAATGTGCAACTCGACGGTAGTATCACCACAATACCACAGAGGCTTCGACCGGAAGAAAGGGCTCGTCGCCAAAGTCCTGGTTCTAATGACGATAGGATATTTTCTAGCTTTAATTCCTGTGAGTCTTCAGGTGTGACACAACATGTCAATGTGGTAGCATTGGAGTGTTAACTCACCTCACCTTGTTTCTTTTTTTCTTTTATCGTTCAGGGATCATACCTCAAACCAGCAGCCGAATTCTGCCCCTCCGACTCCCCAAATTGTCAACGTCCCGATCTCTTCGCCTTTGAATTTGTCTGCTGCTCTGTCTTCCTTTGGCAATCTTTTGTCTCCATCCGATCATGGCACATTCGTCAAACACCCCAGAAAGAACTTCCAAATAATCCCATTGGGAGGGTTTATGGTTACTCTAAGGAGAGCGAAGTAGTTGCTGCTGTTAGCTTTGCGTTCCAATTGTGGGATATGTTGGCTACGCCGTTTATTCCTGAGTTTTATTCAACGATTATGATGTGTCATCATATGGGTGCGGCGCTTGTGAGTTACATTGCATTGCAGTATCAGTACTATCATTACTATGCAGGTAAGTGGGTGCAATGAATGTATGACCTACCGGTATCATTATCATTATCTTTGAGGCCGTCTCTCATCTCACTCATCTTCTGACGCGCAATTTCATACTCTTTTTCCCTTCATAGTATTCTACTTGGCATTGACTGAAGTGAGCAGCATCTTTCTCATTATCATGTCTGTATGCAAATACTTCCCACCAACCCCAGGATCCACAGCCGAAACAATTAAATCCGTCGCCGAACCACTCTTCGTAATCACATTCGCCTACTATAGAGTGATACTCTGGATCAAAGTCACGCGTCAACTCTGGTCGGATGGTATTCATGTGTTATCGAGTGGAATAGCGGAACAGTATCGTCCTGGCAAAAGTATCGCGTTGAAAATAATTCTGGGGGTTAGTGCTTTGCTGACCGTGTTGCAGTTGTTTTGGTTTATTCTTATTTTGACCGAGGCTTTGAAGGCCATGGGATTTGACGTGCCTGGTATCAATCCAGGGTTTGAGTAATAGAGTATGCACTTCTCGCGATTTGCGAGGATGGGAGAGATGAAAAAGTAGCTGGTTTACATGTAATATAACTTATTAATAAAACTAGTTATTGTTACGTCACAAACGTGACGACATTGAACACAAACATAGTCTACCGGAATATGACTACACGTACCCCATTCATTTAACTTCACGGCGCTAGTGGTTCTGCTTCCAGCAACTTCATAAAAGTACCACCACAGGGGATAATAAATTCTCCTTGAGCCCGAGCACCAAAGTATTCCTTCTTCATGGCAGCAATATCACAGACGTCCTTCATACCCTTGACGTGATAAATATCCCTAACGTACTCTAGTAGACCAGGCATGGTTGCAATTCTTCGCGTATTTACCTTGAAAATGATGCGATAGATCTCGTCCAGCCGAAGCAATACTACGAATAGACGAACATCTGATCCCGTCAGCTTTGAACCAGTGAGAAATCCACGTTTGCGCACAATGCGATCGACTTTATCCAACGCTTCTGTTAGATTATCGATAGCCTCATCGTACTGGTGCTGAGACTCAGCGAGGCCACAACGATAAACACCCACTAATATCGCATCGTGGACCCATTGGTCGATGTCATCGCTCTCCTTCTTGTTTCCAACAGGGTACAAATTGAGTTTTGGTCTTCGTGCCCACTTGTTGAAATCAAAGTTGAGCATCCTCATGATTTCTGCGGATGTATTACTGACTACCTTCTTTTTGGTCTTATCCCATAGAACTGGAACTCTTATCGCATCGTCTTCTTTGTTCAAGTACGTTGACTGGAATACTCTGAATATATCATCTTCTGACACATTGGAGGAATCATCCTTTGAGTCTGCAATCGACCAAAAGCTGACATCATTGTCTGGGTTGGAGACGACACTAGGATCCCAGACTAGTTGAGGATCCCAAGAGCAATCAACAAAAGATGCGCTGATTGCATCTTGAAGACCCTTCAATGCCCGTACGACCAAAGTTCGATGAGACAAGGGACATGCGTGAGATACGATCAGATGATATCTTCCAGTCTCTGGAGCATAGCCTTCGTCTAGCTCCATTTGTGCTTGCTTGTAAGAATCAGATGGTTTTATGGAAGAACAATTGGAATCACTGCTAAAACTCCTTTGGATAATTCTAGCACTCTCAATAAGCGCACGAGCTCGCGCCAGGTTGTCTTCAGTAGACGGTTTGACATCTTTGAAACGGACGCTACTAGAACTTGGAGATTTGACAACTGGCAGGGAATTTGATGAATCCTCTGATCCTTGAATCTTCAAATGACCACCCGTCGTATTGCTAGCAAGAACAGTGGTACCGCTAGCAGTTGTTCGGGCCGTGTGACCTGATATAGAAGCGCCACCATCTATCGCAAGGTTTTGCCATCTGGATGAGTGAAATCCTTTGTCGCTGTTCTCCGTATCAGAGCTATCTCCTCTTGCGTCCCGCAGGCCATCAATTTCCTCTCCCTGCAAGGGACTTGAAGCACTTTCCCTCTCGTCCATGTTTACGTCACCAAGTGTGGTTTCCATGCTCGTATCAGTAATGGGAGCTGTGGCGACTGTCCCGTCTGAGAGCAAGGATTCATCCGAGTTGTCATTCGTGTAGTCTAAAGACTCGCCATCGGATAGCTGGAAATCACTTCCAGAATCATTCAAGATATCGAGAGCATGCATCAGCTGGTTCTCAATGTGCACCGTGTTTACAGTTCCATCATTGTTGATGCATTTATCATCACTCGCAGGAGCACGTCCATCTTCATCGTCAGTACTTGCACTCGTAGTTTTGGCATCCCTACTAGCATCCATAGTGGCATTCTTCAAATCCCGTAATCTTCGTAGCTCATCCAAGTACATTTCATAACTAATACCACTTGCACTATGCTCCAACTTTTGTCTCAAATCCCGAACCATACCCAATGCCTGCTCCCTCTTCTGCGTACGCCGATAAGATTTCTTGCTCTCAATCTTGGTTTCAATTTTCTTGAGTTTCTCCAATAGTTGAGTTTCGCGACGCTTCTGCTCCTTACATACGACAGTTTGTCCAACCCCCCTTGCGTTATAAACAAGCTCCACACCTTGCGTCCTGAGTTCTTGTCGAAGTGGAAGGGTGGGTGGTTCGGTTCCACCAACGATTGAATACATGATGTCTACATTATAGTTGATGTGAAGAGAGGAAGAGTTCTCATTGCCTATTTGGGTATTCTTCTTGTATGAGGCATTCATTGTTTCAGGAGAATAAGCACTGTTGTATTCTGCCGCCATCCCAATTCCTAAATCTTGTTTTGGGCGTTGAATCCAATCCGGCTTTGATATGGGAATCGTCTTGAAGTAAGTGAGGAGAAGACTTCGCCTTTGCTTTGTTGATGGAATTTAGATTCTTACAGGGCCGTTGGATGGAGTGAGTCCGTTGGATGTTCTATTTTCCGCGACTTCGAACAAGAAAAGTCTGTCTTTGAAATTTTTACTTAGGTGTTTCCTCGCTTAGAGAAGTCATTGATGTTCCAACGGAAATATCATCCTTAGCGGCTTGGGATATCTATTATCCGCGTCGACTACGGAAGGCCGTGTGTGATTTTTCACCTCATCATCAATCATCACACAACTAACTAAACACCTGAACGCTACCATGTTGCGATTCAACATCTGCACAGCTACATTCGCCATTGCGACTTTCCTATTCAATGCAGTATCTGTTCAATCTTTTACAACTCCTCTGGCAGCTGTGAACAAGCAACAGAAGGACGCCTTCTTCCACCATGAAAACATTCCCAATGCATTACCATCAAGTTCAAGGAATACTTTCCTCCAGGCACAAGAAGACAACCGAGATGGTGTAATATCTCTCAGCAAATCCGACCAAATTGCACTTGGAGTCGTCGGCACCCCCATGTCTCTCATTATGCTAATTTCTGAATACGTTCTCAAAACGACTGGATGTGGTCTTCCAGCCGGACCGTACGGCGTGATTGGCGCCGCTGAGGGAATCAGTTATCTTGGTGTTACAGCTCTTGCTGCCTTTTCTATTTTGACCAAGATCAAGACGGGAAGTGGATTACCTGCTGGTCCGAAGTCAATTCTTGGGTTGGCCGAAGGGCTGAGTTTTCTTGCGATTGCTGTTGGGATTGTTGTTTTGTTATTCCAGGTGGTTGATTATGGGTACGTTCCGAATGCGGTACCCATGGAGGGCGGAATGTGCCAATAAGGTGGCCAGGTATCTCAGACGAGTGTTGGCTATTATGTTGGCTATTATTGAGGGATTCGAGCAATTGAAGATGCGCAGTGACTCAATGAGAAACGGGGCATTCGAAACTGACTCAGTCGAAGTCCTTGTACCAATCTACGTCTTGCCCTCTTCTTTACCTGGTTTTCTGTTAATTTATAGAGAACTCTGCCCATTGGCGTAACCCGTAAATTACACTCTGCATGCAGTCTGGGATTGCTTGACGCTGCTCCAATTTGAAATTGCTTTGAAGAATCACAATAATTTATTCTAGTACGACAGTCTGCTACGAATATTTCTCAAGCATCTGAGGGTTGAGGTAATCTTTAGATCCATCTTGGAGGCTTGGAACTATAATGGTACGCCTTAATTGGACAGTGGAATGGTGAAAAACAAAGAGCTCAGTACAACTACATGGCGTTTCTACAGCGGTGACAACTGCCACAAGTGAAAGGAAACACATCAGTCGCATGCTTAGCTATGCTTAGCATATCTAGATCAAGTCCTTTTGGTAGCTAGTGAAATCTTATTGCGCCTCGAGAATATGAGCAACAACTTCTTATTATTAGATTAGCATGGGCAAGCTCGCAAGATTTATTTATCAAAAGCTATAAGTCTTGTCGTTAAAAAAAGGAAAAATGTGGTTTCTAAAAAGAATTTGTGAGGGTTTTCTTCGCGCAAAGCTAAATAAATATTTCTTTATAAGTGACTTTGAATGAAAAACTGAGTGCATGTGTTGTAAGGCGGTACGGCTTGAAAAATTCGAAACCAGTGGCATGGACGACGCAGCCTATACAAAGAGATACTAATGAACAGTTCTGTTTCTTGCATGCCACTGGTTAGGCAAAAAATGGATCAGGGTAGAGGTGCGGGTGCCGCTTGTATTGGATGCGTTTCATCGCTAGATATTCCACGCGCGCGTGAAAAAAAACTGCGCGCCAACGAGGGTTAGAAAATAGACGGTGGGGCTGACAACATTTTGGCGTACTGTATGTCAGCTGAGTTTTTCATGCAAAGTTACTTATGAGCACCAATCTAAAAAATACTGATTTCGTGTCACGAAGAATCTTTTTTGGAGAAAAAGTGAGCGTCATCTTCGATTTGTCAAAAACGACCGACCGTTGCGTTTGTGACGGAGTGACCCGTCGAATATTCTGGTTCGAAATACATCCGACAGAACGGTCTAAAAGCAAAGAAGCCAACACACAAAAAACGAAATGGGTGATTGCATCTATAATCTCAGAGTCAAGGCTAGCGTTAGAGGATGGCTGGGCAAGAAGGGCATTAGCTCCAACACCAAGAATCTTCTCATTAAAGGAGGAGATCCTTTAACCATCACTTCTGTGGCAACACAACCTGATAGCTTTATCAAGTTGAACGAAAACCCCTCAAGCAATGAGGGTGTCAGGACTCAGGATGTTGACCTTGGGTGGAAAAAGACGGGAAGGAATTATGACGATCCATGGCGCAAAACGGATGTCAAGGAATCTGAGTATCAAATTTCACCTAACTTCAGCACCATTATTTTGGGAGAAGATGATTTTTTCACCAAGTATACCTGTATTGAATCTTTTGTGGGAAAAGCTGTGCGTAACAGAATCCTCTACCCCATGAAAGACACCGCAGTGTATACCGATACCGATGAGATTTTAAGGGATCTAAAACTCGGGGCCGGGGAAGGTCAAGCGATTCCAGCCTCCTACAACTCTGATTTTGGTATGCTTACTGATGAATCCTTCAGCCGCATCTTCTTCTATGGAATGGGCGCGACTCTCCTCGCTGCTCAAGACAATTCTGCGTCTAATACCTTGCGTGCCGATCTCGGGCCATTCGTCGTGGACATTCCCCTCCACGAGCTCACAGTCCGTCCTGGATTTCGTCGGTATGGATGTCGCATACATTTTAGCTCAGATCAGAAGGTCTCGGCAATTCATGACTATGAATTGAAGAAAACCGTCAGACCGGGTGAAGATGGCTGGGACCAGGCGAAATGGCTCGCGAAAGTCAACACCTTTCTCTTCGTCACCGTAAGGGAGCATCTCGTGTGGACCCATCTTATCGTAAGCAATGCTGCAACGAGAGAATCCACTATTCGTCTCCCCCCGAATCACCCCCTCCGCCGTCTCTTGACGATCTTCACGTACAGAAGTACGGAAGTCAACAATTCTGCTTTTAGCGCATTGGTACCAGATCATAGTGTGCTCCACCGATCCACTGCGTTTACATACGATTCGATGAAGAAAGTCTTTGATTCTGCATACCTTTCTTCCAACATCTTTGAGCCGTTCCCCGACCGTGAGGTTAATCCTGATCTCGTGGATCTCAGCGACCAAGGAAAATTTCCATTTCTATCTGAAGGCATTGCATACTACCAGGTTGTAGAGGAATTCGTTCGCGACTGGATGAGCAAAGCGGGTGACACAGGATTGGATGATCAGGCCAAGTCTTTTTATGAAGGCATGAGAGAGGTGTCGCTCGGACAGAAGTATGAAATCCCCGTGTTCAGAGGAGTTGATGATATGGTAAAACTAGTGACACAGATCATCTTCACCGTTACGGCCTACCATGAGCTTGTCGGGAACGTTGGGGATTATACCATTCGCCCGGATAGGTCTGGATTCCGAATCGCAAGGGGGGCCGAAGAGACGTCTGTTGATGTACAGTCTCTGTTGTTGACTGCTCTCATCGCTGCTTCGACATCGATTCGCATGCCTCAATTAATGGCTCCATATAACAACTTTTTCGGAGCAGGTGGTGCTCCAGAATGGGAACGCACTGCATGGAACAGTTTTGTGGTTAACTTGCAAGCTCAGTCTACGGCGGTTCAAGCTGCAGATTCGACGAGGGACGTTGAATTCAAGTACTTTGACCCGGCGAGGTTTGAGTGTTCCGTGTCTGTATAAGAGAAAAGGGTCTGATCTTTGGTGTACACGTAGTGTAGAGACACGAATTGAAAGAAAGAGGATATCTTATGTTTGTATTTCCGTAGAATAGTTCAGACGAAAGCAAAGCAGTCAAGTCAAGTTAAAGTAAAGAGTTGCTATTCACATGATAGTGCATTATTACCGCCAAGTCACCTATCGCTCAAACGAAACCTTTTGATTGCAATCCTCAACACTATAATTGGACCCCACCACCAAAAGCAACACCTGCATTTACCTTTACAATAGCATCCCAAACTTCTTTCAGCAACTGCTTCCTCTTTTGAAGTGCAATGCCGTTCAGGCCTCCAATGGCAACGTCGCTTTTGCATAGACCAGCAATTTTGGACAACGCCAGGATTGCTTCATGCTTCAAGCCTTTCCTTTCGCTCTTGATATTGCGGAGAGCAGCGAGCATTCGGAACAGAGCAACCCTACACGTTTGCGTGATATCTTGTCCTTGATCGTCGCATAAAACGTTAACAGGCACGCCAACCGGTCCAATAACTAGATAAAATGAAGATACTAGCACCGACAGGGTGTTGTATACCAGGCGCTGAGATATGTCATTACTACGTGAGCCATGGACAATCGCGATTCTCAATGCGCCATCGGAGATCTGCAGTCTTTCCACAACAGTCAAAGACCTGCTCTCGAGCATGATAGAGAGATCTTGAGCGTCAGAGAATGTTTCCGGCACATATTGTACTAACCAATCCAATGCAGCCTCGGGTAGGCCTTGCTTGATGATAGATGCTGCTAGACCACGGTGTTGTGCCACCATATATCGCACCATCGACATCATAATGGGGCAAGCTATAGCGCCACCATCGCCTCTCCCTTCGGTATCGGTATTATCATTGTAACAGCCACTTAGCATGAATAAGAAACAACGTACTACCAATGCGTCGCGCGATGCAAGACATTCAGATGCAACAGATGATACCGTGCTCGTTTCTTTGACCAACATGTCGTTGGCCATCAATGCACGGTCCAGCACACTAAGTAATATCCGCCGTAGGCCTGGGTTCAACCACACTTTCAGACTACACTTCAAAAGAACCAGTGGATCTCTACATAAATTCGAGTAGGTCATGAAATGGTACGAATCTTCAACTGATGTGAGCAGTGCACTTGCAGTTTCGACATCAACTTCAATGGATGGATATGACGATCGGCCTGAAAGGAACAGGCGTTCTAAACTACCATCGACAATGGATGAGTCTCCCGCCAAATATTGTTGGATTGAGTATGCAACATCCTTCGGTTTAATTTGTTGCCGTTCAAGCCTCGAATACATTCCATCTTGAATCCTCGGCGGTCTATCAAAACTCTGATCAAGTAATTCTGGGCAAAAACGATCGATTGATTTCAAGAGCACATCGCCTATTGTATCAGCTTCTCTACAAACGATCTCAACTATTTCCCTCAACTGGAGAGATCTTGGGACAATAGCAAAAGGTGATCTGGGCTGACTCTCCAGGAATGAAAACGCATAGACGAGATGAATAACCAACTGACGCCATTTCTTCGGATCCATCTTACTCTTGTTCTTCAATAGCTTGCAACACTTCATTTCGACTGCAAGTGGCAGGATCAGAGGAATAATAGGAGAATCTTTATTAGATAATCTCGCAATGGCAGTGCCGATCAAAAGCAAAGCACCCTTGTCTTCATAGAGAGCGTCGCATTTGTCAGCATCGTTAAGTAAATCGGTCATGAGCGAATCGAAGTTGGGGTTTGTTTTATCGCTACTTTGTCCCATTTCAACTAAAGCCATGACACCCCCATCCAATAGGACGGGTTTAGATGTATCGTTGTCTGATGGCAAAACTCCTTTCGCCCATTTGCAAAAGTTGCCAAGCTGTTCACTATCATCGTGAGTCTGTGAGACTCCATCCTCCCTTCCATTTAACAATGCAGCCAAGATTAAATTCTGGAGAGGTCGATCATTACGCCGCGCAATTAATTCACGAATCCTCAACGCGAAACTTCTACTCTTCACTGAAACATGCCAAATAGAAAAAGAACGAAAGCAAGATGCACACGATGAAACCGCGGATGACTCTGTCTCATCTGCCACAGCAAGGGAAGGAAACTTGGAGCAAATAGTAATGCAAGTGGCTAATGCGCTCTTCACGAATTCATCACACCGACTTGTGCAAGATACCACATCACTAATGTTGTCTTGACAACTGATATCACTACTGTGCTCTCGACCGATGACCTCACTGTAAGCAAATTTCGATAAATCCAAAATGGCATTAATACTTTTTTCGACGAAATTTGAACCAGTGCCCATCGATGCTATCTCCTCTCCAACACCAATCGCTGCAATAAGCAACCCCAACGTTTCGACAATCATGGTGGCTTGACCCCAAATCACACCACCATCGTTCTTCTTCGAAACCATCGATGACAACTGAGAAACGAGAAAAGTTCGAGTCGAGGATGCTAGATCTTCATCTTTCCTTATAATATCAAACAGCAATGATGACGCTTGTTTCTCAGGTCGGAATGCCGCAGAAATACTGCCCCTCTTGCGTATACGCGCCCGACCCCTTTTGCTACTATTCACAATTCGTCCTCCTTCTCCATCAACTCCGCTTTCATGCTTCGATTGAAAATATCTCCATAAGCCATCGCGTAGAGTGCAAACAGCGCCATCTGCATCATGTTCCATCATAACGCCAAACATGACATCTAGCATAATATACGATTGCCGCAACGTACTTGCAACCTGCATAGCCTCACACTTGGACAATGATGCGATTTTGCTCACTGAATCCCTCGCACGCTTGATTATGGTACTCGTACCCACCTGTCCTTTGGAGCCTTGGTCTTGCCGACTACTATCCTCCTCTACCCCATCTCCCATCTCAGCCAGCCTACACGCATCAATACAACCCCTCACCAATGCGCCTGAAACAATAGGACAATTCGCCGCCAGCCGTTTCACGATATCCGCGCACTGTGGCACAGCAGCACGACACAATGCATTGGCCAAATGTTCATGTCTTATAATTGGCGTGTGATGCATGAGTGTCGTGATTGTCGAAGATAGTTCACTATCGTAGGATGCACCGAGGGATGTTTCTGATAGGAGTGAGTCTGGTTTGAGTTTCAGAGACACTGTAGTTGTACTCCTCTTTTGTTGCTTTCCTTCTTCATCATTCGTTCCAGTTGAAGATCCCGCTTGAGCTCGGGTGCTGGTTTGGACGGGGTCCAAAGAGGAAGCGACAAGAGACAAGACCTCCAATAAAGTTTTACAAACGGTGGATTCGAGCGAATCTGATTCTTCCAAGGATGCCCTATCTAGTAGATTAATCCCTCCTTTCCGTTTTCGCTTCGTGTCTGTTATTTCCATTGGCTGTACTTCGGACGATATTGTACTTGTGCCTAGTTCGTCTCCATCATCATTATCGTTGTCATCATCCTGAGTCATGCCCAGGGACTGATCATCATTCTCTTCATATTGACCATTACCAACCCCACTTTCCTTCCTTTTGCTCAAACCACCAATATCCTTCAAAATCTCATTATCCCATCCACTCGTGGTAAAAGCCGACTCATCTTTGACCACAACTCCTTTCCCCAACACCACAGCTCTGCCATCCTGCTCAGTTTCAATCGTCAGCAGACGTCGCTTTTTCTTTACCGGCACGGATAACGATTTGGAAATGGATCGACAGGCTTCGGGTGCGAGATAGGTTGTAAAGTCAATATTTTCTGCAGAAGGGTGCGACGCTGCTACTTTTTCCAAGAGGTTTACTATTTCATTGATATACCGATTATCATTATCCGTGTCTTCATCATCGTCAGTGCTTGCAAGGTGTTGTGAGGAGGAGAGAAGACGGAGAAAGAGCGGCAGTCGAAGAATCTCATTGCTCTTTTCTGTTGTACTGTTCAATGCTTTC
>Ga0307379_10012097_pt1 | contig 11271 bp, 9 predicted proteins | sample UN2MG_FD_202237 | JGI IMG/M metagenome (GOLD analysis project Ga0307379, IMG submission 202237) | Soil microbial communities from Risofladan, Vaasa, Finland - UN-2 | ecosystem: Environmental > Terrestrial > Soil > Coastal area > Acid sulfate soil | place: Finland: Risofladan, Vaasa | collected... | reverse complement strand
CTGCGCGTTCGTGGGCGAACTGGTGGCGGCCACGTAACGCAGGCCGCTTTCTGTAGTGACACCATAGTGGCACTGAGAACGGGGCGGCATCCGGCGCGGGACCGGTTCACCTGTTGACCGGGGCGTAGTGCTGGATGATCGCGTCGGCGGTCTTGATGCCGTCGACGGCCGAGCTGACGATGCCGCCCGCGTAGCCGGCGCCCTCGCCGACGGGGTACAGGTTATCGGTCTGGACGGCCTGGCGGGTCTGCGGGTCTCGAACCATGCGCACCGGCGCACTGGCCCTTGTCTCCGGTGCGGTGACGATGGCATCCTGGCCCGCAAAGCCGGGCATGCGCGCCTCGAGCATGGGCAGGCCGGCTTCCAGCGCCTGGGTCACCTCCGGTGGAATCACCTGACGGATTGCGTTCCAGTCGGCGCCCAAGGGGTAGCTGGTTTCCAGTCGTCCGTCCGACGGGCGATTCTCGAGAAAGTCCGCCGCCCGCTGAGCCGGGACGCGATAGGTTCCTCCGGTCAGGTCGAAGGCCAGCCGCTCCCAGCGTTCCTGATACGCCAGGCCGGCCAGCGGGTCGTCTTGGAACCGCTCCGGCGGGATGGTGATCACCAGCCCGCTGTTGGCGAAGGGGCCGCTGCGCTTGGACGAGCTGGCGCCGTTGGTGGCGACCTCGCCGGCGGACTCGTTGGACGGCAGGATGGTGCCGCCGGGACACATGCAGAAGCTGAACAGGTCGCCCAGCGGGCCGGCGGCCGACTTGGCGACCAGTTTGTAGTCGGCCGGCGGCAGCCGGGTGTGGCCCGCCAGGCTGCCGTACTGCCAGCGGTTGACCGCCTCCTGCGGATGCTCGATGCGGGCGCCCATCTGAAAGGGCTTGGCGTCCAGTCGGACGTTCCGCCCGGCCAGCATGCGCAGCGTGTCTCTGGCGGAATGGCCGATGGCCAGGATGACCGGGCCGGTCGTGATCCAGGTCTCGTTGATCCGGATCGCTGTCAGGGCGCCGTCCTCGATTCGCACGTCCTCCAACCGGCTGTCGAAATGGACCTCGGCCCCGAGCTCTTCGAGGTGCAGGCGGATGCGCCGGCAGATGGTGGGCAGTTTCTCGCTGCCGACGTGCGGCTTGGCATCGATCAGGATGTCCGGGTTGGCTCCGTGATCGCAGAAGGTCTCGAGCACACTGCGCACGTGCGGGTCGGAGATGCGGGTGTAGAGCTTGCCGTCGCTGTAGGTGCCGGCGCCGCCCTCGCCGAAGAGCAGGTTGCTGGCGGGGTCGAACTCGCGGTCGCGGTAGTAGCGTTTGAGGACGTCGTAGTGGCGGCGCTTCACGTCCCGCCCACGCTCGTAGACCACCGGCCGATAGCCGAGCCGGGCCAGCTTCAGGGCCGCGAACATGCCGCCGGGACCGAACCCGATCACGACGGGGCGATGGGGCAGGGGGCTGGTGCCGGGCTGGACGTCGCGGGCGGTCTGCCTGCGGATCATCGCCGCGGTGGGCAGGTGCCGCCTCTTGAGCAGGGCGCGTTCGGCCTGGGGCCCGCCGGCCAGGGTCAGCTCGACGTGGTAGACGAAATGGATGTCGCCCTTCTTGCGGGCGTCGAGCGAGCGGCGGACCGGCGTGATTCGGCGGATGGCCCCGACCGGGACGCGGAGCCGCCTGGCCGCGGCACCGGCCAGCGACTCCTCCGGCTCGTCGAGACCGAGCGACAGGTTGCGGACCAGCAGGGGCATGGTGGGCGTATCTTATCGGCCGCTTCGGACCTACACCATGCGCCGCACAGCCGTCGGGGTTTCGGGAGCGGGATTGGACCGGCGCGACGACCGATCTATAATTCGCCGCTGTACGGGCGTTCATCCGGGTCAACCTGCCAGGGAGGGTGGTTCGCATCAGCGGGTGGAGCGGTCCGCGCCGCGGGTCCGGCTGCGTTGTGGGCCGCATCAGGGTCTTTTTGTTGCACGGGCGAGTGTCATGAGCGAGGAATTCACGATCGGGCCGCGGCTTCCCGAGCTGGTCAACGCCATCGTCAAGAGCTACTGGGAGCTGCCCGACTGCCGGCGGATCGACCGGATCGACCTGCCCTCGCGGGACGAGATCGTCGAGCTGGCCCAGCGGCTGCTCGAGCTGGTCTATCCGGGTTTCATCGGCCGACAGGACCTGACCCAGCACAACGTGGCCTATCACGTGGGCGAGCTGATCCCGCGGATCGGCATGCTGGCCCACCACCAGATTTTCCGGTCGCTGTGTTACATGCAGGAGACCGAGGGGGACGGCAGCGGCGAAGCCGCGTGCCGGGAGCGGGCCACGCGGTTGACGGCCGAGTTCCTCGAACGCCTGCCCAGGGTCCGGGAGATGCTCAGCGGTGACGTGCGGGCGGCCTACGACGGCGACCCGGCCGCTCTGAACACCGACGAGGTGATTCTGGCCTACCCCGGTCTGCTGGCCGTCACGGTCTTCCGCTTTGCCCACGAGCTGTACGACCTGGGCATCCCGCTGATGGCCCGGGTGATGACCGAGTGGGCCCACTCGACTACGGGCGTGGACCTACACCCGGGGGCCCGCATCGGTCACAACTTTTTCATCGACCACGCGACGGGCGTCGTGATCGGTGAGACGACCGACATCGGCGACAACGTGAAGCTGTACCAGGGCGTGACGCTGGGGGCGCTGTCGTTTCCCAAGGACGAGCGCGGGCGTCTGATCCGCGGGTACAAGCGGCATCCCACGGTTGGTGACAGCGTGACCATCTACGCCAACGCGATCATCCTGGGCGGCGACACGCACATCGGGGAGCACTCGGTGATCGGCGGCTCGGTTTTTCTGACCAGTTCGGTTCCGCCGTACTCGACGGTGACGTTTCAGCCGCCGGAGCTAAAGATCAAGGACCGCAACTCGAAAACACCGGCCAAGAGGACGGCGCCGGATTACCAGATCTGAGTTGCCCCGCCGAGACGACAGGCTCGCATTCCCCAACGGCAGTCGACATTCGATGCATTGTGTCGGTTGTCTACCCTTTGATGGCCCAGCGTAGGAGTTGGCTGAGCTTGGGGGCTTTGCCCTGGGCCAGGATGCCGATGCGGAAGATGCGTCCGCCGGCGAAGACGCACAGGAGGGTGGTCAGCAGGGCGAGCAGCAAGCCGAGGAAGGGCTGCCACAGGGCCAAGGTGGGATCGATGGCCAGTCGCAGGGGCATGACCATCGGGGTGGCCACCGGGAAGAGCGACAGGGCGGTCACGAAGGGGCTGGACGGCTCGCGGATCACGAGTTGCAGGGCGAACATGGGGATGCAGATGATCAGCCAGATGGGCAGCAGAGCGCTCTGGGCCTCTTTCAGGTCGCTGCACGCGGCCCCGATGGCGATGAACATCGAGCCGAACAGCAGGATGGCCATCGACTGGAAGGCCAGGAACCAGATCAACAGGGTGGTGGGCGGCAGGTAGTCGGCGTAGCCCAGCTTGATCATGACCCCGTATCCGCCGCCCAGGTAGACGAAGACCACGGTCAGGGCCACGCCCACCGAGCCGATCAGCTTGCCCAGCATCAGCTCGAACGGTCGGATGGAGCCGAGCAGCACCTCGGTGATCTTCTGGCTCTTCTCTTCGAGGACGACGTTGATCAGCGGGGTGGCTCCGATGGCGATGACCATGAACAAGAGCATGACCATGACCACGCCGACGATGATGCGGGCCTCGGCCCGATCCGAATCGCCCCTGTCGCCCTGGCTGGTTCCTGCGCTAAACAGGCCCCGGTCCTTGAGTCTGCCGATCCGTTGCGTGGCCCAGGCGACGGTTTCCTCGGGCAGGTTCTCCTTTCTGAATCGTTCGGCCTGGATGGCCTTGTCGATCGGGCCGATCACCCAATCGCTGAAATCGTCGTAGACGGGGTTGTTCGAGTGGTAGGTCACCAGAGTGGTTTCCGGCTTGGTGAGATCGGCCTCGAGGGCCTCGGCGTCGATCTCGAGGAAGCCGAAGAGTTCCTTGTTCCGTACCCGGTCCGATAGGTCCAGCCGCACCTGGGCGGGCTCGCGATCGGCCGGTTCCACCTGCTGAACGACGAAGCGCGAGGCGGTCTGCCGCCGGGTGTCGTCCTCTTGGGTCTCGTAGATGGCGAACTGGTTTCGCTGGTCGGCGGCGGCCGCGATGGCTTCGTAGAGGTGGTTCGTGTAATCGACGATGGCGAACTTCTTATCGCTGACGTCGGCGTGACTTTCCGTGAATTTCTTGGCGATGAGTCCGCCGCACATCAGGACGGGCATGATCACGATGGTGATGACGAAGGCCTTGGTGCGCACGGCGGCCTGATACTCGCGGACGGCGACGACCATGACCTTGCGCGGGGCGTTACTCATGGCCCGCCTCCTGCGCTTCGGGGCCGGCGATGCGTACGAAGATGTCGTTCAGCGAGGGGCGGGCCAGTTCGAAGAGGCGGATGCGTGCTCGGGCGGCCAGGGCGTGCAGGATCGCCTGAGGGTCGGCCTGCTCGGTGGTCCGCAACTCCTGGAAGTGGCCGAAGTCGTTCACCCGTTCGACGCCCGGCAGGTCGCCGAAGACGTCGCCGTTGCCCTCGACGCGGACGCGGATGGTGTCGCTGGCATAGGCATCCTGGATGGACTCCAGCGTTCCATCGAGGACCTTGCGGCCCTTGAAGATCATGAAGATGAAGTCGCACATCCTCTCGGCGACGTTCATGTCGTGGGTGGAGAGGATGACGGTGGTGCCGCCGCGCTTGACCTCCAGGATGGCGTCCTTGACGACCTCGGCGTTGACCGGGTCGAGCCCGGTAAAGGGCTCGTCAAGGATGAGGATGTCCGGTCGGGCGATGACCGAGGCGATGAACTGCACCTTCTGGGTCATGCCCTTGGAGAGGGCCTCGACCTTCTTGTCGGACCAGTCGCCGAGCCCGAGGCGTCCGAGCCAGTCGTCGATGTCGCCGCGGCAATCGCGGTGGCCTTTGAGCTCGGCGCAGAAGCGGAGGATGTCGCGCACCTTCATTTTGTTGTAGAGGCCGCGTTCCTCGGGCATGTAGCCGACGCGGTCGTTGGCCGCCCGCGAGACCGGTTTGCCCAGGACCTGCATCGACCCGCTGCCCGGGTCGGGGTAGATGATCCCCATGATCATCCGCAGGGAGGTGGTCTTGCCCGAGCCGTTGGGACCGATGAACCCGTAGACCGACCCGGTCGGGACGGTCAGGGCGAGATCGTTGACAGCCACGTGCCTGTCGAAGGTCTTGGTGACATCACGGATTTCAACGGCACCGTTCATGCTTAAGACCCCGACCGGCGGTTGGCCCGAGCGACGCTTCGCGAGACGGCCTGAACTCAATCTATCCGGGGGCCGCGGTGGACGCAAGCCGTAAGGCACGTGCCGACAGTTATATACAACATCTGACCCGCCAGCGCCGTCGCGGACGTTGCGGACGCGAGGGGTGCGGCGTGCTCGATCAGGTCTTGCCAGAGGTTTGGGGGAGCGCCCGGCTCGGCACTGCGAGGCGACTTCTGGTGGTGGAGAGGCAGGGGGCCTCTGCAATGAGGTCAGTCGGCGTCGGGTGGCCAGAAAAAAACCGTGCCGACGGCGAGGCGGCACGGTTGGCAATCATCCAACGATTGGCGTGTCGGTGAATCCGCTGATCCGGCGCCCTGCGGGGCGTTGCAGTTCAGACAGGCGCCCGCACGGCCCGCGTACTGGCGTACCTATCCGACAAGTTCCTTCCCAAGCCGGGTCAGGGCGGCCGCATAGATAAACTGACCGGCAGCGTTGAACAGCCGACCCGTCCAAATGAATCCTGAACTCTGCAATTCCTCCAACCAGCCGACGATCCGCTCGGCGGATTGGGCAGGAGTGTAACCCGAATGGCCGGCGACCTCGGCGGCCAACTCGAACTCGGTCAGCGGGCCGCTGCGGAGTCGGCGCAGGATCACCAACTGGTATTGTTGCAGGTCGTCTATGGTCGTCGATTCGGTCACTTGGTCCCTCCCTTCGGTTTGTCGGCGACCTTCCGTTCCGTGGCCCCTCCGGGCCCGGGCTCCTTCCTGTTGAAGGTCATGGGATTGTAGGCCGGTTGCAAAGGGATTGTCCAGCGCGGTTGCATGCCCCCCCCGAGCGGCCGGCCCCGCGCTTGTGCAAGCGCACAGCCCATCGAAGGTTGCGCGGCCGCAGGTCCGTAAACGGACATGTTCTTGCGGCGGCTCGGGGTGCACCGGCGGGCGGGAGCTGAGGCGCCCGGTGCCCGGTCAGGTCTGCGTCGGCATCGCGGTTCGCATCGGGCCGTGCGGGGCCACCGGGTCGTCCATGGCTTGCGTGCCGACCGGCTCAGGCCGACTGATGACCCGTCGCGAGCACGACCAAGGGCGACAGGGCCGGCGGGCGTTGAGGGCACCAGCTTGCGCCCGGTGCTCCTCGGTTGTCTTTTCTTTTGCTGAGCGCGCACCGCACGGCCATCGTTTAGCTCTGTGTAGGACGAAGCGCATCAACGCCCGGCTTTTCCAGTGGCGCAGTGCTCGCGTTGAGGAGGGGCGCCGTTCTTACCGGACGACGGAACCAAGCGCTTGATTAGCTGAATGAAGCCCCCAAGAGTTTGCCAACGGGGGGGATGTGCGCACGCGTGTGCGCTCACATCGTATCTACAAGGTTCTTTACTTCAAGAGAGGTGGAGCATGACAAATGCAAAAACAATGACATTGTTGCTTGCCGCGGTGGTGTGTGCGGCGGGCTCCGGGATCGCGCAGGCGGCCCTGCCGGCGGACATCGATGTGGTGTACTATCTGCGAGAGACACCGTCGAATCCCGAGAGCGACATTCTCTACCGGATCGGTTTCGAGCTTACGGCCGTCTCTCAGGACGGCGACTTCGTTGCCTGGAAGATTGCCGAACTGACCATCATTGAGCTCGGTGAGACGGCCCTGGACGATCGCGTTTGGGTGGAAGTGGAGCCCGATCTGTCCGCCTACGAGGGTGTCTGGTGGGTCGAACACGCGAATCCGGAGAAGCCCGTCGTTGCGGAATTCGCTGACGTCCCGTATTTCGACGGCTTGGCCACGGCCGAGGACCCCAACGACGCCGACATGGAGTACGAACTTAAGGCCGGCTACTGTGATGCATCGTGCCAGGCGATGTACGACGGCAGCGTTACGGCGATGAATTATCGGCTTCGACTGGAGGGCGAGGACGACCCCGAAGCGGAGGAGGAGGACTTCGAGCCGATCGAAATCGAAGATTCACCCATCTACTCGTGACGATCCTCGTTCTTCGCCCGGTTCGTGGCGCGGGCGGCCATCCCGGCTTTGTTCCGGCGGATCTGATCCAGCAGGGAGTCTATCTGCGGTTCGTGCCCGGCGGCGCGTCCTGAGTCTCGAAGTGCCAAAACACGGTCCTCGGCTTTCTTGAACCATTCGAAAGCCGCCTGATCGTCGAGTACGGTGTCCTGGTGCATGTGCCATACCGCGAGGCTTGCCTCCGCCTTGGCCAGATCGATGACATACTCGGCGACATGTGGTTCTGACGCTGCGAGTTCGTGAAGAATGTCGCGGGCTGCGTCGAAGCGACGCCGCGCTTCTTCGTACCGTTCGAGCGACTGGCAGCATCGCCCAGAGCGCAAGAGCAACAGGGCCAGCTCGTATCGCAGTCGCCGATTCTCGGGGTCGGCCGATATGAGATCGCGGTAGCCCGATTCTGCCGCCGTGAAGTGCCGGGCCGCATCCTCCCATTCGTCGTTGGACCGTGCCATCTGGCCGCGGAGTTCGTGCGACAAGGCGAAGAGGCGTTGGTACTGAAGATTGTCCGGGTCCTCCCGGAGAAGCTGGTCTGCTAATTCGACCGCGGCTCGGCAATGAGGATCGGCGGCATCCGATTGGCCCTTCTGGTAGTAGAGCGCGGCCAGATCTCGATGGGCCATGCATTGCAGTCGCCGCACGGTTTCGTCGCCTTGGGGGGCGCTCTCTCCGATTTCGATGGCCTTCTGGAGCATTCCAACAGCCTGGTCCAGGCGTTCGTCGTCGCGGTACACGCTGCCCAGCCGCAGGAAGGAGCCCATCTCCAGGCCGGCCTGGGCCGTCCGGGCGATCCGCTCGGTCCGCTGCCAGAGGATGGTCATGCCGACCAATGCGCCCACCAACAGCGCGACGAAGGCGGCCGAAATGGCCGCGTGCACCCGGTACCTGCGCAGCGTCTTCTTGAGCAGGTAGAACCGCCGGTCCGCCTTGGCTTCGACGACCTCACCGGCCAGCCAACGCTCGAGGTCCTGGGCCATCGCGGCCACGGACTGGTATCGGTTCTCCGGCTCCTTGGCGAGCGTCTTGAGGACGATGGCTTCGAGATCGCCATCGACCTGGCGGGCGATCGCTTGTCCGTCGCCGTCCGCGGCGGCCAGCGCCTTTCGCAGCGGAAGCGGCTCGCGGGCCATGATGTTGATTCGCACCGCCTCACGATCGCCGTCCACCGGATAGGGGAAAGTCTCTGTCAACAGTTCGTGGAAGACCACACCCAGGGAGTAGATGTCCGACCGGACATCGATCAGAGTGTCCCGCCCGGCGGCCTGTTCCGGGCTGAGGTAGGGCAACGTGCCGACCACCTGGCCGGTCATCGAAACAAGCGGCCCGCTGTGCGCATCCAGCGGCTCGACCAGGTCTTTGGCCAGTCCGAAGTCGAGCACGTGAGGCTGCCCGTCCAGGTCCACCAGGATGTTGGACGGTTTGAGGTCCCGATGGATGATTCCGTACTGGTGGGCACTGCTCACCGCCCGGCAGACCGTTATGAACAACTCGGCCGATTGCCGCGTGGACAGGTTGTGCAGCAGCACGTAGTCATCGATGGGTATGCCCTCGATGTACTCCATTGCGAAGTAGGGGCGCCCCCGAACGACGCCGCTCTCGTAAAGCGTCACGATGTTCGGGTGCCGCAGGCGAGCGACCAGTTCCACCTCTCGTGTGAAGCGTTGACGCTGTTGCTCGGTGGCCAGTGGCCCGTGAAGAAGCACCTTGACGGCCGCGATCCGGTTGGTGGCCCGCTGCACGGCCTTGTAGACCACCCCCTGCCCGCCCTCGTGTATTCGTTCCAGGATCTCGTACTCGGGCAGGGCCTCGCGGAGAAAACCGACGTCCTCTCCCAATGCGGCGTCGGTGCCGTCCGGCGCCTCGGCATCCGTGGCCCGATCCTTGGCCGCGTGCTTTGCCGCCTCGATCATCTGTAGTGTGTGCAGACGCTCGCCAAGCTCGGGCATGAGGTGTTTGAACCGTTGCACGAGGGCAGCGTCGTGGACCTCCACACCACTGCGGCGTTGGCGGATGACCTCACGCACAACACGCGTGATTTCGGTCGATCGCTCGCCCGGTGTAACGCGCGCCCTGTTGGGGTCGTCTGGATTCATGGTGGTATGCGTTTGGGGAGCCCGCCGCGGACCTAACCGGCGATCGAGCTGCCCCGGGCGTCGTCCGGCGCGTCACTGAAGAACTTGGCCGCCTGGCCGAGTTGACGTCCCAGTTGTCGCAGCCCGTTGAAGACCAGGCTGTTGACGGCCGCCGGTGTCTTCTTCATTGCCTCGGCGGTCTCGGCCACCGACCGCCCCTCGATATGGCGCATCCACACCGCACGTCGGCGATCTTCGGGCAGGCTGCTCAGGGCGACTTGGACTGCGCACTGGGCTTCCTTGGCCGACATTACGCGGCTGGGGGTGCGCTCCTGCGAGGCGACGTAACTGAACAGGTCCATCCATGACGTCGTCTGGTGGGGCTTCGGCTGTGCAGCCCGCTGTGTGGAGCCACGCTTCAAGCGACGGGCCCCCTTGCATGCGTCAATGAGCTTGCGCTCGGCGATGACGGTGATCCAGCGATCGAATGCGTCCGGCCGGTTCGCCCGGAAGCTGCCTACGTGGCGGAAGGCCGCGATCCAGGTTTCTTGGAGGATGTCGTCGGCCGACACCGTGCTCCTGAGGTCTGTGGGGACCTTTCTGGCCACGTGCCGCTGAAGCTGACTGGCACAGCGCACCAGGAGCTCTTGAAGTTGAGCCTCGCTGATCGTGCGACCGATGTCTGCCATACGAAGCGTGGTCAGGAAAGCCTCAACCCCCTCCATCGAACTCACAGGCTTCCGTCAACACCGGGGCGTGCCTCTCGCACCATCGCACCGGCGGACACGTCGGCTATCCAGCCTGACACGTACCATGATAATCGCTTCTGGTGGAGAGCGGAACCGACGAGGCGCCAAGGTTCCGGGCGCAAAATCTACCGAAGTGTACTAATTACAGCACCACAAGAAGAGGTAGGCTTATTTGGGGACAAGCCACACCCGCTCGCGTGGCCGCAGCACGCCGGGCGGCGTAATCTGGCACATGCCCACTTGGTGGCACGTGCTATCAGGGGTATGATGAGGGTCCATTCCATCCGCCCGCAGTGGGACCCGACCAATGTTTTCCTGCTGCGGGCGCCTTATGCGCCGAGCATCCGGCAGGCGACCTACCCCTAAGCCGTTCCGGCTGCTCTTTCGCTAACAGCGATCGCGGGTCACTCAGCCTCGGCGATCAGGACCCTCCAGTGTTTAAGCAGACCCGCCTGACCCTGCAACCAGGGATGCCCCAGGGGAGAAAGGGCCGCGCACGAACCAGGCGGGTGCTGTCGGGGTCTTTGAACACGGCGCACACTCTATACCTTTACCACGCAACACAGTGATCAACGACATCCATGGCGTTAGCGCTCATGCGGTCTTGGCCAATTCTGACGACCGGGCGGAGCCAGGCGCCCACGGTCGTCCCCACGAGCTGCCGGCGGCCATGGAGCAGCACCCGAGCGGCAGGCCCCGGAAGCACTTTCGCCGGGCAGGTAGTCTCTCCCGGCTTGTTCGGCGACTTCGTCACCGCCTCAAAGTCCGTGGCGCTGTCGGTGCCGGATGGGGCGCCAGGCGTGGACAACTCGTCATCCGTGCAGGTCGCGGCGGGCAGTCACGGTTGCCTCGAGGACGGATCGCCGGCGTTGCGAAAAGCCCTGCGGGAGGCCCCGACAGCTTCTCCGCAGGGTGTTGCAGGCGGTCCGATTGCCAACTGGTCGGAAGTGCGTCGAGAGGGGCACTTCAGCGGCTGGGGGAGCGCGACGAGGATGGGCCTGGCAGGATTCGAACCTGCGACCTATCGATTATGAGTCGACAGCTCTGACCGCTGAGCTACAGGCCCCACTTGTGTGACCATTGAATCGCGCCGATCCATCGTGGTCAACCATGGTTGGCAGCGAGCCGCCTGCCATTTGCTGCCGCAGAGGGGCCGTCGCAGTTGGCGGCAGGCAAAGCGGTCGATGCCGGTC
>Ga0307379_10012096_pt1 | contig 11271 bp, 15 predicted proteins | sample UN2MG_FD_202237 | JGI IMG/M metagenome (GOLD analysis project Ga0307379, IMG submission 202237) | Soil microbial communities from Risofladan, Vaasa, Finland - UN-2 | ecosystem: Environmental > Terrestrial > Soil > Coastal area > Acid sulfate soil | place: Finland: Risofladan, Vaasa | collected... | reverse complement strand
TCAACGTGTACCCCTATGGTTCGAGAGTTTACGGTACAGCTACTGAATATTCCGATTACGACTACATTATAGTTTATAAAAGTGCTTTTTTACCAAACGGTGCTTTTAGAAATAATGCAATCAGTTCTGAAGATAGAAAGATTCAAGGTGTATGTTACTCAAGGTCTGGATTTCAAGATGCTTTAAATAATTATGAAATTGGAGCAATTGAATGTATGTACTTGCCAGATGAAATGATACTTAGACAAAAATGGCCTTTTAAAAACTATAAATGGGATAAAAAGGAAATGAGTCGTAGAATCATTACTAAAGCTTCAGACAGTTGGCATAATGCTAAAATGAGATTGTCTGACGATGATTTAGAAACGTCTAAGAAAGGACTATGGCATGCTCTACGTATCTTATTATTTGGTATTCAATTAAAAGAACACGGAAAGATTATTGACTTCACTGAAGCTAATTCTTTAAGAGATAAGATATTTGACGATGATGATTTCAATTTAAAAAAGTGGATTAATTATAGAGATGAATTAATGAATAAACTTCGTCAATAAATAAAACATGAACGAAAGATTATACTATCTTGGTAAGTGTAAGCCTAAAGAGCTTAAACAAAACTTTGATGAGGTATATGATTATTATAAAATACAAGCTTCTAAAAAGGGATATCATGGAGATATCTCCTTTATAGAAGATAGAAAATGGGTAAAATTTTATGTTAAAGTTGAAATCGAAATATAAGCTTCTCAAACGCGGAGCCTAGTACATTAATCTAATTGTATTAGGCTTCGACAAAATAAGAAGCAAATATGAAAGATTACAAGAGGGCGTACAGACGCTACATGAAACATGTTAAATTCATGAAACGAGTTAATACATGGTTTAGTACTTATTCGACTAAGTATAGAGAAGAGTATAAGAAGGAAGCTTTAGCTGGAACTGCTTATACATTTTTAAGAACTACAGGTAGACCATGTAACTGCGCTGGTTGTACTTATTATAAATATAAAAGAGAGCAGTCTCAATATATTAATAAACAAATTGATAATGATATGATTCCATAGTTCAACGGATAGAACAGTGGTTTTCTAAACCTCTAATCCAAGTTCGATTCTTGGTGGGATCACTAAATAGCACAATGAAGGATTCTCGGGTGTCCTTTTTTGGGGGGTCTTTGGGTATCAATAAATATTTGTTATATTAATCTTGAAACAATTGACGGGGGTTGGCAGTACAAGACTTATGAAGGGTCCTTCAGACCATCTGGGCCTTAAAGGACTTAAACCCTCTGACAAACATAAAAGCACTCAAAATGAATCAAAGAACTCTAGTAATCGGAGATATTCACGGCGGATATCGAGCATTAGTAAAAGCCTTACAGTTAGCTAAATTTGACTATGACAATGATAAGCTTATCGCATTAGGCGATGTCTGTGATGGCTGGTCTGAAACACCTGAAGCCATCGAAGAGCTATTAAGAATTAAAAATCTCGTATATATTAAAGGTAATCATGATAGTTGGGCTTATAGAGGTTTAACTAATGAACGTGGTTTTATGGGATTCTCAGGAGAAGGTCAAAGTTGGTTACATCATGGTGGACAAGCAACTGAAAACTCTTACATAAGACGTGCAGACCTAAAGGAAAAGCATATAGAATTTTTGAAAAATGCATTACCATTTTATCTTGACGAAAAGAATAGATTATTTGTACATGCTGGTATTAGACCCGGGACTCCTGTTGCTAATACACCTGAAGAAGTATTAATATGGGATAGACATTTTTGGTATTCAATGTATAGTGGAAAACATGTTGATAAAGAGTATACTGAAGTTTATATTGGACATACTCCTACAATAAATTTTCCTGATAATAAAGGAAGTCATTATAAACCTATAAATAGACATAATACTTGGAACTTAGATACAGGTGCAGCTTTTACTGGAAGTTTAACAATAATGGATATTGATACTAAAGAGTTCTGGCAAACTGAAAGAGTTAGAGAATTATATCCCCATGAAAAAGGTAGAAACGATAAAGCCTATGCAGTTAACTATTAATTTTAAATGATATATAATCCAAATCAGTGGGTTTAAATGTCACATTATAAATTAAAAACATATAAGGAGCACAGTGAATCAGTTAATGAATCATTTGCTTTAACTTTGTTAATACCTATTATAGCAGTTGCTGCTGGTAAGATATTGGGTTATACTATAGGCAGGTTTGCTGGACCTCAGATTAAAAAATCAATGGATAATCTTGTTAAAAGCAGATTTACTGATAAAGCCAAAGAATCAGATATTAAAAATCTTTATGATTTAATACAAAAGGATTATCCTGATATTAAAGATGCTTTAGATAATGATGATAAGCTTAAACTTTCATCAGATTTAAGAAACGCTGGATTAGACAGAGATGATGAAGAGCAAATCAATCAGATTATTGATACTTTGCGAAGTTATCACAAGTCAGTAGCTTAATCTACTTAAACCCAATCAGTTACAGTTATTTTCAGAAAAAGCTTTGAGGAGTCAAAGTTATTGGTTATATTTAACCATAATAATTATAGAACGAGGACTTATCGCTGGTAACAGAGGAAGTTCAGGACTGCAAAACCTAATGTAGGAGCTATAACAAATAGCGATTGTACTACAGAAGCAGCAACTTAAACAGACTGAGGGTGTCGGTTTCCCTTTGAGGTCGGGTTAAGGCAAAGATAAATGATAAGATAGAACAAAATCCTGGCTATGCTCATTTATAATTATTTAAAAACTTTGGCGGTTCAAAGTTTTTTTGTAGATTTAACTAAACAAATAAAAAGTTTCGGATATATAATCTGTAAACATACACATAGTATATTTTAACAATTAAAGAAATGACAACATTAACTAATATAAATAAAGGTATAAAGAAGAATAAACGTTCTTCGATAGATCCTTGTTTTATAGAAAGTTAACAAAGTCGTTATACATTTTTCTAAAGCCTGGGTCGATAATATCTTCCCAGGCTTTTCTGCGTTTAGAAAGTCTGGTAAACTTAAAAAACAAAATGAAAACAAAAAATGAAAAACGAAAAACAAATCTGGTTTACCAGTGACACACACTTCGGACATGCTAACGTTATCCGATTTAACAACCGTCCATTTAAGGATGTAGAACAAATGGATGCTATGCTAATTAAAAATTGGAATAGTGTAGTTAGTTATCAAGACGATGTATATCACTTAGGTGATTTTAGTCTTACATCAGCTGAACGCTCTCTAAGAATACTAGAACAGCTAAATGGAAACATTCATCTCATTAAGGGTAACCATGAGAAGAGTGTATTAGAAAAATCTTTTACAAGAGATAAATTCTGTTGGATAAAAGATTATTATGAATTGAAAGTTGAAGACCCAAGTGCAAAGGGTGGAAGACAATCAATAGTTCTTTTACATTATGCAATGAAAGTTTGGAACAAAAGTCATCATGGATCTTGGCACTTATATGGTCATTCACATGGTAGCTTACCAGACGATATCAATTCATTATCATTCGATGTAGGTGTAGATTCACATGACTACTTTCCTATATCATACGAAGATGTGAAGCGTATTATGAAAAAGAAGGTATTTATACCACTTGACCATCACGGTAAAAAGTGATAAGTCAATTTTAAATATGGGCCTGTAGTAATAACTGGTAAAACCCTCGGCTGTTAACCGATCAGATGTAAGTTCGAATCTTACTGGGCCCGCAAAATAAATTACTGAGTTGCCGTAGTTGGCCGAACGGTCCAGACTGTTAATCTGGTGGAGCAATCCCATCGTAGGTTCGAATCCTACCTCAGTAGCACTTGGCTTCGTAGCTCAATGGTAGAGCTTCCGGCTTTTAACCGGAAAACGATGGTTCGATTCCATCCGGGGCTACAATAAACCTTCTGTCGCATAGCGGCCGAGTGCAACTGGCTTTTAACCAGTAGGGGTAAAACCCCATCCCAGGTTCGAATCCTGGCAGGAGGACAAATTGACTTCAAAGCTCATGTGGAAGTAGCTACCGGCTCTTAACCGGAAGGATATGGGTTCGAACCCCGTTGAGGTCACAATATTAATTTACACACTGGCAATTGGTGTAACGGTTAGCACGCGAAGCTTATACCTTCGTAGCAGGGGTTCGACTCCCCTATTGCCGACAAAAATAAATAGTATGTCAAGATTTGAAATATTCATGAGAGACCTTCAGGTAAGGTTAAATTCTAGATTAAATCCGGATTATCGTAGACTTTGGGTACAAGGTAATAATAAGAATGGTATTAGCATTGTCTTAACTATATTCAATAAGTCAGGATATGATATGGAATTTATCAAAGATAAGAATATATCTTTAGATATTGAAAGCGAGATGTACTTAAAGTATGTGGATGACATTGTTAATAGATACAATTCGTATTTCAGGCCAGAATAAACATTCTGGCCTTTTTAGGATATATAGACCAGATGAATAAGGGAGATATAATTCTTGTTACATATGTTGCTAGAAAACCTATTAAAGTACCAGATTCTGTAAAGGATGATATACAGATGCAAAATGCATCGATGACTATACAGAAATTTTTAATGGATATGGCATTTAATCCAGGGGCAGCTATTGACCCAAATCAATTATATTCTACATCACGTAAAGATGCCTTTAAAATTATAGATGAATTTGAAGAAGGCCAGATGATATTCAGAAAAATATATCTGCAGGCCGGTCAAAAAGAATCATTAGATGAGATTAAAAGATTAGAACTAGATCCGCTGTTTGTTCAATGGCAAGATTCATATGTTATTGATGCTATCAGGAATATATAATATATCGAAAAAAATGTATTCTGATATGAGCAACGAAGATTTAATTGAAGAAATTTTAGTAGAATCTTATAGATTAGGAATAAATGAAAAAGTATTTGAAAAGTTTAACAAATACATATTAGAACACAGTAGAGGAGAAGCTTATAAATTAGCATTTGATGAAGCTTTAAAAGAAACAGAAAATACAACCGAAGATGAAATATTATAATTCGTATAAAGACTTTCTTAACGAAAAAGTTGAAAATGATTCAAGTGAATTAATTAATGAGGCTACTGAAAAGCCAGCGCAGACTATTTCCAAGATAGATTTCTTTAAACCTAAAGAAGGTAATGATAAAGATAAATTTAGAATTGTTAATCCAGTATCAGGCAAAAAAGTAGAAGCAGCAACATTTTTACAAACAATAAAACATGTAAAAACTATAGCTAATAATAAAAAAGCTACTAGTGAAGATAAAGCTTTACTTAAATCATATGAAAATAAAAGTAAAGAAGTTGCAAAAGCCAAAGAAGCCATATCTAAGTTTCTAGGTAGCCAATCACATGATAAAGATAAACCGTCTAATTCTTCTAAGCCTACTAGTAAACCTATAGGCCACGATGCATTAAATAACCCAAATATTAAACCTACAAATAAGCCATTATATTCAAAATTAAAATCTAATATAGATATTATTAGTAATCCTAATTCTAGTGATAATGATAAAACAAAAGCTGTTGATGATTTAATTAACAACGATATAATAAGAGCTAATTCAGAGGGAGGTGGCGCCAATAAAATTTATATAAATTATAAAGCATTAGGATTAGATAAAAGCCATGAGAAGATTTTAAGTGGCGGTAAAGCAATTAATCCTAAATCAAATCATATAGTAAATACAATTATCAATACTGCAGATGCTTCAGGTTCTGAAATATCTGGAAGAAGAGGTGTAGGAAAGAAAACACATACACCTGGTAAAATAGCCGAAAGAGCTGCTAAGAGATTAGGGCCACCTGCAGAAGCTACTAAAGAAATAGCTATAGTTAAAAAATCTGGAAGTGTAAAGATTGGAGATACTGAATATAAAAGTGTAAAAGTACCAGATGAAGCTGGTAAGAAAAAGATTATGGCTTCATATAAAGAAAGAGGTATTAAAGATCCTGAAGCTGAATATCAATTATATTTAAAGTCTATTAAAAAACAAAACGATTTTATTGCTAATGCAGATAAGTATTTTGGAGATAAAAATCCACCTGTTATTAGTTGGTATGAGGTAGGTAAGAAACCAGCTAAGTTAATTAGTCAGAAAGATGATGAAGGTAAAAAGAAAATGAAAGAAGCAATATTATTCGAACTTTCAGATTCATTAAAGGCTGCTGATAAAGCATCTGCTGATAAATTATTAAAACTATCTAAAGATTCTAGTAAATTAAGTAAAGAAGAATTTGATAAACAACTAGAAGAAACGTTTGCTGCATTGATAGATTCTAAAGAAACTAGGGTTGGTGTTCCAGATATGGCTGAATTAGTAACAGCATTACAAAAACTTAATGATGGATATGAAGTTTATATTCCAAGCGCATCTAATTTTAAATTAGGAGATGTCATAGCTATTAAGAACGTTGATTCTATTACATCTAAATCATCGGCTGCTGATATATCTAAATCATCACAGGCAATTTATTCATCATTAGATTTAGCATCAGTTAAATATGAATTAGGTGGAGCAAGTTCATCAGGTGGTAAAATTGAAAATACTACTTATAAAGACGCTGCAGCAGGTAAAGCACTTGCTGATATTTTATCGATGTATTATAAGATTTGGAAAGATCCTAAAGCAACATCTGCTAGTATAAATAATGTAAAATCACAAATTAATTCATATATTACTAAATTTAAACTTAATGATAAAGCTATCAAAACTGAATCTAAGAAAAAGTCAGATGCTGCCATTAAAACTAGTACTAAATCATGGACTGAACAGAAATTAGATAGTAAAACACAATCATTATTAAAAATTAAATGGGAAGTATATTGTCTAGCTGGAGTTGTAATGGAGAAGACTTATAATAAGTATACTGATATACAAAATTATGGTAACATATCTTATAAACCTAAAACTAAAGCTGGTAAAACAGGAAGTATAGAAACATCTGAAACAAATGGTGTAACTTCTTTATGTAGATTACAATTTGACCATTCACAGGTTTCTAAACTTGGTACTCCTAATAATACGTTTCCAACTAGAATGCATAATATGCCTAGAGAATTATTTGATAAATTAAGACTTGTAGATAGAGATAGTGAGGGTAAATCTGAAAAGAGTAAAACTAAAAAAGTTAATGCTTCTAAGTTTACTAGTTACTCGCAATTTCTAAATGAGCAGAATAGTACTTCACAAAGTTAACATTATAACTTATTTAAAATAAGACTGTTATAATCATCTTATAATTAATACTTTACGAATGATAAAATAAGACTTTACAGTACTTATATACCTTTCAATTCAGTTATTAGCTTATTATAGGCAGTTCATTAATAGTTACCACATGTGACTCTATTAAACCGACTTAAACAGTCTAAATTAAACACCTAAAATAAACTTTGGGGTGTCAAACTTAATAGTTATATTTGTATATGAAACCTTTAAAAAAGAAGTTAACGAATAATGAATTACGTGTCAAAAAACACGCAAAAGCTATTCGTGAAACATTAAAAAAGTCTAAACTTAAAGTATCTGCGAAAAGTATTGCAAATCTTTAAAACAAATAAACCCCTAATAAAACTTTCAAAATAATGAAACTTTTGTTAGATTAGTACTATAAATAAAATAATAATAAACTAATAACAATAAATTCAATGTATTCAATAGTAACATACAGAGCATATACTTCTACAGTCGAGACAATCGAAGTAGTAGGGATGGTTGATGGCGGCGAAGCCGATTCAATCAAAGAGCTCAGGTATGTAGATTAATACAAAATATTAATAAACATTTTCAAAACCTGAGTCTTACGATTCAGGTTTTTTTTTGGTCTTTGATTTCTTGAAAATGATGCGAGTGTCGTATAGTGGTAGCGAAAGCGATATTGTGCCTGGCTTCCAACCAGGAGACGAGAGTTCGATTCTCTCCACTCGCTCAAAATGTTCCCGTCGTCTAATGGCTTAGGACGGCACCCTTTCACGGTGCAGATGTGAGTTCGATTCTCATCGGGAATACTAAATGCTGCGTTCGGCCAGTGGTCTAAGCCACCAGACTTTCAATCTGGATTCCGTAAGGATGTACATGGGTTCGAATCCCATACGCAGTACTGTAGACAAGAATAAATGATACCGGCTGAAGGCAAGTTTCTCGGTTGTCTCCCGAGAGTCAGAGGGTTCGATCCCCTTCGGTATCGCTAAAATTGATAATAAAATGTAAAGTAAGCCTGCCAGCCGAAACACAAATTAGAAATCAGTCTATATAAATTTCAATGGCAGTTGAAGATTATGTAGTTTAAGCTATAGTGTAATGGTTAGCACACTGGCCGCTCAGGCTGGAGGTTTTGGTTCGAATCCAAATTGCTTTACAAAATTGCGAAAGAGTGAAACGGATTTCACGAAAGTGATAGATCATCTAGGGCTCATAACCCTAGGATATTGGGTTCGACTCCCATTTTCGCTACAAAAAAGGATTGCTACAGCAAGTTTAAAAACTTTCTCTTATAAAGAAACCATAAACATGCAATCCTGTTATTTGGTACATTGGTGTAGAGGCCTAACATGTCTCCCTGTCACGGAGAAGACCACGAGTTCGAATCTCGTATGTACCGCACTTATAGACCGTGGGTATGTTGGTATGAATGCTGGCCTGTCACGTCGGAGAAGCCGGTTCAATTCCGGTACGGTCTGCCAATTTTGTTTATAGGCTTGTTTTGGTGTTATCTCAAAATCAAACCTATATTTGCAGATGTCGTATAGTGGTTATTACTTCTGACTTCCAATCAGAAGACGCGAGTTCGATTCTCGCCATCTGCTCTAATAAATAAAAAATAAAGTTATGAAAGCAACAAAAGATTTTAGACAAAGATTCCTAGAGAGCAGAGATGATACAGGTAGATTTCTTGTTACTTCATATAGAACTGGTAAGACTTATTTTATTGAACCTATAGGACCAGACAGAGCTGCTGATTGGGGCTCTTATAATCCTTCAACAGGTAAGATAGAAAATAAGAAAGGCTTTGATAAACATAGAGGTGCAATCGATGAAAAAGATTCTATGATTACAAAGGAAAATGGTTTCGAAGTAATTCGATATTCTGGAATAGGTGGGTCACCATTTAGTATCATAGACGAATTAGATTCTAAGCACCCATCAATTTCAAAATAAACTTTTTTAAATCGAAACTTTTTGTTAGATTTACATATAATAAAAATAACTCAGTAGATATATAAACAAATGAAAACAAACTTTCTAAATACTAATTTAACGTATACAGCTTCAGCGCCAGTGATGGTCGCGGGAACGATTACGATTAAAAATAGATTCAGGTAAGTTTTAAATAATAAGTTTAAAGAAGCCTGAGTCATTCGATTCAGGCTTTTTTTATGTTCTTTGATTTAATGGGGGAGTCGTATAACGCAATACAACGGGTATGATCCGGAAATGCTAGACAAGACTAGCCTCCTCCACATATTGCTTCTATCCCATAGTGGTTGATTGGACTAGTTTTGTAAACTAGTGACGTAAGTCCATCGTAAGTTCGAATCTTACTAGAAGCTCAATTAGGGGTTACATGTTCCAAGGCTTTGGCGATGTACACTTGCAATGTACGTGAGGTGGGTTCGATTCCCACTAGCTCCACTAGCAGAAGGTTCGCTTAGTACCGCATCTGAAAACTAAAAGAAAACTAAGTAATTGCTTCTGAAGCATAAAAGGTGATGCACCTGACTTGTAATCAGGATAAATCGGTTCGATTCCGGTCAGAAGCTCAATAGAATGAATTGTACAATAATTCTATTCGTCTAGTCTAAACGTTTGGCCAGACGTAGTAATATAGTTTAATGGTAGAATAACGCGCTGATGAAGCGGAGAAGATGGTTCGATTCCATCTATTACAACTAAAATTGGGGTATTAAGACTGTTGAACGCGCGGCAGTTGATACTGGGATGATGGATTCGATTTCCATATACTCCACTAAAATGGGCCAGAAGCCAACGGCAGGCAGATTGATTTGCAATCAATTCTTGAGCGGGTTCGATTCCCCCTGTGTCCACAATATGAAAAAGACGAAAATAATATTTACTGAAAGTGCAATGCCTTTTATTTTAGAGGCTATAGGAAAATCTATTAACGATAAAGGTTTTCTTATTGATTCTAAAACTAAAGAATTAACTTTAGATAAACATGGTAAAAAAATAAAAGCTAATAAAATTATATCAATTAGTAAAGATAATATAGTAACTAATTTTTGTGATATATTAGATATGCATCTGTAACTCAGTGGTTCAGAGTGCTGCCCTTACAAGGCAGAGGTCGCAAGTTCGAATCTTGCCAGATGTACAAACCTTCATATAGCTCAATTGGTTAGAGCACCACGCTGATACCGTGGAGGTTGATAGTTCGAGTCTATCTATGAAGACAAATGTCTCAGTGGCGTAATGGTAGCGTGATAGGTTTACATCCTTTCGGCAGTGGTTCGATTCCATTCTGAGATACTAACGGCATGTATCTCCTCACCCTGATAAGGTGTTGAAAGAGTAATAGGTTCCATGTAGGTTCGATTCCTATCATGCCGACAAACAATTAAAAAGAGTAAACATGGAAGGATTCAAATTATTCGGCGGAACACAGATTACTGATGTAGGTCAATATGTATTAGACTACGTTATCAAGTACCCAAATACTATGGTATTCCTAGGTACTGACTCGACCCAATTAAGAAAGCAAACATTATATGCAACTGCTATTGTGTTATATCATCCTGGTGCAGGTGCTCATATTATCTATAAGAGATATAGACTACCTAAAATCAAGGATTTGTTTACTAGACTTTGGAAAGAAGTTGAATTAACAAGAGAAGTTGCAGAATATGTTAATAGTGTACTTGAAGGTACTTATAAATTTGAGTGGAATAAAGATACACTTAGAGAATATAAGAATATGTTAAGAATGCCTACTGACGTTGAGTTAACAGAAGCAAACTTAAAGTTACAAAGTGAAAAGTTAATCTTTGTTGACTTAGACTTTAACCCAAGTGAAAACCATAAGTCTAACGTTGTACACGATGCAGGTGTTGGAACTTTAAAAGGTCTTGGATATAGAGTACGTACAAAGCCTACAGCATGGGCTGCAACATGTGCAGCTGACTTAGTTTGTAAATTCTAATATGCTTTCTTGGTATAAATTCCAAGATATATCTGAAGTGTGGCCCCGAGCGACAGAACGATTAATAGTAGTACTGAACGAAACTAA
>Ga0307379_10012095_pt1 | contig 11272 bp, 8 predicted proteins | sample UN2MG_FD_202237 | JGI IMG/M metagenome (GOLD analysis project Ga0307379, IMG submission 202237) | Soil microbial communities from Risofladan, Vaasa, Finland - UN-2 | ecosystem: Environmental > Terrestrial > Soil > Coastal area > Acid sulfate soil | place: Finland: Risofladan, Vaasa | collected... | reverse complement strand
GTATGGGCCTTTTAGGCATCGGTGTCGCCCTGTTCTCCGTGTACGCCCTTGGGCAGGGGCGGATCGAGGGTTTCTCGGGGATGATCGTCCACGACGGGATGGGCGCATTTTTCGACGTCGTCATCCTTTCCGCCTGCGCGCTCACCTTCCTGATGGCGACCGGCTACTCCGAGTGGGAGGGGACGCACAAGGGAGAGTTCTACTCGCTGATCCTGCTCTCCACCTCCGGGATGATGTTCATGGCCAAGGGGACCGACCTGATGACGGTCTTCCTCGGGCTGGAGACGCTGTCGATCCCGATCTACGTTCTCGTCGGGTTCCACCGCAACCGGATGTCCTCCCTCGAGGGGGCTCTGAAATACTTCCTCCTCGGCGCGTTCGCCTCGGGGTTCCTCCTCTACGGCATCGCCCTGATCTACGCCGTGACCGGCACGACGAAGATCCCTGTCCTGGCCACGATGCTCTACGACCCGCGGATCCTGGCGAGCCCGCTCTTTCTCGCCGGGACGGGCCTGCTCCTTGTGGGGTTCGCCTTCAAGGTGTCGCTGGTCCCCTTCCACATGTGGACCCCGGACGCGTACGAGGGGGCCCCGACGGTGGTCACCGCCTTCATGTCCGCCGCGGTCAAGGCGGCCGCCTTCGCCGCGCTCATCCGGGTGCTCCTGGTGGCTCTGCCCGGCATGCAGCCCGTCTTATGGAAAGTCCTCTGGGGTCTGGCCGTGCTCACGATGACCGTGGGGAACCTCTCGGCGCTCGTGCAGAACAACGTGAAAAGGCTGCTCGCTTACTCCTCGATCGCCCACGCCGGGTACATCCTGGTCGGGCTCGTCTCCGGCGACGTCCTCGGCGGGCAGGCCTCCCTGTTCTACCTGCTGGTGTACGCCTTCATGAACATGGGCGCCTTCGGCGTGGTGATGCTCATCGCACAGAAAGAGGACGAGGGGTACGACATCGCGAACCTTGCGGGGATCGGCTTCAAGTACCCGGCGCTCGGCGCCCTGCTCACCCTCTTTCTTATCTCCCTCGGCGGGATCCCCCCGACGGCAGGGTTCGTCGGGAAGTTCTATCTCTTCAGCGCCGCGGTGAAAAACGGCTATATCTGGCTGGCGGTTATCGGTGTGCTGAACAGCGCCGCCTCCATCTACTACTACCTGCGGATGGTCGTCTACATGTACATGGTGACCCCGGACGTCGAAGTTGCGGTCCCCCGGCCTCCGCGCATCCTCTTCTCGATGGCCCTGTGCGCCTCCGCGGTCGTCGTGGTCGTCCTGGGGATAATCCCCCGCTCCGTTCTCGAGATCGCCGAACGCTCCGTCCTCTCCATGCTCATGTAAGAACAGGGACGTTCCTAAGAACTCTTCCCCCCCCTGCGTTGGAGGACCTAAGGCTCGCGGGGGATTCCCCCGCGGATTTCATGGCTGCCCCCGCCGATCTCCTTCGCGCCGCCTTTCCCTGTGCCCGAGCACAACGCAAGAGGGCCCAATTTCCGGAGCATGAGTCTCTGGGAGCATCCGGTCATCCCGTGAGATCTCCATTTCAAATCCGGGCAAGACGAACGGATCACCACAGGTGCCCTCCATCCTCCAGAGGAACTTTCCCCCTTCATTAAAATAAATCGCCCGAGATGGAACATGAACGGACCATAAATTCAGAAAACGGGGAGGCCGAACCTCAGATATCCGGGGCCAGCACGAACACGCTTCACTCAGGAGGGGAGCTATTGTCTGAAGCAGGCGAGCGAGGGAGACGGGAGGAGAGGAGCGGGGCCGCCGTGTGAATCAACCGAAAGGGGACAGGGTGTCAGCTGCCCCACCCAATTCAGGCTTTCAAAAACGTATGCCCAATCCGGCGATTTTGGTGATAGATTTTCGGGATTGGCGCCCTGCGGAGGCTGAGCAGACTATCTGGTGTTGCGGAATCCAACCTTTTTGGGAGACAGAGGCCTTCGCATAAGCCATTTTTACCGGCTTCCCCCTCTCTGCTACAACCAAACCAGACCAGCGCGCAATGGGAGGCGCGCAGACCCTCCCCAAGCATCTCTCAGGCCACTCCTGCCCGCTCGGCGAGAGATCGATGTCCTATGACCTATTGACGGGTCAAGAGGCTCAAATCTGAATTCTATCATGGAGAAACGGGGGTCGTTATAAGCAGAAAGCCTCTGTCAGATCGGCTTCTTGAACTCTGATGCGTCCCCCGTAAGATTGAGTTCCGGTGCGAGCGTCCCGAGCACCGCAATTGTCAGCTCAACGACACGTTCGAAAGGGACCGCGCGTTCCTGCCGAGTGCCGTAAAGCACGATGCTCCCTTCCGAAATAAGCCCCAGAAATTGGACCATTTCACGGAGCGAAGTCTCGTCAGCGTTTGGCTGAGAACGTCGCAGCAACTGTACAACCTTCTCCATCAGAACATCGTACAAGTCATCGAACGCAGCCTGAACCGCCGTATCGTGCAGCGCCATCGCCCAGAGCTCGCGTGAGATCCGCATCGTCTGCGCGGTAATAGCATCCGTCAACAGCCAACGGACAAGCGTCTGCAGTTCCTGACCTACCGATGACTCGGACTCGGCGAGAAACCCCTCAAATTGGCTTGTAAAGTCTTTTACCAGTTGGGTGACGACGGCCTGGAGTAATTCTCCCTTGCTCGGAAAGTGATAGGTGAGGTTGCCGGGTGAGATAGCCGCAGCTTCCGCCACCCGGCGCATCGAAAATCCGACAGAACCCTGCGTGACCAGGACCTGCTGCGCCGCATCAATGATGCGCTCAATGGTTGCACCCGATACGGTGGCCGATCTGCGCGCTTTGGGGGGCAGTTTTTTAGTTGGGTTGTATGGCATTTTTATTTCCACCTGCTATATTGACATTCTAGTACGATAGACCTATATTTAAATTTAACCTTAACGGTTATCAATTGGAAGCCTGATGCAAAAATAGATAACTGATAGCGTAACTCATTTTGGCAAGTTACAGAAACTATAGCGAAAGAACAAAAGGAGTGGAAAACCATGAAGATGAAAAGCAAACTTGCAGCCGTGATGTTTTCGGGGCTACTCGCCTTAGCGATTATTCCCAACGCTTATGCGCAGGATTTCCATCAAGGATATCCGGCGGACACTAAATCGGTTCAGAAACTCTATGACGAAATGGACCTGCAGCGAGCAACTCAAGCCTATATGTGGTCATTCCCTGCTGTCTCATTCCAGTCGATGTATGAGGGCTCTAAAGCGGAAGGTCTCAACTACGGCGATATGATCATTGCCGATGATTATGCCAACTCCAACAGTCTGTTTCTCACCGCCAATACCACGACCATTTACGCGCAGTCCAACTTCACGCTGAAGGATGGCCCTGTTGTTGTTGACGTACCCAACGCACGCTTCGTGGGTATGGTCGATGACTACTGGCAACGTTCATTGACTGATATTGGCTTGGCTGGATCTGACAAAGGCAAGGGTGCGAAATACTTTTTTGTACCGCCAGCCTATACGGGTGAAATCCCGAGTGAGGGTTACATCATTATCAAGGCGACTCAAAACAGCCACAATTTCATGATTCGTGGGCTGGTGGATAATGGTGATGTTGCCGCTGCTGTGGCGTCGATGAAGAAAACCAGGGTTTATCCTTATGCTGACCGCGCAAATCCAAAACCCAATCGTTTCGTATCGCTGACTGATGCAAAAATCGATACGCTTCCGCATGTCGGTCTTGAGTATTGGCAACGTCTGTCGAACTTCATCAATGATAACCCGGTTGAAGAGCGCGACCGTTTCTTCATGGCATCACTGAAATATCTCGGCATTGAAAAGGGCAAGCCTTTCAACCCCGATGCAAGACAGAAAAAGATTCTGCTGGAAGGTGCTGAGCTTGGAGACGCAATGGCCCGGGCGACCCTGTTCGCTCCGCGTATAGAAGGGGCTCACGTCTGGAAAGAGCGCTCATGGAAATGGGCGGTGTTGCTCAAACCTGATCAGCGCGGCGAAAACTATGAGCAGCTTGATGAGCGTTTGCACTGGTTCTATGGCGCAATCTACATGACGCCAGCCATGGCCTTACGTGGTGCCGGTCCTGGTTCTCAGTACATCCAGACCTTTGTCGACAGTCAACATAACTGGCTGGATGGTGCGAATACCTACAAGCTGACTATTCCTGCGAATGTACCAGCCAAAGATTTCTGGTCGATTACGCTCTACGATTCTGAAACACGCTCTCTGGTTCAGAACAAGAGCACCCAACCTGCGGTTTCATCCTACGACAATCTGAAGATGAATCCAGACGGTTCCGTTGACTTGTACTTTGCTCCAACCGCGCCCAAAGGCCTGGAGAGTAACTGGATCGAAACCCTGCCCAAAAAAGGGTTCTTTGTCTGGCTCCGCGCTTATCATCCGACCGAAGCCCTCTTTGATGGCTCATGGAAGCTGACCGATGTAGAAAGGGTAAAATAACCAGCTAACAAGCCACTAAAAACTTACAACCACAGAAGGAGAAGACTATGAAAACCATCAAGATAAAAAGCAAACTTGCCGCCGCGCTCTTTTGCGCGGTGACGGTGATGGTGACGGTCACGAGCGCACAGGCGCAAGACATGACGCCGCTCGTGAAGCAAATGTATAACGGCGCCTGGCCGGACAAGGCCGAGGTGGCGAAGTTGAACGAAGAGTTCCTCTACCACCGCGGCATCGAGGCGTATATGCAGACGCTGCCCATCCTGAACACCATCGGCATGCAGGAAGGCTCGGAAGCGAAGTACGGCGCGGGCTATAACGTCCTGCCGGTTTGGAAGGACCGGATGACGGCCAAGGCACAGGTGCCGACGCCGAATGCCGACGTGATCTATTCGATGAGTTACCTCGATCTCAAGAAATACGGGCCGCTGGTCGTGTATGCGCCGCCGAAAGTCATCGGGATGTTCATGGACTACTGGCAAAACACCATCACCGACGTTGGAGCGGCCGGGCCAGACCGCGGACGTGGCGGGCTTTATCTGCTGCTGCCACCAGATTATCAGGGGCATGTGCCGGCCGGTTACTTCGCCTTTAAGTCTAAAACTTATCAAGCCCACCTTTTTTTCCGCACCGTGATGAAGCCGGGCGAGAACGGCCCCGACAATACGGAGGCTGTGGCGCTCGCTGAGTCGACCCGCGTCTATCCGTTGAACATGACCGAAAAGGAACGCAAGCCAATGCAGTTCCCGAATGGCTCGGCCGACCGCGTGGACATGATGTATCCCACAGACTTTTCCTACTGGGAGAAACTGAAGGCGTTCGTGGACTATGAACCGGTGTCGGCCTTCACGCCGGAAGAGAGCGGCATCCTCGCCTCGATCGGCATTATCAAGGGCGTGCCCTTCAAGCCCGATGCGGCAGCTAAGGCTGTGCTGACCAGGGCTGTGGAAATGGCGCCCAAGATGATCTATGCACAGCGTATCGCCGGCCGGGCCGACAAGAAAGAGATGTATTACACAGATCGCCAGTATTTCAACGTGTGGGCCGGTGCGGATAACGATTGGTTCCGCTCCAGCTACCGCGATTTGGATGTGCGCGCCGCCTATTTCCAAGTCGCCTATTCCTCGGCACCTGCCATGGTCATGGGCAACATCAATCTAGGCTCGAAGTATCCGAGCACCTTTCGCGACAAAGACGGCGACCTGCTTGAGGGCAGCAATTCCTACAAGCTGCATCTACCGGCTGGCATCCCGGCGAAGCTCTTCTGGGCGGTGACGATCTACAATCCGCAGGATGGCTCTATGCTGGAAACCAGTCAGCCCTTCCCGTCGCGCAACCAGTGGGACAATGTGGGGACGAACGCGGACGGATCCGTTGACCTCTACTTCAGCCCAACGAAAGCGAGGGGCGTGAACGAGAAGAACTGGATGCAGACGCTGAAAGGCCGCGCCTACATGGTCACCATCCGGCTTTACGGCAGCGGCACCGAGTTCTACGACCAGACCTGGCGACCAGACGATGTCGTGAAGGTGAACTGATTCGACTGTGAAAACGCGGGCAGCCTCCATTTCCTATGGGGGTCCAGCCCGCGACTTCGCCAGCGAGACAACAGAGACAAAGAAAGAACACAACTGTGAAAATGAATACTCCACCACGCATTGCCGCCGCACTCGTATGCGCGCTGGCATTCACGACCGCGCAGGCGCAGCAGGCAACGCAGGACGATCAGGCGGCGGAACTCGCAAAGAAACTCGCGAACCCGGTGGCGGCGTTGATCAGCGTTCCGCTGCAATATAACTATGACGAGAACATCGGGCCGAATGGCGATGGATCGAAGTCGGTGCTGAATGTGCAGCCGGTCACTCCGTTCTCGTTGAATGATGATTGGAACCTGATCGTGCGCACGATCGTGCCGCTGATTGATCAAAACGACATTCCGGTAAAGGGACAGAGTGAATCCGGACTCGGCGATGTGGTGCAGAGTTTCTTCTTCTCGCCCAAGGCGCCGATCGGCGGGTGGATTCTCGCGATCGGTCCGGTCGGGTTGTATCCGACGGCATCCGACGAGGTGCTCGGCGGGGAGCAGTGGGGCGTGGGGCCGACGGGGCTGGCGCTGAAGCAGAGGGGGCCGTGGACGTACGGTGTGTTGGCCAATCACATCGAGTCGTTTGCGGGCGAGGATGACCGCGCGGACATCAGTGCAACGTTCGTGCAGCCGTTCGTCTCGTACATTACGAAGACCAAGACAACCCTGGGCCTGCAAACGGAGTCCACCTACGACTGGGAAAACGAGCAGTGGTCGGTCCCGGTGAACGCCACCGTGTCGCAACTGCTGAAGATCGGCCCGCAGATTTTCCAGTTTCAGATTGGTGCACGTTACTGGGCTGAACACGGCGACAACGGCCCGGAAGGCTGGGGCGTCCGTGCTGGAGTGACGTTCCTGTTCCCGAAATAGTTGAGGAAATCAGCGGGAGCCGGCGGCGGTGTGTTTCAGCGCTTAGCGTCTTGGTCATTGCACGTGTTAACGCGATTTTTTTTGTAAGGGAATTTCTTTCCAAACATTTGTAATATTGTAAGATTTCCAAGCTGGAAGGGCAAATAAATTTCCCCACGGTGTCGTGGAGTTTTCAAAAGCGGAATTTTTGGAGCGAGCAAAAGCGGAAAGTTTTGGGGCGTCAGCGAGGGCGGTTGGTGAATAGGACGATGGGGAGTTTTTGCTTGTCTGGACGTTCCTTGAGGATCGAGACGGTTCCGTCCAGGTGTTCGCACAGAATGGCCCTGGTGCCGGCGGTCCCTTGAGTCGGGAAAGTGAGCTGTCCAAAATGGACGCGGCCGCCGACCGCGATCGTAACGGGATGCCATAGGGACCATACGTAATGCCACCATGGCTCCTTCGGCACGGGACGGAGCTTGTTTCGTGCCTGAGCCGTTGCTTCGTCCCAAGCGGCCTGCGGGGTCATGCCCAGTTCCCGATGTCGCTCGCGCCGGTTACGGTGTTCGCGCAAGGCGTGAATGTGGCGATTGACATCTTCCAAGTCCGAAGCGGTCGTCAAGCCGTTGAGCGCAAAGTAGGGAAGCGCGGGCGATCGCTGAGCGCATGATCGAGGCCCACCCGGAGGCCGCGATCGGTCACGACCTCAAGAAGCACCTGGAGGGGTTGCGGAACTAGGGCTGGAGATCTTGCCGCAGGGCGCTCCGGTGAGTGGCGTGATATGCCCCCCGGGGCACGCACTCAACTCAAGGAGGTGTTCCAGTCCGGACCGGGTCGCCCGTGAGTTTGTGCTGCTGGAAAGCCTGACCGGACCGGTTAGCGCAAAAGGGTAGTTCCGCATTCCGCCGGCCCCCCCAAACTCCCCAGGCGAAATCCCCCCTATCTGTCGCACCGGATGTGTTCGATCGCCGTGATCGAACCATTGGGCTGACAAAAACTCACCCTTTCCCAACGCCACGGGCGGCCCCAAGCTGTGAACTCGTGAAGCACGAAGCCTGACCGGACCGGTCGTTGCAAAAACGGTCAGGTGACTTTTGGGACGTTTCCAGCTGCACCATCCAAAATCCCCCGTTTTAGTGCGGCACGAGGTCGATAGGGGGCTTGGGTTTCTGGGCAAGTGGAGGGGGATGGAGATGGAGTCAGAATCTCTGGCGGATTTGAAATCATAGGGTCTTCAGTGCACGAATTTTTTTGAGGGGTTTTTTGAGGGGTTCGGGCACCGGGAATACAAACAAACATCGATTTTGATCAACTGATCCCCTCAAATATCCCCTCAATAAGTTTACGGCATCATTGCAAGTTTTTGATTTTCCAAGGTTTTCTGAAATCGGGTTTAGTGCCTCTTCCGGAACGGCCCCCTGGATGCCGGCCTCACTCCGACCCCATCCTGCGGCTGCACCGCTCTGTAACGAGGACCCCAGGCGCAGCGGAGGGGAATCCCCCGCGAGCCTTAGGTCCTCCCACTGGAAGTAATCGCCGCTGGAGAAGTTCCGCGCCGTCGCCTCTGGGGAACTGCTTGCAGGGGGCCGCGTTCCGGAATCGAAACCGGCCGAGGGGCATCCTTGATAGGATAGGGGTGAAATCCGAAAACGGGGGTGGACGGGATGAAAGCGCTGGTGGTTTTCTACTCCATGTACGGCCATGTCTACAAGATGGCGGAAGCGATCGCGGAGGGGGTGAAGGAAGTACCAGGGACGGAAGTAGCCCTGCGTCGCGTTCCGGAGACGCTGCCGCAGGAAGTGCTGCAGAAGATGGGGGCGGTGGAGTCCCAGAAGACCTTTGCACACGTGCCGGTCTGCACCGTGCCCGAACTGGCGGAAGCGGACGCGATTCTCTTCGGCACTCCCACCCGGTACGGCAACATGTGCGGCCAGATGCGTCAGTTCCTGGACGCTACCGGCCAGCTCTGGCTCAAGGGCGCGCTCGTCGGCAAGGTCGGCTCCGTATTCGTGAGTACCGCGACCCAGCACGGCGGACAGGAGTCGACGATCCTCAGCTTCCACATCTCCCTGCTTCACCAGGGGATGATCGTCGTGGGACTGCCGTATACTTTCCAGGAACAGATGCGTGTCGACGAGATCACGGGGGGGTCCCCCTACGGAGCGTCAACCATCGCCGGCACCAAGGGAGAGAGGGTGCCGACCGGGAACGAGCTGGCCGGTGCGCGTTTCCAGGGGAAACACGTCGCGTCCATCGCGGCGAAACTGGCTAAATAAAGGGTTTTCCCGGCGGGCACTTCCGTTCTTTACGGAAGGGAGGTCCGGGTCTCCCGGGCCGCGGCAAGCAGCGTCTCCGCGGGGACGGCACCCACGAGGATCCGGTTTCCGATGAGGAAGGTGGGGACGCCCGTTACGCCCAGTTGCGCGGCGATCTCCCGGTCCGCGAGAAGCTTCTCCTCGTAGGCCGGCTCGCTCCAGGCGCGCTCGACGACTTCGGGCCTCACCCCCGCTTCTTCCGCCAGGGCCCGGAGCACGGAATCGTCGCCGATGTTTCGCCCCTCCCCGAAGAATGCCGCGAAGAGTTTTTCGCTCAGGGAGGAAAACACCTCCGTCCCCTCTTCCTTTGCCGCTTCGGCAAGCAGAAGCGCCCGGTGGGAATTCGTCGTGATCTTCCGCTCGGCGAGGGAAATGTTTTCCTCGCCCGCCATCCGGGAGAGGTGTTCCATCATCTTGCGCCACTGTTCCGGCGGGTACCCCAAATCCGATATAGGCATCCCTTCGGATGGCGTGTCCGGGTGGATCTCGAGATAGCGCCAGTCCACCGTAAGGTCGAAATGCTCCGCAAGCCTGGAAAGCCGCCTGTCCCCTATGTAGCAGAACGGGCAGATATAATCGGAAAATACGGTTACCGTGAGCTCCGGTTTACCCATAACGTGTCCCTGCCTCTTCCGTAGCGAAATACCTGCACCTTTTTGATACCCCGGGTTGCGGAGAGGATTCGTCACCTGGGCCATCGCACCGGCAGAAACCGGGGGACGCGCCTCTGGTAATCCCGGTACTCCTGCCCGAAGGTGCGGACCATGCGCCGCTCTTCGAAGAAGGTCCCGACGTAGAAATAGAGGATAACCAGGACCATGGAGACGAACGTGTTGCGGCTCTGCACGGGGTGAAAGGCCAGGATCACGGAGATGCCGAAATAGAGCGGGTGGCGGACGATCCCGTACGCCTTTCCGGTGAAGAGGCGACCGTTGCGCCCCGGTTCCCGGGGCCTCCCCTTCCTGCTCCGTTGCCACTGGCGGATCCCCACGAACTCCTTCAGGTCCCACGGCGTCCAGAAGAGAAAGGCGATGCCGCACGCCTGGATTGCGTGAAAGAGAAGCCGGCCTGCGCCTTCCAGCCGGTACAGGGGGTGGTCCGGGAGCGAACGCAGGTAGAGGACGAGCAGGAGAAAGGCGAAGAGGGAGTATGCGGTGAAGAGAAGCCGGTGGTAACCATCGTACGCGCGGTTTCCCATCCGTCGGCGCGCCAAGTCCTCGTACCCTTCCGAGACGGTCAGGCTGTGAAATACCGCAAACGCGGTCCACGCAAGGATCACGTGCAGTACGTCCAAACCAGAGCCTCCCGACGCAGGCAGCGTCTTTGCCAACTATAGCACCGGCGGGGCCGTGAAAGAGTCGCCCGGGTTCCCGTGGGCCGGGTATACTGGGGCGGATGGACTGCCCTTTTTGCAGGATATCCTCCATGCGCGGGGTCGTGGCGGGGGACAAGGAGATCGACCGGTGTCTTGCCTGTGGAGCCCTCTGGTTCGATTACGGGGAGATCCGCGAACTTACCGCGGGACGCCTTGCGGCAGACCCCGGGGAGGAGACCCCTAAAGCCCCCCCGGGGGGGCTGCTCCGGAAGATGCACCGTCAGGCGGCGTCGCTTTCCTGCCCGCGGTGCGGCGGGGCTGTGGGGGCGATCGACTTCCAGATGACGGGGGTTCCCGTCATCCACTGCCGGGACTGCCACGGGTATCTCGCGCCGCGCCGGTCGGCGGCCGCCATCTTCGAACGGTTCCGGTTCGCCCGCCAATACGGCAAGGAGTTCGCAGAGATGGGGGAGTCGCTTGCCGGAGCGATGAAGCGCCGGATGGAGCTTTCCCACGGGCCCGTCATGCGCGCATCGGATATCCCGATCCCCCTGCCGGTCGTGGTGCCGCTCGCGGATGAGGGACCGGCCGCCTCCTCGTTTCCCCTCGTGACCTATCTGCTGATCGGACTGTCCCTGGGCGTCTATATGTTCGCCCGGATGGGGGGGGTTGCCATCATGCTCCCCGGAGGTCTTCCCGGCCTTCCATCGGGGGCGGGGCTTACGGGCGTCTCCTTGGCGGACTTCCTGTTTTTCCCGTTCCTGCACGCGGGG
>Ga0307379_10012093_pt1 | contig 11274 bp, 4 predicted proteins | sample UN2MG_FD_202237 | JGI IMG/M metagenome (GOLD analysis project Ga0307379, IMG submission 202237) | Soil microbial communities from Risofladan, Vaasa, Finland - UN-2 | ecosystem: Environmental > Terrestrial > Soil > Coastal area > Acid sulfate soil | place: Finland: Risofladan, Vaasa | collected... | reverse complement strand
CTGTCCCTGTGTCGGGCCAATCGCCATTTCCTTATCGCGGCCGTGGTCCTCGGCACCAGCGCCCTCGGGTGGAGCCTGGCCGTCCGGGTCCTCGAGATCGCCACGCACAAGGAGCCTGTGCCTTGGCCGGCGGGCGTCCGGGTGGACGAGGACTTCCGCATGGTCTCTCTGCCGGACACCTTCGGCTCGTACGAGTTTGTGGCCGCCGACGGCGAGCTCCAACGCGACCAGTCCGGCCGGCCGGTCAAGGACGGCCGACCCGACGGGGAGACGAAGGTTGAGTCGGAGACCATGGAGCTTCTGAAGATCGGCACAAGCACCGACAAGGCGAACCTCCCGAAGCGGAAGAGCAACTGGCTGTCGATCCGCGTGTATCGCGACCGTCGGGTGAAGCCGGGCCGGGCGCTGCGGTACTGGCGAGCGGAGATCTACTACCACACCGGCGGCGTGGACGTGGTGCCGCACGTGCCGGAGATCTGCGGGGTGGCCGGGGGCGCGATCCTTCTGGGCAGCGACGACATTCAAGTGACCCTGCCCCGCGCGCCGGGACAATGGGGGGGCAAGCCCATCCACTTTCGCCGGACTCGGTTCGAGAGGACCGACCTGAGCGGCGCGACGAGCCGATACGCACAGTACTACGTGTTCAGCCTGAACGGGCACCCGGAGAGCAGCCGGAACGTGGTTCGGCTGCGATTGACCTCGCCCTTCATCCGATATGCGTATTTCGCGAAGATCCAGTTCGCCCCGCTGGGATCGATGATCGACGCGCGCAAGACGGACGAGGCGGCGAAGGAGTTCGCCAGGCACTTCCTCCCCGAGGCGCTGAAGACGCTCCCCATGCCGGCGGACGTCGAAAAGCTGGATGCCCGGACCTCCGACGGGCAGTAGGAAGGCAAACCACTACGGACTAAAAATGGCGAAGCGTAAGAAACTCAACAAGCGTGTGGCTATCTTGCTGGGAGCCATGGGCGCCGTCCTGGTCGCCCTGGCGTTGACCGTGGCGATTCGGGGCTGCGGCGGCCAAAGCATCATCGACCGGCTCTTTCCCAAGGACCCCAAGGCCCTGATTGCCGAGGCCCGCAACGCCCTCAAGACCGAGGGCGGGAAGAAGAAGAACTACGTGGTGGCCGCCAAGGCCTTCGGAGAGGCCATCGGCGCCGCGCGGTCGACCAACGCGCCGGACATCCAGAAGTACTACTACGAATACGGCCGCATGTGCCACGAATGGGCCATGGACGCCAACGCCGTGCTGACGAAAACGCAGCGCGGCGAGAGGCTTCACAGCGCCGTGTCCAACCTGCGCAGGGCCCTGAACCGCGACCCCAAGTACGTCGACGCGCAGCGGTACCTCGCGGACATCTTCTGGAGCCTGGCCCTCGCTTCCCGAGGCCGGGGGCAGGCCTGGAACGACTATCTCAAGGAGGCGGACAAGCTCGTCGTACTCGTGCCCGACGACCACCTGGTCTACTACCGGCGAGGCCTGGCGAAGGCCAATCTGGCCCAGAACATGGAGGGCCAGACGGCCAAAGACGCCATTGCCGACATGGAGAAGGCCATCGGACTGAAGAAAGACGAGGTCCGGTACTGGCTGGGCCTGATCGAGTTCTTTCGCCGGCTCGACTCGAGGCAGGACCAGGTGGAGAAGATCTACCAGCGAGCGACGGACACGGTTCCGAACAGCGCCGCGCTGCTGATCGCCTACGCCGATCACCTCCGGCGGGAGAAGAAGACCGACAAGGCCAAGCAGCGCCTCGACGACGCCATCGGGAAGGACCCCGTGCAGGGCACGCTGGCCCTGGCGAACTACTACGTCGCCTTGGGGAAGATGGACGATGCCTTGGCCACGCTGGAGAAGGTCGAGCGGCTTGACAAGACCGAGCCGCAGACCTACGCCAGACAGGCGGACATCTACTCCCGCAGGAAAGAGAACGACAAGGCGGTGGCCGTGCTGAAACGGGGCCTGGCCGCCCTCGAGGGCGTGGTGCCCACCCAGCCGACCCGTCGGAAGCGACAGAAACTAGAGGCAGGCAAGCTGCAGCTCCGCTATCTCCTGGCGGATGTCCTTCTGGACATGGTGCAGGCGAATGACAAGAACAAGGACAAGCTCCTGGAAGAGGCCCGGCAGTGCCTGGCGAAGATGACGGCGACGAACGTTCGCGCCCCCCTTCGGGCCAAGATCGCCGGACGAATCGCCTTCGCCGAGGGGAAGATCGAGGACGCCGTGCGGGAACTCGAGGCGTCCTACAAAGCCCAGGCCAACGTGGACGTGAGAACGGCCAACCTGCTGATCAATATCTACCTGAGGCAGAACTTGCCCGGCAAGGCCGACGCCATCCTGGACCGCCTGCTGAGGAATCCCAGGCAGCAGCGGAACGTCTCGGTCCTCATGGCGAAGGCCAGGCTGCTGATGCGATACCGCGATTTCGACAAGGCCCACCGGTACGTCAGCCGAGTGCTTCAGCTCGACTCGGACAATGCCGAGGCGCTCAACACGAGGATGGTGATCCTGGCCCTGCGAGGCGAGTCGCCGGCGCTGCCGGCCAACGTGAAGCCCACGGCCTACACGATTCGTATGCTGCTGGACCGCGCCGGAACGTTGTGGCTGGACGGCCGGCAGGCCGAGGCCGCGCGATACGTCGAGCAGCTCTATCGGCGGACGCCGAAAGACCGGACCATCATCAACCGCCTGTTCGCCATGTATCGCGCGCTGAATCGGGCCGGGGACGCCGAGAAGCTGCTCGACGAGGCCATCAAGCACTACCCCGACGACAAGGCCCTCAAGGCCCGTCGCCAGTTGGTGCGGGAGACCGACTGGCGGAAGCAGCGCGAGATCCTGATGAAGATGGCCGACGAGTACCCTCCGCTCCAGCGCGCGCTGGAGAAGGCCGGCATCGCCATCATGTTCCGAAGGGAGTTGGGCAAGCAGGAGGCCGAAGGGGAGCACCTTCGGTACCTTCAGGAAGCCGCGAGGATCGATCCCAACGCCCACAATGTCGTGGACCGTCTGTTCCGCTACGCCCTGAACAAGCAGGACTGGAAGATGGCCGAGGAGTGTGTCGGCCGCGCCGCGAAGACCAACTTGGACGGCAGCAACGGGATGTTCTACAAGACCCGGCTGACGATGCTCCGCCAGGATTACGACGGGGCCATCGCCGCGGCACAGGCGGTGCTGAAGATCCGGCCCAACCGGAAGGACGCTCGCGTGCTTCTCGGGCAGGCGTACCTCCGCAAGAAGATGTACGACCAGGCCTATGAGCACTTCAAGACCGTGGCGGACAACGACCCGGGGTATCCTCCGGCGCTGATCGGCCTGGCGGCTGTGACCCAGGTACAGGGCAAGTCGACGGAGCACAAAGCGTACGTGGAGGCGGCCCATCGGCTGGCGCCCCAGGACCCGTACATCCGGGAGCGGTACCTCGAGATCGAGCGGGAGACGGCCAGTCCGGAGGAGCTGATCCGACAGCGGGAGCGGACGCTCAAGCGACAGCCGAACGATCTGCGGAACATCCTCGGCCTGGCTTTCCTCTACGAGCGGGTCAACCGGATCAAAGATGCCGAGAACATGTACGTCACCTTCCACCAGAAGAGCCTGGACAAGCTCAACAGCGCCCGGGTGCTGTGCGGGTTCTTCCTGCGGTCGGGCAGGTCGGCGGACATCGAGAGGACCATCGAGCCGCTGCTGCAGACGTGGAAGGACCGGGTGGGGGTGCTGGTCCTGTACGGCGAGATTCTGGCCCGGCTGGACCCGGAGAGGGCCAAGGGCCTCTTCGAGAAGGCCATCACGGCGGACGTGAACGACCCGAGGGGGCATCTGTACCTGGCGCGGTACTGGGCCTCGCAGCGACGATGGTCGGAGGCGGTGGACGCCATGGACAAGTACGTCCGTCGTCGTCCCGATGACCTGGCCGGGGCGAAGGAGCTGATCGGGTACTACATCGAGGCCGGCGCCTACGGACCTGCCGAGAAGCGGCTGGACGCGATCCTCCGCAGCGATCCCACCGACGCCAGGGCACAGACGTTGCGGGGCGCCCTGGCGATGAGGCAGGGCCAGACGAAACAGGCGATGGCCTTCTTCACCGAGGCGATCCAGGACAACCCGCAGTACCCGTATCCGCTGATCCATCGGGCGCGGCTCCACATCGCCCGGGGGGAACCGAACAAGGCCAAGAGCGACCTTCAAGCGGCCAAACGCCTCTCGCGCCGAACCGACGTCGCCTTGCAGTTGGCGGAGGTGTACGAGAGCCTCCGCGACTACGACAACGCCGAACTGGTGTACAAGGAGATCCGCGCCGAGCGAAGGAATCACGTGCAGGCCATCGACCGGCTCATCAGCATCTACTCCCGCCGCCAGAAGTGGCGAGAGCTGGAGAAGCTCCTGAGCGAGGTCCAGGGCCTCTTCCCCAACCGCGCGGGCTATCACATGGCCGAGGCCAGCATGTGGCACGCGCGGGACAACGTCCCGAAGAAGCTCGTCGCGCTCGAGAAGGCCGTTCGGGTCACCCCCAACGCCCCGGTGCCTGTTCGGGTCTATCTGCTCGCCCTCCAGGAGGCCAAGCAGCACGATAAGGTCCTCACGGTCTCGCAGCCGTATCTCGAGAAACCCATGTTCAAGCAGCTTGTGGGCGGCATACGGGCCTGTTCCATGAAGAAGCTCGACCGGCCTGTCGAGGCGGAGAAGCTCTTTGTCGAGGCCCTGGAGACCATCCAGACCGGCTACATCCTGTCCCTGGTTCATCAGCTTCGCGAGGCCTATGGCCTTCCCGAGACCATCAAGAAGCTGAAGAAGTGGACCGTCGAGCGGGCCAAGAACTGGCGGCTGTACCTGGTCCTGGGGGTGGCGTACGCCGAATCGGAGGATCCCCCCAACGCCGTCAAGGCCCTCACGACGGCCCGGGACCTGACGGGCAAGAACGAGCTGGCGGCGGCCCTGTCCAACCAGCACCTCGGTGCCAGCTTCTACCGGCTGAAGAGGTTCCGCGAGGCCGAAGCGGCGTACCTGACCTCGCTCAAGATCAGGCCGGACGACATCCAGGTGCTGAACAACCTGGCGTACCTGTACACCAACGACCTGAATCAGCCGAAGAAGGCGCTGATGTATGCCTCCCGGGCCGCCAGAGGAATGCCCAACAACGCCAAGGTGCTGGATACTTTCGGCTGGACGCTGGCGCGGCTGGGGAAGTTCGCCGATGCCGAGATGGCCCTGATCAGGGCGGTGCAACTGGAGAAGCCCCTGGGGGCGAGCAGGTACCACCTCGGGTGGGTCTACGAACAGCTCGGGCGCCTCGAGGAGGCCCTGAAGCAATACCGCCAAGGCTTCGAGATGGTCCGGACGAAGAAAGACGACCCCCTCTACCGCCCCTTGAAGGAGGCGCTGGACCGGGTCCGCAGCAAGCTGAAAGAGAGAAAAGGGAGTGCGAAATGAGCGTCATACACACGCGGGAACGGGCTCCTCAGATCATCCGGGCCGGTACGGCACCACCGCCGCGCCGTCCGGTGGGACGGCCTGCTGGCCAGGAGGCGGGCATGTCCGGACGCGACGTGCTGAAAATCCTCCGGAAGCGGAAGTGGCTCATCATCTTCTCGCTGGTGATCTGCATCAGTCTGTCGGTCGTTGGAACGCTGCTGTGGCTGCAGTACATGCCCCTGTACACGTCGGGGGCGTTGCTGGAGGTTCGGTCCCCGGAGACCACGGTCATCCAGCCCTCCCGTCAGATGGTCCCGACGACGTGGATTGACTCCCTGGCCGCGAAATACGTCAGTCTCGCCGAGAGCGAAAGGGTTCTCCAGGCTGCCATCAGCACGGATCGGGTCCGGAACACCGCGTGGTTCCAGAGCAACCCGGACAACGCCATTCAGCGCCTGATAAAGGATCTGTCCGTTTCGCCGAAGGCCGGCAGCGCCCTCATCGTGATCGCGATGACCGGCAGCAACAAAGACGAGCTGCCGGAAATCGTCAACGCCGTGGCCGAGTCCGTCCAGACACGCGGCGAGGAGATCGCCAACCAGGGAACCCAGGATCAGATCCGCCAGCTCACCTCGGAGCGTGCAAACCTCGAAGAGCAGCGGGATCGCGTTCGCGCCGAGGAGGCCAAGCTTCTTCGGGACGCCGACGTGCCGGACATGCTGGAGAGGACCAACGTCCTGACGATGAAACTCCACAGCCTCTCCCCCCAGGTGACGGCGATGGCACTCGAGCTGGCACAGTCCGACGCGTCCCTGGAGCTGATCCGCAAGCAGATGCAGTCCGGCCAGATCGAATCCCTGCCCCAGGTCCTTCAGTCCCTCGATTACGACCTCTCCCTGAGGCAGCTTCGCGCGACGATGCTCAACCAAAAGGCCCGACGCCAGTCCCTGGAGAGTAAGTTCGGACCCAATCACAGGACCGTTCGGGACTACGAGGCCTTCGTCAAGAGCATGGAGATTCAACTCGACACGCGGAAGAAAGAGCTCATCAACGCGCAGGTCAACTCCATGATCGCCACCGCCGAGTCCCGGAAGGCCATCGTGCTGGACCGGCTCACGAAGCTCCGCGACCAGTATCGGCTCGTGGACATCAGCGTTCGCGGCCTGCGGGCGACCTACAACCAGTACACCCAGCTTGAGGCCAAGGACAGGAGCCTCACCGAGGACATCAGCCGGATCGACAGGCGACTGGTGGACCTGCGCATCCTCCTCAAGGGCAACATGCCGCTGGTGATCATGCAGACGGCCGCCACGCCCAGGGAGCCGTCCTTTCCCAAGTTCGGCATCATGGTGCCGCTCGGTGTGGTGCTGGGGCTGTTTGTCGGCCTGGGCCTGTCCTTCATGCTGGAGTTGATCGACACCTCCATCAAGGGGCCGGCCGACATCACCAGGCGCGTGGACCTGCCCATGCTGGGAATGGTGCCCCACCAGGATGACCTCGAGGAGAGCATCGAGGACCTGCGCGTGGCCTTCTCGACGCACCCCAACAGCCTGGTCAGCGAGGCCTTTCGGCAGATCCGCACCTGCCTGCAGTTCAGTGGCCCGGCCAGTCAGCGACGAACCCTCCTGGTCACCAGCGCGCTGCCCGGGGACGGGCGGACAACCGTATCACTGAACCTGGCGGCCTCCGCCGCCCGGAACGGCAGGAAGGTGCTCGTCGTGGACGGCAACTTCCGCCAGCCCATGATGCGCACGCTGTTCCCGGCCGCCCCCGAAGGCGGACTGAGCACCGTGCTCGTCGGGCGGGCAAACTGGCGGGACATGACTCTGGAGATTGAGCCGAACTTCAGCGTCATGGCCTCCGGACCGTTGCCGCCGAACCCCGGCGAGTTGCTGGGCTCGGAGCAGATGAGCAACATGATCTCCGAGATGGTCGCCGAGTACGATCAGATCATCTTCGATTCGGCGCCCTGCCTGCTCGTCACCGACGCGGCCGCCCTCAGCACGCTGGTCGACAGCGTGCTCCTCGTGGTTCGCGCGGGGGCCAACACGCACGGCATCGTCCAGCGGGCCAAAGACATGCTCAGTCGCATCGGCGGCCACGTGGTCGGCGTCGTCCTCAACGGCGTCCGCACCATTGCCGGCGGCTATCTCCGGAAGAACTACGAGGCGTTCTACGAGTACCACGAGCAGGCGAAGCTGCCCGAGAAGTAGCGTCCCGGCGGGGTCCGGCCGGTGGCCAACCGAGCCGCAGCGCCCGGTGCGATGTCCAACGTCGCCCGGATGGTGGATGATATCCCCCGTCCTCGGGAAGACGCCGTCTTCCGCGGTGTTCGTGCGGATTCCGCCGGACGGCGCAGCGGTCAGGGCCTGCGAGCGGGGAATCGCTTCTTCGGCGTGTCCGAGGCGCTTGTGCCTCTCCGTCGGCGGCTTGCGGGGCGACCCGTCGGGGTCGTGTCCGGGCGATGCTCGGCCGGGGCGCCGAGAATCCTGGCCAGTGTCTCCCACATACCGAGTTGCCACTTGGTTGCCATGGTTTTGCTCCTGGCCGGGCCCGGGTACGGCACGGGGCCCTTGTCTCTATTACATTCTTCCCGCGGCGCGTTAAGCCGCTGTTGATTGCCCGTTAAGATTGCGCTAGACTGCCGTGGCGGCGACTTCTCGCCTTGGCGGCTGACTCCATAAATCGCTACAAGGGCGCCCCATGTCGAAGAAGCGAATCATCCTCGTGGAGGACGAGCCCGACATGGCAGACCTGGTGGCCCTGCGCCTCAAGCGGGAGCATTACGAGGTGGAGGTGGCTCACGACGGGGTGACGGGGCTCGACAAGATCCGGAGCCGGCCTCCCGATCTGGTCCTGCTGGACATCATGCTGCCCCGCCTGTCCGGAACCGAGGTGCTCAAGGAGCTCCGCGACGATCCCAGGACGGCATCGGTGCCGACGATCATGTTAACCGCTCGGACCGAGGAGGCCGACGTGGTGGTCGGCCTGGAGCTCGGGGCCGACGACTACGTCACCAAGCCGTTCAGCATGTCGGTGCTCCTGGCGCGGATCGCGGCCGTCCTGCGACGCGGCGGAGAGTCTCCCGCCGGCAAGGGGGTCCTGACGATCGGGGGCGTGCGAATCGACCAGGAGCAGCATCGCGTGGAGGTGGACGGCCAGGCCGTCGCGCTGACGGCTACGGAGTTCCGACTCCTGGTCGCCATCGTCGGGGCAAAGGGGCGCGTGCTGAGCCGGGATCAGCTCATCGAGCGGGCCCTCGGGGCTGAAGTCGTCGTGACGGACCGCACGATCGACGTTCACATGGCGGGCCTGCGGAAGAAGCTCGGAGCCGCCAGGAAGCTCATCGAAACCGTTCGCGGAGTCGGCTACCGCTTGGCGAGAGAGGACGATGCGTCGTAGCTTCTTCACCAAGCTGTTTTTGGGCAACCTGCTTCTCATCGCCATCATCATCGGCATCGGCGGGGGGGTTTCCTACCGGCGCCTCAACGAGGTCCACCTCGCCGAGAGCCGCAACCATCAACTGCGGATCGTCCAGTTTGCCCAGTTGCACTTCCAGGATGTCTGGCGGCAGTCTTTGGGAGAGGTCGACTTTATCGACCGGGAATGCAAGGCGTTCGGCGTCGAGTCGCCGATGCGGCTGACCGTGATCGCCTTCGACGGGCGGGTTCTGGGTGACAGCGAGGCCGACCCGGCGGCGATGAAGAACCACAAGACGGCGGACCGCCCGGAGATCATGCAGGCCATGAAGGGCCTCTCCGGGGACCACGCCCGCAGGAGCGAAACGCTGGGCGTGGAGTTTCGCTACCTCGCCAGGCCCATCCGCCACGGCAAGAAGGTGGTCGGCGTGGTACGCGTGGCGATGCCCATGCTGGCCGTCATTCAGAGCCAGACCTTCATTCGGAACGCCCTGTTGTGGGCGGCGCTGGCGGCCGTCGTTGCGGCCATCGCGTTGGCGCTGCTGCTGAGCTGGATCTGGTACGCCCCGCTGCGGCAGATTGCCCAGACCGCTCGCACGCTGGCCGCGGGGGACCTGTCCCGACGGGCAGCCATCTCCGGGTCCGGCGAGCTGGCCCAACTGGCCGCCGCGCTCAACGAGATGCGCGACAGCATCCGCCTCCAGATCGACCAGATCGCCACGCAGAGGCGGAACCTGGTGGCCGTCGTGGAGAACCTGCGCGAAGGCGTGACCGCCGTCACCGGCCAGGGGCGAATCCTCCTGATGAACCGCTCGGCGGCCGAGCTGCTGGCCGAGGAACCCGCCGAAGACGTCGAGGGCAAGCCGTTCCAGACGGTCGTGTGCCTCCCGGAGATCGTGGAGGTCTATAACGAGATCGTGCAGGATCCCGAGCCGATCAGCCGGCAGGTGGAAGTGGGCTCCGGCGGGCGGCGACAGGTCCTGGACGTGGACGCCGCCCGACTGGCCGAGGGCTCCGCCGAGGGGCTGGCCGTCCTGCTCGTGGTGCGGGACGTCACCCACCTGGTTCGGATGGCCGCCGTCAAGGCCGAGTTCGTCGCCAACGCCTCCCACGAGCTGCGCACCCCGCTGGCCACCATCCGGGCGGCGGTCGATTCGCTGACAACCGTCGAGCCCGGCGAGACCGATGAGTTGACGCGGATCGCCCAGATCCTCGATCGCCATACCACCCGCCTCGAGGAGATGACCAGCGATCTGCTGAGCCTGCATCTCGTGGAGACCGCTCGCCACCGCCCGCGACGCGAACCGATCGTCCTGTCGGCCCTGGCGGAATGGGTCCGGGAGAACTTTTCCCGGCGTGCGGGTGAGAAGGGCATTTCCCTGTCGGCCCAGGCGAGCGACCCGGATGCCGAGATGAGCTGCGACCGCACGCTGGTGGAGCTGATTCTCCAGAACCTCCTGGACAACGCGGTCAAGTTCACCCCCGCGGGGGGCGAGGTCTCCTGCCGGCTCGAGGCCGACCGCCAGCACGTCCGGCTCGTCGTTCGCGACACCGGCTGCGGCATCGCTCCGGAGATCCAGGACCGCGTTTTCGAGCGGTTCTTCCAGGCCGACGTGTCTCGCTCCGGCCAACCGAAGGCCCGCGGCACGGGTCTGGGGCTGGCCATCGTCAAGCACGCCGCCGACCGTCTCGGCGCGACGGTGGATCTGGAAAGCCGCCCCGGCGAGGGCACGACCGTGACCGTCACCGTGCCCGGAGACGTCGATCACGGCTGATCGGCCGGCGCCGCGGCGCCCCCGAGCCCGCACCGTCTCGGGAAACAGACGAAGGCTCCCTGGAACTCCGACGCTCTGGCAGCATCCAATCCTGTTGGGTCTCGGCTGGAAGGAGACGAGGCATGGCTCCGAAAGCAGTGGCGGCCATCATCGCGGCGATCGGCTTGCAGCAGGTCGTGGCCCTTGCCGCCGACGAACCCCGGCCCGAGGCCAGGGAAATCAAGAAGCGATACTGGCAGGTGCTGCCGGGCGTCCGCGTTGTGGCCGTCGACGGGCTGGGAAACGTCTGGCTGGGCACCGGGCAGAATGGCGGCATCGAAGAGAGCTACCGCAGCAAGTCCAAGCGGATGCCCGAGAGCCAGATGCTGCTTCTGGGCGATCGGCAGGGGCGGCTGTGGGTCAACGACCGGTATCGGGACACCCCCACGCGCAGGTACGACGGGAGGCGGTGGGAGAAGCTGCCCTTTCGGGCACAGCGGGCGTTCGAGGACTCGGGCGGGCGGGTTTTCCTCGTCGGGCCGAAGCGGCTCCACGTGCTGGACGGGGGCAAGTGGACCACGGTCGAGCACGGCGCGAACGGCGTCGAGCCGGGCTGGCGCATGGTCGAGGACCCTTCCGGGGGCGTGTGGCTGTGGGCCTGCCGCGGGCAGGCCGCCAAGCGGCCGGGGCGGGAGCG